>OCTA010002313.1_pt1 | contig 17410 bp, 14 predicted proteins | sample 1538991 | NCBI WGS metagenome assembly OCTA01 (sample SAMEA3539302, study PRJEB22396) | soil metagenome | biome: tundra; feature: field; material: soil | place: USA | collected 2010-05 | depth 0.15 m | reverse complement strand
CATAGCCTCCAAGGAGAGAATGACGTATAGCTACCGTGTAGTAACCAGGTAGTAACCAGGTAGTAAGCGTATTGGAATAGATTTCGCCGCGGTGCCCGATTCTGCCAAGCCGTGTTGTTATTGGTGGTGGTTCAATGGATTAGTCAGCAAGGAGGGAATCACGCGCGATCTGGAGGAATTTCGCGCCAAGGGAATCGGCGGGGTGCTGCTGGTCAATTCGGCCAGCGGTCTGGGGGGCGCGCAGATGCCCTTGGGCACAAAACTGCTTTCACCCGAATGGCGTGAGTGCTATCGCCATGCGCTCAAGGAAGCCAATCGCCTGGGCATCGAGGTCGGCATCAATCTGTCCGCTGGCTGGTGCATGGGCGGGCCGTGGATTCCGCCGCAACACTCGGGCCGATGGTTTTTGCAATCGAAGCTGGAGCTCCTCGGCCCATAAAAATTCTCCGGCATGCTGCCGCTGCCGGGCAACCGGGATGGCTACGATAATGTGTTCAATCCGCCAGGGTTCAAGAGTTACATCGATCTGCCGTTGGAACAGCTCGACTATCGCGACACCGCGGTGGTGGCTTTTCCGGTCCCGGATGAGGCGGCCTCGCGATTTAGCGGCGAACGGCTCAAAGTGCTTTCCGCCAAAACCAATCGCAAAGACGCCAGCAACTTCACTCGGGCGCGGAATGTAATGGGCCCGACGCTGGCACCCTGGACCGCATCACCAGACGACAAGCCGATTCCTGCCGCACAGGTCGTGGACCTGACGGCTAGAATGAGTCCTGCCGGCCATCTGGAATGGGAGGTGCCGGAAGGACGCTGGGTCATCGTCCGCACCGGCCATCGCATGACCGGTTCACGCTTGATGATTGCCCCGCCCGAAGCAGACGGCCTGTCGGTGGATTGGTTCAGCAGCGATGGGGTGGATTTGCAGTTTGAAAACCTGGGCAAGGTGCTTCTGGCCGAAGTCGGTCCGCTGGCCGGCAAGACGGTGAAGTATTTCTGCGACGACAGCTTTGAGGACGGTTTTCCGAACTGGACGGAGAGGATCATAGAGAAATTTCAACTCTACCGCGGTTATGATCCCCGAACGTATCTGCCGGTGTTGGCCGGCTACATCATTGGAGGGGCCGAGGTCTCCGATCGGTTTCTGCACGATTATCGCAAGACCATCGCCGATTGCATGGCCGACGGTCATTACGGGCGGTTCGCCGAACTGTGCCACGAGCACGGCTTGCGGGTTCAGAACGAAGGCGCGGGGCCAAGTCGTTCTGGAACCATCTGCATGGATGGACTGAAGAATCTCGGCCGCAGCGACCTGCCGATGGGCGAATTCTGGCTTGGGTTGCGGCACGACGAGGAGGGCGGTTTGGATCCGTCCCTGGGATATGGGGTCACCCGTTTGGAAGACGGGCAGAACAAAGTCACCAAAATGACGGCCTCGGCCGCGCACATTTACGGGCGCAAAACCGCCTCGGCCGAAGCATTTACTACCTTCCGACATTGGAAGGATTCCCCGGCCACCTTGAAGCCGGCCGCTGACCGCGCGTTCTGCGAAGGCATCAATCGCCTGGTAATTCACGCTTCCACCTCGACCCGTCCGGAAGATGGAAAGCCCGGCTATGAGTACGGCGCCGGCACGCACTTCAATCCCAATGTCACCTGGTGGAATAAGGCCGGTCCGTTTCTCGATTACCTCGGGAGATGCCAGCGGCTCTTGCAGGAAGGCCGATTTGTCGCCGACGTGCTCTATTACAACGGGGATTGGGCTCCCAACCTGGTGGACCCCAAGCATGTGGACCCCGCTCTGGGTAAAGGCTTCGATTACGACGCGTGCAACGCCGAGGTGCTGCTCACGCGGTTGTCGGTGAGTCACGGACGCCTCGTTTTGCCCGATGGCATGAGCTATCGCCTGCTGGTATTGCCCGATCGCGACGCGATGCCGGTGGCCGTGGCTTCAAAATTACGCGACCTGATCAAGGCCGGCGCGACGGTGGCTGGACCGAAACCAAAGCGCGATTCCGGGCTCAAGAACCATCCGCAGTGTGATGGCCAGGTGCACGCCATCACGGCGGAAGTCTGGGGCCAGTGCGACGGTCAGAAAGTGACCCAGCACACCTTTGGCAAGGGCCGCGTGTTCTGGGGTGTGTCGCTGCGGGAAATTCTATTGGCCGATGGCGTGTCGGCGGACTTTGAGCATTCGGGCGGCGAAGGTTTTGTCGATTTCATTCACCGTTCCACCGGGGATCTGGAGATTTACTTTCTGGCCAATCGCAATAATCGCCGGGAGGCGCTGGAATGCACCTTCCGCGTTTCGGGCCGGCAACCGGAAATCTGGGATCCCGTGACCGCAGAAATAAGAAAGGCGGAAGCGTTCCGGCAGAAAGCGGGGCGAACCATTCTGCCGCTGGAGTTCGCGCCTCACCAGTCGCTTTTCGTTGTTTTCCGCAAGCCGGCGTTGTTTCAGGGACGCGCCAAAGCCGGCGGCTCCCGCGGCAACGGTCTCAAGCTGACCAACGAGCGGGAACTGACCGGTTCGTGGACCGTCCGGTTCGATCCGAACTGGGGCGGCCCGGAATCGATTGAGTTTTCAAGGCTGGAGGATTGGAGCAAACGGCCGGAAGAAGGCATCCGCTATTACTCGGGAACGGCAGTTTACGTGAAGCGGTTTAACCTTGGGCCCAAAATAGGCCGGCGGCTCTTTCTAGATATGGGAAGGGTCCGGGACATCGCCGAAGTGCGGTTGAACGGCAGGAACCTGGGAATTGTATGGACCGCTCCGTGGCGAGTGGAAATCACCGAGGCCGTGAAAGCGGCCGACAACCTGCTGGAGATCGACGTAGTCAACCTTTGGCCGAATCGCCTGATCGGCGACGCCGCGTTGGCGCAGGAGAAACGACACACCCGGACCAATATCCCTTTTGACAAGAACGCCGCTTTGTTGCCTTCGGGTCTGCTCGGACCGGTTTGCATCCAAATCGGGACGGCGAATTCGAGCCCGAGCTGAGCGTGGGCTCCCATTCCTCGGAGGCAAATTAACTGAGCTTTGCTGCGCGGCATAAATACTGTAACTGTGGAACGTCTTTTTGGCTGAATCTTGTCGTAATAGACACCCTGTTACAAAAGAAAGTAAATACAATGAAAGCTGCTGTCGTCATTTTGCATTGGCTGATTCTACTGGTTTCAATGATCGCATCGTTGCCTGCCCGAGCGGTTTGGATCGAAGAGGAGGTCCCGGCGAATGTGATCACGGTCACCGCTTCAAGCGAGTACGGCCCGCCGCAGACGGTGCGGCATCTGGTGGATGGCTCGGGAATGCAGGGTGGTTTCCACGATAACAACGGCTCGGCGCAGACGATGTGGCACACCACGCAGCGGCCCGCGCCGACGAGCGCAACCGCAGGTTTGCCCGCGTCGCCGGCGTGGGTTCGTTTCGATTTTGCACAGCCGCAGACAATCGATTCGATTCACATCTGGAACCATAACCAGGCGAATCTCACGGACCGCGGTTTCCGAAAGACGCGCATTTTCGGATCGCCCGATGGCACAGCGTGGTTCGCGCTGACATCGCCGGATATCATCGAATTGCCACGCGCGAGTGGCAGCCCGGGCGTCGAAGCTGTCGTTATCGCGAACGCCGCGAAGACTCGCGCCTTGAAAGCGGTTGTAATCGCTGCAGAGGCCAAGGAAGGAAACTACGGCGGTGATTATTTCGGTCTGAGCGCCGTGCGATTTGGCGTCGGCCACGAAGTGGCGGAGGCGGATTTGCCGCTTCCGACGAGCATGGCGTGCGCGGCGCTGCCCTATAGTCCCTACCGACCCGATGGCGAGCCGGGCCGCGAAATGGCCGTATCGCTCCGAGGCGCGAAGCTTTATGGCGAGGTGACGTTCGAGGTCGAGTGTGCCGGCGTGAAGGAGCGGACGACGGTGCCCGCGAATATACGCGGAAGGGAGCATTTTTCGCTGTTCCTGCCCCTCGGAGGCAAGGTCACGAATGAATGCGAAGCGATCGTTGAGTTGCATTCGGGGCGCGCGGCGCTGAAGCAAACGGTGACCGTTCCTGCCTGCAAGTCGCGGGTTTATTACGTACTGATGCACTCGCACTGCGACATCGGTTATACGGACATCCAGCCCCACATCGCGGCGAAGCAAGCCCAGAACGTCATCCATGCGCTGGAACTGATCGAGCAGACGAAGGACTTCCCGCCCGCTGCGCAATTCAAATGGAACACGGAAGTGTTCTGGCAAGTCGAACAGTTTTACAAGATCGCGACACCGGAGCAGAAAACGAAGTTCGAGCAGGCCGTGCGCGAACACCGCATCGGACTGGACGCGATGTATGGAAGTCTGCTGACCGGGCTCGCCCGTGGCGAGGAGCTGCTGCGGCAGATGGAATTCGCCACGGACCTCGGCCGCCGCTGCGGCGTGAAGGTGGATTCGATGATGATCAGCGATGTGCCGGGACTGATCTGGGGCATCGTGCCATCGCTCGCGCAGGCCGGCGTGAAATACATTTCCGACGGACCGAATGCGTCGAGGGGCATGGTGGGCGACCGCATCGGGTATGTCCGGGTGCAGTGGGAGAATCATCCCTTCGCGTGGGTCTCGCCGTCGGGCAAGGAACGGGCGATTTATTGGGGCGCGCAAGGCGGCTATTCCATCGGCCACCACTGCGGCTCGATCCGCGAGGCCATCGCCGAACTGACGACGCAGCTCGAAGAATGGGGCTATCCTTATGACATCGTGCAACTGCGCTGGACGAAGGGTGACAACGGCGGGCCGGACGAAAGCGTGATGCCGACCGTGCGCGATTGGAACGCGAAGTATGCGTGGCCGAAGCTCATCATATCCACGACCAGCGAAATGTTTCACGAATTCGAAAAGAGATATGGCGATAAACTCCCGGTCTATCGCGGCGACCTGACGCCATATTGGGAGGATGGTGCGGGTTCCAGCGCGCGCGAAACCGGCATCAACCGGCTCGCGTCCGACCGCATGACGCAAGGCGAGATTCTCTGGACGCTGCTCAAGCCGGACGCGCTGCCGACGGATGGCTATGCCGAGGCGCTGAAAAATATCGCGATGTACAGCGAGCACACCTGGGGCGCCTACAACAGCATCAGCGCCCCGGATTCCGATTTCGTCAAGGCGCAGTGGAAAATCAAACAAGCCTTCGCGCTCGACGGCGCAGCCGAAACGCAAAAGCTGCTCGCCGACGTGCTGGCGACGCGCGGCGACGCGCCGGAAATCGCAACTGCGATTGATGTATTCAACACCGCATCATGGCCGCGCACCGATCTGGTCACGCTGCCGAAGACGATGAAGCTGGCCGGCGACATCGTGAGAAATGATCACGGCGAGCTCGCGCCATCGCAGCGGCTCTCCAGCGGCGAACTTGTGTTCATCGCAAAGGGTGTTCCACCCTTCGGCGGACGGCGTTTCACCTTCGAAGCTGGAAGCGCGAACGGGCCCGGCGCGGCCAAAGCGGAAGCCGCAACACTCGCCGACTCGGCGCTCACGCTGAAGCTCAACCCGCAATCCGGCGCGATTGCGAGCCTGCGGGCGAAAGACGTCGATCACGAGTTTGTGAACGCTGCGGCGAACGTCGGATTGAACGAATATGTTTATCTGCCCGGCGGCAACGTGAACAAAGCCCAGCGTAACGGCCCCGCAAAAATCTCGGTGAAGGATAACGGCCCGCTCGTGGCATCGCTGCTGGTCGAATCTGACGCGCCGGGCTGCAACAAACTGCTGCGCGAAATCCGGCTCGTGAGCGGCCTCGACCGCGTCGAGATTATTGACACGATCGATAAGAAAGCCGTGCGCTCGGTCGAGGGCGTTCATTTCGGTTTTGGCTTCAACATCCCCAACGCCGCGCTGCGCATCAACATTCCTTGGGGCGTGATCCAGCCCGAAAAAGACCAGCTTGCGGGTGCCTGCAAAAATTGGTTTTCCGTCGAGCGATGGGTTGACATTTCGAACGACAAACTCGGAGTGACATGGTCCACCATAGAGGCTCCGCTCCTCGAAGTCGGCGGCCTGACGGCGAACCTCCCGCGTTCGCAGCCGAATCCAAAGGCTTACCTTTCCAAGATCGAGGCATCGCCCACGATTTACTCATGGGTGATGAACAACCACTGGCACACAAATTATCGCGTCGATCAGGAAGGCAAAACGGTATTTCGCTACGCGATTCGTCCGCACCTACTTTACGACCAAGTCGCGGCCGCGCATTTCGGAGTCGAATCCACCGAGCCGCTCGTTGCGGCGCCCGCCGCAGGACCTGCGCCGTCCGGCGCGCTCGTTGAGATTTCTTCCGGCCCGATCATGATCACATCGCTCACACCCAGCGCCGACCACAAAGCGATGCTCTTGCGGCTCTACAACACCGGTGACAGGGCAGCACAAGCGCCGCTCAAATGGAACGCGGTCACGCCGAAGAGCATTTCGGTTTCCGATCTTTCCGGCCTGCCCGGCGGCCGCGCGACCGGCACGCTCGAAATGGCACCGTATGAGGTTCTCACCCTGCGGGCGGAATTGAAATAGATGCAAGGGGCATCTTCCACTCATGGGAAAGCCAGGACGGCAAATCTCCGATCATTGGGACTTGCGGTGTGCCGCGCGGTCGTGCTTTGCCTGCTGCTGACCGCGCCGTCGCTGTCGGCGCATCCAATTTCGATCATCAAGAGCGAGGCGCTGGTTCATCGCGACGCGATGGAAATGAAGGTGGCCGTGATGCCGGAAGATTTTCTGCTGGTGTACGGACTTTATGCCAATGCGCAATCTCGCATCGCCACGGAAGACATCACGAAGTCCGCGGAAAAGCATAAACAGTATTTGCTGGACGGCTTGATCGTCCGCGACGCCGACGGCAGCCGCCTTGCAGGCAAAGTCGTTAAAATTGAAATGCCAGCGCTACCGGCGGAGGGACTGCCGGTCACCGATCTAATGGCGACGACGATTGTTTATCACCTCGCATTTCCGCTCACCAAGCAGCCGACGCATCTCACGTTTCAACAGCATTTTGGCGGCGACTCGATCGCGATCCCCGCCATTACGGAATTGGTGGTGACACGCGAGGGGCTTCCGCCGGAGCCGTCGGTTTGCATCCCCGGCGATGAAAACGTCATAACCATCGCGTTCGATTGGAACGAAACCTCGCGTCCGGTGACGGGCGATTACGCCGAGACGAAGGCGCGCGAGGAGGAGAAACGGAAACAGGAAATGGGCTTCACGAGTTACTCGGCGACGTACACGTTCGTCTATATCCAGAACGAAGAAGTGCGCGTCGAGATTCTGTTGCCGCTGCTGACACTCGAAATGTGGCAGCCCGTCGCGCGCACGAACGCGGATTTCATCGAGGTCCCCGAACAGCGCGCGGCGCGCCGGACGCTGGAGACATTCTTTACCGGGCTAAACGAAATGACCATTGATGGCGTCGTGGTAAAACCAAGACTGGACCGGCTGGATTTTTACGGAATTGATTTCAAGGATTTCGCGATGCGTGCCGAGCCGCGGCGGCTGAGCGCATGGACCGCGCGCGTTGGAGCGATCCTCATCTATTCCAGCAAGGGTGCGCCGGGCCATGTCGAGTTGAAGTGGACGCTGTTCAATAACGAAATGCTCGCAGCGCGCGCGGTGATTTTCGCCTACGACAAAGGATCGCGGTTCACGTTCTACCCGCGGGAGCCGCTTTTCAGATGGGACAATCCAGGCGCTCCGCCACTGCCGGCGGTGACCGCTATTTCAACGAGTGAGAAGTCGCGCGAGGCGGTCGCCGAATCATTGCTGCGAAACGTCTATCGCGCATTCGACTATCACAACGAATCGGACATTTACGACGCGCTGGCGCGAAGCGTTCATGGCGACCTGCTCGCCGAATTGTATCTAAAAATCAAACAGGGCCTCATCATGCAGGAACAGGGCGGCGCCGTCGCGCGGGTACAAGAAGTCAAGGTCGTGAAAGCAGAGCTGGCGGAGGGCAAGACTAAGAACGGCTTCGCCGAACGCGTGACCTGGCAGGTCGAAGGAACCGTCGATCACTGGGGCCACATCCACACGCGAATCAACGAATATTCAGCCGACTTGCAAATTGAACCCGCCGGTGCCTCATGGAAAATCACGGCCATGAACGTCGCCCGGCAAAGCCAGGTCAAAAGCGCAGTGGTTTTGAGGAAACTATGATCGCGATTTGCGATCTCGAATTTCAATTCCCGCATTCCGATTTCCGGCTCTCAGTTCCGTCGTTGAAGATCGCCAGAGCCGAGCGGGTCGCCATCATCGGGCCGAGCGGTTCGGGGAAGACCACCCTGTTGCATTTGATCTCCGGGATCTTGTCGCTCTCGCGAGGCATGGTTCGCGTGCAGGACCGCGAAATGAATGCACTGGGCGACGCCGCGCGCCGTGCGTTTCGTGTCGCACAAATCGGACTGGTGTTTCAGAGCTTCGAACTCGTCAGCTACCTCGATGCTTTTGAAAACATTATGCTGGCGTACCGCCTGAATCCCGCGCTGCGATTGACGCCCGAGATCGCGCTCCGGGCGGAAGAGCTCGCGCGGCAAACCGGCATCGAACACCGGCTTCGCTATTTCCCGCACCGTCTTTCGCAAGGCGAAAAGCAGCGGGTCGCAATCTGCCGAGCAATGCTGCCCGAGCCGCCCCTGCTGCTGGCCGACGAACCGACGGGCAATCTCGATCCTTCGGCGAAGCAGCACGTCGTTGATCTTCTTTTCCGACAGATCGACCGCACGGGCGCGACTTTGCTGATGGTCACGCACGACACGGAAATTGCCGCACGTTTTCCGCGCGTCATCAACTGCCGCGATTTCGCGGCGGGAGGCAGGCGATGAAAAACGTCCTGCTTCTCGCGCTGCGCTATTTGCGCTTCAACAAAATCAAAACGGTGATTCTGGTTTTTAGCGTCGCCGTCGCCGTTTTTCTCCCGCTCGCGGTGAACCTGCTCGTGCACGATTACCAGCGCGACCTGCTCGCGCGCGCGAGCGCCACGCCGCTGGTTGGGGGCGCGCCGGGCAGCCGGCTCGACCTTGTCTTGCACGCGCTCTATTTTCGCGGCCAGCCGGCGCATGACCTGACGATGGGCGACGTGAATGCAATCAACGCCAGCGGGCTGGCGCTCGGAATTCCAATCATTGGCAAACATACGGCCCGGGGCTTTCCCATCGTTGGCACTTCACTGGAATATTTCAATTTCCGCGGGTTGCACATCGCCAGCGGCGCCGGGCTGACTCGGCTGGGCGATTGCGTGCTCGGGGCGGCGGCGGCGGAGAAGCTGAAGCTCCAGCCCGGCGATAGCTTGATGAGCGACCCAGAAAATGTTTTCGATCTCGCCGGCTCGTATCCGGTGAATCTCCACGTGAAAGGAATCCTCGCGCCGATGGGAACCGCGGACGACGGGGCGGTATTGGTGGATGTCAAAACGGAATGGTTGATTCTGGGCATCATGCACGGGCATCAGGACGCAGCGACGGCAGACCCGAACCTTTTGATCTCGCGCGATGCGACCAACGTCACGGCGAGCGCGGCGATGCTGCCGTTTCAGGAGGTGACGGCATCGAACGTCACGCTGTTCCACATGCACGGCAATCCAGCCACATTTCCCATCAGCGCGATCATCGCCGCGCCGCGCGACGACAAGTCGGCGGCGATTTTGCGCGGGCGTTATCAGGACCCGAAAGCGCTGGTGCAATTGCTCGTGCCGAAAGCGGTCGTGGCCGAAACGCTCGATCTGGTCTTTCGCGTGAAGCGCTTTTTCGACGCGCAGGCGCTGCTCGTCGGCGTGGCGACGGCGCTGCTGCTCTCGCTCGTGGTGTTGCTTTCGCTGCGGCTGCGGCGCGGCGAGATGGAAACGATGTTCAAAATCGGGTGTGCGCGGATGACCATTATCTGGCTGCTGGCCACCGAGATTTTGATCGTGGTCGTGGCCGGCCTCGCGATTGCAGTGGGGTGTTCCTGGGTGGTGTTGCAGAATCTCGGGCTGTCAGCGCCTCGAGCAAACGCTCAACTCTCAACGCTGAACGTTCAACAGCCAACGCACGCGAAGAAGCGCGTCGCGGTGGTGAACTATCCGCTTCAGTATTTCACCCAGCGGATCGCGGGCGATCAGGTCGAGGTGTTTTTCCCCGTGCCGCGCGCGGAAGATCCGGCGTTCTGGAAACCGCAGGACAAGGATATCGAGGCGTATCAGCGAGCGGATTTGATTTTGCTCAATGGCGCCGAATACGAAAAGTGGCTGCCAGCGGCAGTGCTGCCGCTGACGAGGCAGGTGGTGACCTCGCAGACGTTCGCTGACCGCTACGTGCAAAACGGAGAGGTCGTCACTCATAGCCACGGCCCGCAGGGAATGCACAGCCACGGCCTGATCGATTTCAATACGTGGATGGATCCGCAACAGGCCGCGCTTCAGGCGCAGTCCATCCACGACGAACTCGAGCGATTGCTGCCCGAGGCGGCGAAGGATTTTGACACGAATCTAAGGGCGTTGCAAAAGGATCTCGGTGAAATCGACGCGGCTATCCAACAGGCGTCCGCGAGGCTCGGCAATTCGCCGCTGCTCGGCTCGCATCCGGTTTATCAATATGCCGCGCGCCGCTACGGCTGGAATTTGAAGAGCGTTCATTGGGAACCGGATGAGATGCCGTCGGAGGAGGAGTGGCAGAAATTTGAAAAGCTGCATCGCGACCATCCCGGCAAAATCATGCTCTGGGAGGAAGATCCGCTGCCAACCGTGGCCGAACGTCTTCGCAAAATGGGCATCGAACCCATCGCCTTCGAGACCTGTGCGAGCGAACCGGAGAAAGGCGATTATCTGACTGCGATGAAATCCAACGCCGCGCGCCTCGCCGCGATGACCGCAAGAATCCGCTAGTCTGCAAAACATGACGCACAGGCATATGCCTCGCCGATTCATTGGATATCCCCGTCCCGCCCGGGCCGCCCGTCACCGAGCCCACGTTATGCCAAGCCGTGCTAAGCCGGAGAAGTGAACCACAAACCCTTTGCTTCCCTGGGTAGAACTGGCTATCGTCACTCACGAGAAATGACCCGTGCTGGCGGGCCTTGGCCCGCAGCCATCAACTCGAATCTATGGAAAAACCGTAACCTGTTTTCCCGAACTCCTCAAACTCCGTCTCGCGGCGCCAATTTCTGAAGCAGTCCTCGCTGGCGATTACCGGCACGGCGGCGCTGTCCCGGTTTCCCTTCGTGGTGACCAGTCATGCCGCGCCGGACGATCCGATTCGCATCGGCCTGATCAGTTGCGGTGGGCGTGGCTCGGGCGCCGTGGCCAATGCGCTGGGCGCGGCCACCGATGTCGTCTATCCGGGGGCGGGCTATCACACCGAGAACATTGCGGCCAAAGCCACGGCCCCGAACAGCGACATCGCATTGGTGGCGCTGGCGGACGTTTTCCTGGACCGGCTCAACGCGTGCTGGGAGCAGTTTGGCAAACTGGGCATCAGCATTCCCCAGGAGCGGTGTTTCGTCGGGTTCGACGCCTACCAGAAGCTCTTGGCGGTGCCGGAGATCAACTACGTTGTGCTGGCCACCCCGCCGCATTTCCGACCCCTCCATCTCAAGGCGGCGATCGAGGCGGGCAAGAACGCGTTCATAGAAAAGTCGGTGGCGGTGGACGGCACGAGCGTGAAGCTTGTGCTCGAGGCCGGCGAATTGGCCAAACAAAAGGGTCTGGGCATCGTCGCCGGCACGCAGCGCCGGCACCAGCGCGCTTACGCGGAAACCATCCAGCGCATTCACGATGGCGCCCTTGGCGAGCTCGTATACGCGCGCGCCTATTGGAATGGCGGGGAGATCTGGGTGATCGACCATCAGCCGGGGTGGAGCGACATGGAATGGCAGCTTCGCAACTGGCCCTATTTCACCTAGCTCTCCGGCGACCACATCGTCGAGGAGCACGTGCACAATCTCGATGTCATTAACTGGGTCATGAACGCACATCCGCTCAAAGCCCAGGCGCTGGGCGGACGCCAGGCCCGGACCGAGAAGAAATATGGCCATATCTATGACCATTTTGCCGTGGAATTCGAGTATCCCGGCGGCGCGCGCCTGTTCAGCCAATGCCGGCAGATCAACCACTGCGAAGGCAACGTCGAGGAAGCGGTGGTCGGCGAAAAAGGCTCCAGTAATTGCCAGAACTGGATTCGCCCCAAAGCAGGCCCGCTCTGGCGCTTCCGGGACAAAGATGTCAATGCGTATCAACAGGAACATGCCGACTTCATCGCCAGCATCCGCCGCGGCCAACCGTTGAACGAGGCCACGGTGGTCGCCGAGAGCACTCTCACGGCCATTATGGGCCGCGAGTCGGCCTACAGTGGCCGCTCCATCGAATGGGACGAGGCGCTTAATGCTAAAACCCGGCTCGGACCCGAGCAATACGCACTGGGCAGTTTGCCTTTCCCGGACGTGGCCATTCCCGGCCAATATCAGTTCACGTGAAGCCGGTGGTCAGGACAATCTTGGCATCGCCATCATTCTGCGCCTGCGGCTCGCTGGCATCCTGTTTGGCGCCGTCACCCGAAAGCCAAGCCAGGCCCAGGGTGACCTCTATGAAAACGAGAGCAGTCGTCAGATTCGGTCTGGCGCCGGTGGCCGCGTGGAAGTATTTTCTACTTCTTCTCGCGGGGATCGCCGGCGCCAACGCCGCGTGGGGTGCTGAGGCGATTTCGCTGGGGGGCGAGTGGCGGTTTGAAATCGCCAGGACAAATCCACCGGCTCCCACCGTCGAGTTGCCGGGAACCATTCATTTGCCCGGGACAATGGACGAAGCGAGACTCGGTCCGAAGAACACCGCTACGCCAACGCTTGAGGGACCGTACCGGATTTACGACTACGCCGGCCCGGCATGCTACCAGCGTGATATCGAGATTCCCGCCGCGTGGCGGGGAAAACGAGTGGTCTTGTTCCTCGAGCGCGTCCGATGGGTTACGCAGGTGTGGCTCGATGGCCAGTTCATGGGGTCGCAAGACAGCCTCATCGCGCCCCACGTCTATGATTTTGGCGTCGGCGTCCTTCCCGGAAAACACCGCTTGACCATCTGTGTGGATAATACCGTCAAGCTCAAGCTCGGGCGCTTTGTCTCGGCCCTCTTTGGCGGGACGCCGGGGAATCTGAATGGAATTATCGGACGCATCGAGCTGGATGCCACGCCGCCGGTATGGATTGACGGCGTGCAGGTGTATCCGGACGTGGACCACAAGCTTGCGAAAGTGAAGGTACGCATCGGCAACGCTTCGGGCGCGGCGGGGCACGGAATTTTGAGCGTGGGAACGAAGCACATCGAGGCGGCTTGGGACGAGCAGGGCGGCAGCGCCGAGATCGAAGTGGACATGCCGGGCGCAAAGTTATGGGACGAATTTGCGCCAAACCTGAGCGAACTCACCGTGAAACTGGGGGGCGACAAGCGGGTGGTCCGCTTCGGCATGCGCAAGTTCGCCGCCCGCGGAACACAATTTGCGCTCAACGATCGGCCGGTGTTCCTGCGCGGGGCGCTGGAATGCGCCCTTATGCGGACATAAATATTATGCGGACTTGTTGCCGGGAAGGTCCTTATTGCAGGGTTTTTAAGCTGCGCAAGTCCGCATAATAGTTGAGGGGCGCAAAGGGGCTCTGACACTGGGGCGATGAAAGCTATCGCCTCACAATCACCCATCGACCTTCTGGTCGAGGACTATCAGGAACATCTAATCGACGTTGCCGGGCTCCAGGCAAGCACCTGCCAGAAGTGGACGTTCTTTGTTCGCTTGTTTTTGAATGCGTAGTTCAAGCCCAAAGCTCCGGGGTTGCCACTGCGCCAACTGGCACCCAAGGTTCTGCTGGACTTTGTTCTTCAACAGGGCAAGCACTACCCACCCGGACAGTTGCAGTCTTTGGCGGCGGCACTGCGGTCGTTCTGCCGATTTCTTTGCGTGACGGGACGTCATCCCCGGGATCTGAGCGCGGCGTTGCCGTCCATCTCGGGCCATCACCGAGAAGAGCTGCCGATATACTTGAGCCGCACGCAACTCAAACAGTTGCTGGAGGCTTTTGACCGCCGAAGGTTGTTGGGCAAACGCGATTACGCGATGGTCCTCTGTTTGGCGCGACTGGGATTGCGGGCGGGCGAGCTCGCCCGCTTGAGCCTCGATGATCTGGATTGGCGCAACGGTTGGTTGCGCTTGGCGGCCCCCAAGGGCCGGCGCGAGCGGCATCTGCCACTGCCCGAGGAAGTGGGCCGGGCCTTGGCGGCCTATCTGCGAAGTGCCCCTCCCAACGGGGCCACACGAGTGCTCTTCCGCACCGTCTGCGGCCAACGTCCGATGAGCTCTACCTGGCTCTCTGAGCGCGTCGGCGCGGCCATGGCACACGCGGGCTTGGGGGTGCCGGGCAAACGAGCACATCTGTTGCGCCGGACGTTTGCCACGCATCTGGTCCAGCAGGGAGCCAGTCTCAAAGCTGTGGCCGATTTATTGGGCCATGCCAGCCTGAGCACGACCCAGGTCTATGCCAAAGTCAATCTGCCGATGCTGCGGGCCGTGGCCCAGTCTTGGTCCGGGGAGGTGCGGTCATGAAAGTACGCTCTCTCAAAGCGGCCGTTGCCTTCTACCTGGAGAGTCGCCGCCGTCTGGGCTTTGCGCTCGAGTCGGAAGGATCTCTGCTGGAAAATCTGGTCCGACACGCTCGACAACTGCGCCACTGCGGACCCTTGACCAACCAGTTGGCGTTGAACTGGGCGCAGGTGTCCCCGCCGGCAAACTCGCTGCGGCGGGCACGCCGCTTGGGGGCGGTGCGGCACTTCGCGCTCTTTTGGGCGGCTTTTGAGCCGCGCACCCAAATCCCGCCAGCGGGTCTGTTTGGGCCGGCTTATCGCCGAGTTCCAGTGCATATCTACACGCCTCAAGAGATTGCCGCCTTGCTGAGGGCGGCTCAACAACTGCCCCCGCCAGAGAGTCTGCGTCCGCTAACTTTTAGCACGCTGCTGGGTTTGCTGGCCTGCACGGGACTGCGCATCTCGGAGGCCCTACAGTTAGACTGGGCGGATTGGGAACCGGCCGAGGCAGTGCTGACTATCCGTCAGGCCAAATTCGGCCAGTCTCGTTACGTGCCGCTGGCCCCCAGCGCCACCACCGCTCTGAAGACCTACTTGCAGGCTCGCACCAAAGCCTTTCCCAAAGGCAACTGCTCCGCGCTCTTCCTGAACCGACAGGGCCAAAGGCTCGCTTATTGGGAGGTAGGCGACACCTTCGCCGCACTGCGCGAGCAATTAAACTGACAGCACCAACAGCCCCGCCCCCGTTTGCACGATCTGCGCCACACCTTCGCCGTCGAGTGCCTGCTGGGCTGGTATCGCCAGGGCCAGGAAGAACTCAACGCCAAGATCCTCTCCTTGGCGGTCTATCTGGGCCATCGCAACATCCGCCATACCTACTGGTATCTGAGTGCCGTGCCCGAGCTGCTGGCCTTGGGCAGCGCGCGTTGGGCCAAGGCTCTGGGCTCTCAGAAAGGAGCGGCCCATGAGTAAACCCTCCGGCCCCCCTTTGGGCGCATTGGTCCAGAACTTCTTCTGCCAGCGATTGCAGGCCCAGCAGCAAGTCAGCCCTCACACGCTGGCCAGCTATCGGGACACGCTCCGGCTACTGCTGGCTTTCGTCGAGCAAAAGACCGGTCGGCCTCCCGTCCAACAGACACTCTGGGACTGGAGCGGGCAAACCATCCTAAGTTAGGGAGCAAATCGTTTCGCCCCTCATTCACCAGCCGCTCATAGATTTCGGCGGCGCGCTTGAAGTCCCGTCTGGCTTCAGAGAATGCGGTGTCGTGGAGGTGGACCGCGCCCCGGAAGATTAGACTCACCGCCAAGTCATCAGATGACACGGTTCCCCTGTCGGCAATCCTCACAGCGTGCTCGAGGTTGGTTAGTGCTTCGTTGGGCAATCCCAATAGGAGCAGCGATGCCCCGACACGCCAGAGTGCTTTCACATTGTCTGCGTTGAGGCCGAGCATCCGAGAGTAATTGGTCAGAGCTAGCGACCAATTAAAGCTGATGAAGAAAGCATCGCCACGAATCAAAAGGGCATCCTCAGCCTGTTTGGCGTGTTCCCGAGCTCCAGCAAGCAGAGCATCAGTTTCTGCTTCAGGGATTAGCTCCAGGGCCTGAGCGTAACATCCCTCTGCGTTGGCTACAGTGGCACGCGCTAAACGCAAAGAGAGAGCGACCCCGGCGGAGTGTTGGGGACCGAATCGAACATCGAAGTCGTGAAGTAATTGTGTTAGTTTTTCTGCTTGGAGCTTCACCTCGGGATCTGAGTTGTAGCGAGCGGCTGCACTCATAGATTCACTTGTGCCTTGCAGGACACGAGCAAGGAGGGCAGAGCATTGTTGTTCTTGATCTAGTTTCTGTTGAAGTTCAGCCCGGCTTTTCTCAATGCCCGCGACCGCGGCCTCGGCTGTTCGGAGGATTCCAGCCTCGCTTTGAGCATGGATCTTCTCAACGGCTTCGACTGTTCGTCGAGACCCGGTTTGCTCTTGCTGGTAAACATAGAGGGCGACCAAAGCGAGCACTACCAAGGCGATGACCGTGACGGCGAAAGCGATCAAAAAATAGCGCCGCGTCAGCAGCTTCAAGCGCTGGCTTTCCGGGACGGAGGCTAGTACCTTGTATCATTCATAATTGCGGATAGATGCGCTTCAATTTGATGCGGGCATCTTCGGTGGTGAAGCGCCAGTTAATGGTTGCGGCACGGTTGTTTCGGTCGAGTTCCCAGGCCGCCACCTCTTTTCTCATCAAGTCGATATCCGGGATTCTACGACTGAGGCACTGGCTATTGAGCGCGCTCAATTCGATTTCGGCGACATTGAGCCAACTTCCGTGCTTGGGCGTATAGTGGATTTCCAGTCGGCGGGCCAATCGTCGAGCCTCCTCCGGCGGGAAGGTTTCGTAAAGGGAGGCCGCACTGTGAGTGTTCAGGTTGTCCATTACCAAGCGAACCTTTGTGGCTTGCGGGTAACGCTCATCAAGCATGCCCTTGATAAAGGCGGCCCAGTCCTTGCGGGTGCGGTGTTCGGTGATGGCGACGTGGCGGCGTCCCGTTAGCGGTTCGACCTCCAGGAAGATTTCCGCCACCCCATTACGCACATATTCGTGGTCGATGATCTGACCATGCCCCGGGGCCGGCGCGATGGGGGCGAGCACTTCGCCCACCAACTGCTTGTTGGACTCGTCCATGCAGATGAGCGGGAACTGTGGATCGTAGGGCGCGTGGTAAACATCGAGCACATCTTCCATGCACACGACAAAAGCGGCGCAGCCATCGGGCGGGATTTTCCAGTATTTGCTCAGGTGAGGCTTAAGCTCGTTTTTTTTAGCGACCGTTGCACGCTCATGGTGGAAACCTTAGGGGCAATCTTCAGT
>OCTA010002311.1_pt1 | contig 17420 bp, 12 predicted proteins | sample 1538991 | NCBI WGS metagenome assembly OCTA01 (sample SAMEA3539302, study PRJEB22396) | soil metagenome | biome: tundra; feature: field; material: soil | place: USA | collected 2010-05 | depth 0.15 m | reverse complement strand
GGCGGGCGCGAGCGACGCCGAGGCGTTGGCGCGCGAAGGGGACGAATTTAGCGTACACGTGCGCATGGGCGAAGTGGAAACGCTGAAAGAGTCGGGGTCGCGGGGACTGGGGCTGCGCGTGTTGGTGGGTAAGCGGTCGGCGTCGGCCAGTACCAGTGACTTGACCCCGGACGGGATTCGCCAGCTTGTGGACGGCGCAATGGCGCTGGTGAAGGTCACCGAAGAGGATCCATTTACCGGGTTGCCGGAGACGGGCGAGTTCGGTTCGCTCGAAGGCGATCTGAACCTCTATTTCGAGGATGTGTACTCGCTTGCGGGACCGGAACGCATCGAGTGGGCGCGTCGGGCTGAGGCGGCGGCGTTGGCGGCTGACCCTCGGATCAGCAACTCCGATGGCGGCAGCTTTGACGCGGCCACCGGGCGTAAAGTGCTGGCTAATTCGCGCGGATTCGTGGGCAGCTATCGCACCAGCTATGCCGGGGTTTCCGTGGCGCCGCTGGCCGTGGATGCAGACGGGAAGATGCAGCGCGATGGCTGGTGGAGTAGCGCGCGGAGACTGGGTGATCTGGATTCGCCTGAGGCGGTGGGAAAAGAAGCGGCGCGGCGGGCACTTCGGCGCCTGGGAGCCCGGCGCGTTCCCACTCAGCGGGTTCCCATTGTGTTTGCGCCGGAGGTGGCAAGATCACTGATCGGGTCGGTGTTTGAGGCGGCTTCGGGCGATTCAATCTGGCGCAGTGCGTCGTTCCTCGCCGGACGCCTGGGCGACCAGATTGCGGCTTCGTCCCTCACCATCGTGGACGACCACACCATGGCCCTTCCAACAGGCGTGGGCGGCTTTGGGACTTCCCCATTTGATGGCGAGGGGCTGCCATCACAGCGTAATCTTGTGGTGGAAAACGGAGTGCTGCGCAACTACCTGCTGAATACCTACACGGCGCGCAAGCTGGGTATGAAGTCGACGCACAATGCGTACAGGGGGCTGGCCGGCACGCCGGGCATCGGCTGCGGAAATCTCTATCTTGAGCCGGGCACACTCACCCCGGAAGAGATCATCGGCGCGATTCCAGCAGGCCTTTATGTGACCAGCCTGATGGGCTTTGGTACCAATCTCGTGACCGGCGACTACTCCCGCGGTGCAACGGGGTTGTGGATTGAGAACGGCCAACTGACCCACGCGGTGGAGGAAGTCACCATTGCCGGCAACCTGGGCGAGATGCTCAAGAACGTCACCGCCATCGGCAACGACCTGGTCTTCCGCGGCTCGCTGGCCTCGCCAACGCTGCGCATCGACGGCATGACCATCGCGGGCGCGTGAGCTGGGAGCGGCCGTGCCGATTGACCTTGAAAGCATCGCCTTCGATCCAGCTGACGCCAAGGCCGCCCTATCTCAATTGCCGGCGAGTCCTGCGGTCTTCGCGCTCTACGGCGCAGAATCCAAAGACGAGCCCTACATTGGCCGTACGCCGAATCTGCGCGGGCGTCTCGAGCGGCTGTTGCAACCCTCGCCGAAACATCCGCGGCGCCTGCAGTTGGCCGGGCGGGTGCGGCGGATTGCGTGGCGGCTGACCGGCTCGGATTTCGAGTCTCTGCTCACGCAGTTTTCTCTCTTGGAAGAGATTTACGGCGCAAAGGCGCTCGAGCGCATGCACCTGCGGGCTCCGGCGTTTGTGCGATTTCTTGGGAGCAATCGTTATCCGCGGATCACGGTGACCAACCGGCCCAGCCAGCGCGAGGCCGAGTGGGCATATGGGCCGTTTGCATCGCGCGCGGCGGCGGAGCGCTATGCCGAAGAGGCGCTGAAGCTGTTTTTGTTGCGCCGCTGCACCTTCGATCTGGACCCCGATCCCAGCTTTCCCGGCTGCGTGTACTCGGAGATGAAGATGTGCCTGGCGCCCTGCTACAAGGGCTGCACGGACGAACGCTACGGGGAAGAGGCGGCGGCGGTCCAGGGCTTTCTGGCCACGCGGGGTGAAAGCCGGCTGGTGGTGCTGCGAAGCGAACGCGACGAGGCATCGGCCAGAATGGAATTCGAGACCGCCGCGGCGATCCATGCGCAGGTGCAGCGCGTGGAGAGCGTGCGCGCGCTGGCTCCGGAACTAGTGCGTCCATTGAACCAGTTACGCTCGGTGATCTTGCAGGCCTCGGCCAACCCGGTCGATGTGTCTGTCTTTCTTTTTGACAATGGCCGGCTGCGCGGTCCGGCAGGATTTTCGACGCTGGGCATGCGCATCCAGAATGAGCAGTCGGGCTCGAGTTCGCTTTTTGCCCATCCCCTGGCACTCGAACCTGTTCCAGAGACGTCAGAGATGAAAGCTCAGGGATCAGAGATCAACATGAATCGACCTGCTGAAGCGAATCTCGAATCCGAGCCGGCCGTTACCGCGCCGACTAGGCCCGCACGGGGAGTGCTGGAAGCCCGCATGGATGCGACTCTGGCTGCACTGTCCTCGAGCGAAGAACCTCTATCTGGCACGATCCGCCAAGGGCATTTGGCATTGCTGAAACGCTGGTATTACCGACCGGAAGTCCGCCGGCCAGGGGAGATTTTCTTTCCCGATGCTGAGGGAGCGTGGCCCGTGAAAGCGCTGCTGCGCGGTGTGGGACGCGTAGCGGCAAAGATGATGACGACCCCCCATCGCACATAAGACAATAGCGCAGAGACACTCACATGCCACGACCCGCAACGATTCGATCCATGCTTGCGGAAGGCAGCCGGCTCGCCGTAGGGCGCGTTCGGGAAGTGGCTGCTCTCGTCCTTGCGCATCCGAAGAATGCCGCTCGATTGATCGAGTGCCTTTGGGACGAAGACCCCGGGGTTGCCAATCGCGCCGCCGATGCCCTGGAAAGAGCTTCCTACCATCAGCCTTCGTTGGCAGCGCCCTGGAAGGATTCCTTGCTCGGCATCCTGGCCGAGGCAGAACACAACAAATTGCGATGGAATTTGGCGTTGGTCGTTCCCCGCCTTGCGCTCACCCCGTCCGAAGCCAGGCGGGCCGCAGAAACGCTACGGACCTACCTTGAAGACAAAAGCTCGATTGTGAAGACCTGCGCGATGCAAGGCCTGGCCGAATTGACTCGCCACGACCCCTCGTTGCTTCCCGAGATCCTGGACCTTCTGCGCATCCTGTCGCGCAGCGGAACCCCGGCCATGCGAGCGCGCGGGCGCATCCTGCTGTGGCGGCTTGAGAGGACAGATCAGTCGCCGATTCGGGGCCACAAATCGAAGTTAAACAACTCGTCTGACTGATACACTTGCGAGGTAGGGAGACGCGCGAGCGAGGCCTCATGGTTGAGTTGTTGCCATCGATTTTGTCGGCGGATTTTGCGCGGTTGGCGGAAGAGGTTGCCGCTGCCGAACGGGGCGGCGGCACGGTCATCCACGTAGACATCATGGATGGTCACTTCGTCCCCAATATCACCATTGGACCGCCGGTCGTCGAGTGCTTGCGCAGAGCCACCGACTTGCCGCTCGATTGCCACCTGATGATCGAGAACCCCGACGAATTCATCCCTGCCTTTGCCGACGCCGGGGCCAACTGGGCCAGTGTTCACTACGAAGCGTGCCGGCATCTGCACCGTTCGCTTGAACTGATCGAGCACCATGGCATGAAGCCCGCGGTGGTCATCAATCCGGCCACGCGGGTCGACCTGCTTGTCGACATTTTGCCGATGGTCCACCATGTGCTGGTGATGAGCGTGAATCCGGGCTTTGGCGGACAGAAATTCATTCCTTTCGCAGTGGATAAGATCCGGCGGCTGGTCGAGTTGCGCCAGGAACTGGGGCTGGCGTTTAAAATCGAGGTGGACGGCGGAGTGGCTCACGACACAGTGGCCCAGGTCGTCCAAGCAGGAGCGGACCTGCTGGTGGCGGGAAATGCGGTTTTCGGCGCAGGACATCCCGAGCAGGATGCGCGTGCGCTGTTGGCGGCGGCCCGCGAGGCGGCAGCAAGTAAGATTTACTGAAGGATCAAGACAATGGCATGCGGGTTGGCGGGTCATTGTTCAAACGAGGTGGTATGAACCGGTTGTCTCACAAGATTGCAGCGGCCGCATTGGCGATAGTGGTTCTGGCCGGGGTTTCAGCCCAGGCCAGGGAAAAGAAACCCAAGCACAAGAAAAACCAGGACCTGAGTGCCAATCCACTGGCAAATGTGAAGTCAAGCCAGCCCGATAAGGTTCTCTTCGACAAGGCCATGATCTCTCTGAAAAAGGGCCGCTATGACGTGGCGCGACTTACCCTGCAGACCTTGTTGAACACCTATCCCGACTCCGAATACCGGATGCGCGCCAAGCTGGCTGTGGGCGATACCTGGTTCAAAGAGGGGGGCACCGCGGCGCTGACCCAGGCTGAGGCCGAATACAAGGACTTCATCACCTTCTTCCCCAATGCTCCCGAAGCGGCCGAAGCGCAGATGAAGGTGGCCGACATCTATTACCAGCAGATGGAAAAGCCCGACCGCGACTATACCAACGCGCAGCGCGCCGAGCAGGAATACCGGGTGATGATCAACCAATTCCCCGACTCGACGCTGGTGCCGCGCGCCAAGCAGAAGTTGCGCAATGTAGAAGAGGTTCTGGCTGAACGCGAGACGCAGATTGGCTTGTTTTATGAGGGTCAGGAGAGATACCCGGCCGCCATCGCCCGCTTGCAGACGGTGGTCGATACGTATCCCCTGTACTCGAAGAGCGATCAGGCCCTGCTGGGCATAGGCGACGCGTACGAGGGTGAGGCGCATGCGATCCAAATGTCGACGGGCTTGTCCGGCGCGATCAAAGAGCGCCTGCATGCAATGTATCTGGACAAAGCGGCAGCGGCTTACGACAAGGTCATTACGCGCTACCCCATGGCGCCCCATGTAGAGGACGCGCGGGACCGGCTGGTAGCGATGAACCGCCGCATCCCGGAGCCCACGCAGGCGGCCATTGCCGAGAGCGACGCGGAAGAGCGGAGCCGGCAGCCTTTGCGCTTTACTGACAAGACTCTGGACCTGATCAAGCACGGTCCGACGGTGGTTGAGGCTGTGCACGTTGGAGAGCCGAGCCTGGAAGATCCGCAGCGAACCATTGCGCCGGATATCACCAAGGAAAATATTGCGATGTTCAAGGACGCGCTCAATTCGGGGAAACCCGCTGAGGCAGCCGGCAAGGTCACCCCAACCGGACCAAACGAGCCTCCACGGAGCGATCAACCCTCTGAGGTGCCAGTGCAGCTTGCCGCGCCTGACTCAGGAACCGGCGTAGGCGTTTCGATTGTTAACGCGCCGTCTGGCTCCGCGGCGGCCGACCCCAACGCGGTGGTGAAGCCGGTGGGTCCGGTGGATACGGCGTTGCCCGCTGCCGAGAAGCCGGCAGAGGCGCCGCTTCAGGTCAATGACATCAAACCTGGCCAGTCCCCAGCTCAGCCCGTGACGACGGGCGGCAAGAAGAAGGCTCCCAAGCCGGACCTTAGCGACGAATCTTCGAGCAAGAAGAAAAAGAAGAAGGGGCTTGGGAAGCTCAACCCGTTCTAAGCTGACAAACGGAGTTCTCAATAGGCCGCACCCGCCAGGGCGCGGCCTATTTGCTTTCTAGGCATAAGAAATCGTCTGAGGACGTCCCGAATCGGCTGCAGATTCCTGACAGCCCGCTTCCAAGGGCAGGCAAACGCTCTGCTGTGCTCCGCGGAAACGCTCGATGCGGGCATGCCTTTGGCGCCCGACCCGGTCATGATCCCTTTGAGCAGCATGTGCTAAGGTGAGGGGTGGTCCCCCCTCGCTCGAAGGCCTCAAAGAATTGGGGTTTAGCGCAACCCATGGGGGCTCAAAACAACCCTCATGCCTCACGATCTGCCGAAAGCATACGACCCGACCGCCATTGAAGATCACTGGGCCGAATATTGGGTGCGCGAGAAGCTGTTTGCGCAACCCCATCCGGAAGCAGGCGAAGCGCCGTCGGGCAAGCAATTCTCCGTCCTGCTGCCCCCTCCCAATGTGACCGGTAACCTGCACATGGGACATATGTTCGAGCACACGGAGAGCGACATTCTGGTTCGCTGGCACCGTATGTGCGGCGACCGGGTTCTGTGGGTGCCTGGCACCGACCACGCCGGCATTGCAACCCAGATGCTGGTGGAACGCCAGATCACCAGCGAGGGCACGACGCGCGAGAAGATGGGTCGGGAAGCCTTCGTGGAGCGCGTGTGGAAGTGGCGGCGGCACTACGGAGGCGCCATCCTCGGCCAGATGAAGCGACTGGGCGCCTCAGTCGATTGGGAGCGCGAGTACTTCACCATGGACGAGCGGCTCTCGGTCGCGGTGCGGGAGGCCTTCGTCCGGCTTTACGACCAAGGGCTCATCTATCGCGGCGCGTACATCGTGAACTGGTGTCCACGCTGCCAGACCGCCATCAGCGACCTGGAAGTGGTCTACGACGAGCACAAAGGGCACCTTTGGGAGATTCGCTATTCCATTCTCGATGAAGGCGGCAAAGAGAGCGGAGAGTTTTTGACGGTAGCCACGACCCGCCCCGAAACCATGCTGGGCGATGTGGCCGTGGCGATTCATCCCAAAGACGAACGCTACCTGCACCTGCATGGGAAAAAGCTGCGCCTGCCGCTGGTAGGCCGGGAGATCCCGGTCATTCTCGACGAGTGGGTCAGCCCCGAATTCGGCACCGGCGCGGTGAAGGTGACACCGGCGCACGACCCAAATGACTTCGCACTGGGCCAGCGGCACAATCTTGCTTCCATCAATGTGATGGATGACACGGCGCACATCAACGCCGAAGGCGGGGCGTATGCCGGGCTCGATCGCTACGTGGCGCGAAAAAAAATCGTTGCGGATCTTGAAGCGCAGGGACTGCTCGGCGGCGTAAAGGATTACACCAACAACGTGGGCCATTGCGACCGCTGCAAGACGGTCGTGGAGCCGCGGCTCTCGCTGCAATGGTTCGTCAAGATTCAGCCGCTTGCCGATAAAGCCATCGCAGCGGTGAAAGAGGGGCATGTCCGCTTCACTCCGGAGATGTACGAGAAGACCTACCTGAACTGGATGGAGAACATCCACGACTGGTGCATCTCGCGGCAGCTCTGGTGGGGCCATCGCATTCCGGCATGGCATTGCGGGGTGTGCCACAAGACCACGGTGACGCGCGAGGATCCGACAAACTGCGCGCACTGCGGCTCCGACAAGATCACGCAATCGACAGACGTGCTCGACACGTGGTTCTCTTCAGGTCTGCTGCCGGTATCGGTCTTTGGCTGGCCGCAAATTACCCCCGAGAATCGGGGTGACTTCGATACGTTTTATCCGACGAGCCTGCTGGTCACCGGTTTCGACATTCTGTTTTTCTGGGTGGCGCGGATGATCATGCTGGGATGCTGGTTTGCGGGCGATGTACCGATGCCCGACGGATCCCCCCGCTCTCTTGCGGAGTCGGTACCCTTCCGCGAGGTCTACATTCACGCGCTGGTGCGCGACGCCAACCGCGAGAAGATGTCGAAGACCAAGGGCAACGTGCTTGATCCCATTGAGATCGTGAAGCAATACGGGACAGATGCCGTGCGGTTCACGCTGGCGTCAATGGCGTCGCCCGGAACGGACATCGCATTCAACGTGGCGCGGACCGAGGGCTATCGCGCTTTCGCCAACAAGATCTGGAACGCTGCGCGGTTCATCTTCATGAATGTGGATCGGGCGGCGGAGGTCGGCATCACGGTCGATCCGACCGCGCTGGGCGGAATGCCTGCGGTTGGCAAAAATGCGCCGCTCGAAGCGCGATGGATCGTGGCGGAGTTGCACGAGACCGCAGCTAAAGTGAATCAGTCGCTTGAGAACTACCGCTTTGATGACGCGGCCAATACGATCTACCAGTTTTTCTGGGGCAGCTTTTGCGACTGGTACCTGGAGATCGTGAAGCTGCGTCTGGATTTCTCCGAGACCGCGGATCATGCAAAAACCAAAGCCGCGCTGACCACGCTGGCTTCGGTGTTTGAAGCAGCTCTGCGGCTGCTCTCGCCTTTCATGCCGTTTCTCACGGAGGAGTTGTGGCACGCGGTGTATGACGGCAACCCGCCGGCGAAGTCGATTGCCCTGACGCGGTATCCGCAAGGGAGCGAAGCCGCATCGGACTCGTCCGCTCCTGAGCAGATGAAGATATTGCAAAACCTCATCATTGAGGTGCGCACGCTGCGCAAGGAGATTGGCGTCGAGGAAAAGGTGTTGATTCCGATTGAGGTGCGCATCGAGCCGGCACTCCGACCTGCAATACAGCAGAACATTGCAACCATCGAGCGCCTTGCGCGCGTGAGCGAAGTGCGTTTTGTCGCGGAGATTTCGCCCGGTTTGCCGAAGCATTCCACTCCCAGCTTTGATGTCGCCGTTGTTTATGAGCGCACCGTCGATGCCGCCGCCGAGCGCGAGCGGTTGACAAAGGATATCGCGAAGTATGAGAAAGGCCTGGCCGCCGCCGAGCGCCAACTGGGCAACGAGGGATTTCTGGCCAAGGCGCCGGCGCATGTAGTCGAACGGTTGAAGAAGCAGGAAGCAGAAACTCGTATTTTGCTCGAAAAGGCGCGCGCCGCGCTTAACGCACTTTCCGAGTGACGAGCAATGCCCTGTGTGTGCCAACGGTGTCTCCAACACGCCAAGACCCTTGGATTCGCGTCCAAACCTCCTACCCAAGCGGGTGTTCGCAAAGCTTTTCGAGCGGCGGCCAAACTTTGGCATCCTGACCGATTCGAGAAGATGCCCGCCAAACGCGCGGAGGCAGAAGAGCACTTCAAACACATTCAGGTTGCTTATCGCGAACTGTTGGAGCACTGTGAATCCCCGGTTGAATTGTGGCCCAGGCGCTCATCCGCTCAACCCACGGGCTCGAACCATGGACCGGCTCACGGCCCATCGGCAAGCACCCCCAAAAATGACGATGGACTGCCCCTGTCCTTCGGGGGCGCTCCCTATTGTTTTGTCGCGCCGGACTTTTCCGCTTACGCGAATGAAATCATTCTTGCGAGCCGCCTTGAAAACTCTGAGAAGGTGCTGGCGTTTGTCGACTTGTCCGGCGGCGTCTCCCTTGGGAGGAGGCGTGGGGAGTACATCCTCTTAACCAGCTATCGGATTTTTGTGCGCGACGCCCTCAATATCGCCTCCTTCCTCTGGTTCACCGACCTCGGCGAAGTTCTCTTTGTCGACCGCAACAAGCATGGAAAGCCCCGAATCTGGCAATGGATTGTCGAAATGTTCCCGGACATTGAGCCCCGGTTTTCGCTTCTGATCTACCGGCGCAACGGAACGCTCCTGTATTCGCTTGCGGATGGGGCGGATGACAGGGTCAAGAAAGTCATTTATAACTTTCTTCTACAAAAAAAGTCGCAGACCCGATCTTGAACATCTGAAAGAAGAAACATGGATTGGAAGAGTAGCCGCATTGACGCATTGCTGGAGCAGGCCTTGGTGGAAGACAAGGCCGCGAGCGATGCTACGACCAACGTGACCATCGATCCCGGGCTGCGCGCGTCGGCGTCCATCCTGGCGCGGCAGGAGATGATTGTCGCCGGTCTGGGAGCGGTGCCGCGGTTGCTTGAGATCTTTGCCCGCCTCGACCCCCGTCCGCCGGCGCATACACGATTCGAAGTCATCAGCCACCCTGAAATCTTCGACGGCGTACGCGTGCATGGGGGCCAGGTGCTGGCCGTAATCCGCCACAACGCCCGCGTACTGCTCAGTTGCGAGCGCGTCACCCTGAACCTGATGCAGCACCTGAGCGGCATTGCCACTCTCACGCGCCAGTATGTCGATGCGATCCAAGGCACCAAGGCGCGCGTGCTCGATACGCGCAAAACGGTGCCGGGCCTGCGCGCATTGGAGAAGTATGCCGTATTATGCGGCGGAGGAACCAATCACCGCCTCGATCTATCGTCGGGCATCCTGATCAAGAACAACCATATTGCGCTCGGCGGTGGTCTGCGGGCAGCGCTCACGAATGCGCTGGAACGGCGCCAAAAAGGTCAGCGCGTGCAAATAGAGGTGCGGAATGCGCATGATTTGGATGAGGCGATTGAATACGGCGCTGAGGCACTTTTGCTGGACAACATGACGCCCGCGCAGGTCAAGGCTGCGGTTGATCGGATTCGCGAAGAGAATCGCTGGATCCCTATCGAGGCCTCGGGCGGAATCGTGCTCGACAACATTCGCGCCTATGCCGAGACCGGCGTGGACTTCATCAGCGTGGGTGCGCTGACCCACTCGGCCAAAGCCGCCGACATATCGATGAGCATTTCGGCGGAGCCAAGCTAAGCCCATGTACGACCTGGCGGCGCTTGAGGCCGCGCTCGCCGGTTCTGTCTCCGCGGGCAAGCTGCATTTCTCCCCAGTCACAGGTTCGACAAACACCGACGCGTTGGCTGCAGCACGCGGTGCCGCATCGCACGGCTCGGTTTACTTTGCCGATGAGCAGGGGGCCGGTCGCGGGCGCGGCGACCATGCATGGCAATCGGCTGCCGGCCAGGGGCTCTATATGAGCGTGCTGTTGCGCCCGGTGATCCCAATCGATCGGCTGCCCCTCTTGCCCTTAGCCGCGGGATTGGCAGCAGTAGAGGCGATCCGCGAGGCGGGCGGGCACAATGTGGATTTGCGCTGGCCCAACGATTTGATGATTGCCGAGCGCAAGACGGGCGGCATCCTGGTGGAGTCGAAGATCGAGGGCGGGGAAGTTGCGTTCGCCGTTGTCGGCATTGGAATCAATGTTCACCAGCGCGTCTTCGATCCGGACCTCGCGACGCCCGCGACTTCGCTGGACCTGGAAGCGGGCCGTCCCATCAGCCGCCAGGCTCTGCTCATTTCCCTGCTAAAATCGCTGGAGCGCGAGGCTGCTGGGCTGCATGAAGCAGCAGCGGTGGGCGCCATTCTGAAGCGGGTCGAGCAGGCTTCTACGTGGGTTCGCGGGCGGCGGGTTGATGTGCATGGCCCGCAGGCTTGCACCGGCGTGACTGAGGGACTGGACGAGCATGGATTCCTGCAAGTGCGCACTGCGAGCGGAATGGTGACGGTGCAAACGGGCGGGATTCGAACTGCGGAGATAGGCTGAGAGATGCTGCTAGCCCTGGATGTAGGGAATACGAATACGGTGCTCGGGCTTTATCGGCTCGATGCGGAGCCGCCAGTGCTGGCCGCGCACTGGCGCGTCACGACGCACCGCTCTCAAACGGTGGATGAGTACGGCGTGTTCTTCGTGAATCTGTTTGAGATGCACGGCATGGCACCCAACCAGGTTTCGCACATCATCATCTCCTCCGTAGTGCCGCCGGTCGACTCTACGTTGCGCCAGATGTGCGAGACGTATTTCCACGTGCAGCCGCTGTTTGTGGAGCCGGGGATCAAGACGGGCGTGCCAGTTCTGCAGGATAACCCGGCGGACCTGGGTGCGGACCGGCTGGTGAATGTCATCGCCGCGTTTGAACGCTATGGCGGCCCGTGTGTTGTGGTGGACTTCGGCACGGCAACTACGTTCGACGTGATGTCGGCAAAGGGCGAATACATCGGCGGAGCCATTGCTCCGGGCCTGGGGCTCAGCGCAGAAGCGCTCTTTTCACGGGCAGCCCGCCTTAGCCGCGTTGAAATCAAGCGCCCTCCCAAAGTGATCGGCACCAACACGGTCACCCATCTGCAGAGCGGGCTTTACTACGGCTACATCGGCCTGGTCGATGGGATTCTTGAGCGCATTGTGGCCGAGTTGGGCACACAGCCACACGTCGTAGCTACGGGAGGCCTGGCTCGACAGATTTCGGCGGACTCGCGCTTCATCTCGGAGATCGACGACATGCTCACGCTCGACGGTCTGCTCATCTTGTTTGAGCGCAATCGTGCGGCCCGCCCGCGCGGCCACGCGCACTGAGGCGCCGCTGTGCGCAACTATTTCAACTATTTTACCGAGATTGAAGAGCGCTTTCAGCAGCGGCGTGGCGCCCTGCTGTTGCTCTCCACACTCGATTGGGCGCTGATCGAAATATGGCGGGAGGCAGGCATTCCACTGGAAGCCGCACTGCGCGGTATCGATGCGGCTTTTGACAAGTATGAAGCGCGACAGAAGCGTGGCCGCATGCGCCGCGTCAACGGATTGGCATGGTGCGCGCAGGCCGTAATGGAGGCGGCCGAAGCGCTGCGTGAGGCCGCTGCCGGCAGTGCGCCAGCAGCAAGTGAGAGCCGCGACTCGGGATTTGAGCACGAGCGCGTGGCTATGCACCTTGAGGCGGCGGCAACCGCATTGGATGCGTCTACCATTGCCGCTGAAGCCTGCGCCGCGACCGCTGTCCGGCTGCGCGAACTGGCCGCTGAGGTGAGCGCGTCGCCCAGCACAAGCGCAAATCTTGAAGAAGTCGAACGCAAGCTCACCGTCCTCGAAGAGAACCTCTTCGGAGCTGTCAAGACCGACGCGCCGGAGGAGCTACGCGTCGGCATCAAGGAGAATGCCTCACGCGAGCTTGCGCCTTATCGCAGCCGGATGGGCGTCGTGCAAATCCGCCAGGTCATGGACCAGTTCGAGCAGAAGCAACTGCTCGCCTATTACAATCTGCCGCGCCTCAGCCTTTTCTACATGAGCCAGCAATGACCACGCCCGCAACTCAACTCGTGCAGATTGAAAAGCCTGTTTATGGCGGCGCATTCCTGGCATGCGTGGCGGGCAAAGCCGTTTTTGTGCCGCTTACGCTGCCGGGCGAGCGGGCGCGGGTTCGCATCACGGACGACAAGCGCGGCTATGCAACGGCGGAAGCCGAAGAGATTGTGGTCGCGGCTCCGGAACGCATTGTCCCCACGTGCCGCCACTTTGGCGCCTGCGGTGGTTGCAGTTACCAGCACACAGACTATGGGACGCAACTGGCGTTTAAGCGAGCGATCCTGCGCGAGACGCTGGAGCGCGCTGGTGTTCACGCGCCGGAGAAGATTGAGGTGTTGTCCGCAGATCCCTGGGGCTATCGCAATCGTATCCGCCTCGCATTCGACGCACAAGGGAGCCCGGGTTACCGTGGCCGCCGTTCCCATGCAGTGGTTTCTGTGAGCGAGTGTCCGATATCCGCGCCACTTCTGGTCGAATCCGCGAAGGCGTTCGCTAAGATGAAGCCCGAATTTGCGCCCGCATTGCGGCCAACGGAGCTTGCATTCTTCTGCGATGCAGGCGAGACATCGATGCTGGGCAGCGTCTTTGTCGCAACCCCCGAAAAATCGGGATTCGAGAAGTTTGCTGGGGCTCTTGCCGAGAGAATTCCGGCGCTCAGAGGAGCTGAACTCGTGCTTGAGGGGCACAAAGGACAGCACCCTCGAACCATCGCAAGGTGGGGCGCGGCATCTCTCGTTTATCGCGCGGCGGGGTTCGATTATCGCGTGGATCACGGCGCCTTCTTCCAGGTGAATCGCTGGCTTGTGGATGCGCTCGCCGACTGGGTGACTGCGGGCCGCAAGGGCGCGCTCGCGTGGGATCTATTCGCGGGCGTGGGTCTGTTTGCGCGGCGGCTTGCGGCGGGTTTCGATAGCGTGGTTGCAGTCGAATCCGCACCCGCGACACTGGCGGCTCTCGAACAAAACCTGAGCGGCACGACAAGCGTGGCCGTGAAAGCAGATGCGCTTGCGTTTTTGCGCAAACCGAACAAAGAGCGGCCGGACCTGATTATTGTAGACCCCCCTCGTGCGGGACTCGGTGCAGAGATTACGGCGCTGCTCGGCTCCGTCGCGGCTCCGGAACTGGTCTATGTTTCGTGTGATCCGGCCACGCTGGCACGCGATCTGCGTATGCTGATGAGCTCCGGATATGTGATTGAGTCTGTCACGCTCGCCGACCTGTTTCCGCAGACCTTCCACCTGGAGACAATGGTCCGGTTAAGGCATGCCTGATAGGCTTGATCTCCAGATCACCAAGTCATCGTCGCGTGCAATGCAATCGGAACCGACAACTCCGGGTCCCGCTGTCTCAAGTCCTGCATTCGCAGGTCTAGAGAGAATTCCGCTGTTTCATGCCGCATGGCTGTTCGCGGCGGGGATTGTGCTGACGCAGGCCGGGTGGTTGCGGCCGAGTGGGGTGCTGATTGCGCTGGCCCTCGTGGCGGCGCTCTGTTGCATTGCAGCCTTTCGTGCGCTGCGTATTGTGTGGATTCCTGTCGCGGTGCTGTGGTGCCTGCTGGGTGTGTGGTGCGCGGAGATGGAGCCACATCCAGCGCCCGCGCCCGCAGTCATTGCGTTATCAGACGGCCTGTTGCGCACCGTGGAGGGCACAGTAACGGATGCCGCGCCGGTCCGCAGCGAAACGGTCGAGAACATTGACGAGCCGGCGATCGATGGACCTTCACAGCGGATCGATCTGCGCGTCTCAAGCATCGAATTTGTCGACGACCTAGTCGATGAGCAGTCTCGGGTCGATGGCGGCGTGCGGCTCACGGTGCGCTGGCCTCAGGAATCACAGGGCCGAACGGCTGTGCAGTCCTTCCATTGCGGCGATCGAGTCCGCGCCATCGTGCGCTTGCTTCCGCCGGAGGTCTATCGCGATCCTGGCGCGTGGAGCCGCACGGACTATCTTCTCGATGAGGGCATCACATCCACCGCATCTGTCGGCATCGAGCGCGTTGAGCGGCTTGGTCAAGCGCAAGAGGCCTCCATGGTCTGCCGCATCGCTGGGTTGCAACACGCGGCGAGCGCACACCTGCTGGCTCTGCCCGCGGCCATGCGACATCTGCCTGCAGCAGTACGGCTGAGCGACGATGACGCCGTCATGCTGGCGGCGATGACTACCGGTGACCGGACTTACCTGACACATACACTGCGGGTGGGCTTTGAGCGCACCGGATCATTTCACATGCTGGTGGTTTCAGGCTTTCACTTGGCGATTCTGGCAGGATGCATTTTCTGGATTGCGCGCCGCTTGCGCCTGCCACAAGTGCCGGCGACGCTTCTTACCATCGCGGCTTCGTTCGTCTATGCCCTGTTTACGGGCTTTGCAACGCCTGTGCAGCGCTCGCTGTGGATGGTGACACTCTACCTGCTAGGCCGGCTTATTTACCGCGAACGCAACGCGTTGAATACGATCGGATTCGCGTCGCTTTGCTTGCTGGCGGCCAGCCCGCGCAGTCTGTTCGACTCCGGCCTGCAGATGACGCTGCTTGCGGTGGTTTCGATTGCGGGTGTCGCCGCTCCCCTGTTGCAGGGAACGGTGCACCCTTATCTGGCAGCTACGCGCGATCTGCGGCTCATCGCACTCGACGTCAAGCTGGCTCCGCACCTGGCACAGTTTCGCGTGACGCTGCGCATGATCGCAAGCCGCCTGCAGCGGGCTGTCTCCTCGCGTGCCGCATGGCGGATCTTCCCATGGCTCGTGCGCTTTTCCCTGCGCATTGTCGAGCTTCTGGTGGTCTCGTGCGTAGTCGAGTTGGCGATGACATTGCCCATGGCCATCTACTTCCATCGCATCACGGTGTTTGCGCTGCCGGTGAACGTGTTGATTTTGCCGCTGCTGCTGGTGCTGATGCCTGCCGCGCTGCTCACGCTGGTGGCGTTGCTTGTTTGGCCGGCTGCTGCCGTCCTGCCTGCGATGTTCGCGGCTGCCTTTCTTCATTTCGGAGTCTGGCTGGTGCGCATTTTTGGATCGCTTGCTCTGGGCGACTTTCGCATCACCGCTCCATTGGCGTGGCAGTCGGCGGCTTTTTGCGTGCTGCTGACGACGGCGATCGTGCTGGCGCGCGGAAGCCGCTGGGCACGCCGGGCAGCATGGGCAGCCTTGTTTCTTGCGGCCTTTGCCGCCGTCGCGCCGCGACCGATCGATCATCCGCACAATGCGTTGCTCGTTGAGGCCATCGATGTGGGACAGGGCGATTCCCTGCTGCTGATTACGCCCGCGGGCAAAACTCTGCTGGTGGATGGCGGCGGATTTGGCGGTGGTCCGCAGCAGGCCCCGCAGGATTTCGATATCGGCGAAGAAGTTGTTTCGCCCGCTTTGTGGGCGCGCGGTATTCGTCACCTGGACGTGGTGGCGCTGAGCCATGCCCACTCCGACCATATGGGCGGGCTGCCGTCGATACTGCGCAACTTCCATCCCGATGAATTGTGGGTGGGGAATAATCCGCGCATCGCTGCCTACGTTGCGCTGCTGGACGAGGCGAAACAGCTTCATGTTCGCATTGAGACCTTACGCGCCGGAAACACGCCTCTGCTCGGCGATACGCAGGTTCATGTTCTGGCACCTTTTCGCGATTACCAGCCCGGCCCGGAACCCGACAACAATGATTCACTTGTGCTGCATGTTACCTATGGGACCACCTCGGTGATGCTGGAGGGAGATGCCGAAGAGCCCATCGAGCGGGCTATGCTCTCCGAGAGCGGGCTTGGGAGCACGTTGCTCAAGGTGGGCCACCACGGCAGCGTCACCTCGACAAGACCGGAGTTTCTCGCCCGCGTGGCGCCCCAATGGGCCGTCATTTCATGCGGCCTGCACAACCGCTATGGCCATCCCCGCGAGGAGGTACTCGCGGAATTGGAAGCCGCCAGAGTCCGTACCTACTCGACCGATATCAATGGCGCTGCGTGTTTCTTGCTCGATGGGAAAAGCGCTGTAGCCGATCCGGCCTGCGGCCAACAGGCGAATCCGCTGACATCCACGATGAAGAAATGACGTCGGTCATTGCCGAAGGTCGACCAGCGTTGCGCCTTGGCCGCCTTCGTTCTGCGGCGCTTCGGCGATGGTCGCTACATGGGGATGGCTTTTCAGGAATTCACGAACGCCTCGGCGAAGGATGCCGGCGCCGTGGCCGTGGATGACACGGATGCGCGGCAGCCCGGCGAGAAAAGCGCGGTCAAGATATTTCTCCAGTTCCTCGGTCGCTTCATCGACGGTGCGGCCGATGAGATTGATCTCCATGCGCATCTCGTCGGTATTGGCGCTGGTCACGGTGACATGCACATTCTTCTGCTGGCGGGCGGCGGCAAGCGGGTCGTGCTTTTCGCGCCCGGAATCTTCTCCAGAAGGGGAAGGTGCGGAGCACTCGTCGCGCTTGACGCGCATCTTGATGGGGCCGAGGGCTACTTCAAAGATATCTTTCTCGATTTCGCGTTGCACGACCGCGATTTTATTCATTGACTTGATGCGGACTCGATCACCGGGGGCGATGTGACGCAGGACGTGCGGCTGGGCATTGACGTCGCCCTGATCCGCACCGGTACGATGCGCAACGACAGTCTGATTGAAGCTCTCTTGAAACTCGCGGCGCAGGCGGGTGATGCGCCGTTCTGCTTCCTTTGACAGCTTTTGTTGCGCGGCACGATCTTCGATGGCCCGCACTGTCTCGCGCATCTGGAACTCGAAATCCTTGAGCAAGGAGGCCAGCTTGGTTTCAAGCTCACGGGTACGGTTGCGAAGTTCCACGTCACCCTCACGCGAAAGTCTGGCACGCTCCTGGTTCAGCGCAT
>OCTA010002309.1_pt1 | contig 17434 bp, 15 predicted proteins | sample 1538991 | NCBI WGS metagenome assembly OCTA01 (sample SAMEA3539302, study PRJEB22396) | soil metagenome | biome: tundra; feature: field; material: soil | place: USA | collected 2010-05 | depth 0.15 m | reverse complement strand
GTTTTCGCAGCCACGAAAACATTATAGGACAGATTTGTTGTTTATGACACAGTAGAAGTAAGAGAGCGGTTGCCGGCACGAGCTCAGAGATCGCGGGATGTGACCCAAGCCCACCGCTCTCTTACGTTCGCGGCTCGGCCTGACGTGCTCCTACGCTAGGATTCTCTCGATTGGCCGATGCTTCGAGGAATCTCCCACTTCTGCGTCGCGCACCCTGCGTCGCGCACCCCCCGAACCCCGGCCCCGGTCTAGACTTAAGATTGGACCGATTGAGCATGCATCGCCTGTTTGCCCTTCCGCGCTTTCCCGATGAAGCACAGACAGACACCCGCCGGGCATACGCCGCCGCGTGGATCCTCCTCCTGACCGCCCTGCTGGTGGGGCCGGTAGCAGCCTTTCTCAAACCGGGGGATGCAGTGCCCTGGCTGCTGACCACGGCGGCGGTGGCCGCCACCAGTTTCGTAATGATTGCCATCATCCGGCGTGATTCTCTCCGGCGGTCGCGGCGGGAGGAGGTGTCATCCAAGTTGGAAGTACAACTTCGGCAAGCGCAGAAGCTGGAGAGCCTGGGCCGGATGGCGGGTAGCGTTGCGCACGACTTCAACAACCTGCTGACCGTAATCAATGGGTACAGCGATCTTCTCTTGAGCCGAATCCATACGAGCGATCCGATCCACCAGGATCTGCAAGAGATCCGCAATGCTGGCGAGAGGGCCGCCGGCCTGATGCGGCAGTTGGTAATTGTGAGCCGGAGACAGGTTGTGCAGCCGCGGGCGCTGGACCTGAACGCCATCGTCTCCGGCGCCAAGACGACGCTTCAACGCTGGATTGGAGCGGACATCGAGCTGACCACCGTGCTGCAACCGGCGCTGGGTTGCGTGATGGCCGATCCCGGCCAGATTCATCAAGTCCTGACGAACCTGGCCGCCAATGCGCGTGATGCCATGCCGGGGGGCGGCAAGCTGAGCATTGAGGCCGCAAACATGGATCTCGACGAGCGTCTCGCTCGGGAGCACGGCGGCCTCAGCCCAGGCGGCTACGTGCTGTTAACGGTGAGCGACACGGGAACCGGCGTGAGCGAAGACGCGATGGCCCACATCTTCGAGCCGTTCTTTACAACGAAACGAGCGGGCTCCGGCACGGGACTGGGTCTGGCGGTGGTTTATGGAATCGTGAAACAGAACGGGGGGCACATTGCCGTTTCCAGCGAGGCCGGACGAGGCTCGGCGTTCCGGATCTTCCTTCCGCGCCTGCCCGCGCCGCTCTCTCCGTCTGAAACAAGCACGGCGGATTCCGTGAGTGCGCGAAGAACGGAAACCGGCGGTCATACCGTTTTGATTGTGGACGACGAAGCGGCTGTTCGGAGGTTGATCCGGCAGGCTCTTGCGCTGTGCGGCTTCACCATTCTGGAAGCGGGCGGTGGCGAGGAGGCGCTGGCGGTTGCCGCCGGGTACGAGGGGAAGATCGATGTCGCGATCGTCGATTTTGTGATGCCGGGCCTCAACGGACTGGACCTGGCGCTGCAAATGGAGCGCGAGTTCCCAGCCCTGAAGACCCTCTACGTTTCGTCGGCGATCGAGAGCATAGGCATAGTCAGCATGCTTCGTCACGCGCCCGAGCGAGTGCTGCTGAAGCCGTTTACGGCGCAGCAGCTCATTCAGCGGGTAACGGCGCTGGCACAGGACCGCGCCTGACGGGCGTCACGCCAGCTCAGCCCCGGCTTTCTCGAACGCGGATTCGAGGTCTTCCTTGCCGATATCGGTGCTGATGAAGAGCTCCTGGCGCGCGCCGGCGCTGAGGGCGATGGCTTTCCAGCCGTTCTGGGTCGGCACGGTCACTCGCACCTTGATCTTGCCTCTGGCATCGCGCACCGGGCGGATGACGCCGGGTATGACGGAACGGATCGCGGGGTTGGCGGCCAGCAGTTGCTCCAGAACGCCGCGCACGCCGTCGATGATGCTGTGCTCGATCTTGAGGCGGTCCTTGGCGGTGCGTAGGCGCATCTACCGCCACCCGTCGCTGCCGCGGAGCGGAACGAAGCGGCACGCGGCCGCCACGCGGTCGTCGACCCTGCCGCCCAGCTTGACCAGCACGCGCAACTCCTGGTCGTCCCACTCGCCAACCGGAATCACCAGGCGGCCGGGGTCCTGCAACTGGCCGAGCAGAGCGGCGGGGATCTCCGGCGCGCCGGCAGCCACCGAAATCGCGTCGTAGGGCGCCGTCTCCGGATATCCCAACGAGCCGTCGCCGCAGACCACCACCACGTTGCCGTCGCGCCCCGTGCGGCGCAGATTCTCGCGAGCCAGATCGGCCAGGGCGGGAACGATCTCCAGGGCGACCACGCGCGCCGCGAGCGCGCCCAGCACGGCCGCGGCGTATCCGGAGCCGGCCCCGATCTCCAGGACCGTTTCCGCGCCCGTCAACTCGAGCGACTCGGCCATCAGGGCCGTCATGTAAGGCTGCGAGATGGTCTGGCCGTGGCCGATAGGAATCGGGCCGTCGGTATAAGAGGAAACGCGCGCTTCCGGCGGCACAAACTGCTCGCGGGGAATCTCCAGCATGGCGCCGAGCACGCGCTCGTCCCGAATGGCGCGCCCGCGCAGTTGGGATTCGACCATCTTGCGGCGCTCCACCGCCCAGTCCGGAATCAACTTCACCCCCCAACCCTATAATAGCGGTGATGGCCTATTTGGTTACGCTCATCCCCGGCGACGGCATCGGACCCGAGGTCGCGGAAGCCACGGTGCGCGCGGTGGATGCGACGGGCGTGAGGATCGAGTGGGAGCGTGTGGACGCCGGGTTGCGCGCCCTGGCCGACTTTGGCCAGTTGATTCCCGACGACGTATTCGCCTCGCTTGAAGCGACGCGGGTGGGGTTGAAAGGCCCCACCACCACGCCCATCGGCGGCGGCCACCAGAGCATCAACGTGGCGTTGCGCAAGAAACTGGGCTTGTACGTCAACTTCCGGCCGGTCCGGATCATGCCCGGCCTGAAGACCCGGTTTCAGGACCTGCCGATCGACCTGGCGCTCTTCCGCGAGAACACCGAAGACCTGTACTCGGGCCTGGAACACGAGATTGTTCCCGGCGTGGTGGAGAGCCTCAAGATCATCACCCGGACCGCGTCCACGAAGATCGCGCGCGCGACGTTCGAATACGCACGCCGGGAGGGCCGCGCCAAGGTAACGGCGATTCACAAAGCCAATATCATGAAGCTGAGCGACGGCCTGTTTCTGACGTGCTGCCGCGAAACGGCCTCGCAGTTTCCCGAAATCACGTACAACGAGCTGATCGTCGATAACGCCTGTATGCAACTGGTGATGCGGCCCGAGACGTTCGACCTGCTGGTGCTGCCGAACCTCTACGGAGATATCCTATCGGACCTCGCAGCGGGCCTGGTGGGTGGTTTGGGAATCGTGCCCGGAGCCAACCTCGGCGATCACCACGCCATTTTCGAAGCGGTCCACGGCACGGCGCCCGACATCGCCGGAAGGGGCCTGGCGAACCCCACTGCGCTGATGCAATCCGCCGTCCTGATGCTGGCGCATCTCGGCGAACGCGAAGCCTCGGTACGCCTGCAAGACGCGATCGAGCAAGTCTACACGCGCCATGAATCTCTCACCGGGGACGTGGGGGGCAAGTCCACGACGGACCAATTCACCGATGCGGTGATCCGGCGGTTGGGCGCGGGGACGGCGTAAATATAGGGCAGATGGCGAGTGTAGCCAGCATGGCAGCGCGGCACAATGGTAGGGGAGGGCCGTCGGAATGATCACGAAGCTGGAGGCGCTTGGTTACCGGTGCTTGCGGGAGGTGCGTCAACAACTGCAGCCCTACCAGATTCTGATAGGGCCCAACGGCAGCGGCAAGTCGGCTTTTCTCGACGTTGTGGCCTTTATCGGCGATATCGTATCCCGCGGGCTGCATGACGCCGTAACCGACCGGACCGAGAATTTCTACGATCTTGTATGGGGGCGAAGTGGAAAATCGTTCTGTCTGGCGCTGGAAGCCGCGCGCTCCGAGAAAAACGGTCCGCTCCCAGGATCAGCCTCGGAGGCGATCCGGTACGAGGTTGAAGTCACGATCGATGAAAACGATAACGAGATTCTCATCTCTCGGGAAGAATTGGATGTCCTCGACCAGGCTGGCAAACGGCGGCGCCTGGTGACAAGGGGCCGCGGGCGTGTGTCTTTCGTCCCAGAGAATCCGGCCGGGAGATCGTGGGATTTCGAGATAGACGCGAACTACTCGACTCTCGCCACTATGACCCCATTCGCTATGGACGCGAGATTTCCCTCACTACTCTGGTTCAAGGCCCTTTTGCGGGATGGCGTAAAGACGGTGGCTCTGGACAACGAACTGTTGCGAGGCTCCAGCCCGCCGGGAGCCGGGGGCCGGGAGGTTTACAACGGATTCAATTTCGCCCGCCTTGCCGGCCAACTTCGGGATTCATCTCCCGATACTTACGGATCGTGGCTGCGGCATGTGCAGACCGCCGTTCCGGACATCGCCGATATTCGGATGATCGTGCGTTCCGAGGACAAGCACCGGTATCTGATGATCCGGTATTCGGGAGGCGTTGAAGTGCCTCAATGGATGGTTTCGGATGGAACGCTCCGGCTGTTGGCTCTGACGTTCCTGGCTTACCTTCCCGCGACTCCGGGTGTGTACTTGGTTGAAGAGCCGGAAATCGGCTTACACCCCACTGCCATCGAGACTGTCATGCAGTCGTTGTCTTCCGTCTACGAGGGCCAGGTACTCGTCACGAGTCACTCACCGGTCGTTCTCAGCTTGCCGCGGCCTGATCAACTGCTGTGCTTCCAGAAGACCCAAGACGGAACTGCCATCATTCCCGGAGACCAGCACCCGCTGTTGAAAGAGTGGCGATCCGGCGTCGACCTGAGCGATCTGTTCGCCGCTGGAGTGCTCAGTTGAGTCCCGGCGCGCCCAAGCCGCTGATTATCCTCACCGCCGACAAGGACGCCCAGTTCGCGATCAAGGAGTTGGTTCACCGGCACGCAGATCTCGGGATCCGTTCGATTGGGGCTGATGTCGTAGCGCATCCCCACCACGACAGTGGAGTGTTCAAAAGGGCCCATGACTTCCTGAGACCCTTCCTCAAATGGCAGCACGCGCTGGTCGTGTTCGATCACGACGGCTCCGGGCACGAGGATCGACCGCGTGAAATGTTGGAGGAGGCGGTAGAGCGGCGCCTAAACGCAAACGGGTGGGAAGGCCGTTCCCGAGCAGTCGTCATGCATCCGGAGTTGGAGTCGTGGGTCTGGGATAGCTCCTACCAGGTGAATCGAATGCTCCATTGGCCGGGGGGAGTCGGCGGCCTCGAACGATGGATGGATGAGCGCGAGTTCGCCAAGTCAGGCGACCGCAAGCCTGGGCGGCCGAAAGACGCCTTTCTGGCGGCACTGGCGCACCAGCGGATTCAACGTTCGTCGGGAATATACCGAGATCTTGCACAAGCGTACATATTCACTGAATGCCGGGATCCAGCCTTTCGAAAGTTTCTGGCCACACTGCAAGCCTGGTTTCCGGTCAGTTGATTTGGCCCAAGGCCCGAAGACATTACAATCGTTACTGGGGAACCTGCTTGGAGAACAAGGAAATCGCGCGCGTGCTCTGGGAGACCGCCGATCTGATGGAGATCGCGGGCGAAGATTCGTTCCGCATCCGTAGCTATCGCAACGGCTCCACCACCGTCGAGGGGCATGCGGAGAGAATCGAAGACATCCTCCGCGACCCCTCGCGTAAGGTCACCGAGATCCCCGGCATCGGCAAGGGACTGGCGCACGTGCTGGACGAGATCGTCCAAAGCGGCTCCTGCGAACGGCGCGACATTCTCCTTCAGAAGTTCCCGGCCGCCACGCTGGAGTTCCTCAAGATCCAGGGCCTGGGTCCCAAAGGCATCGCGCTCATCCTGGAACATTACCGGATCAGCACGGTGGATGAGCTGGAGCGTCTCTGCCTGGAGCAAAAGCTCCGCGTGCTGCCGCGCATGGGCGCCAAGCTCGAAGAGAAGGTCCTGCGCTCCATCGCGCAGTACCGCCAGCGCAGCGGTCGCTACCTGCTAAGTTACGCCGAAGGCATGGCGGAGGAATTGATCGGCGCGCTGGGGCAGGTCCCGGGAGTGGACGCCATCACGCCCGCCGGCAGCCTGCGGCGCGGGCGCGAGACCGTGGGCGATCTCGACCTGCTGGTCACCGGGCCCGAGGCCCGTGCCGCGCTCGACGCGTTCGTCGCGTACAAGGGCGTCACGGAAGTGCTCGGACACGGGGAAAACAAAGCCAGCGCCAAGGTGGGGCGCGAAGGCTTGCAGGTGGACGTGCGCGCGCTGCCGCCCGGCAGCTTCGGCGCCGCCATGCAATACTTCACCGGCAGCAAGGACCACAACGTCGCCGTACGCACGCGCGCCGTGAGGATGGGGCTGAAGCTCAGCGAATACGGCCTGTTTCGCGTCGAGGACGATTTCAAAGTAGCGGGCGAAACCGAAGCCGGCGTTTACGAAGCTCTCGGCTTGGCGTTTATTCCGCCGGAACTGCGCGAAAACCTGGGCGAAATCGAAGCCGCGGCGGAGGGCCGTCTGCCGGAGCTGGTGGAGCTGAAGGACATTCGCGGCGACCTGCACATGCACACCACCGAAACCGACGGCCGCGCCTCGCTCGAAGAGATGGCTGCGGCCGCGCGCGATCGGGGCTACGAGTACATCGCCATCACCGACCACTCGAAAGCCCTGGCCATGGCCAACGGCCTGGACGAGAAGCGCGTGGTGGAGTTCGCCCGCCGGGTGCGCGAGATTAACGCGGACGGCTTGGGCATCCACATCTTCTCCGGCTTGGAGTGCGACATCCTCAAGGACGGCGCACTTGACCTGGCGGACGACGCGCTGGCGGAGCTCGATCTCGTGATTGGCAGCGTCCACAGCCACATGAATATGGAATCCGCCGAAATGACGGACCGGCTGTTGCGCGCGCTGGAGTCCGGGCGGCTGCGCATCCTGGGCCACCCCACTGGCCGCCTGCTGTTACAGCGCGACCCGTTTCCCTTCGATTTCGATCGCGTGGTGGCGGAGGCGGTGCGCCGCTGCGTCTGGCTGGAGATCAACGCCAGCCCCGAACGGCTGGATCTCAACGCCACGAATATTCGCGCGGCGAAATCCAAAGGCGCGCGGTTCACCATCTCCACCGACGCGCACCACCCCAAGCACCTGACCGGAATGCGCTACGGCGTCGTGACCGCGCGGCGCGGCTGGCTGGGGCCGGCCGACATTATGAATATGCTGCCCGTGGACCGCTTCGCCGAAGCGCTCAAAAGATCATGAAAATCACCAGTTCCAAGGAAGTCTATCAGTGCAGGCTGTTCTCCGTGACGGAGGACGAAGCCGTCGATCCCAAGACGGGATTCACAATCAAACGGTCGGTGGTGCGCCACGCCGGCTCGGCCGTCATGATGGCGGTGGATGAGAAGAAGCGCATCCTGATGGTCCGTCAATACCGCCTGCCAGCCGAAAAGTACCTCTGGGAATTGCCCGCCGGAAAGGTCGATCCCGGCGAGAAGCCGCTCCAGGCCGCCAAGCGCGAATTGGCCGAGGAAACCGGCTACAAGGCGCGCACGTGGACCAAGCTGGCCTCGTTTTGGGCCAGCCCCGGGTTTGTACAGGAGCGCATGACCATCTACCTGGCGATGGACCTCACCGCCGGCGCCGCCACCCCAATGGACGACGAGCGCATCGAAGCGCGCTGGTTCACGCGGAAAGAAGTAAGAGAGATGATCGCGGCTGCCAAGATCGAAGACGCCAAGACCATGGTCGGGTTCCTGACGTGGCAGAACTCACTCCGGTAAGTCCGACTGGGATCGGCGGGCGCCTTACGCCTTGCTCCGGCGCGGATGTAGGACCGCGAGCCGGCGGTTGACCTCATCGACCGAAAAAGCCTCCGGATCGAAATCGTCGCCCAGCCAATCCCGCATCTCCTGGTGTTGGTCGTGCTTCGGGTCGCCGATCGCTTCCAGAAGGCTGTAAAAACCTGGCACACCGCCGCAGTCTTCGGGCGGACCATGACGTTTACCGGCTACACAGACCGGAGAAGCCTGCCCCGGGTCGAGCGGCAGTATTTTTTCGACGGTAATCCCATGCTCCCAGCCGTCGCCAAAGTCGTAGGTGTATACGGCCTTGGCGCCGATCTTGCCGAGCACGCTGAACAGCCGCACGGTCCGCTCGTTGCCTACGGCGGGCAGGCCCATGAGCCGGTCTTCCGGGTCTGGCCGCCCGAACCGCTTCTGACCGATGCGGAAGTCATGCATGTGGCAATCTTCCCACCCCATGGCCAGTTGCAGCACGTCATGCAACTGTTCCAGGGTCAGATCCGCGGGCGCCAGCAGCCGCCGCCAGATCGGCGGGCTCGTGCCGAGTAGAGTAACCTTGATCTGATAGATTTCCTGTGGCCTCTCGATCCTTTTCGTTGGCATATTAAGCCCTCTTCGATGTTACCGTAACCCCACTTTCCAGTTCGTCCAGGAGAAGGGACAGGCGCGGGGCGGCTTCGGTGCGGCCGCCGAAACGCAGGGCGTTGTAGGCCGAGGTGAACTCGGCGACGGCGGCGGCCATGGCGCCGTTGGGCAGAGAGTTGGCGAACTCGACGGGAGTGAACCAGGCGGGCTTCTGGAAACCCTGGCGCTTCAAAACGTGGAGCATCCTTTGATACAGCAGGGTGGCGTCGCCCACAACGGCCTGGCCCCTCCGCACGCGCTCCACTCGGCGGCGCATGCGCAGGAGGCGGATCAGGGGCGGCGCCGCCAGCCAGATCCAGAGGGCCACACCCGCCGCCGCGGCGACGGAGATCATGACGCGTTTGGTCATGGCCGCCGTGTAGGAATGCCACGCCGATTCCACGGCCGTAACGGCATCGAACCAGCGGATGCCCATGCCCCGCGCGCCCTGCTCCATGCGGTCGGCCAGCGTGCCCTGGCGGCCTACGTCATAGCCCAAAACCCAGTCCTGCCAGAAGGTCTGGGCGGCGTCCAGATACAATCCGAGCGTGGTCACGAATGCGAAGGAGCGGGAGTTGGGACCGGCCGGAGTGGGGTCGAACGTCGACCAGCCATAGCCGGGAATCCAAGCCTCCACCCAGCTATGCGCGTCGGAGGCCCGCACCACCCAGAGGTCCGTGATGGGATTGTATTCGCCGCCCAGGAAGCCGGTGACGATCCGCGCGGGTATGCCGGCGGTGCGCAGCAAGACGGTCATGGCGGAGGCGAAGTACTCGCAATGGCCCTCTTTGCGGGTGAACAGGAAGTAGGCCAGCGGATCGGCCATTTCGCGGCTCGGAAGCCGGAGCGTATAGCCGTAGTCGCGACGCAGGCGCGCCTCGATGGCGCGCGCCCGTTCGAGATCCGTGGTGGCCAGCCCCGCCATGGCGCGCGCCAACGCGGGAATGCGCGGGTCCAACCGCGGGGGCAGTTGGAGGTACCGTTCGCGATCCTCCAGGCGCAGGACCGGAGGAGGGTAAAGCGGTGGCGAAGACTCCGGCGGACTTTCGAGGAGGCTGTATGCGTCGTAGTGAAATCCGTGGGGGATGCGGTAATCGAGACTGTAGCTCGCTCCCTCCGCGCGGACCAGGTAGGGATAGCGCAGATCGACTTTCTCCGGGACGCCGGCGAAGAAGAGCGTATTGGCCTCGATCGCGTCGAAATCCACGTGATATTCGAGGTGGCGTCCGTGTTCATAAACGTTCCGCCCCAGGTCGGCCTGCCCGTTCTCCACCCGGATGCGCGTTTTGCGGGCGTCCAGATTGGACCAGCGCCGGCCGTCGAAATCGGCCAGCGCGGCGCCGCGCCACTTCATGGCGGCGGGCGGCGCGTTGCCGAAGATGCGGATGTGCATCACGGGCCGGGAGCTATTCTCGATCTCGCCGATTTGCCCGAGGTTCACCTGGTTCGCAAAGCCGGGAAAAGAGGCATGCCGCGCAAAGCGCGACAAGGCAGCGTCCGCAGTGCGTGGCAGAACGAAAAACATGCCGGCGGTGAGCGCCAGGATACCCAGGGCGATGAAGCCCACGAGCAACGCCAGACGCGGGTGGAAACGCCTCAGGCCGTCGCGCGCCGTGGTGGCCGCGGCGCGCTCGACGGAGCGGCGGATTTCCGCGCTGGTCAGCGCGGCGATGGCGAACAGCAGATACAGGGCCAGCGCCAGGAAGAACTTGAGATCGATGGAGAGCAGGGCGGCGGCCAGCAGTTCAATCACGGCAATCGCCGCGAGGTAGAGATAGTCGCGGTTGACCTTCGCGGTGAGCACCTTCATTACGGCCAGGAAGAACACCAGGTGTACGGCCGCGGCGAGCAACTCCCGCGAAAGCAGGAAAAAGTCCAGCAGAAAAAATCCCGAGTAGAGCGCGGTGACGACCGTGACGGCGCGGTCCGAGAAATCGAGCCGAGGGAAGCCGGCGATCGTCAGCCCGCGAAGCGCCAGCCCGGCGGCGGTGAGCGCAATGGTGGGGAGGTCCAGGTATCCGGAGCCCGCGACCGCCAGAAACCCGCTGGCCACCAGCCCCAGCAGGGCGAACTGAAAGAATCGCTCCACCGAGACCGAGGCGCTCGCGTCCGAACGCGCCATATGGTTTCATTCTATCAACCGCTCCGGACGCTACACTGAAATACACATGGCAAACGAGATGATCGGCCTGATGGTGGAGGCAGCCGGCAAAACAGGCTTGCTGCATCTGCTCACCGGGGTGATTGCGCGGCACGAGGGCGATATCGTGTCGGTCGAGATCTTAGAAAACCGGCCCACCGACGCCCGCACGTATTTCGAGATCGCCCTGCCTGGCAGTCCCGAGGCGCTGGTGGAGGATCTGCGCCAGATTCCCATCGTGCGCCGGGTGGAGGTGGTCAAGACGCTGGCGACGATCTACGGCAAGCGCATCATCATCATGGGCGGCGGCGCGCAAGTAGGGCAGGTGGCCATAGGCGCCGTCTCCGAGGCGGACCGGCACAACATCCGGGGCGAGCACATCTCGGTGGATACGATTCCTCTGGTAGGCGAGCAGAAACTGGCCGACGCCGTGCGCGCCGTGGCCCGCCTGCCGCGCGCAAAAGCCCTGGTGCTGGCGGGATCGCTGATGGGCGGCGATATCGAAGCCGCCGTGCGGGAGGTACGGCAGGCGGGCCTGCTGGTGATCAGCCTGAACATGGCCGGCAGCGTTCCGGACGCAGCCGACCTGGTGGTGACGGACCCCGTCCAAGCCGGCGTGATGTGCGTGATGGCGATAGCCGAGACGGCCAAGTTCGACCTGGAGCGCTTGAAGCGCAGGGTGTTCTAGCGGGCCCAGTGGGGCGGACCTCCCGGTCTGCCTTCTTGCGAGCGCTTCTCGAACATGCGCCGCGGAAGGAAGGCAGGCCAGGAGGCCCGCCCCACTGGGCGCCGCGCCAGCTCAAGGCCCGAATTCCGGGTGGTTGTAGAATGGATTGAGATGGATTCCCGCCGAATGTGCCCGCACTGCCGGGCATTTATTACGACCAAGGATCGCACTTGCCCCTACTGCGATGAGACGGTCGGGCCGCGCGCGGTCCAGCGCGACGTTTCCGGCCTACTCGGCGGCTTCATTCCGCACGCGCGGTTCAACACGATCCTGATCCTGGTCGTCAATTTCGGGCTCTACATCATCACCTCGATCTACAGCATGAGGTCCGGCGACGGCGGGGCCATGAACATCGATTCCCGAACGCTGGTGGAGTTCGGGGCCAAGTACGCCCCGCTGATCGCCATGGGGCAGTGGTGGAGGCTGGTCACGGCCGGCTTCCTGCACGGCGGGTTGCTCCATATCCTCATGAACTGCTGGGTGCTGTTCGATCTGGGCGCGCAGGTGGAAGACGTCTACGGCGCCAGCCGTATGTGGGTGATTTACCTGGTCTCCAGCGTGTTCGGATTCTATGTCAGCATGGTCTGGAACCCTGTCGCTCCGTCGGTGGGGGCTTCGGCCGCGCTGTTCGGACTGATCGGCGCCATGATCGCCCTGGGCGTGCGCCACCGTAGCGCGATGGGGGCCGCGATTCGCGGCATGTATATCCGCTGGGCCATTTACGGCCTGTTGTTCAGCCTCATTCCAGGCATCGATATGGCCGCCCACATCGGCGGGATCGTGGCGGGTTTCGGAATCGCATATCTCGCCGGCACACGGGGCCTTGAAGGCTCCGTGAACGAGCGGATCTGGCGGGTTGCCTCCTGGCTGTGCATCCTGGTTACCGTGGTGAGTTTTCTCGACATGTATCTCGCCTTCAGCCGGGTCGCCTAGCGCCCACGCAGGCCGGGAGGCCCGCGCCACTTATCGGCGCAATCGAAACTTTGAATTTGGTTTGGAAAGCCTGCCGGGCTAGAATCCAATGTATTAGCTCGCCGTGGTCGATGTGTTCCCTGGCCGAGGGCGGGCCCTAGCGCAAATCCAAACCGACAAAGGAGTCTTACCAGATGCAACGCCTGAAGTGTGTCACGACAGCGGGGATATTGCTGACGCTCGCATTCGCCGCAAGTTCTCAAACACCCGCACCGTCGGCTACCCTGGCGCCAGCTTCTACCTCGGCCCCGGCCGCGGCGCCACCGGCCCCACCAGCCGCCCCGGCAGCGCTCCCCACGCCAGCTATCACGGGTCCGATACAGGGACTTCCTCCAGCCTTGTTCGACGCCGGACCTTTCGGCAAAATCGCCGTGAACGGCATTCTCGACGGTCTGGGCATGGTGACGGGGAATCACGTACCGGGCGATAACACCACGCAAGCGGCCCTGAGTAACGGGCAAATATTTATTCAGAAGACCGACGGCTGGTTTCAGTTCTACCTGCAAGCGGGCGCCTACAATCTTCCGGCTCTCGGGACGCCGTTCCTGGCCACCGACAAAGCGATGAGCGACTTCTATGGCCCGGCGCCGGTCGCCTTTGTGAAGCTGCAAGCGGGGAAGAACACCTCCTTCCTCGTCGGCGCGCTGCCCACACTCATGGGCGCCGAGTACACCTTCACCTTCGAAAACATGAACATCGAACGCGGCCTGTTGTGGAACCAGGAAAACGCCGTCAATCGCGGAATCCAAGTGAATCAGACCATGGGCAAATTCACCGCCTCCCTGAGTTGGAACGACGGCTTCTATTCGAACCGCTACTCGTGGCTGAGCGGTTCCCTAACCTATGCCAATGGGCCCCACAGTCTGGCGTTCGTAGGGATGGGAAACCTGGGGCAGACAGCCTTTCAAACCCTGGCGACCCCCGTGCAAAACAACAGCAGTATGTACGCCGTCATCTACACGTACACGAAGGGGCCCTGGATTGTCCAACCTTACTGGCAATACTCCAATGTGCCCACCAACGCGAAGATCGGAGTCGTCAAGGGCGCCTCGACCAACGGCGCTGCGATACTGCTAAGCCGCGCTTTCAAGCACGGTTTCTCGCTCCCGGTGCGCTGGGAGTATATCAAGAGCTCGGGGAAGGCCTCCGATGGCTCCGTCAATCTGATGTATGGTCCAGGCAGCGCGGGCACGTCGTTCACTGTGACGCCTACCTTTCAATACGGGGGCTTCTTCGTTCGCGGAGACGTCGCCTATGTTCACCTGAGCAGCATCACGCCGGGTTACGGCTTCGGTCAAGCGGGGACGGACCAAAGCCAGCCCCGAGCCATGGCTGAAATCGGATTCATGTTTGGCAACAACATCGTCGAGAAGGAACCGAAGAAATAGGCGGGGAGGGAAGGTCAAGATCCGGGCACGTAAACGCAAACAAAGGAAAAAAACATGGCGGATAACAACACAGCGGAAATGAAACCCACGTTAGGTTTAACCGGGCTGACGATGAACGCCATGGCGCTCATCGCTCCGGGCGCCTTTCTCTGGCTGACCTTCTACATTCAGGCGACGACGGGCGCGACTGCGCCGGGCATGTGGATGGGCATCGTGGTCGCCCTTCTGCTCTGCCTGGCCACGGCCGTGTGCTACGCGGAGCTGGCGAAACTTTATCCCGGCACGGGCAGCTCGTACTACTTCGCGGAACAGTCGTTTCTGAACCACGACAAAGCATGGCGCTACGCGCGGCTTTCCAAGTTCATCGTCGGCTGGGGTTCTCACCTGTACTACTGGATATACCCCGGCGTGATGGTGGGCGTAATGGGCATCTTGTGCGGCTACCTGGCCGGCACGCTCTGGCCGAATTCGATGAGCGCGTCCAACCCCGGGATCGTGTTTATGATGGTCATCGCGGTGCTTTTCTCCTTCGGGGTGGCATATATCGCCAGCCGGGGCGTGAATGGTTCCACGTCGGTCAACATTGCGATCAACGTAATTCAGATCACCGCCCTGGTGGTTTTCTCGGTGTTAGCGCTGGGTTACCGCGCGAACCACCCGCCGGGGAGCATCGCTTATCAATTCGATTCCACGTCCGGCGAAGCGTACACTTACGAGTTTCTAACGCAGCCCGTCACGGCCGGCGGTCAGACCACAGATACTATCGTGCGCGACTCGGCGGGCGTTCCCAAGCCGAAGCTGGACGCGGCCGGCAAGGCCGTGCCGTTCCACATCGCCTACCCGGACAAGGACGACAAGGGCAATTTCCTAAGCCATGCGAACGCGGCGTCGGTGGTATCGGCGCACAACTGGGGCTGGGTGTTTGTGCAAGCTACGGTGGCGATCCTGATTCTGGTCGGATTCGAATCGGTGACCTCCATGGGGGGCGAGGCCAAGAACGCGAAGAAACACATTCCGATTGCGGTGCTCCTCTCCCTGCTGGTTCAGGGGCTGGTCTGTTACCTGTTCGAGTACTTCGCCGCGAACTACTTTCTGAATAGCGGGTATACCATGCAGAGTGCGTCAGGTTCCGCCGCCCCGCTCGGCGACATGATGGTGATGGTGGGCGACGCGCTCTTCGGCGCCGGCAACGGACGCACGTTTATGCTGGTGGAGGCGTTCACGGTGTTCCTGGCGATCATCGGGACCACGCTATCCTGCATGAACACGGGTGCTCGCGTTACCTACGCCATGGGCAAGGACGAAGAGGTGCCCGAGCATTTCGGCATGCTGCATTCGAAGAGCCTGACGCCGCACCGCGCAATCTGGACCCTGGCCATCATTTCGGCCGTCGTCGGCTGCGTGGCGGTTTCGGTGGCCTTCGGAGACGCGGGCGCTCCCACGGACGCCGCCATCAAAGCTCTGCCGCAGGGCTTCTTCTCCAGCTTCGGCTACACCACTCACGATGGCTTGGCGGCCATGCCAAACACCCTGCTCATGGTCACGCTGGCCTCCAACTTCGGCACGTTCCTGCTGTACGGGTTGAGTTGCATCATCTGCATGGTGGCTTACCACGGGCACCCGAAGTTCAAAGTCGTGCGGCACTTCCTGATTCCCTTATTCGGGCTGGTGGCCAATCTGGGCTGCATGATCTTCTATCTGGTCGGGCCGTTCATGGGCTTTGGCACGAAGATGGAGCCCCTGGGGGCTCTGGGCATCGCGCTCGTGTGGGCCATTTACGGCGCGGTCTATTTCGTCCGCTCGAGCAAGGCCAAGGGCCGGACGACGCTGGTCACGAGGCCAGGTGAGGCGTAACGCATGTTCGCGCCTGCTGCCAGCGCGCGCCCTCTGACCGCCGTGTTGGATGTGGCATTCGCGGAGCTGACCGACGCCGGCCGGATGCGCGAGAACGATGAAGACTATCTTGGCCATGCCGCGCCCGCGACTCCGTCGCGGGCGCGCTCGCATGGCTGGCTGTTCGCGCTGGCCGACGGCGTGGGCGGACACGAGCGGGGCGAGGTGGCTTCGCGCGAGGCGGTGGAGGACATCCTCGCGGGCTTCCGCGCCGCGCCCGCCGGAGAGCCGCCGGCGGCGCTGCTCACGCGGCTGGCGCAATCGGCCAACCTGCACGTCTACGAACTGGGCAAGAACACCGGCCCGGGAGGCGTGGCGATGGCCACCACGCTGGTGGCCTGCATCCTGCGGCACGACCGTGTGACGGTGGCGCACGCCGGCGATTCCCGCTGCTACCTGATCCGGCAGGGCCGTGCAGAAGCGCTGACGCGCGACCACACGGTGGCGCGCGACCAGGCGCGGCTGGGAGTTCTTTCCGCGAAGGAGGAGGCGGAATCGCCGTCGCGGCACCTGCTTAGCCGGTCGCTCGGAGCCGGCCTGTTCCTCAACGTCGATATCGCCGAACACGCCCTCGAAGCCAGCGACGTGCTGGCGCTATGCTGCGACGGGCTGCACAACTCGGTGACCGGCGCCGAGATGGCCGCCGCGGTGGCCGGCGAGGCCAGTCTGGAGGACGCTGCTCGGAAGCTCGTCGATCTTGCGAACGAGCGGGATGGCAGCGATAATATAAGCGTCCAGATGATCCGTGTGCGGAGCGTGGAACGTGTTGGAATGTATCGCGGGCGGCCCTACAAGCTCCGGTAGGCCGCGCTGGTTCCGATTCCCTTCGTATTCTCACGCCGCGCATGCCCTCTTTGCACGAAGGCGACCAACTCGATCAATACCGGATTGAGAACTTGGTCGCCCGCAGCGGCATGGCTTCCATCTTCCGGGCCACCGATATGCGCACCGGCCGCCAGGTGGCGATCAAGATCCCTCATCCCGAGATGGAAGCGGACCCGGTTCTTTTCGACCGGTTCAAGCGCGAGGCGGACATCGGCCAGACGCTCGACCACCCTGGCGTGATGAAGGTGCTGGCGGATGGCGATCGCAGCCGGATCTACATGGTGATGGAGTGGGTGGAGGGCCGCCTGCTCCGGAAGGCGCTGGGCGAGGCCGGCAAGTTTCCGCCAGAGCGCGCCATCAAGATTGCGGTGGCCGTGGCCGACACGCTGGACTACATTCACCGGAACGGAGTGGTGCACCGCGATTTGAAGCCGGAGAACATCATGATCGACGGCGAGGACCGCATCAAGCTGATCGATTTCGGAATCGCGGGCCAGGTGGGGGCGAAGCGGCTGACCTTCGCCAAGCTCACGCAGGTGGCGGGCACTCCCGATTACATCTCCCCGGAGCAGGTCAAGGGAAAGCGCGGCGACGGGCGCAGCGACATCTACGCGCTGGGAGTGATGCTGTACGAGATGCTGACCGGAAAGACGCCGTTTCCCGGCGCGAATCCGTTCGCCATCATGAACGAGCGGCTGCTGAACCACCCCATCCCGCCGCGCGAGGTGAATCCCGAGATTTCGCCCGAGTTGCAGGAAGCGATCTATCGCGCGCTGGAGCGCGAGCCGCAAAACCGCTATTCCACCGCCAACGAATTCGCCTGGGACCTGGAGCACCTGGACCAGGTTGGGGTGGCTGACCGCGCGGAATTGCGCGAGTGGAAGCGCCGCCGCACGCCGTGGCTCAGGCGACTCCTGTTCTACGTATGCATGGCGCTGATCCCGATCGTCATCTTCGGCCTGCTGCTGTTGGTGGCGAGGAAAGGCGGGTA
>OCTA010002307.1_pt1 | contig 17443 bp, 5 predicted proteins | sample 1538991 | NCBI WGS metagenome assembly OCTA01 (sample SAMEA3539302, study PRJEB22396) | soil metagenome | biome: tundra; feature: field; material: soil | place: USA | collected 2010-05 | depth 0.15 m | reverse complement strand
GCGGTGGCGCTGCTGGCCACCTTGGCGGTCTTCGCCCCCGGCATCGGCGTCCGCGCCGCCGGCGCGCGCCGCTGGCTGCACCTCGGACCACTGTCCGGCAGCCCCGCCCCGTTCCTGGTGGTCGCCGTGGCGCTGCTGGCCGCCAGCTGGGGCCCCTCCGAAAGCGGCCGACGCCAACAGTCGACGCCGCGCCCGCACCAGGGACTGGCCGTCGGCCTCAGCCTCTGCGCCGTGCTGGCGCTGGTGCTCGAGCCCGACTTCTCGGCCGCCGCGATCGCGCTGGCCGTCGCCTTCGCCGCGCTGGCCGGCGGCGGGATGGCGCGACGGCGGCTGCTCCCCGGCGCCCTGCTCCTGCTGGTGGCGCTGTCGCTGGGCGCGCTGCGATTCGGCTACGTCGACAACCGCATCCGGGGCTTCCTGGCGCCCGAGAGCGATCGGCGCGGAAAGGGATTCGAGGTGCTCGCGCTCGCCCGCGCCAACTCGGCCGGCGCTACCCACGGCGCGGGCCTCGGACATGGCAACGCCCGCCGCCACCTCTCGTCGCCCGCCAGCGACTACGCCTTCGCGGTGGTCGGCGAGGAGCTGGGCCCCGGGGGCGCCGTGGGCGTCCTCGCCGCCTGGCTGGCGATCGGCGCCGGCGTGGTGCTGGCGGCCGGTTCTCGGGGACGCGATCTGGCGGAGCGCGCCGCGGTGGCCGGGTGCGGAACGGCGCTGCTGGCCCCCGCCGCGCTGCACGTCGCGGTCTGCCGCGGCTGGCTCCCGATCATCGGGGTCTCGATGCCGCTCCTCAGCTACGACCCCACGCTGACCGTCGCGTCGGGCGGCAGCCTGGGATTGCTGGTCGCGATCGCGCTGGGCCCACGCGGCCCCAATCCAGGCGGCAGCGCATGACCCGCCTGTTCGATCTGAAGCTGGTCGTAATTTCCGGAAAAGGCGGTGTGGGGCGCACCACCGTGGCGGCGGCGCTGGCGCGCGCCGCGGCCGACGCGGGCAAGCGCGTGCTGCTCGCGGCGAGCACGACCACCGATCGGCTGGCCCGGATGTTCGGCCGCAGCGAGCCGGTGGGGACCAGCATCGTCACCCTCGCCCCCGGGATCGACGCGGTCAACATGACCCCGGAGAGCGCGCTGCACGAATATGGCCTGCTGATCCTCCGCTCCGAGCTGGTCACCCGCGCCCTGTTCGAAAATCGCGCCGTGCGCGGTTTTCTGGGCGCCGTCCCCGGCCTGGACGCCTACGCCGTGCTCGGCAAGGCCTGGTGGCACACGACCGAGGTCGTGAGCGGACGGCCGCGCTACGACCTGGTCATCCTCGACGGACCGGCCAGCGGACACGCCACGCTGATGCTGCGGATCCCGGGCGCGATCCTGGAAGCGATGCCCAAGGGGCCGCTGGCCCGAGACGCGCGCTCCCTGCAGGACCTCCTGCACGATCCGGCGCGCGCGGCGCTGCTGATCGTCACCCTGGCCGAGGACGTGCCGGCGCGCGAGTCGGTGCAGCTGGCGACCGCCGCGCGGGGGGCGCTGGGCCTGCCGCTCGGCCCGCTGGTGGTCAACGCGCTCCCCAGCGAGGCCCCCACGGCGCCCCCGCTGGCTACCCTGCTCGACCGCCTGCCGGCCCCCAATCTGGACGGCGACAGCGCCCGTGGCGGCAACCGATCCAGTATCCCCGGTACCCCAGTTCCGGAAATCGACGCCGCCCTGCAGGCCACGCTCCGCCTGGCCGCCAGCGCGGGGGCCCAGCGGCGCCTAGCCGACACAGTCCTGACGAATCTGCGGCGCGATCCCGGCCTGCCGATCATCACCCTCCCCCGCCTGGCCACTGTCGATCTCGGCCAGTCGGAGATCGCGGAGCTGGCCGCCTACTTCACCCCACAGCAAATCGCCTGAAATGCGATTTGCGAGGTTTCCCGGCGACCGGTATCGTGGCATCGGCGTCGCCCTGTGCCCGTATTCCCTCTTCTCGCCGCAGTGCTCGCTCTGGCCCCGGACCAGCATGCGGCGCCTCCCCATCTGACCGCGGTCCAGACGCCGACGCCGCCGCTCATCGACGGGCGGCTCGACGACGCGGTCTGGGCGACCGCGCCGGGCAACGAAGGGTTCACCCAGTCGTTCCCGTTCGACGGCGGCAAGCCCTCCGAACGGACCGTGCTGCGGGTCCTCTACGACGACACCGCGCTCTACATCGGTTTCGACTGCGAGCAGATCCACACCCCGATCGTCGAGCGCCTGACCCGCCGCGACCGCGACTCCGAGAGCGAGTGGGTCTACGTCCAGATCGATTCCCGCAACGACGGCAAGAGCGCCTACGAGTTCGCGGTCAACATCGCGGGCGTGCTGGCCGACGCGCAGATCATCGACCAGACCACCTATTCGTGGGAGTGGGACGAAAACTGGGAAGCCAAGAGCGCGCGCACGGCGCACGGCTGGTCGACGGAGATCCGGATCCCGCTGCGCGTGCTGCGCTTCGACAGCAAGCTCCCGGTCCAGAGCTGGGGCTTTCAGGCCACCCGCTTCATCGCCCAGCGCGAGGAGGCGGACATCTGGGCCTACATCCCGCGCGACGTGGCGGGACCGATCGCCTTCTTCGGCCGCCTCGACGGCCTGCACGATCTCAAAGGCGCCGGCGCGCTCGAGCTGCAGCCGTTCGTGCTCGGCTACGGCCGGCGGCGCGACGCCAGCCAGACCACCACCGCCAGCGGCTACGACGGCAGCGGCTCGGCCGGCCTCGATCTCAAGTGGCACATCCTGCAGGACCTGACCTTCGACGCCGCGCTCAACCCGGACTTCGCGCAGGTCGAGCTGGACCAGGTGATCTTGAACCTCGGCACCTACGAGACCTTCCTGCCCGAAAAACGCCCCTTCTTCCTGGAGGGGATCGACGCCTTCTCGTTCCCGATGCAGGTCTTTTACTCGCGCCGCATCGGCAGCGCGCCGGTCGCGCCGTCGCTGCGCACCTTCGGCGACGGCCTGCCGAGCGAAGAGCTGGTCGACGTCCCCTCGGCCGCCACGATCTACGGCGCCGGCAAGCTGGTCGGCCGCCTGAGCCCCAACTGGACGATCGGCGCGCTCAGCGCGCTCACGGGCGCCAACCACGTGACCGTCATCGACAACAACGTCACCCCGCCGACCAGCGCGACCCGGCTGGCGGCGCCGCTGACCGCCTTCAACGTGCTCCGCCTCAAATACGAGCTCGGCAGCGGCGGCCACATCGGCGTCATCGGCACCGGCTCCTCGACCTCCGAGAGCAACGGCGGCTATCCCCCGGTGGCGCCCGCGTCCGGCGGGGCCCCGATCAACCAGCTCTGTCCCTCCGGCGCCCAGCCGCTCATCGGAAGCGCCTGCTTCCACGACGGATACGTGGGCGGCATCGACGGCCTCTGGCGGTCGCCGTCGGGCGCCTACGTCGTCAACGGCGCCTTGATCCAGTCGTACATGCACGGCGGACCAACGGTCGAACAGGCCGACGGCACCAACATCGGCGCCGGCGCCAGCGCGCCCGGCGGCTGGCTGCGCATCGCCAAGGAGGGCGGCAAACATCTGCTGATGAGCGCCGAGTACACCGGCGCCGGCCGCGCCCTCAACTACAACGACCTCGGCTACATGCAGCGGCAGAACGTGCAGACGCTGCAGGCCAGCGTCGGCTGGCGGACCCTCGAGCCGGGCCAGTACACCGTCGACAGCACCAGCGCCCTGGTGGCCTCCGGCAGCCGCAACCTGAGCGGGCTCGACCTCGGCCAGAACTACGAGCTCAACACCCGCCTGCACCTGCTGGATTTCTCGACGGTCGTCGTGGCGGCCGACTACGCCCCCACGCGCTTCGACGACCGCGAGGTCGGCGACGGCACCGCCCTCGAGCGTGCCGGCTACCTGGGCGGCCGCATCGAATACGACAGCGACCCGCGCCGCTCCGTCTACGCCACCATCGCCAACCAGACCCAGATCATGGGCTCCGGGATCTACGCCACCAGCGTCCAGGCCAGCACCATCCTGCACGCCCTGCCCCAGATGGACATCGAGCTGCTCCCCCAGCTCACCTGGGCCTCCGGCGAATACCGCTACGCCTGGCAGTCCTCCGCGCCCCCCAACGACTACTTCGGCAAGCTGGCGGCGAAAAACCTGAGCGTCACCCTGCGGGCCAGTTACACGTTTACGCCGCGACTGACGCTACAGGCGTACGCCCAGGCGTTCCTGGCGTCGGGGCACTTCAGCGACATTCGCAACCCAATGCCCGCGACGGGATCGAAGGTCCTCCTGGCGTCGCTGGCCGCTCCCCCCGCGGGGCCCCCGATCGTGCCGGTGACCAATCCCGACTTCGAAGAGGCGGCGCTGAACGTGAACGTGGTCTTCCGCTGGGAGTACCGGCTGGGGTCGACGCTGTATCTGGTCTACACGCGGTCGCAGATTCCGCAGGTGGCGAACCTCATGGGGAACGCGACACTGGCGCCGCGGGCGTTCGAGCACGGGGCGGCGACGGACGTGATCTTGCTGAAGTTGTCGTACTGGTGGGCGAGTTAGGGGCGGGGCGACCCAAGTCCTAAGCAACCGGCAAAGTCACGTGCACTTAGTCTCGGAACAGGCGCCTACAAATGGGCGCCCCGGAGCGATCCTCTCCGAACATCTACCCCCCCCACTTCGTTGGCCAGGAAAGCGCCAAAACCGTCACCCGCCGTGCCGGGATTGCTCACGATGTAGCCTGGCGCGGAGGCCAGGCCCGATGCGCTCCCGAGGTAGACGTAGGTTCGATCGCTTCCGCTGGATCCGACGAGGACGTCGGCGTAACCGTCCCCGTTGACGTCCCCAGCGCTCACTGAAGAAAGGCCGAAGTCGTTTACCGTCCCGTCCGTGTTGACGACTGGATCGGTCAGCGTCAGTGCAGGAGATGCGGCTAGACCCAATGCACCCCCGAGGTACACGTAGGCCAGACTGCTGACACTGGCCCCGACGATGACATCGGCATAGCCGTCCCCGTTGACGTCCCCAGCGCTCGCTACGTCTTGGCCAAAATCGCCGCCAAGAGGAGGAATCAGCGTCGTAGCGGGGGACGAGGTCAAGCCCGACGCGCTCCCGAGGTACACGTACGCGCGTCCGTCATGGTTGGAGACAAAATTGGCCCCCACGATGACGTCGGCATACCCGTCGCCGTTCACGTCTCCGGCGCATGCCACGGATACGCCGAAATAGCCGCCGGCGTCTGGCCCGCTCAACGTGACGGCCGGGGTCCCGGCGAGACCGGTCGCGCTCCCGAGGTACAGGTACGCCCCTCCGTCAAAGCTATCGGAGACCCCCGCTCCGACGATGACGTCGTCGTACCCGTCGCCGTTCACGTCACCCGCGCTCGCCACAGATTCGCCGAAGTAACCGGCCGCGCCCACGGGACCGTTCAGGGTCACGGCGGGAGTGGATGCCACGCCCGTCGCGCTTCCGAGATACACGTAGGCTCGCCCGTCCAAGGCGTTCGCCATCTCGGCTCCGACAATGACGTCGGCGTACCCGTCGCCATTCACATCCCCAGCACTCGCCACCGAGCCGCCCACCTCGCCGAGGACGCCGTCCGGATTGATCAGCGTGACGGCTGGAGTCGAGGCCAAGCCGGTTGCGCTCCCGAGATACACGTACACACCGCCGGCGTCACCATTGGCCCCGACGATGACATCGCCGTACCCGTCGCCGTTGACGTCACCCGCGCTCGCCACAGAACTGCCGAAATCGCTGTATTGACCACCCGGCGCGGTCAAGGTGACGGCCGGGCTCAAGGCGAGGCCCGCCGAGCTCCCGAGGTATACATGCGCAATCCCGAACGTAGTTGACGCAAAGGGCGCTCCGACGATCACGTCGGCGTAGCCGTCTCCGTTGACGTCCAGGGTGGTTCCCCACGAGGTGTCGACCGGCGCCGAGCGTGCTCCGACGGTAAATTCCCAGGTAGGTGTCGCGAGCTGCCCAGTGACGCCACTGCTCCGTCCGTAGGCTCTCCAAAATAGGACCCCGACGGGCAGATCGCTCGCGGGAGCTCCGCTGGCACCGGACACGTCGAAAGCCGCCACCTCGGTGCTGCACGCGCGGTCGCGGCAGATCTGAACATGGGCGCCATCGGCGCCGCTCGCGAGCTGCCACCTCAGTGTCGGACGTCGCGACGTCACGGCAGCGGTGGATAGAGGCGCGACCAGACGGGGGGCTTGAGGGCCTACCGGCGCCTGACCGGCGGCCCCGTTACCCCCACATCCCATCAGGGCATGCGTGATGACTCCTATCCCAAAAACGACAAGCAGAGCTTCATTCTGAAATCCCGCACATGGGTTGATGGAGAGCGACTTCATTACTCTGTTTCCCGGCCGATCTTCGATCACGACTCAGGAAGAGGTAACCATAAACCTGACTCCAGAACCCCTGGCCCTTGTCCACTCGGATGGCCCGGACGGGACACGGGCGAGTTGGCGCTCATCAAGGATATTCCTCCGCGAGTTCCCGTCGAAACGAGCCTGTGCTGCCCCGCGGGAGAAGTGCATAGGCGGGAGGCGTCTTCAGAGCTTCGACAATTGGAAGGGCTCCCAGCTGGCGTATCGCGCTCAGCATTGGCAACGACACATCCGCCTCCTTTAACGCGAGCACCGCGAGTTCGGTATTTCGTTCACAATAGACAGACCACGTTCCTTTGTCCGACGCACATGCAAACCTGCCTTTCATGTACACGATTCCATCAGCCGGTCCAGATCCAAGTAACCACGCCTGATACCCTTGGACACTTGTATTCCGCTCAAAATAAAATGTAGAGCGCGCCTCATCGTCGAGGCTGCAGACGCACACACAAGCACTATCCTCAGAAGCCAACAATGTCCTCGAAATCTCAACAAACTTAGCCTTAAAGAGGGTGTCTGGATCGAAAAACAAAAAGCGAGCCCATGGTGAAGCGAACACATTCTGTGGAAACGCTCGGGTCGTTACGATGGCAGTGCGGGCCACACCAATCGCGCGCTGACACGCGTCGCCTCGTCCGACTGCCACTACCATCCACTCAGCCTATACTTGAGCACACTTGACCCGGACAGAAACACCTCCGCGCTCGCTTGCCCGGTGGAGGTCGCGGTATAAACTGTGTATGCGAGATCGCCGCTCGCAAACGTGGCAAATGGACCATTGACGGCTTCTCCAATTCCAACCCACTGAAACCCGTTCTCCATGAGCGTATTGCTGAATTCTCCGGCTCCCACCGCAATCTGTACGTTCGCTCGGCCGATCGAGCCGTCCAAAAATACCGCAGGCCCTTCCGCCAGGCTCGCGTCCCCAAGACCAACAATTACCATTCCTCCGGCCAAGAGGAGACCTTTCCCTACGAAGAATAGATCAGCCGGTTGAAGACTCGATCCCAGGCCCGGCGGATCGATGGCGAGTGCTGCTGCAAAGTCCAACACGCCACTTATAGGGTCGCGCAGTAGCGGTACGCCCAGTGGACCTGGGCCGTCGGGATAGATGTCGAGATCAGGAGCATTGCACTGGTCGCACTTATATCCAGCGACCTCATAGGAGCTCACTTGGTTTGTTGTGAGCTGCGCTTCTCCGCTTCCCCCGCCACCCTTGGCCGCCGCCGCATCGGCCTGAGATACGGCTATGAGATGGCCCGTCTCCCATGCGATCCCGGCAGTAACTGCGCCGATCGCGGCACCGTCGAGGACGTTCCATCCGAGCGATTGTCCCGTAACCAAGCTGTCAAGTGCCGTTCCAGCAGCTCCGGACAACCCGCCACCAAGAACCGCAGCGACAGGACCGCCGCCGATTTCTTGGCCGATTCCGGCTGTTGCCAGGTTCAGATCTATGGAAATTTCGAACGTCTCTTCAACCTCGTTGAATGGCTCGCCCTCCGCAAGGCTAACTGTTGCGTTGAGGAGCGCGATGCCCATTCCAACAAGAATACAGGCACCCGGATCCCAAATACATAGGGCGGTGCCAACGACGAACTCACCAACCTCCAGCCACGTTGAGAAATTATTATGGAGTCCCCAGAAGTACCCAGTCGGATCCGTGTACTTCAGAGGGTTGTTCTCGACGTAGCTATACCGGTTGTAGCTCTGCAGGTCTGATGGACGCTGTATGTTCGGATCGGGCGAGAGAAAGCGGCCAAGCGCAGGGTCATAGACCCGCCCATTCATATTGACCAATCCGACGCTCGGAATCGTCTCCTGTCCTGTAAACTCGCGGTGGCCGACCTGCGGGGTAAACGATGCGGCGCTCGCGGCCTCCCCGTCCGGCTTTCTTCGTGCTCCCCACGGGTCGTAGCCGAAGACGGTGGCGTTCGGGCCCCCAAGAGCGTCGCTGACGACGCGTCCTTCCTCGTCACTCATCGCTGTCACCGAGCCAAGATGATCAAAGTTGTAGTACTTGGTCGCCGTGGGAGTCCCGTTGTCGGTCAGCACGCGCAAGGCGAACGCAGCTCCATTGTGAGCGCCGCCGGCATAGATGAAATTTACGTACTGGGTCGTCGTCGCGTTGGGCATGGTGGTGGTCGTGGTCGTCCGCTCATATAGGCTCTTGCCGGTGGCCCCCAAGCCCACGTAGACCGTCCGGGCTGTCGCTCCGGCGCTTGTCGCAGCTTGAACCACCCGGTCACCATCGGAGCTGTAGATGAAGCCTACGCTCGCCGCTGCCGATGGTGCGTCGCTATCGATCTGAACCACTTTGTTCATGGCGTTGTAGGTGATGGTGCGGTTGTTGCCGGCGACCAGGTTGCCGTTGCCATCGTAGGAGAACGGCGTTCCGGACGCCACCGTGCAGACGGCGTGCGGGCCGGCCGGAGATCCGGCGGCGCAACCTGTGCCGTAGGTATAGAGGTTGCCGCTCTTCTGAGTCAGGTTTCCCAAGGGATCGTAGACGTAAGAGTCCGGCGGAGGTTGGGCTCCGGCCGACAGGGTCACGCTAGAGGTCAGAACCCGATTGATCTGATCGTAGGTGAAGCTCTCAGCCGATGACACTGGATTTACGGCGTCCGACCGCCCACGCGTGAGGAGATTACCTACCTCATCGAATGTATACACCCAGTTCTGAATCACGTTATTCCCGTCCGCGTGTGCGGTGCTAGTCGAACCCATCAGCCACCCTGTCGATGCATTTCGATTCGAGACTGTTTCGACCCCGTTCCGCATTTGCTCGTCGGTGACCTGCCCCAAGGCGTTCATGCTCTTGGCCTGCCAGAGTACGCCGTAATCCGTCGATTCATCGGTGAGGTATTGGAGGTATCCGAGACTCGTGTAGTGGTACCCGACGGCCAACTGGCTTTGATGCACCGCCGGGTACCTGACCAGGCTCTGCCTTCCGAGCGAATCGTACTCATAGGTTGTAACGAACATATCTCCATCCGTGCACTGCGACTCTTGTACCAGTTCGCCGAATTGGTCGTACGCGAACGACAGACCCGAGCGCTTGCCGTCCGTCAGTGTTACATAGGGCACGGAGCATGGCCCAGCGAGTCCGAGGTCCGGTTCGCTGATCTGGGCGGCGAGCCGGCCGATCCCGGCTCCCTGCGCGACGTCGTAGACCCATTGAGCGGTTCCGCCGGGATCGGTTTTGCTGATCATCCGGCCGAGGACGTCGTAACTCATCGTCGTCGTTTGACCCTTGGCGTCTGTCTGACTGACCAGGTCGCCGAAACCGTCAAAGACATAGTGCCAGGTACCCATATCGGGATCGATCGACGATATCTTTCGGCCGCGCGTGTCGTAGTCCATCTGGACCGTCACCTGGTTGGAATTCTCCTGCGTCGTCGTTAGATTGCCGTCGGAATCGTAGCCGTAGGTGACGGTTCCACTTCCCGTGTCGCTGGCGATCTCCAGCTTGCCAATTGCATTCTTTGTCTCGAAATGGGTCTCCGTTTGCCCATTGACCGCCCGATTCGTCGCGATGCCAAATGCACCGTATGTCGTGGTGACCGTGCTGATCGTGTCGGTCGTCGATGCATTGATCGCGCCGAGGTGGTCTATGATCTGGAAGGGACGGTTGAAGGTGTCGTAAGTCGAGATGGTGAGAGATGGATTTGCAGACGTCACAAAGGGTTTTGCAACCTGTGCGACTTGATTCAGGGCGTTATATTGAGTGAACGTCTCGACGAGACTGCCGTCGAAACCGCGAGAGATCGTACCGGCAGACTGGCCTTCGTCGTCCAAGTAGGCCCAAGTCGCCGTACCCGAAGGCGGTCGGGTCACGGTGACAGTCTTGGACCTTGGCGGCGAAGGCGCAAACGCCGAGCAGACCGTGGGATCCGGAAAGCAAATGGGACTGGTGGGGAGGGTCAGAAAATAGTCCATCGTCGTGACCAGCGGAACGGCGGAACCGCACCGCGCCACTTCAGATGTCTCCCGCCCAATATCATCGTACGTGTAACATGTGCTGATGCCGTTGGGACCCGTCTTCTGAAGCAGCACACCCTTGACTGGATCATAGGCGGTGTACTCACTCTGCCCGAGCGCATTCGTCGTCTTGACAGGAAAACGACCGATCGAGTAATTGAGAACCGGAGCAAGACCAGTGCCGGCAGGTGCATTGAATGTCGCTGGATCGTAGCTGACGGTGGTCGTTCGAAAAGGCCTGTGCTGGGGATCCGTCGAGCCGCTTGGGCCGGACGCGCCCGCTACGCAGCTGTCAAAATCGTTGGCACACTCGGTGGTCGTAAGGGCATTTCCGAAGCGATCATATGCGTAAGCGGTGTCGACCTCGAGCGGCCATCCTGCGGCCGGCTCGACTCTCTTCTTCGTCAAGGCCAACGCGGTGCTCGAAAAGCCGCCAAACCCACTCACAGGACTGTAGCTGAATGTCGTCGTATGGGTCAGCGTCGGAGTCGTCGTCTCCGGTGCGGGAAAGGGAGAAGTGACACTCGACGACATCATGATCGCCTGCGTGAGCTTGCCTTGTTGTTCCTCCTGACTTCCGGGAGTGCCATAGGTATTTGTTGTCTGCTTTGAAAATATCTGACTCTGCTGGCCATTCTGTTTTGTCGTGGACACCACAGTGGCGATTGGATTCCCGGCGGTGTCGTACTGATAGGCGACCGTCGTCGTCAGGAGTTGTTCGGGGTCGCCTGGCTCGGCGTTCGCCGAGTCGGTCACTAGCTTGGGGAACACAAACACCGACTTGCCCGGGGGATACACCGTGGTCGTCGCTGGGCATGTCGGGCTCAGCGAATCGCAGTATTGGGTCGTCGTCGAGCTTAACGCCGCGGGATTGTTGGACGGGATAGACTTACCCCGCGTGACAGACGTCGGCAGGCCCGTATACGGATAGGCCAAGGCGTACGTCGTAGTCGTGATAACGCCGGATGCACCATCGTGGATTTCCACGGCACTAAAGCCCAGTGGACCGCGACCGTTCGGATCCCTGCGCAGTGAGTGGTAGATATATTGCGCTGAAGAGAGTGCCCCCGCTCCGTTTTCGGTCGTGACAGTGGACACGACCCGGACGGGGACCATGAATACCTTCGTGCCTGGTGCCACGGGCAGATCGTCTATGTAAAGGGGAGCCGTGTTCTGCGTTATCGCGGAGTAGACAACCTGGCTTGGCGCCGCCAGCGCGTTCGGGAACCCGACGATTTCTGGACGCTTGGTGGTATTGATCCAGGCCCCACGGGGCTCTTCTTCCTGGATGAAATCGACGATGCCGTCGCCGTCCAAGTCGACGAAGGCGCTGCCGTGGTCGACCGTCGAAGATGGATGCGGCGTTGGGAGGTCCATCGGAACCTCTCCCGGAACCGCATTTGGCCCCGCCCAGAACCTCCACGGCGAACCGTCTCCCCAACCTGTTCCCGTATTGAATCGAACCTCGCCGCCACCCAGACCGGCGTTTGGCCCGGTGGTCCGATTGAAGTGATTTCTCACCAGGTCGACGAGACCGTCCCCGTCGATGTCGACCAGCGCAAAGCGGAAGTCCTCCTCGACTGCGTCGATGTCGGGGTCAGGGCCGACGGGCGTGGGCTGATCGGCCAGAAATGCGGCGTTGTAACCTTGCGAATCGTCGGCGGTGAAACTAGATCCTGTGCCATCTCCGAAGCCAACTCCTGACAGGAACGGGGCGAGCGTCGTGTTACCGTTGATTCCGAAGAGTGAGTAGTACGTCGCCAGGTCATAGAAGCCGTCCCCGTCGATGTCACCAGACGCGATCGTCTGTGCCACGGTCACTGGGGACAACCCCGCCCCAGACCCACGGGTGACTGGTGGCCCGAATGAAATCGCGCCTGTGCTATCTGGCCCACGGTTGAGGAGAACAGTTTGGGCCGTCGTGATGAAACTTTCGGTGCCATTGCCGCCTGAGTTCGGCAAGATGTAATATTCTTGACTTACAACGTCGGGCAGGCCGTCACGGTTGACGTCACTCAAAACGAAGTGTGCCGGGCCATCAGGACTGACCGGTGAGCCTGGGGTCCTAATTGTGCTTTGTGCGTTCGGCGTCGACCACCCAATTCCGGGACCGCGATTCATGAGAACGCCGATCAGGGCCTGCCCCAAGCCCGAGGATGGATGAACGAGATCTGGTTTTCCGTCGCCGTCGAGGTCTGACAGGAACACGGGGTCCGCTCCATTGAATTCAAGCGGTCCGCCATTGGCGAAAAAGCCGGGGGCGCCGGGCGAATTGTATTCGGAATGAAATTCCCAACCGCCGCCTTTCGGAACGCGATTCAGCCAGACGGCTGGCGAGGAGCCAGTTATCGTGCCGGTGCAAGGCTTACCGGATACGCACGCGACACAGGACGTTGAGGTGCAGCCCACTTGCGCCGAGTCCTGAATCAAGTCCAGGACACCGTCCCCGTCAATGTCGGCAAACCTGACGCCGGCAGGGCCGTTCAGGAGGGTGGGGAAAGCGCCTCCGGGGCCGGTCATGAGGGCCCAGCCGCTTCCCGTGTTTTGATAGATCTCTTGCTGTGGAATACCGTTACCGCCGTCTTTTCGACCGATTACGAGATCCGGGCGTCCATCACCATCGACGTCGACGAATTGGGTTCCGACTAGACCTTGGCCAAACCCCACATCTGTGGGCAGAACGTACCCGCTCGCGGCTGCCGAGCTCCAAGTATAGTTGCTGCTCTGCCAATTGAAGGCCAGGGTCAACGGTTGGGAGCAACTGGTACCTGGACAATAGCTGATTGTCTGCAGAAGCCGGGTCGGCGATCCCTGAAAGTCGTAGCTGAGGGAATAGGTACCCCGAGGCGTAGTGATCGAGGTCAGGCGTCGATTCTTGGGAATTTTGGTCTGGCCGATGCGGCTCCAGCGGATGTCCGGTCTGAGCTCGTAGCCGAACTTTACGGAAGAAAAGGTCGGAACGTCGGTGGTCGAGCCCGTGAGGTGCCCGGTGTAGTCGATTTCGGACACGCGCAGTCCCGAGGTCGTGAAGTCACCATTGCCTTCGTTATAGTGAAGGTCGTAGTAATTTCCCCAGACGTCGACGACTCGATCCAGTAGCCAGGCAGCAGTCCCTGTTCCGAGTGAGCCCGTAGCGGTCACGGTATCGAGCGGGTTGAGGCCGTAGTAGCGCGTCTCTCCGGACTTCGCCGTGACCGTGAAGACATTCCCGTTTCTGACGATCTTACTGAAGTCAGTTTTCTGTGGCGTGTAGCTCCCAGGGTTCTGAGGGTCCTCGACGAGCTTCGCCCCATCAAGGCAGATTCCGTCCGTGTCGCCACCAGTTGGGCTGTCCAGAGCGTCTAGCATTACCGGTCGGCCGTAGCCGTCGTCGGCTCTTGTCCTCTGACAGCGATTGATGGTCGACAACCCAGCCAGGTCCCAACCCTGGCCGGCGATCCCGTCGCCGCCTTGGCTGTTGTAGACAAGGCTCAGATTGGGCGCCATCCCCGCGACTCCTGGGGGGATCACGATGGGCACCGTATAGACTGCTGCGCCGGATGGGCTTACCGTGAGTTGTCCAGTGAGCTGACCATTGAAGTGAGCCCCCACCCCTGGTTCGCCGCCCGCCGTCGGATTCTGCGGCGCCACGGTGTCCAAATTGATCTTCCGTCCATCCGGCAACGTCGCGTCGTGCGTCCCGTCGCCCAGTGTCGTGACCGACAGCTTGGTCGCCTGCGGCGTCGCCGTCGCGCTATGGCTCCCAACCGTCCATGTCAGAATCGACCCGGACAACGTCGCGACGAATGGCGCGTGGGTCGTCGGCACGAACGTCGAAGGCGGCACCTCCGGCGGGGCCGCGATGAAGCCGCTCTGGTTCGTCAGCCCATTCGCGGTCCCGTACGGGATGTTCACCGGCGTAGAGGCCGTCGTCTGGTAGTCGAATACCGCCTTCAGCGCAGTTCCGTCCTGGGCGATGCCCAGCAGCGACGGGATCACATCGGGAATCGAGCGGATGTTGTCCAGCAGGTAGTGCCCGGTCTCGTTAAAGGGGACGTTGAGTACGACTGAGAACGTCAGGTCCGAGTAGACTCCGTGGGCAATCGTCGCAGCTGTAGCAGGTGGCACCTGGAAGGCCAGCGTCTCCCAGGTTCCGAGCGCCAGGCCGGTCATCGGGACATCCCCGAGGGGGACGTTGTTGATGCCCAACGAGGGGCTGCTCACGAACATCTGGGCGTCGCCGAACCAGCTGGGGTTGGCCTGGCTGGTCGGCAACTGGATGTCGAGTAAGACCAGGGAACCGATACTCCCGATCGAGCTCATCGGCACGCTGTTCAGCCGGGCAAAGTTCTGCGCGGTGACCTCCAGCGAGCTTTCGCCCTGGGTGCGGCCCGGGTTGAGCCCGACGATCGTCGTGGCTCCGGAGTCCGACGGATCGAGGGCCCAGTCGGCGACCGACTCGAACCCGAGGACGTCCGAAGTTCCGCTCGACACGGGGCAGATCCCGGTCGATCCGCTGCAGATGGGCGCCGGCCCGCCGCTGCTCGCGGTGCCGCAGGTCGTTCCAGCCGCCGCGAAGACGTCCGTCGGACAAGTTGCCGACGTGCCCGAGCAGGTCTCCGCCAGGTCACAGATGCTTTCGGCCGCGCGGCAGACCGTCCCGGCCGCCGCCAAGTGGTCGGGTGGGCAGATCGGCGACGTTCCGGTGCAGGTCTCCGCGGCGTCGCAGCCGCCGGCCGCCGGGCGGCAGACCGTGGTCGCCGACGCAAATCCATCCGCCGGACAGGCCGCGGACGTCCCGCTACAAGTCTCGGCGGCGTCGCAGGTTCCGGTCGACGCTCGGCATACGATCGTCGTAGCCGCGAAGCCGTCCGCCGGGCAGGCCTTTGTCGTTCCGTCGCAGGTCTCGGGAATGTCGCAGGGGCCGTTGGAACCGCGGCAGACCGTCCCGAGTGGCGAGATGGCATCGGTCGGGCAGGTGAGTGACGTCCCGTTGCAGGTCTCTGCGACGTCGCAGGCGCCGTTCTGCGCCCGGCAGACGGTGCCGCTCGTCGCGGCCGAGCAGGTCCCGACCTTGCCCGGCAGGTTGCAGACGCCGCACCCGCCGTTGCAAGCGGTGTCGCAGCAGACACCATTCGTGCAGAAGCCGCTCGCACACTGGGTGTTCGAGGTGCACGCCAGTGAAAACGACCCGTCGTAGAGCGACGCCGTGCCGACCGTCGTCGTCCCGTTCGCCCCACCCGCCAGGAGGATCATGTTGTTCGAAAGCAACGTCGCCGTCTGCCCCTGAACCGGCGTCGCCAGCGCGGTGGTCGCCGTCCAGGTGGTGGTCCCATTCCAGAGCTCCGCGGTACCCAGCGTGCTGGTCCCGTTCGAACCACCCGCCACCAGCACCTGGCCGCTCTTCACGATGGCCGACGGCAAGAGCGTCGCCGTGTGGCCAGACCGGAGCGCCGTCATCGTCCCGGCCGAGACCCAGGTTGCCGCCGTCCCCGACGCCGGAATGGTGAACACGAATGTGGTCCCCAGCGTGGTCGTGCCGCTCTTCCCGCCGGCGACGAGGACGTTGCCGTTGGCCAGGGTCGTCGCGGTCTGCGCCTCGCGCGCGGTCGCGAGCGCCGTGGTCGTCGACCAGGTGAGCGCCGTGGCATCGAAGAGCTGCACGCTGGTGAGGCTGGTGGTGCCGCCGGAGTTGCCGCCCGCGATCAGCACCTTGTTGTTGAAGGAGGCGTTGCTGCTCGTGAGCAGGGTCGCCGTGTGCGAGCGGCGGGCGGAAGCCATGTTGGTCGCGACCGCGGTCCAGGTCCCCGTTCCCGAGGTCGGGTTGTAGATGGCGGCCGTGTTCAGAACCGTGGTTCCGCTCAGCCCGCCCGCGACCAGCACGTTGCCGCTGGGCAACAGCGTCGCCGTGTGCAGGTGGCGCGCGGCGTTCAGATTGGCCGCCGCGACCCAGGTTCCCGCCGACGGCGAATAGAGCTGCGCCGTGTTCTGGCTGGTCGTGCCATTCAGACCGCCCGAGATCAGAACCTTGCCGCTGGTGGTGGTGTTCGAATTGGTGTTGAGCTGGGTCGCGGTGTGCGACCAGCGTCCCCCCGTCATGCTGCCGGTCGCCGCCCAGGTTCCCGTCGTCCGGTCGTAGAGCTCCGCGGACGCCAGACCCGTGGTCCCCGTGCTGGTGCTGCGCCCGCCGGCCACCAGCACCTTGCCCGTCGAGAGCAACGTCGCGGTGTGGTCCTGCCGCGCGACGGTCATCGATCCGGTGGTCGTCCAGCGCGGGTCCAGGACCGCGGGATACGCGACCGCCCCGTCATCCCAGCTCACGCGCAGCGTGCAAGTCTTCCCGCCGGGCGCCGTCACCGGCCGTCCCCAGGGAGCTGCGCCGCTCTCGTCGACCTCGCACCTCTCCACGGTCAAGGTGGCATCGGTCTGCACGCCGTCCGCGCCGACGATGTACGGAGGCGCCACGTGCAGCCGGGGCGTTCCCTCCGCGTCGAGCATCTCCAGCGTCCCGGCGACCAACCGCAACCCGCTCACGCCGGGTCCAAGGTCGATGCCGTAGGCGATCTCCGGCTTGCTCGGCCGGCTCTCGAAGCTCACGAAGTCCTCGGTCCCCGTCGGCAGCGCGCGGTGGAGCACCGTCGCGCCCGAATCGAGCGCGTGGGGATAGGCAACATAGCCGTCTGCCGCCTGCGCCGCCACGTCGCGCGCGCCCGCCAGCGAGATGTCGATACCCAGGCCGCTCTTCGCGTCCTCGAGGTGCGCCGCCGCTGCCGATCGGGCCGGCAGGACGACGCGCGCCGTCGGGTCCCCGTCCTCGGCCTCGAACCGCGGGCTCAGGCCACCCGGAACGACCCGGAAGCCCCGGGCCACACCCGCCGCCATCGGTGACGCCGGCCGGGCACGAAGGACCGAAACGATCTTCTGCGCTTCGGCCGAGGTCGGCGCCTCACCCGCCCCCTGTGGCCCATCGTGGCCACACCCCGCACCGAGCGACCCGATCAGCGACAACCCCAAGAGAACGACAGACCGACAACCCCACGACATGGACCCCTCCGCCGGAGATCGCTCCCCGGAGTGACCTGACCCCCTAAAACTGGACCATTTCGAGCGCGAGTCCTCCAATCGGAGGAC
>OCTA010002306.1_pt1 | contig 17444 bp, 15 predicted proteins | sample 1538991 | NCBI WGS metagenome assembly OCTA01 (sample SAMEA3539302, study PRJEB22396) | soil metagenome | biome: tundra; feature: field; material: soil | place: USA | collected 2010-05 | depth 0.15 m | reverse complement strand
TGAGATTCAGCGTCCGCGGATCGACATCCGCGAAAACAATCTTCGGACCCAGCACGGCTGCCGCATTGGCGGTGGAGATCCAACTGATCGGCGTAGTGATCACTTCATCGCCCGGCTTAAGTTGGGCTGCGATCGCCGCAAGCTGCAGCCCCGTCGTTCCGGACGTGACCGCCAGCCCGTGCGGCACGCCGCAATAGCCGGCGAATGTCTCTTCGAATTTCTTTACCTTTGGCCCGCAGGAAGGCGCATTGGCGTGCAGCACCTCGACGAGGGCTGCTTCTTCTTCCGGCCCATACGCCGAGCCGTGGCCGAATTCAAGTTCATAAATTGCTTTGGGGAGATCCATGGATAGCTCTTTCTATGATTTCGCTACAACTGGGGACAGGCGTCCCACACGTGGCACGGAGCTTGCCGGTAAGCAGGAAATGGTCCAAACCACGGGGGGCCCGTCCCGGCAGCGGCTGCGTTTGAGGTTGGACCAGATGCGGCGGGAAGCCCATTTTTTCAGCCAGTCTCACGCCCAGTTCAAACCGCGAGATGGACTCCGTTGCGCCCACATGAACGATGCCGGCCGCGCCGCGGTTCAACAACTCCAGCAGGAAACAGCTCAGCGTCTCCGCGTCGATGGGATTGCGGTACTCGTAATCGGGAAACGAAACAGACTCGCCGGCACGCAGCTTGGCGGTGAACTTGTTCAACATCGCATTGGTGCCGGACCCTTCCGCGAAACCGATCGCCAGCGCCAGGCGAAGAATCAAGGCCGACGGAAGCTTCCGGGAGATCGTGTCTTCGGCCAGCGCCTTGGTACTCCCGTAGACGCTCAGCGGAGTGGGTGGGTCGGACTCGTTGTAGCCGTGCTGCGTACCGTCGAATACAGCTGCCGAAGAAGTGAACACCAGTCTGGCGCCGCTGTGCGCGCATGCGTCGGCAACATGCTCGGCTCCGCGCACATTGACTGCCCTGGCTGGCTCCGGCCGGCGCTCGCACTCGTCTATGTCGGAGATGGCAGCCAACAGGATAGCAACATCCGGCGCGACCCGCTCGAAGCCGGCATTCACGCTAACGTCCGACGTGATATCCATGGTCAGACCATGTTCGCCTGGTGGAGTTGCAATATCGGCTTCGAACACATCGAAGGCGGAAGCGGCCTTCCGCGCGATGTGTTGCCCCAGGAATCCGCTGGCGCCGATGATCAATAATCGTAAATTACTCAATTTGCCCACTCTGGAAAGGCCGTCATGGCATCGACAAAGTTGTGGATCTTATCGGTATGGGCATCTTCCTGCCAACCACCCCGTCCTGGACGCACCGCACTTTCCCGCGGGCAACCGTCGTCGTTGATCGCATACAGGACAAAGTTCAAAGCCTGGTTGGCCAGCGCCTTGTATTCGCCGTCCCCTGTGGCAGCCGAGTACATGGCGAGCACGGCGCCATAAGTGGACAGCACGCCTCCCCACGGTTCCTTGTCGTAGGTCTGTTCGCCGCAGACCGGCACGCCGTAGCGAATGCTGGTGAAGTTGTGAATGGTGAACTCAATCAGTGCGCGGGCATCCTGCTTCCACTCGGGATCGAGCGATTGTTTCTTCTCGATCAAATAGCGGGCCAGGTTCAGCGGCGACCAGGCATTACGATTGTCCGGCTCCTGGTGGTCCTCGAAGAACTGCACCCACAACGAGCCGTTCTTGGCCAGGTTCGGAATCTGGTACTTCTTGATCCAGTCCCAAAGCTTCGCTCGCGGCTCGTTGAACTCTTTGTACCCGTGTTCGATGAGCTTGTCGAACAACCGCAAGTTGAACGACATGTTTGCGGAAACGGGACCGCGGGACTCGCCCGTGCGGTAATCGACGCGGAACGGCCAGGGTGAATGCTGTCCGTCACCAAGCCCCATGTTGACGGCTAGAACCCGGCCGTTTTGCAGAGCCTGGTCGAAGTACTGTTGGTCCTTGGTTTCCTCGTAGAGTAAGGCCAGGGCAAAACCGGCGATGCCGCCTTTGTCGGGCTCGATTTCATAGGGCTTGTCGGCTTGTGTGCCACAATCGGGAGGCTGTGGAAATTTCGCGCGCCTGCCGGTCGAACGCGTGAACCGGGGAAACTTGCCGGAATCCGGAGTCAGGCTCTCTTTAACCAGGTAATCGCCCATGGAGCGGGCAAAGGCGAGAATCCTGGGATCCTTTCTCTGGCTCCAGGCGTAATACTTCAGGTAAGAAATGATCCCCATGCCATTTTGCATCGAGGGGATGTTATCGGACCGTGAAGCTACCGGCTGGTAGTCCCCTTGCATGAAGGTCAAGTCGACGAAACGGGGATACCCGCTTTCTGCCGGACACTGCAAATACCAGTTCATTTCTCGCGCGAGAGCGTCCCGCCAGGACGTCCATGGCAGCAGCATTCCCTTGGAATCGTATGCGGCTCGCTGGTTGCCGATCGCCGGATTCTCGGCACTAAGCCGGGAGGAACTTGCCAGAACGAGGGGACAAACGGCGATTAGGGTCAGCCAAAAGCTCACGCGGCTCTCCTGTTACTCGTAAAAGATCATATCTATATACATCCCAGAAAAGCAAGAAAAAGTGGGGGAGCGCCGGGGAGCGCCGTGTCGCTGCCCCACACCAGGCGAACACGTCTCAAAAGTGCAGCCGCAAGCCGAACTGCATGCGGCGCGGGTCGACCGACGTGCTGAAAACCTGCCCGACTGTAGCGTCGCCAACCGTCGAATCCGGCGCAGCGAAGTTCGTGTGATTGAAAGTATTGAAAACGTCAATCCGAAGCTGCAAGTTGAGGCGCTCGGTAACATTGAAGGTCTTCGAGAGCGAAGAATCGAGCTGTTGCAAGCCATCCGCGTACAGCGGATTGATGCCCGCGTTCCCGTAGGTTTGCGGGACGGTGTCATCAATGAAGCAGCTCGGGTTGAACCACATGTTCGGTGTTGGGTTGGAGATGGCTCCGTTGCAAGTCCGGTTCGGCCGGTTGCCCTGACCGTTGTTCAGCAGGCTCACTCCGGAATAAACGTCGAAACGCGTGCCGCTGCGGACGTGAATCAGGCCGGCGTATTGCCAACCGCCGAAAACCGCATCCTGCCAGCGGTTCATGTTGGAGAAATAGGACCGGCCGCGCCCGAACGGGAGTTGTACGACCACCTGCGCATTGAGCGTATGCGCAATATCCTCCGGCGTCGGCCCGTAATACTGCCAGATATTGGCCGGGTCGATGTTGTTCCCGTTTGAAAAGCTGCGCGCGTGCGCGTAGGTGGCATACACATTGACATATTTCGTGAGGCTGGCCGTGAAACTGGCGGTCAAAGCGTCGTACCAACTGCCGGCCGTGGCGAACTGTACGGGAACGTCGCCCAACTGAGGATACTCGCTGTACAGCGGCCGGGCCAGGTTGTAGTCGGTTCCGGCCGGCTGCGGCGGCGCCTGGTTGATGTTTACCGTGTGATTGTTGTGGATGCCCTGGACATGCACGTATCCCACGTCGAGAATCATGCCGGGCCGGAGCTCACGCGCCAAGTTGATGGTGCCCTGGTCCACTCGTTGGTTCTTCCAGTTGATGGCGGTCCCGCGGATCACCGCATTGTCGGGGATGATCAGGTTTCCCGAGCTGTCGTACTGAGCGCTCGCGAGGGGGAGACCGTTCTGCGAGAGCGTCAAGGATGGTGTCAGATTGTTCGGCGTCAAGAACTGCTGCTTCACATAGCTCGGATAAGTCAACCCGAGAATCGTCAGCGGGCCCGACCAGTAGGCTTGCCAATACGAGATTCCGTATCCGCCGCGAAGGCTGGTCTTGCCACGGTCGGGGCTCCAGGCGAAGCCCAGGCGCGGCCCCCAGTCGTTCTTATCCAGGTTGAGCCCGGGGCTGCGATCGCTGCTGGTGGCCACCACCAACTGGTTCGTTTGGGAGTCCCAGTTCGACTGCCGGTTGTAGCGCTCGATCGGCCGCGTGAACAGGTCATAGCGCAGGCCGAGATTCAGCGTCAACGACGGCAGGACTTTGAAGTCGTCCTGCGCATACCAGGCGTTCTGCCAGTAGCTCTGATAAGGCCAACCGCCCACGAAACGCGCTCGGGCAATGGAGGTCGGCGTGCCCAGCAGGAAGCTGGGATACGCGTAGGGCGCCGCGGTTCCATTGTACGAAGTCATGGCCGGATCGAAACTGATCCTGCCGCGCGGGTCGTCTCCGCCAATCGTGTCGGCGGAAGTATCCTCCACATGATTCAGGCTCGTGCCGAATTTGAGGGTGTGCCTGCCTTTGACCCATGTGAAATTCTCCGTGAGCGCGATCGTGTTGCTGATAATGAACGCTACCCAGTCCGGATCGCCGATATTGTGAATGGGCGAGAGATCGACTTCAAAAATGCCCTGCGTGATCGGGTCGCCCAGGTTGCCGTTCGGAAGCCCGTAGTAATTGTTCCAGGCCTTGCTCATGGTCTTGTTGCTGGTGTTGACGTGCGTCCGGTTATAGCCGAGGCGCAGTTCGTTCGACATCGTGGCCCCGATCGTGCGCAGGTAAGTGAGCTGCATGTTCCGGTTCACGCTGTTCGAGTCGGCTTGGCCGTTCTGCCAGAACTGGTTGACCGAAGTGGCGTTGTTGTTAGTCGAATCCATCTGGGAGTAGCGGTAGAAGAAGCGGTCGCGATCGGTCAGGTAATAATCCCCCCGTCCGTCGCCCTGATTCACATTTTGCTGGTTGCTGTACAGGTAATAGAGGTTATTGCTGATACCGGGCAGATTCGCCACGCCGAAAACCTGGTCGGCGTTCATCTTCGCCGCCACCGGATCAAAGCGCGACTTTGGAATGATGTTTCCGGGAAAGGGCGTCACCGAAACCACGTTTCCGTTCGCGTCGGTCACCCGTGAAAACGGATCGTAGATCTGGCCGTAGGTGTTGCCAGCGGCGTCCAGCGGCTGCGTGAGATCGTACAGCTCGGAAAAATCGCCGTTGTACATCTTGGCGGTCGGAGCCGTGGTAAACCCTGGGGAACTGGTGACGAACCGTGTACCCTGATAGTCGCCGAAGAAGAAGAGCTTGTTCTTCTTGATCGGTCCGCCCACCGCGCCTCCGAACTGATTGCGGCGGAAGGGCGTAGCCTCCTGAGCAAAGAAATTCCGGGCATCGGCATCGTTGTTCCTGAGGTATTCGAATAGCGCCCCGTGAAACTCGTTGGTGCCGCTCTTGGTCACCACGTTGATGACCGCGCTGCCCGAAAACCCGAATTCCGCATTGTATTTGCCGGTGTAGACCTGCACTTCCTCGATCGCTTCAATCGGCGGGACGAGGCCGATGTAGGCGTTCTGCGGTTCTCGGTTGAAGATGCCTTCAATGAAGACGCTATTGGCGTTGGCGTCGACACCGCCCAGCGAGACCGTTTGCGCGCGCGTCAATCCAATGGCCGAGCCGTTCTCGCCGCCATTGCTGCCGTAGTTGCCGCTGCCCACGTCGTTGTTGGCGCCCGGCAGCAGGTTCATCTGATAAAGCGGATTGCGATCGATGTTGGGCAGTTGATCGATCTGTTTGAAGTCGAATGTCTTGGAGAGCTCGGAAGTCTCCGTGGCCACTGTCAGCGGATTAGCCGCCACCTGCACGGCCTGCTGCATTTGGCCCAGCGTCAAGTTGGAGTCGACGCGCGTAATCCCGCCGGCGTTCACCACCACGCCGGACATCACATTGCGCTGGAAACCCTGCTTCTCCACCAATACGTGATATGTTCCAGGCGCCAGAAAGTTCACCACGTAGTCGCCCGCAGCCGAGCTTTGCGCGGATGTGACGGCGCCAGTGGCGTCGTTGGTCACCGACACCCGCGCTTCGGGCACTACCGCTTCGCTAGCGTCGCGGACCGTGCCGTCAATTCGACCTGTGTTGATTTGTGCTTTGACGAGGCTTGCCAGGCAAACGAATGCCATGGCCAGAACCAGTCTCCTCGTCAGGCCCACCCACGAAAAACGATAGATAACGCGATGTGACATTACAACACCTCCCTGAACCGATTGTTCTTGAATATCATATGTTTCGGGAGGCTGTCAAGGCTGGCTGAACTCTTTGAGCGCCTTGCGCGAATCCGACAGGGTCTGCTTCATCAGGCGGCGCACCGCCTGCCGTGCTCCGATTGGATTGCGCGCCCGGATCTCCTGGAAGATGCTGCGATGCAACTCCCAACCGGTGTCATAGCTGTTGGTAAGCTTGATCTGCTGCTGGAACGTCTCCGTCAGCGGATCGAGGACGATCTCAAAATACCGATTGTGGGCCGCACGCATTACGGCCCGGTGGAAACGCAGGTCAGCTGCAATGGTTCCATCGAGGTCCAGGCCGTCTTCCTTCATTTGGCGCAAGGCGGCTTCGATCTCCGTCAGATCCTCTTCGCTGGCCCGCACGGCGGCCAGGCTGGCGGTGGTTTCCTCCAGCACCTGGCGCAACTCGAGCAGACGTTCCATTTCTTCGGCCGTGGGCATGGGCTGATCGCGGAACAGCCGCATCAACGACTCCTTGACCCGATCCGGCTTGGGGGCCACCGTGAAACTGCCGCGGCCGGCGCGCACTTCCACCAACCCGCGGTCTTCCAGAATCTTCATCGCCTCCCGGATCACGATCCGGCTGACGTGAAATCGATCCGCCAATTCGGCTTCCTTGGGAAGCCTGGAGCCCGGCGCCCGAAATTCCTCGGCAACCATACGTTCAATCTCGTGGAGCGCCAGTTCGCTCAATCGGCCGCTGCGGAAGGTGCGCGTCTGCATTTCCCAGTTCCACATTACATCGAAACTCGCCAAATTGAAAAGCCCGACACGAAAAGATATGATCTTCAGTATGCTGCGGTACATCTCCCGTCCGTTCTTGCTGTCGTGCCTCGTCCTACCCGCGGCGTTCGCCGCCGAAGAGGTTTACGTCAACGCCCAGGTGCCCTGGCATCCGGCGGTCCTCGACGCGCAGGGCCGCCTGCTGGCCTGGCATCAGCCCGAGAAGAACCTCGGTTATGACAAGGTGTTGCGTCTCGGGTGGGATTTTATCGAGCACAAGGTGCCTCGCGACACCCGCCACGGTACCGGCCTGAAGATCTACCTCATCAACTCGGTTTTCGACGGCAAGACTCTCCAGGGAGCCAACTGGCAGCACAACCCGGCGATGCTTTTTGCCTCCTTCGTCGACTCGTTGGTCGGCTGGTTTCCCTACTCGGGCGACCAGGAGGCGGTCGCGGCGGTGCGTGAGATGCTCGACCATCAACTCGCCCACGGCACCACCCCAGCGGATTGGGACTGGCCTGGCGTTCCATTTGCCACCAACTGCGACGACCAGCCGGACTACGGCCATTGCATCCAGGACATGCCGCGCGAGTTCTACGGCGGAATCGAGACCGATAAGGTCGGCGAACTGGGCACCGGCTACGCGCTTTTCTACAAGCTGACCGGCGACCGCAAATACCTGGAAGCCGCCATCCACTGCGCCCGCAGCCTTGCCAGCCATGTCCGCCCCGGCGACGCCCAACACACCCCCTGGCCGTTCCGTGTCGATGCTCGCACCGGCGTAACCCTGGCCCTCGAAGAATACGGAGGCGATGTCGCCGGTTCGCTCCGCCTTTTTGAGGAGCTGATCCGCTTGAACGCCGGCGACGTAGACGCCTTCCACAAGGCCCGCGACACGGCTTGGCGCTGGATGGTCGATCATCCGCTGAACCGAGAAAGCCCTGCCTGGAACAAATGGAGCGGGTACTTCGAGGATGTCCCCCGCCACCCTGACGACGTCAACCAACTCACTCCCATGGCGGCGGCGTATTACATCCTGGCGCGCCAAAACCCCGCCGAAGTCGACCCGCAATGGGTGAGCCACATCGGCCGCCTTCTCGACTGGGTTAAGTTCCGCTTCGGCCGTGGCCCGTTCTTCGGCGCGCAGGCCATCGACGAACAATCCACGCCGGATGCTACGTTCGGCTGTTGCTCGCGCGCCGGACAGGGCGACCACACCGCGCGCTGGGCCGCCATCAACGCCATGTACTTCGAGAAAACCCGGGATGGGCAGGCCCGCGAAGACGCCTTCCGCGGCCTGAATTACGGCACGTACTTCGCCGCATCGGATGGCCGGATCGCCTGCTGCGGCCTGGACTACAACGATTCGTACTGGTTCAGTGACGGCTATTCCGATTACCTGCGCCACTTCCAATGGGCCATGGGTGCGATTCCCGAATTCGCCCCCGCCGGCCAGGATCATGTCTTGCGCTCAAGTTCCGTGGTGCAGACGGTGAAATACGGTGCACGCAGTGTCGCGTACCGGACCTTCGACAACGCCGCCACGGAAGTGCTAAGACTGAGCTTTAAGCCGTCAACGATCACCGCGGGAGGGGCGGCTCTTGCCGATGACGGCGGTGCCAATCCGCAGGGCTATACGCTCCGGTCCCTGCCTGGCGGCGACTGGGTCCTGCAGATCCGGCACGTGAACTCCGGCGAGATCACTATTAAAGGTTGAACAATGAAACTGCACTTCCAGATTCTTGTCGCAGTGGCGCTCCTGGTGGTGCCGGGCCCCGCGGCTCGCGCCGAAGAACTCGGCTATCAGGACATCCAGACCGATGCTTCCGGAAAGATCGTACCCTGGTATGGGACCGGCCCTTCGCAGGCCTACGACCATGTGATCCGGTTGCTCTTCAACTTCTGGAACGATATGCGCAAGTGCCCGAATGGCGTCCCCATGTACATGCAGCATCAGGTTTGGAAGCCCAACGAGGAAGATCCGCGCGGCCTCGGCGGCGACCAGATTAACATGGCGCTCTCGTCCTGGAACCTGCTTTACGGCTACCTCGGCGACACCAGCGTGCGCGACAACATGACGTACATGGCCGACTACTGGCTGGCGCACGGACTCTCTGGCAAAAACGACCTGTGGGCCAACCTCCCCTATCCTTACAACACTGTTTCTCACTCGGGTATCTATGACGGAGACATGCGCGCCGGCAAGGGCTTCTTGCAACCCGACAAAGCCGCCAGTTTCGGAGCGGAACTGGTGGGGCTGTACAAGATGACCGGTAACCGCAAGTACCTCGATGCAGCCATCGGCATCGCCACTACTCTGGCAGCCAGAGTGAAGCCGGGCGATGGCGACAACTCGCCTTGGCCCTTCCGCGTCCACGCCCAAACCGGCGAAGTCCACAAGGTTGTCAAGAACGGCAAGACCTTCGCCGCCACTTACACCAGCAACTACACCGGAGCGCTGCTGCTTTTCGACGATCTGATCGCGCTGCACGAAGGCAACGCCGCGAAATGCGCTCACGCACGCGATATAGTGACCGCCTGGCTCAAGGCCTACCCCATGAAGACCAACAAGTGGGCCCGTTCTTCGAAGACATTCCCACCGAAAACTGGTCGGACACTGAGATTAACGCCGACACTCTGGCGCGATACGTCCTCGAACATCCTGCCTGGGACGCCCAGGGAAAGAAAGACGCGGCCTCCATCCTCGACTGGAGCTACCAATCCTTCGCCAACCACGAATGGGAAAAGTTCGGCGTGATCGCGATCAACGAGCAAACGGCTTACAAAGTGCCCGGCAATAGCCACACTTCGCGGCATGCGTCCGTTGAACTGCTCTACTGCGAGAAAACCGGGGATTTGACACTGAAGGATGCCGCCATACGCCGTTTGAACTGGGCCACGTACATGGTGGACACGGACGGCAAGAACCGTTATCCACGCGACGACAACTGGCTCACCGATGGCTACGGCGATTACGTTCGGCATTACCTGCGCGCCATGGCGTCATTCCCCGAACTCGCGCCCGATGACCAGAATCATCTGCTGCGGACGACCTCGGTGATCCAGCGCATCGAGTACGGAGGCGACGCGATCACTTATACCAAATTCGACAGCGTCTCCACCGAACGGCTGAAGCTGGGCGCCTGGACCCCGAAGTCGGTCACCGGCGGCGATATGCGGCGGGAACCTACGACGAAAATGCTGACCCTCCACGCGAAGGAAAAGACCGTCCGCATCATGCGCTGACGCGAGCGCAAACATATGTCCCTTTCCCGGATCCATGGTATCGTTCCCATCATTCCGACGCCATTTCAAAGCGATGAGACGATAGACTACGCGGCCTTCGCGCCGCTCGTCGATTTCGCCGTTGCGGGGCATTGTAGTGCGCTCTGCCTGCCGGCTTACGCGAGCGAGTTTTACAAGCTCTCCGACGAGGAGCGGCTCGAAGTGGTGCGCCACGCGGTGACGGCCGCAAAGGGCCGTATTGCGGTAATTGGGCAGGCGAATCATTCGTCTGCCCGTCTGGCGGCAAGGTCCGCGCGCGCTGTGGAGGCGGCCGGCGCGGATGCGATCGCGGTAGCCGTGCCGCGCCTGTTCAGCCTGCCGGAAAGCGATTTGCTCCGGTACTTCGATACCATTCTTTCGGCCATTCAAATTCCGTTGCTGATTCAGGATTACAATCCGGGAGGTCCCACCTTGAGCCCGCAGTTTGTGGCCGGCCTGCATCGGATTCACCCTCACTTCCGCTATATCAAACTTGAAGAGCCCCTGATGGCGGCGAAAGTTAAGGCCATTCTGGATTCGACCGGCGGCGGCGTGGGCGTCCTGGAAGGGTGGGGTGGAATGTACATGCTGGAGCTCATCGATGCCGGAATTTGCGGAGTCATGCCCGGCTTGGCAGTCTCGGATCTGCTGGCCCAGGTCTACCAACTGGCAGCGGCCGGCATGAAGCAGGACGCCTATGAAATCTTCGCCGGTGTTCTGCCCCAGATCCTGTTCAGCCTGCAAAATATGGAGCTCTACCACCACGCCGAGAAGCGGCTGCTGGCGATGCGTGGTATCTTGCGCGAAGCCACCGTGCGCGACGTGACCATGACCCCCGACGAGATCGACCGCGCGCACGTGGACTTTCTGAACCAGCGCGTGCTCGCCCTGCTCGACAGGCTCCATTTGCCGCATAATCCGGCTTTGCCGGTCAAGGCTCTGTGATGTCCGCAACTCTGAATGAAACGGCGGTTCACGCGCTGCGGGCGTTGCGTCTGGAAAACGAGTGGCTCTCTGTCAGTATTCTGCCGGATCCCGGCGCGAAGCTGTACGATCTGATCTGGAAGCCGTCGGGCCGCGGCTTTCTGTGGCACAATCCGCGCATCAAGCCGCAAACGTTTCCGATCGAAGCGAACTTCGACAACTACTGGTGCGGGGGGTGGGACGATGGCTTTCCAACCTGTGACGCTTGTGCGCATCAGGGCGAAAACTACTCGAACCTGGGCGAACTGCGCAGCCTCGCTTGGCAGGTCGATGAGGCCGGCACGCGAAATGGCGATGCGGTGGCACGCTTGTCCGCATTCGGATCGATCAGCCCGGTGCTAGCGGGGAAAACCGTGACGCTTGCTGCCAGCGCGTCGGTGATTACCATCGATTACAGCATTGAACATGTCGGAACGTTCCCGATGGATTTCATCTGGGGAACGCACCGGCGCTCGCGGCGGGGCCTGACACCGTGCTGAGGATACCTCGCACCGGGATCGTGGGTCTCTCATCCGGCGCGACCTTCGGCCGGCTAGGCCAGCGCTACGTATGGCCGGTCCTGGATACGCCGGTTGGCCCGACAGACATGAGCCGCGTACGTGGCATGGACGCCAAGCTATTTTGCGGCCATTGCGCGACGGACCTTCAAGCCGGCTGGTACGCCATAGAGCACAAGGGAACGGGCGAGGGTTTCCTCCTGCACTTCCCAAAAGACGATTTGCCGTATCTCTGGATGTGGCTGGTATGCGGAGGCTGGCGTGGTTATCATCACGTAATTGTGGAGTCTTGGAGCAGTTACCCCGTGCATCTCTCCGAGGCTGTTCGTCAGAAGACCAGCAGGCGCCTGGAGCCAGGCGGCGCGTTCTCCGTGCGGATCCGAGCCACGATCTATGGCGCCGGCGAAACGTTGGGACAGGCTTTGAGAAGGATGGAGGAGTCATGAGATTGAAGGATCGCGTTGCGGTAATCACCGGTGCGGCCTCGGGTATTGGGCGGGCATGCGCGATAGAGTTCGCTAAGGAGGGTGCCCGCGTCGTGCTTGCCGATGTGAATCTGCCAGGCGCAATAGAAACCGCGAAACAGATCGGGGAGGCCGGCGGAGTGGCGCATCCCGTCGAGACCGACGTGGCCGATCCGGCCGCTGTCGAACGGCTGGTGAGTGAGACTCTGCAGCGCTTCCCCGAGGTCCACGTGCTGTTAAACGATGCCGCGATCCAGGTAAACAAGACCGTAGCCGATACGACTTTCGAAGAATGGAACCGCCAGTTGGCCGTGAACCTGGGCGGCGTGTTTCTCTGTTCCAAGTATTTCCTGCCGCACTTGCGGAAGACGCGCGGTAACATCGTGAGCCTTTCGTCCGTAAACGCCTATTTCGTCGAGCCCGGTTGCGCCGGTTACTGTGCCACCAAGGCCGCCATCGTCGGCCTCACGAAAGCCATGGCGATCGATCATGGCAAGGAAGGTGTGCGCGTGAACTGCATCTGTCCGGGATATATCGATGCCGGCTTGGCGGAGGGATATTTTCAGTCGCAACCTGACCCTGCCGCGGCACGCGCCTCTGCGGGGAAGCTTCACGCCTTATGGCGCATCGGCCGGGCGGAAGAGGTGGCACGCGCCGCCGTCTATCTGGCTAGTGATGACGCTTCGTTTGTGACGGGGACCGCCATGGTTGTCGATGGCGGCTTTGGCTCGGGCCTTCCACCGGCAGCATGAAAACAAAGCTGAGATATTCTGCCTTCGCGTTCCAATCGCCGGCGCTTTCGGATTCCTCCCAGTGATCAAAACCGTCATCGTCGATCTCGGCAAGGTTCTTATCCCCTTCGATTACTCCCGCGGCTATCGGGCGCTGGAGAAACACTGTCCGTACGCCGCTGCGGAGATCTCCAAACGCCTCGACGCTACTGACCTGGTGTATCGCTTCGAAACCGGGCTGATCGAGCCGGCCGATTTTGCGGACGAAATCAGCCGCGTGCTCGCCAGCCCGTCGAGACCTCCTGGTAGCAGCAGGCGAGGAGGAGGATATTCGCCCGCTCTTCGCCTGACACGCTTGCCTTGTTCCCTTGTCCCCAAAAGTTCACCTTCCGGGACATGACTTTCTCCCGAGGGGCACATTCTGGTCAACTCCTCCGCCGGTCGGCAAGCGGACGCTCCAAGGCCGTTTTTCCTCCTGCTCGCCTGCTGCACCCAGGAGGATCCTTTAGCTTGGCTTGTGCGTTTCGGAGCTACCGTGGATCCTCCAAACTTCGATATTCATGGTCTCACCCGGCTCGTGGCCGACGTCATCGCCGCTCGGTGACGTTGCCCTTTTTAGGCTTATGGAGAGATAAAGGCAATCGTTGATTGCCTTCGAAACTGAGGTGCCGAGATGGCGAAAAGAACCTTTCCCCTGTCCAAGGTCTATGGATTGCTTGAGCCAGGGCCGGTCGTGATGGTCACGACCGTTCGCAAGGGGCGGCCGAACATCATGACCATGTCGTGGCACACGATGATCGAGTTCGAGCCCCCGCTCGTGGGTTGCGTGATCAGCAACCGGAACTACTCGTTCGGCATCTTGAAGGCGACCAAAGAATGCGTCATCAACATCCCGACGGTGAAATTGGCGGTAAAGGTGGTGGGCTGCGGGAACACCTCCGGGGCAAAGACCGACAAGTTCGCGACCTTTCGTCTCACGCCGAAGGCCGCCAGGCGAGTCAAGGCACCGCTCATCGACGAGTGCTATGCGAATCTCGAATGCAAGGTCGTCGATACGAGGATGACGGCCAAATACTGCCTCTTTGTGCTTGAAGTAATCAAAGCATGGATCGACCCCTCAGTGAAACGCCCGCGGACGATTCATCATCTCGGAAGGGGTGCTTTCATGGTTGCCGGCAGGACAATCAAGTTGCCTTCCAAAATGAAATAGCTTCCCTTCGGAACGGGGAATCCTCCTCCAGATTCATCGCCGAGACGGGCACTTTCCCTTGCGTTTTCCTGGCAACCAGAGCCATGAATCGTCGTGCGCCGGATCTGGCGCAGAAAGGATTCACCAGAACCCACCATGACGAACGCAGAAGCCACCACTACTGAAAACGCCGCCGCCGTTGCGGGCGCCGGGAGGAGCGGAACGGTGAGGTGTGGGAAAAATCCGCTTGAAATCAGGCGCCTTCGTATTCTCTACTACGGTCGTGCCATGGGAAACGCCCCCGCCGCCGCTGCGCTCAGACGGTGGGCGGCGTCTTGATCTGCGTAGGCCGCCACGATCTCACCGAAGTACACCCGGTGGGAGTCTCCTTGGGCATAGGCATCGTCCAGGATCGCCTGGACCAGAGCGCCGGGATCCACATCATTCTTGTGCAGAATCCGGCACTCGTAATGCACCACACATTCCTGGATGATAGGAGGCCTCACCTGCCTGCTCGCCACCGGCGTCAACCGGGCCTCCTGGAACTTGTCGTGGTCCCGGCCAGAAACCGTCCCGCAGAGGTTCACCCCAGCCGCCAGTTCCCGCGGAGGCACGTTGACGGTGAACTCGCCGACCTCTTCCAAGCGGCTGTAGGTGTGGCGCGAGGGCCTGACCAGAACCAAGAACACCGGCCTTCCCCAGATCGCGCCGAGGGTACCCCATCCGATGGTCATCACGTTTGGTTTGCCGTCTGCGCTTGAGGTCACTAGCAGGAGTCCATCCTCGCGCATCCGTTGGATGGTCTCCGTGAAATAGTCGGTGTAGCGGATTGTCACTTTCGCCATGGTCTGTTCCCGTTCCCAGATCATACCCGGAACGTTTCGGACGGTGCTCAGGTATGGTGGGTTGGATTGACTGAAACCAAGGTCTTCGTTTTCGGATCTTGGCCGCCTTCCATTCTACACCCTTGGGCTCCGGAAACCTTCCAGCCACTACCGGCAGTTGGATAGCCGGGTTGTACGTGGGCGGAAAGCGCGGCGTTGTCAGGCAATATCGCTAGCGGTCTTGGCAACTTTCCGGAAGCGGACTCTGCGTGCGCGCACACCGCCGGTGGCGAAAGGTCGTCTCGCGGTCGCGTGATCCCAAACACTACGGCGTTTATGAGGGTGTTGAGCGAAAGGGTTGGCCCGGCTACTAAATCCCACTTCCCCGTGCGTGAATCACCTGCCCGGTCAAATGCCGAGCGGCATCGCTGGCGAGGAAGACTATCACGCGAGCGGCATCGTCCGGTTGATTGAGTTTTGCCACTCCCGACGGCACGCTCCATTCGCGTCGCATTTGCTCGGTCATCCAACCCGTATCGGTTGCGCCCTGGGTCAACTGCATTGACCGTGATGCCGAGAGGCGCCAACTCAGACGCAAGGCTGAGAGTAAAGGCTTCAATTGCGCCTTTGGTCGCGGCGTAGGCCAGCTCGCCCGGCATCGGCCCCCAATCTTGTCCAGAACTCATGCTTATGATATGGCCACTCAAACGGCCCAGCGCTTTAGCCCGTCTGGCGAACTCCGCGGCCAACAGGAAGGTGGCACGCATGTTCACGGCGTAGTGCGCATCAAGTTTGGCTGCATCGAGCAGTTCAAACCCGTCATGAGTGGAGTGGGCCGCGTTGTTCACCAAGACGTCCGGCAAGCCCAGCCACTCCTGCGCAGCATCCAAAACCTGCGCCGCGCTATCTGGATGTGCCAAGTCGATTTCCACGCGCCGCACCTTCACGCCTGAGTTCAGCAGCGCTTGTTCCAGAGCCATGGGGCCGGTCTCATCAACGCCGTGCGGCTGTTCTCGATCATAGGCTTGCCAAGTGGTGAACAAAATATTTGCCCCTTGCATCGCCAGCGTCCGGCAGGTTGCCGCGCCAATCCCGTTGCCACGGCTGGCCCCGGTGATGAGCGCGAACTTTTCTTTAAGGTCGGGATAAATAGCGTGATTCAATGCACCACCCTGCAAAGTAGAGGGTAACATTTGACAACGAGATACCGTTGACATCTGCCCACACATCCGACGCGCTTCTTCTTACGGTGTTTCGACATCGACGACGGCCACCTTCGACCGTCGCCCGGCAGAATGTTTGAAAACCCACACTACGGTGCCCGGGGAGATCTATCATCAGACCTGCACCTGTCGGCAATGCGGGTTAGAAAGCCAACTGGCGGCCGAGAAAGGGTTCGACGAACAAGAAAAGCTTTTCGTGGCGTGGTCATATCATCGTTCGTCAGAGGATAAGCGCCACTTTATACGGGTGTAGGCGATTTGGAAGCCCTTCCGCTCGGCATTGCGCTGGGAGTCGCTCCCGGCCGCGGCAACCATCATGGCTAAATCACAGCCGTGCTCGAAGGCATATCGCATCCGCTCCTGGAGAAGCGCGCCCTGCAACCCACGACGCCGCATCTCTGGAACTGTAGCCGCACCGGCGAATAGGGCAACGCCCTTATGAATACAAAGCGAGCCCGCGGCTCCGGGTCGGCCATCGAACTCGGCGAGGAAGCACGGACTCTGCTCGCGCGCTGGGGAAATGGCGGTGGTTTGTAGAAAGAATTCGAGAAGTTCCGGATGTTCGTGTGTCCAGCCCTTTGCGCTTGTGTCGGTCCATAGCTGGGCTTCTTCCGGACCTGCTACACGCACTCTTATGGGAGTGAGGTCCACATCCGCCGGTTTCTCAATAGCTCGATACATGACGTTGCTGATCTCTATTGGCTGGTACCGACGAGAGCAGAGCAAGCTTAGGGCAGCCACGCCCGCATGTGGGCTCACCTCATGGTCCACCTGCGCTCCGCGGTCGAGGAAGAAGCGCTCGATCACATCCAGCGAGGCGGCGGTTAGTTCCTCGAAGATGCCGAGTCCGAAAGTCTGAGTGACGGGAGAGCCGATACCGTCGAAGACGGCGTAGGCTCCTGAAAACTGCATCCACTCGGAACCGCTGTCGGGGAATAGACGGCGCCGGGCGTCCGCGAACTCGGCGCAAGCGTGCCCCTCCGCTCGCTCCAAACGCCGTGAGAGTGCAAGGTCTGAGAATTGCATCGCGTTTGGCTATCGTACAGGTCGCTGAAGTTAGAAGCAAGGCCGCGCCACCCCGAGTTCTCGGAGCAGGCGGCTATCGCGGCTCGTCTTGGACTTGAATCCATTCCACGGGGCCGTAACGCCGACTCGCGGAAGCGCCTGAACCGCTGCTTGACGATCACCCGCCGGTAGTCGCGTAGCCTTTACCGATGTGTGCGATGACGTGTCGATTTTCGCGATTGACTCGAAGCGCGTTCTGGAAACTGAAGCACCGCCTCCCGGATCGCCGGCCATTCAGATCGTGCTCCGGAAAAGCCACTTCTTTTCGGTGGACGTTGTTTGCCATTATCGGAAGCATGGACGACCTTACCTCGACGCGGAGAGCACAGCAAGCGTTGTCTTCGGGAAACCGCATTTGGCTGGTCTCAAACCGCGCGAAGTGCGATAAAACGTAGAATGTGCAGCAGCAGGCGAGCAGGACTCCTGGTAGCAGCAGGTGAGCAGGAGGATATTCGCCCGTTCTTCGCCTAATGGC
>OCTA010002305.1_pt1 | contig 17445 bp, 15 predicted proteins | sample 1538991 | NCBI WGS metagenome assembly OCTA01 (sample SAMEA3539302, study PRJEB22396) | soil metagenome | biome: tundra; feature: field; material: soil | place: USA | collected 2010-05 | depth 0.15 m | reverse complement strand
TGCTGCCTTTTCGGCTCCCGCTCCGCTTGCCCTTTGCGCCCTTAGCCTTGGCAGCTTCGGCCTGTTCGCTCTTGGCGGCGGCTTCCCGGGCCTTCCTCGCTTCGGCTTCTTCGCCGGCTTCGCGCTTGTTGGACGCGGCTTCCACGGCGGCTTCCCGCTTGCTCGCCTGCGCTTCTTCATCGGCTTGCGTGCCACCGGCTTCGGCGCCGGTTTCGGATCCCTTGCTAGAGCCGGCGGCGGAGGTGCCCTTGGCGGAAGTGCCCGCCGATGATCCGCCGCAGCCGGCGGCGACGGCTGCGAGCGCCAGCAGCAGGAGCGACAGCAGAGCGATCCGTGCCGCGGTGGCGAGCCGAGCTCTCGTGCCCGCCGGGCGTGTGGAGGGGGCCATCAGCCGTGCGCCTTCGGGGTTGTGGTGGTGGTCGTGGTGGTGGGCTGGTTGGTGCCGGTGTGTTCGGTTTTCACGGGGACCTGTTTCTGGGGTGGGCCGCTTTTCTGTTTGGCCAGCGTCTTGGCGGCTGCTTCCTTGGTCTTGACGTTAGCTTCTGCCGCTTCTTCTTTGGCCTTCGCCTGTCTGTCCGCGGCTTCTATGCGCCGCTTGGCCCGGGCCGCGGCGACGGCTTCTTTGCGCTTGGCGTTCTCTTCGGCGGCCTGTTCCCTCTGCTTGCCTTCCACCGATGAGAGCATTTCGCGGTCCTTTACGAGTTCGGCCGCTTCCTGTTTCTTCTGTTCGTCTTCTTCGCTGCGTTCGATTGCTTCCGCGCTCTGGCCGCCGGACGCGCCCGAGCCGCCACTCGCGCCCCCACCACCGCAGCCGGCGAGCAGGCCGGCGATCAGGAGCGGGAGCACTGTTGCGAGGACACGACGGTGAGCCGTGCACGCGCGGGCGAACGGCCAGGGCATGGCAATCAAGCTACCAGCCCGTCTCGGCGCCCTCAACGCCCGGAGCATCCCGGATGACGGAGGGAGCGCGGGCCTGCGATCGGCTCGCAGGGGTAGAGCGGAGGGGGTCGCGGCCGGTTAGCCGCGACCCCCTCCGAAGCGAATCCAGGCGCGCGATCGGCGCCGGGGATCGTGGCCTATTTGGTCTTGCAGGCGGCCAGTGCCTGTTCGCGGGCAGGCCCGGCGGGCACGGCGGAGGTCTTGATGACTTCTTCGCACACTTCCCGCGCTGCAGCCTTCACAGCGCTGGTGTCGCCTTTGGCGGCTTTGACGCAGACCGCTTCGAGTTTGGTCTTGGCGCCCGCTGGGAGCGTGCTCTGCGCCTGGATGGCCTGCTTGCAGGCGGCCACAGCTGCCTGCACGCTCGCGCCGCCGGCCGGGCTGCTTGAGGTGGCGGCCGGCGTCGAGGAGGTGGTGGCAGCGGCGGCGGGCGTGCTGGTGGTGGTAGAGCTGCTGGTGTTGGAGCTGCTGCTTCCACAGCCGGCAACGAGCGCGCCGCACAGAAGCACCCCGACCAACCATGAGGATCGTCTGAGGATCATTTGGGGCCCCCCCCCTTGGATTGAAAGAACGCCCGCTTGCAGCCTCCGAGCCGCTTACGCGCGTCTGATGGCCGGAGGCTATAGATGTCCACGGACACGGGGCGGCCTGCCCGGCGCAGTCCTGCCGACTCGTTCCGTGTGCAGTGGGTCAGGAGCTGTGGCAGATCCAGGCTCGAGGCGCTCCCGCGCTCAGACCACAACGGGCTCGGCATCGGGCGCCTGGGGCACAGGTCGCTGCTGGAGCTCGTCGGCGACTCGCATGGCGCTGGCGTTGGCCCATGCGGTGGTGCTGGCGAGCCCGAGCGCCACGGTGGCTGCTCCGCAACCGGCGATGATCCACCAGCCGCTGTGGCTGGCGTCGACGAAGCCAGGGCCTATGGAGCGTGCGCCGGCCGCGGCGATGGCGCCGACGACGGCCACGCCGAGTGTCTGGCCTACCTGACGCGAGGTGGACGCTACCGCGGCTGCAACGCCGGCCTGCGCGGGAGGCATCCCGAGCACGGCCGTGTTGGTGATCGGCGGGTTGACCATTCCGAAGCCGATCCCGAACACGAAGTACGCGGGGAGCAGCGAGTCGAGCGCCGTGTGGGAGCCGATGGCAGTCATCAGCGCTCCGCCCAGCATGATTCCCAGCCCGCCCACGATCAGACCGACGCGGGGTCCGCGACGGCCGACGATGTGCCCCGACAGCGGCGCGAAGAGAAGCGTCATGGCGGCGATGGGCAGCGTGTAGAGGCCCGCGTCGAGGGCCGAAAGGCCGCGAACCTCCTGCAGGTAGAGCGTGTTCAGGAACAGGAACGCTCCGAGCGCTGAGAAGGAGAGCACGGCGATGGCGCTGGCGCTGGTGAAGGGGATGCTGCGGAAGAAGCGCGGCTCGATCAGCGGCTCGATGCGCCTGCGCTCGTAAGCCAGCAGGGCGCCCAGCGCGGCGCCGGCGAGCAGCGCGAGCCCGACGGTCTGACCCGAGAGCCAGCCGGAGGATGGGGCCTCGATGATGGCGTAGGTCAGCGCAGCGAGCAGCACGATCACGAGCACCTGTCCCACCGGGTCCAGGCGCCGCGCGCGCGGCGCGCGCGACTCGGGGACGAAGCGCATGGTCAGGCCCAACGCGGCCATTCCAACGGGCACATTGATCCAGAAGATCGAGCGCCAGCCCACGGACTGCACCAGCGTGCCGCCCACCACCGGCCCCAGGGCGAGGCTGATCCCGATCGTTGCGCCCCACATGCCGATCGCCTGCGCCCGTTCGCGCGCATCGGTGAAGACATTGCGGATGATGGACATTGCCACGGGGTTGAGCATCGATCCGCCGACCGCCTGCAACATGCGAAAGGCAATCAGCCAACCGAGGCTCGGAGCGACGCTGCACAGCAGCGAGGCCGCGGTGAACAGCGCGAGCCCCGTCTCGAACACCCGGCGGCGTCCCAGCCTGTCTGCCATCGACCCGGACAGCATCAGCAGGCTGGCGAGCACCAGCGTGTAGGCGTCCACGGTCCACTGCAGGCCCGAGAGCGTCGTGTGCAGCTCGCGCCCGATCGACGGCAGCGCGACGTTGACGATCGTGTTGTCGAGGCCCACGATCAGCAGGCTCATGCAGCAGATCGCAAGGATCAGCCGGCGGCGCTCGCGGGGCAGCTCGGGGCCGGACTCGGAAGGTGGCGGTGCTTCGTTCATCTCCTGCAGTGTGCCCGCTCGCGCGCGCTCCCCAACCGTGCGCCGCAATGCGTGCGCCACCGGTCGAATCGGGACCTGGCGTCGAGGACGCCCCCCAGATTCAGCTGAGGCCCACTGCGGGTTTCTACAGACCTGCCGGCGTATCTCTACCCATGGCTCGGTCCCCTTCGTCGCCAAGACTCGAGGGGTGAATTCAAATCAGACCCAACAAAACTGAGGGAGATCCATGAGAAAGGCTTTTGAGATTGGCGGAATGGTGGCTGCGGCTGTGCTTGTCGCGTTCGGGGTGGCTGCGATCGTGATCGGCGTGAGCGGGCGGAGCACCGTCCGTGACAACCTCGCCGAACAGAAGATCGTGGGCACTCCCGACATGACCCCGGCGGCAATCAAGGGGGAGGCGGCCAAGGCCGGCCTGGACACCAGCAAGCTGGCGATCCCGAGCTGCTCGGCAGCAGGCAAGACGGTGAACAACGGCTCGACCGCGCGCTGCTTCGCGCAGTACATGAAAATCCATGCACTCGAGGCGACTGGCGGCCAGCTCTACTCGCAGATGCCCCGCTATGCCACCGCCAACGGCAACGGCACCAATGAAGCCGCCAAGGCGTTGAAGGACGCCAAGGGCCAGCAGGCTGAAAACCCGGCACGCAACGTATGGGTCCAGGAGACCGCGCTCTCCACGGCGCTCAACACCAGCTACATGGCTGAGCAGATCTCGCTGTTCGGGATCGTGGTCGGCGTCGCACTGCTGCTGAGCGGCTTCGGATTCGCGATCCTCTCGATCGGAGGCGCGCTGCGCAACCGCGAGAACGCGCTCAAGTTCCTGGCGTCGCGAAGCCACACGAGCCCCAGCCCGACACCCACGCCGGCCTGAGGCTCAGAGGCTCCCGCCGGAGCTCGGCTGAGGGTCGCCTTCGGGCGGCCCTCAGCCACAGCTCACCGTGAGCACGGGCTCGGCTGCTCGGCGCCTGAGCAGGGGTTTCTTGAGCTCGCTGGGTTCGGTAGAAGCCGAGGGCGTCGCCACGGACGGCTTCGGCGACGTCTACGTTGCCGACACCCTGAACAACCGGATCGGGTTGTTCTCCGGATCCTCCGGCAGCTCGCGCGCCCCGACCGGCAACACCACATCCCACAACGACTCCGACTGCTCCGCCCGTCGCGATTGGGTCCGTGAGACGCTCGATCACGTCCGCGCCGCGGCCCGCGCCCATCGGCGATCACGCACTCGCTTTCAGGGTGCGGCCACTCAGTCGAGCTGTAGTCGCCCCGATCCCAGGCGACGTAGAGCGTACTTCTACCCAGATCCCATGTGGCCGGATACGGATTCGCCGCCCGGCTGCCTTGAATAGACCACTGTGCATGGCCTAGACCTGCCGGCGACGCCTGGGTTCGCCCGCACTCGACATGGAGAGACGGACTGACCCCCTTGGAGCATGACTTCGCGATAGCCCAAGGGCGTGTCGTCTCTGCAGAGCGGGAGGACCGATGTGCCAGTGGTATGTGTGGCGTTTAGATGAACTCAAGAAACTCATCTACGCGGTGCAAAGCCTTGCCCTCTCGTTGAACGCAGCGGAGGTTATGCAAACCCCGGAAGAAGACCGTGTACGTGAGCAATAGGGTCGGGTCTTCTGAGATCGGCGGTCTGATTGAGTAGACGTCCAGGAGGCCATCGCCTGCCGAGATCGGGTCCTTGTCTTCACCGACGACTTCGAACGCCGGGAGGGGGGCGAGCAGGAGGTCAAGGGCAACAACGCATCCGTCTGGACCGTTCGCGATGGGAAGATCGCCCGGTGGGAGGTCTACGCCGATCGCGCCGAGGCGCTCAAAGCCGTGGGGCTGGCCGAGTAGGCGATGTCCCAGGAGAGCTCATGACGACCTGTGGTCGTCACGCGCGACGGATGAAATGGGCCGGGTGAGCGCGTATTTCTGAGCAGAACGTGGAGATCGCTCTGGGGGTGCAGCACCCTGCCGCCGATGTGGATCTCGCGCAGCTCTTCCGTGACGACAATCTCATCCGATGACCAAGCGACGATCGTCCCCCTGCACGCGATCCCATTCTCGTCGCCTGCAACCCCCTCGACCGGGCTACAGCGCGAATCCACGGTCCAGCTAGGCCGATGCCCTTGCCGGGGTGCGTCGTCCAGTCAGTCGTTCAGTTCTAGGTAGCCCTTGGCCGGGAGGACGGCGACTTGGTGTCGAGCGGACGGGCTCCTTGGCCTACGCCTACGTGCGGAGTCTCGGATCGCTTGTCGGAGTCGCTCGAGCAGGTCTGCGTTTGATGTTTCGTCGTTGATGTCGGCGAGTTGCACGTTGCGCTCATCGAGCACGGTGCGGTAGTCGTTGGTTTGGACGAGTATGCGGGCCATCGCTCTTTCCTTTCATCGGCTTCGTCCGAGTCGCGTCGTGCCTAGGTTGAGGGTCGCGCCTAACGGGCCTCGAAAGAGTTGATGAGAGTCGCCTTAGCCGGTCATCAGCCCTCGGCTCCCTCGCGCGCCGGCCCTCACGGCCAGGTCGCCGGGGGCGGTGCTGCGCCGCTGCTCTCAGCGCCCGGTGCGGAGTAGCGTGCCCTTCCCGTGCCGTCAGCTACTGATCGTTTCACCGCCCTATCGGACGGGTCGCGCGTTCGAGCGTCTCATCAAGTGGTGGCTGACCGCTGACCCCGTCTAGGCCAGGCCAAGTCCGTCCTTCCCTCCTTCACCGCCGCGGCCATCCGCCACGTCCGGGCCGCTCTGAGCCTCCGCCACGCCGAGGACGCCCACGGGCACCAGAGCTGGTAGCGCTTGACTCCGCACTGGGGCACGAAGCTGCGTAGCCGCCCTGACACTGGCACCTGAGTTCTCGCGGCCGACTCGGACAAATCACGGCGACGTGAGAAATGCTCATGCTACTGCTGGGACGACATCTGCGAGCGCGGCCGGTCGCGTTCCAAGCCGGGACACAGCGTCATGAAACCAGCTCTTAAGAGCGAGCGATCACTGCGTGTCCCTCCATCCGCGCTTGACAGCGCGGCTCTATCCACGTAGCGTCGATCGACGAAAGCCATATGGAGATAGGCCCCCGCGCGACCCCTCTGAGCCGTATCGCCCAGGCCCACCCGGACAGGGTCGAGGTGCGGGGACGCGACCTGTGCGGCGAGCTGATGGGCCGTCTCAGCTTCACCGAGTACTTCCACCTGCTGCTGACCGGACACGAGCCGACCACAGAGCAGCGTTACTTCCTCGATCTCCTGCTGGTCGCGATCGCCGAGCACGGCATGATGCCGACGAACGTCGCGGCGCGGATGACGCTCGCCGCCGATCCCGGATCGCTCCAGGGCGCGGTTGCGGCTGGCATCCTCGGCTGCGGGCCGGTTCTCCTCGGGACCGCCGCCGACTGCGCAAACCTGCTCGGTAACGCCGCGCAGCGGTCCGAGGAGACCGGCGAAGCGCCTGCGTCGGTCGCGCTCGTGGTGGCCGAGGCAATCCATGCCTCGGGTGGCAAGCTCCCCGGGTTCGGCCATCCGGTGCACAAGCCGCTCGACCCGCGCGCAGAGCGGATCCTCGAGCTCGCCGACGGGCGTGGCGTGAGCGGGCCCCACATAGAGCTCGCCCGGTGTCTGCGCGAGGCTGTCGCCAAGGTCTGGGGAAAGCCCCTCACGATGAACGTGTCGATGCCGATCGCCGCGGTGCTGCTGGATCTCGGCTTCGCCTCGGCGACTGTGAAGACGATCCCGATCCTCGCACGCACGGCCGGACTTCTAGCGCACCTCACCGAGGAGCAGCAGCAGCCGATCGGCTTCCTGATGGCGGCGCGCGCCGAGGAAGCGATTGATTATGAGCGCCCCCCGGAGGGAGGCGCTTGATGGTTGCGTCCGACGTAGAAGGGCGTCCCTGGGAGGACCAGTTCGCGCTCGATGACGCGAGCTACCGCGAGCAAGTCTCCTACGTTCTTCAGCGCTCGCCGTTCTACCGTCGCAAGCTCGCCGGGGCCGGGATAGAGTCGGCGGCCGATGCCGGGGGCTTGGAGCAAATCGCCCGCCTGCCGATGACCGACAAGCAGGAGCTCAAGGCCACAGCCACGCTCAAGAATCCGGTCGGCGCGCATCTGTGCGCCTCTGACTCCGAGATCGTCCGGATCTACTCGACCAGCGGCACCACCGGCACGCCCAGCTTCATCCCGCTGACCGCTTCCGATCTCGACAACTGGGTCACGGGCTCGGCGCGCAGCTACTCGGCCTCCGGCGTCAGTCGCGGTCAGCGACTGCTCTCGACCTACAGCGCCGGGCCGTTCGTAGCCGGCGCGGCGCTCGAGGCATTCGACCGGATCGGCGTCTGCCACATCCCGGTTGGGACGGGCAACACCGACCGTATGCTGCTCGCGATCGAGCGGCTCAGGCCCGAGGCCGCGGTGCTGACGCCGTCATACGCAGCGTACGCCATCGATGCCGCCGCGGAGCGTGGCGTCGACCTGGCCGGGTCCAGCGTAAAGCGCGTGCTGGTCGCCGGCGAGCCGGGCGGCGGCGAGCCGGCGTTCCGCTCGGCGCTCGAGAACGGGTGGGGAGCCAAGGTCACCGAGGCGATGGGCGTCGGCGACATCGGCCCGTCGCTGTTGGGGGAGTGCGAGGCGCAGGATGGGATGCACCTCTGCGCTCGCGGCTTCGTCCACGCCGAGCTGGTCGAGCCCAACAGCGGCGAGGCAATCGCGCTCAGCGAGGGGGCGACCGGCGAGCTCGTCCTCACGCATCTGCTCCATCGGGCCGCGCCGCTGTTGCGGTTCCGCACGCGGGATCACGTCCGGGTCCGGACTGGGCGATGCGCCTGCGGGAGGACCAGCCCGCGCATCCGCTGCATCGGTCGGACTGACGACATGCTGATAGTCCGTGGGATCAACGTCTTTCCGTCGGCGGTGAGGGAGGTGGTCGGGAGCTTCCTCCCCAGCGTGAGCGGCCACATCCTCGTGCGGCCGGGGCAGCCGGGCGTGCGGCAGGATCCGCCGCTGCCAGTGACCGTGGAGCTCGCGCGCGGCGCGACGGCCTCGCCGGCGCTCGCCCAAGCAATCGCCGAGCGCGTGCGCGCGGCGCTCGTCGTGCAGGCACAGGTGGACCTGGTGCCGTGGGGGAGCCTACAACGGAGCGAGTACAAGTCCAAGCTCATCGATCACTAGGGTGGAGGGATGTCAATGCGAAAGCTGCAGAGTCAGGGCGTTCACCACATCACGCTCGTCGGCGCCGACCGGCAGACGTCGATCGACTTCTGGGAGGGAGTGCTCGGGATGCCGTTCATCTTCGAACAGCCCAACCTCGACCGGCCAACCGAGAACCACCTCTACTTCGATCCGGGCGACGGGCGGCTGATCACGGTCTTCACCAACGAGGAGCGAGCACCCGATCCGGAGCGAGCCTCAACCGACCAGGGATGCGTGCACCACATCGCTTTCACACTGTCGCAGGCGACCTTCAACCAGGCGGTCGAGAGACTCGACGAGCGCGGGATCGACCATGCTGGCGTCAAGGACCGTGGCTTCATGGACTCGATCTACTTCAGCGACCCCCTGGGGCTGCTGATCGAGCTAGCGTCGTACAGGTTCGAGCCGCCGGCTGGCTTCACGCACGCCGACGTGCTGCTAGAGGCGCACAAGCTTCGCGTTGTAAGCGGGGACTATGCGATCGCCCAGATTCACCTCGCGGACGCGATCGCGCTCCTCACCGAGCGCTCGCGCGAGTCACTATCAGACGACCGGTCGCCGCGCGATCCGTATCGGCGATCCGACATCCCACAACACATCTAGGAGGGCCACATGGCCACGAACACGCTCAGCATCCTGAAGCCGAGTGTCAACAATCTGGCCGTACGTGTCTTCGTGCGGGCGGCCGGTCTTGACTTCGAAGAGGTCGATGTGTGGGGAAAGAAGGGCACCCCCGAGTTCCTGGCGAAGGATCCGGCCGACCTGACGCCGCTGCTCGAGGAGTCGGGCCTCCCGGACGGATCGCTGTGGGAGAGCTGCGCGATCATGCAGTATCTCTGCAACAAGCACGGCCTCAGCCAGTTCTATCCAACCGAGCCGGGAGAGCGGGCGTTGGTGGACAGCGCCATGTTCTACCTGATCGGGACGTTGTATCCGCTGGTGGCGCGCGCCACATATCCGACACTCGGGTTCCCTCAATACGCCGGCGAGGTTGGCCCCTCTGACGCCGATGCCGAGCTGAAAGCATGCGCGCAAAGTGACGCCGTGGCCGCAATCGCAGGGCCGCTTGACTCATACCGATCGTTCTTCCTCGAGGGGCGGCGATTCATCGGCGGGGATTCGCCGTCGATCGCCGACATCCGTCTGGTAGCGACGCTCGAGTTCCTGAATGCGATCGACTACGAGTTCCCGTCGTGGGCGACCGAGTACATGAGATCGGTCGAAAGCTCGCTCGGCGATGCCTACACGGAGCCGGTCGCCGACGTGCGGGGCTTTCTCGCCTCGGTCAAGCCGTCGCACGCCTGATGGCTGGACGTATGACGGTCGGTCCAAGGCCGCGATGCTCGTCGCGGTCATCGACAACACGACCGGTGCGACGCTGCTCTCATGCACGGTCACCGCGACGAGCAAAAGCAGCTGCTCAAATGCCAGCCGGTCGGGTTCTGCAGCTCCGCCACTAACGCTTTGCCGGCCAAGCGAGAGCGCGGAGGACACCGGTGCGCGCTCCCGCCTTGGACGAGCTCCGGTCCTCAGCGTCGGGGGCCGCCGCGCTTCTGCAATCGCCTGCGGAATCGAGCGTGGTCCTGCCGGGTGCGCCTGCAGCTCCTCGTCGCAAGACGCGATCGTGTCTCGGGCGCCAACCGAGACGCCTGCTTCACCAACAGGAGCGCGATGCGGGGGGGGACAGCGTTGATATGACGCCGCCAGCCACTTCCTGCGCCAGCAGGTTGCCACCGAGTCGGAGGACGTCCTGTCGACATCGGGAGGACCGTCCGTCGATCAGCTGCTGCCAGCCACGACGGTCCTGGCGAGGGCCCGTCCGGCACGCGTCAGCTCGTCGGACGTACCGGCAATCTGCACTGAACAGAGCTCAAGCCGATCGAGCTTCTGGCTCGGGGTGACGCTACCCACGATGGCGTGGACGGGGACGCCCTGTGCTCGAGCACGTTGCACGATCGCTCCTCCGGCCTTACCAAGCAACGACTGCTCGTCCAGCCGGCCCTCACCGATTACAACCGCGTCGGCTCGCGCTAGCCGCTCATCGAATCCAAGCGCGTTGAGTACGTACTCAGAGCCCGGGCGCAGCTCGGCACCCAGGCACGCCCACAGCCCTCCAGCAAGGCCTCCCCCCGCACCTGTCATTCGCACGCCACGGGGGTCGCGAGACCATTCGCCGGACAGCCCGTCCAGACGGCCGGTGAGCCTGGCGACGGCGTCAATGTTGGCTCCCTTCTGGGGCGCAAACAACGGGGCAGCGAGCTCAAACGGGATGTCAACGTCACATAGGACCACCAGCTCGACCCCGGCCAACCCGCGCGACGCCTCAATCGCGGTGACTGCGCCTAGGCCTCCGTCGGTGCTGGCCGTCCCACCGACGGCTACGAGTATCCGTTGGACCCCTGACCTGGCCGCGGCGACCACGAGCCGACCGGCGCCCGCACTCGAGGCGAGCTCGGCGTCGCGCTCCGCGGGCGCGACCAGCGCCAGGCCGACGGCTTGGGCTGCCTCCACGATCCCCGTTCGCCCGTCAGCCAGTAGACCCCACGCGGCCGCCGTGGGCCGACCCAGCGGATCGACAGTCGGCGCGACCTGAGCGGCTCCGCCAAGCGCCGCGAGAAGGACATTCATCGTCCCCTCCCCCCCGTCGGCGACCGGGCACTCCTCGGCGCGCAATCCCTCAGCGCGCACGCCGTGCGCGATCGCGGCCGCGACCTCCGGAGCACTCAGGCTTTCCTTGAACGAGTCCGGGGCGATCAGGACACAGCGACTCTTACGAGAACGACTCACGGCGTGTCGGCCGAACGGTACATCCGCTCAGACTATGCCCGCGCTCAGCCGGCGACTGCACCGTAGTTTGCCTCCGTCGACTTTGTGGGCGGGCACCGATGGCGGGTGCCCGAGTTGCTGTGAGGCTGCGGGAAAGCGAGTGCACAGCTCGTGAGGTCAGGGACGACATCGGCGCGTGTGCTTTGCCGCCCGGAGATCAGACGACAAGGAGAGGCGCACCATGCTTGGACCGACCAGTTCCTTCCAAGCGGCGTCTACGAGGCCACGTGTGACAGCGGGCGGATCACTATGACCGTGACCGACGGTCTCGCCGAGATCGACTAGGAGCCCTCACCATGGGGGCACTGCAAAGACGCATCGCCGCCGTCATTGGCGCAGCCCCGGCGTTGGACCACATCGAGACCGAAGGCGGGCTGCGCGCGGCCGTCGAGGGCCAGCCAGAGCTCTCCGGGCTGCCGTGCTTGACGCGCCTCGTGGTGCGGGGCTCGGCCGCAACCGACACGCTCCTCCGCACGGCGGGCGCGTCCGTCCTATCGGTCCCGATCCTGACATGGGCCATGCGGGGCAATGTCCGCCAGGAGCGATCGCGGCTAGCGTTCTACCAGGAGCTCGCCGAGGCCGCTGATCCGCAGGCGGCGTTCCCGGCTCCCGCGGCGGACGTGCGGGTGACGACACTCCCCGCCCCGCGCTGCACCTTCCGCCCTCCCGGCGGACACGTCGAGATGCTGCGCTTCGACAGCCCGTTCGCGGCTATCAGCCCGGCCGTGCGGGGCTCCTACGCCGCCTTTTCGGAGAACCGCACCGCGGGGGCCCAGCGCTGGTGTCACGACGACGGTCCCCGCCCGACGCTATGCGTGATCCACGGCTTCGGCGCCTCGCCGTACTGGCTCAACAGCGCGTTCTTCAACCTTCCGTGGCTGTACAGCCACGGCTACGACATCCTGCTCTACGTGCTTCCGTTCCACGGCGAGCGTCAACCGAAATCGGTGCCGTTCAGCGGCTGGGGCCTGTTCGCGCACGGCCTCGCCCACCTCAACGAGGCAATCTTCCAAGCCGTATACGACTTCCGCGTCTTCGTCGACCACCTCATGGCGCAGGGGGTCGAACAGGTCGCCGTCACCGGCCTATCGCTTGGCGGCTACGTCGCGGCGCTACTAGCGGAGGTGGACGATCGCCTCGCGCTGTCGATCCCCAACTCGCCGGTGGTGAGCATCGGCCCGCTCATACGCCAGTGGTTCCCGGCGAGCTTGCTCGTCGCCGGCGGGGCGCAGCTGGCGCGCGTCGAGCGCGGAGAGCTCGACCGCGCGCTCGCGGTGCATAGTCCGCTGACCTATAAGCCACTGATCACACCCGAGCGGCGGATGATCATCGGCGGCCTGGGCGACCGCCTTGCACCGCCAGAGCAGAGCCGCATGCTCTGGGAGCATTGGGATCACTGCCGCCTCCACTGGTTTCCCGGCAACCACGTGCTGCATTTCAACCGCGGCGTCTACCTCGAGGAGATGCTCGCGTTCATGCGCGGCATGAGATTCGGCGCCTGATACGAACCACCTGGCTAGGCATTTTCCACGCACTTCTTCGATGGAACTGCCGGGGCCCTGCGCTCGCTGCCGTCTTCCCGTCAGTCCCCGTAGGTCTGTCGGATCGTTTCCACCTGCGGCAGCGCTGTCATGAAGGCGTCGAGCAACTCGGGGTCGAAGTGGGTGGCGCGTTCGGCCTGCATATTGTCGATGGCCAGCCGGACGGGGAATGCGGGGCGGTAGACGCGATCGGAGGTGAGCGCGTCGAACACGTCGGCCACTGCGGCGATCCGTCCCTCCCGTGGGATCTCCTTGCCGGCGAGCCCGCGCGGGTAGCCGTTGCCGTCCCAACGCTCGTGATGGGTGCGGGCGATGAGGGCGGCCATCTGCACGACGTCCGATGTGGAGCCTGCGAGCATCTCACTGCCGATCTGGGCGTGGGTCTCGATCACTTCCTGCTCCTGCGCGGTGAGCCTGCCGGGCTTGCGCAGGATGCTGTCGGGGATGGCGATCTTGCCGACGTCGTGCAGCTGACTTGAGAGTCGCAGCAGCTCGCGGTGATGCTCGGGTAGGCCGAGCTGCCGCGCGAGGATCTCGCAATAGGAGCTCATGCGCTGCACGTGGTGGCCGGTCTCGTCGTCGCGGAACTCCACCAGGCGGGCTAGGCGCGAGATGGTCTCGGCCTGGGAGGCAAGCACCTTGCTCTCAGACAGCCGCAGCTCCTGGAGCGCGTCCTGAAGCTTCTGGCTGTGGTCGTTCACTGTGTCCTCGAGGCTCCGCATGAGGTGCTGGCTCTCCCGCTCACGCCGGCGGCGATGGAGGGCGTTCGCCACGTTGATCAGCAGCTCGCCGGCCCTCAGCGGCTTGACCATGTAGCCGTAGGCGCCGTGCTCGATCGCCGTCATCGCGAGCTTTGGGTCATCCTCGCCGGTGATCATCACGACGGCCGTCCCCGCATGAGACGAGCGGATGCGCGATAGGAGCTCCATGCCAGATTCGCCCGGCATGTTCACGTCGAGCAGTACGAGTGAATATGCGCCGTGCTCCAGGCACTCTCGGGCATCGGCCGCGCTGCCCGCGCCGTCGCAGGTGTAGCCCCCGTCCCTCATGACCCGCTCGGCCCAGCGCCGAAGAGGCTCGTTGTCGTCCACGATCAGCAGCTCCGCCATGCGTTTCTCCTCGGCGCGCTCCCCATGAGCGAGCGGATTTGGCCGGCGCCGCGGTGTGACCCTCGTCAATACCGTCATGTGCGTTGCGCTCCGCGTTTGAGGGCCTGGCTGACTTTCGCCAGCAGGGTGGGTCCGGAGAACGGCTTCTCGATCAGGGTCACCCCCGTGTCCAGGTGGCCGCCGGAGTCCAGTATCGGCTGGGCGAATCCAGACATGAACATCACCCTGATCGACGGTCGCACGAGCTTGATCTGCTCCGCCAGGTGGGGGCCGTGCATCTGCGGCATGACCACGTCGGTGAGCAGGAGGTCGATTGGCTCGGCCTGCTCTGCGGCAGCCGCGAGCGCCTCGTCGCCGTTTGCCGCCGTGATCACCCGGTAGCCGTTGCCGGCGAGGATGCGACGGGTCACCTCGCGCAGCGCGTCCTCGTCCTCGACCAGCAGGATCGTCGCTTCTCCTCGCAGCTGCGAGGCACCGATCTGCTGCGCCGTGCGCGACGGCGTCCCCTCGCTCGCGGGGAGCAGCACGGTGGCCGTCGTGCCGACGCCGGGCTCGGAGTAGAGCTGCGCTCGCCCCCCGGCCTGCTGGACGATGCCATAGATGGTGGCAAGCCCGAGGCCGGTGCCCTGGCCGGCGGGCTTGGTGGTGAAGAACGGATCGAAGGCTAGTTCGGCTACCTCCCGGGTCATGCCCTTGCCGTTGTCGCTGACACGCAGGTTGACATAAGGGCCGGGCGAGAGCTCGGCCCTGTGCGCGGTGTAGTCGACGTCGACGTCGACGTTGGCGGTGTCGATCGTCAGGGTTCCACCATCCGGCATCGCGTCGCGGGCGTTGACGGCGAGGTTGAGGAGGATCTGGCCCAGCTGTCCGGGATCGATGAGAATGGTTCGCAGGTCCGGCGCGAGCTCGCTGCGGAGCTCGATGTGCTCTCCAAGAGTGCTTTTGAGCAGCTGCTCGACATCGGTGACCACGGCGTTGACGTCGACGACCTCGGGCTGGACGACCTCGCGGCGCGCGAACGCGAGCAGCTGGTGGGTGAGGTGGGCGGCCCGCTGGGCGGCCAGGCTGATCTGCTCGACGTCGGCGCGCATGGTGTGCCGCTTCTCCTCGTCCCTGGCCGATGCCGCGGTGTCGAGGTCCGCGGCGACGAACGCCGCGTAGTTGATGATCACCGCGAGCAGGTTGTTGAAGTCGTGGGCGATGCCGCCCGCGAGTTCACCGAGGCTCTCCAGACGCCGCGCGTGGTGGAGCTGGTTGAGCAGGCGCTCCTTCTCCGCTTCGGCCTCCAGACGATCCTTCTCCGCCTCCAAGCGCTCCTTCTCCGCCTCCAGGCGCTCCTTCTCCGCTTTGGCCTCCAGGCGCTCCTTTTCCCGGCCGACTGCGACGCGCTCTGAGATGTCGCGGATCGCGGCAGTCGCCAGAACCTGGCCGTCGATCTCGATGCTCGACAGGCTGATCTCGGCCGAGAATTCGCTGCCGTCCCGGCGGCGCCCGGCCAGCTCCAGCCCGACGCCCATCGGCCGCGCGCGGGGGTCGGCGAAGTAGCCTGCCCGATGGGAGCGATGCGCGCCGGCGACGCGCTCGGGCATCAGCATCTCCACGGGCTGGCCGATCAGCTGCTCGCGCCGATATCCGAACAGAGCCTCCGCCTGGGCGTTCGCGAGGACGATCTCACCGTTGGCGCCGACACCCACGAACGCATCCGGGACCAGCTCCAGCAGCGCCGTCTGCGAAATCAGATCACGCAATCGCGCGGCAGGCAACCCGTCCGCGCTGTGCGCGGCGGCTACGCCCGCAGCCTCTGGCTTGACTAGCTCCGTCACGGGGTCTACCAGCGGCGGCTGCGGCTGCAGCTGCAGCTGCGGGGACAGCATAGGTCTCACATCGACCACCCGCCACGGGCCCATGAGCGTCGTCTCCCAAAGTAGACAAGCGAACAGGCACTTGAGTGCAGCCCCTTAGCGTCGGACGAACTCGCCGCCACCGGCTGAGCCAGGCGCTTGTCACGGGTAATCCGACGGCGCCAACGCCTGTCGCTGCGATCGGACCGCCGACCTCGGTGCGGATGCGCCGTTGGTGCTCGCGATCCCAAACAGATCTGCCAGCAGCGTGCTCCGGCCTCCCAACAGCGTCCGGCAGGGTTCAGCCCGGCCACCCCGCCAACGGCAGCTGCCGCAAGATGCAATCCGCCCGATGAGCGGCTGTCACCAGGACCGGTTTGTCTGCGTTTGTCAACAAAACCCGACAGAGCGGGCTGCGAGGTTCAGTCGTCCGCGAAGCTCACGAGAGGATGCTGCTCGCGCAGATAGGCGGCGAACAACGGGACCGTGAAGGCGATGAGGCCGCGTCGTGGGCTGTAGACCAGGTCCTTTCGCAGCAGGCTTTCACGCAGCACCGAGGTGCTGCCTCGGTCTTTGTAGCCAGCGCGGGTTGCGACGTCGGCGGAGCGGACAGGCCCGTCGCCGAGCTCGGCCATCGCCGCCAGATAGCGCTGCTCGGCGTCGGAGGCCGTCTCGAAGCGATCCTTGAAGAACCGGCGGCTCAGCGCCTCCGTGATGAGTGCTTGGGCGCTGTTGACGTCGCGGGCGGTGATCGGGGAGCTCTCGACCTCGTTCCAGAGCACACGGCCGTACTCCTGGATGAAGTGGGGGTAGCCGGCAGACGCGTCGAGGATGAGTTGGACCGCGGCCGTCTCATACTCCACCTGGAACTGGGCAGCGGGCGCGACGAGCGCCATGCGCGCCTCGGCGTCGGAGAGCCGATCGAGCTCGTGGTAGGCGAACATTCGCTCCGCGTAGGGCTTGGCCGCGCGCAGGAGCCGCGGCAGCGGCGGCAGGCCTGCCCCGACAAGGGCGACCGGCAGGCCGCGCTGGCCCACACGGTTCATCGACATGCACACCGCCGCCAGCGCCGTGGCGTCCAGCCCCTGCATCTCGTCCAGGAAGAAGACGGCGCCGGTGGCGCCGCTCTGCGCGACCTGGCCGACCTCGACGAGCAGCACGGCCAGGTCACGCTCGGGATCGCCGCTATCCGCGGTGCCACTGGCCGCCTCGACCTCGAGCTTGGCAGTGAACCCGCCGGGAACGCCAACCGAGAAGGCCTTCAGCACCCCGAGCGCAGCGGTTGCGCGGGCGTGCATCCGCTCCCGTCGGCTCATCGAGAGAAGCATCTGATAGGCGAGCTCCGCAAACGTCTGGCGAAAGTCGCCCGAGCCCACCTCCTCGACGTCGTTACAGACCCAGCCCGCCTCGCGCGCCAGCGTCTCGAACTCCAGCAGCAGGACCGTCTTTCCCACCCCGCGAAGTCCCGAATAGATCAGGCTTCGCTCGGGTTGGCCGCCCACCAGCCGCTCCAGCAGCACGCGAAAGGCCTCGAGGTCGCGATCACGACCCGCGAGCTTGAGCGGTTTCACGCCCGACCCGGGCGTGTACGGATTGAGACGTTGATCCATCTCTATCTACAAACATAGACAAAAGCAGATGGACCAGCGGCCCCGCCTACACCCATTGGGCAGCAATGGGCAGCAAGCGTGGAGCGCAGCCACTCGAACGGCGCGCCTGGAGCCACTTCAGTCGCCCAGAATGCGCTCAACAGCTCCCATGCCCCCGCCAGGAGTCGAACCTGGATCTACCGCTTAGGAGGCGGTCGTCTTAT
>OCTA010002304.1_pt1 | contig 17448 bp, 14 predicted proteins | sample 1538991 | NCBI WGS metagenome assembly OCTA01 (sample SAMEA3539302, study PRJEB22396) | soil metagenome | biome: tundra; feature: field; material: soil | place: USA | collected 2010-05 | depth 0.15 m | reverse complement strand
GTCACGGCGGCGCGGGATTTCGCCGCCAGACGAACGGCCAGCGCAACGAACGGATCGACCTGCCGGTAACGCCGCAGCTCGGCGGCCGCCTCGGCGGTCTTCCCGGTGGCGAGGAGCGCGCGGGCGAGCAGGTAGTGGACGCGCGGCGACACCGTCGGGATGGCGGTGGCGGCTTCGGCCAGTGTGAGGGCCTTGGCGGCGTCACCGGCCAGCAAGAAGACCGACGCCCGGGACAGGACCGCATCTGCGCGGAGCGGCGTCCGCGCGAGCACGTCGTCGAGCACGGCCGCGGCCTCTTCGGCGGCCGCCGGCCAGTCGAGCGCCGCGGCCAGCGCCAGCGCGCGCCCGGTGAGCGCGCGATGCTCCTCGGCGAAGGCCGGATCGGCGACCAGCGACCAGGACTCGTCCAGGAGATCGTGGATCTTCTCGTCGACCGCGCCGGCGCCCCGCTTGACGACCAGCGACGGTCGCTCGGAGATCGTCCGCTCGAGGTGCGCCAGATCGCGCTCCAGCTCGCGGACGTGGCCGAGGGAGCTGTCCTTCTGGACCCGGATCCGGTAGGCGGACGCCTCGGCGCGCAGGGTCTTGCCGTCGAAGAAGACCGGATCGCTGGACCGGGTGGACTGGCCCTCGACCGCGGGCGCTTCGACGGTCACCCACTCGTCGTGCAGCGTCCCGGCGATCACCGTCATCTTGCCGCAGGCGCCCGCGCCGCGCGCGCGCACGACCAGGTCGCCGCTCTTCAGATCACCGGGCGCCACGGCCTCGTAGAGCCCCTTGGAATTCCTGGCCTCGTCGGCCAGCAGGAGCGCGGAGCGCAGCGGGCTCGGGTAGCGCCACCAGGCCGGCGGCGCCTGCGCGGGGTCCTCGTCGATGTCGGGGACCACGCCCCCGTGCCGCTCCACCTCCTGCCACGAGACCACCGACGAGCGCTCCCAGCCCACGTACCCGGGCGGCGTGGGGACGGGGTCGTCTTGCGGGCAAGTGGCGCCGGCGCGGGCGGGCGCGGCCTCGACCCGGGCGGCCGGCGCGCCGGCGAGCAGCGTGGCCAGGGTGGCGGCCGAGATCGCGGCCCGCACGTCAAACGCCGATGAAAAGACGGTGGCCGAAGTTCGGCTCGAGGTCGGTCGCGAAGATCTTTTCGGCGGAGGCCTTGACGTCGTAGTCGACGCGGCGGAACTCGAACAGACGCTTCTCGGTGTCGAAGATGACGTAGCTGGCGCGCGGATCGTAGTCCCGCGGCTGTCCGACGGACCCGACACTGACGATGTACTTCCAGCCGGGGCGCAGCTCGAAGCGATCGGAGACCACTTCATGAACGCCGTCCGGCGAGAGCGCGAACGATTTGCACAGGTGCGAGTGGCCGATGAGCGTCAGCGGTGACAGGTCGTCCCAGATCTCCAGGCATTGGGCCGCCTGATCCTTGGCGAAGATGTAGTCGAACTCTTCGATGTTGAGCGGCGAGCCGTGGCAGTAGTGAATCTCCCCCTCGCGGACTTCGTAGGGCAGGTTCTTGAGCCACTGCATGTTCTCGGGAGTGAGCAGCCGCGCGTGCAGGTCCAGCGCGTGACGGGCGGCGTGGTAGTAGTACGAATAGTCCATGCGCCCGGCCACCGCGGCGTCGTGGTTGCCGAGGATGGTGTGCACGGTGCGGGTACGGATGATCGAGCAGCACTCGTTGGGGCTGGCGCCGTAGCCCACGGTGTCGCCCAGACAGACGCGCTCGTCGACGGCTTCCGCATCGATGGCCTTGAGGACCGCCTCGAGGGCTTCGATGTTTGCGTGGGTGTCGGAAAAAACTCCAATCCGCATCGATACGATCGCGAAGGTTAACACCTATTTGAAACCCGGGAGGGCTCCAAACCGATCACCTCCTCACTGAAGCTCGGGGGAACCGGAGCGGGGCTGGATCTGGATGGTGACGCCGCCGAGGGCGGAGGAGAGCTCGAGCAGGGCGGTGTGGGTGCGGGCGGCGGGGTGGCGGCCGACGTAGTCAGCGCGCAACCATTCGCCGTCGCGCCGGGCGCCGCGCAGGGGCACGGCGGCCGCGAGCGGGGTGGCCGAGCGGGCGCGCAGCTCGAAGGGCGCCGATTCGCCCGTCGAGACCACCCGGACGTCGCCGGCGTAGCTGCGGAGATCGTAGTGCGCGCCGGGGCGGATGACGCCGATGAGCACGATCTGTCCGGTGGTGGTCACGAGCCGGACGAAGGCGTCGCGCACGTCGTCGGCGTGGATGCTGCCGTCGACCAGCCGCGCGTCGAGGCGGCCGCCGGCCAGATTCTTGAGGTCCATGTCCCCCTCGACGCCGTCTAGATCGACGTCGCCTTCGATGGCCGCCAGGCGCTGGCCGCCGCGCAGCTGGTGGGTGACGACGCCGCCGCGCACGTCGGAGACGCCGATGCGCCCGCCGGTGGTCTCCAGCTTGGCGCCGGCGCGCAGGCCCGAGGCGGAGACGTCGCCGCCGAAGGTCTTGGCCTCGACCGCCACGTCGGGCGGGACTTCCAGCCACAGGTCGACGCCGCTGCCGGCCAGCGGAAGCGAGCGCTCGCGGCCCCCCAGCTCGACGCGCGTGTCGATCTGGATCTCGCCGCTCTGGAAGGAGGTGTAGTGGACCCGCAGGCGTCCCAGCGCCTCGGCGGTCGAGGCACGCTTCTCGGCGACCACGTGGATCTCGCCCGGACGGGCCGTGCCGCGGATGCCGACCCGTCCGAGGAGGTTGTCGATCCGGACCATCTCGGCGCCGCGGGCGGGGACGATGATCTTGCGCCGCTCGACCAGCATGGCCCGGCCGCCGCTGCCCCCGCCCGCGCCGCCGATCGGGTCGGCGGCCAACGCCGGCGCCGCCGTCGCGAGCGCGAGCACCAGCGAGCACCCGACGCGGATCATGGCGTCGCCCCGCCCCGATGCACGGCGGCGGCCAAGAAGGTGATCTTCTGCTGGTAAGCCGCGAAGAGCTGCTCGTTGCCGGTGCTGTCTCCCGGGCTTCGGCGTGCCAGATCCTGCGAACGCGCGATCGCTTCGTCGAGCTGAACCAACCGCTCGGCGTAGAGCGCGCGCTCCTCGGCGCTCCAGCGCGGCTCCTCCCGGACCAGCAGGCCGCGCAGCTTTTCGATCGAGCTTTCGTAGGCGGCGGCCGCCGCCGCGAACTCCGCCTCGGCTTCGGCCAGCAGGGGATCCGTCGCGGCGATGGCGACCGCCTCGGGGGTGGCCTGGAAGACGGGCGCCCGGTGCGCGCGCCAGGACGCCAGGCCGAGGGCGACGATCGAGACCGCGGCCGCGCCGGCCAGCGCGCCCGTCCCGAAGAGACGCAAGGTCATCCACCAGGGACGATCGTGTCGCTCGAGGGCGCCCGCGACCGCGGGCCATAGCGTCGGGGGCGGCTCGGGGCGATCGAGGCCGCGGGCGGCCGAGACCATCGCCGAGAGATCGGCCAGCACCTCCGCGCAGCGCGGGCAACCGGCGCCATGTGTGCGCACGGCCTCCGCCTCGGCCGTCGCCAGATCGCCGTCGACGAAGGCCGACAGCGTCTCCGCGGGATAGGCGGCACAGCCTTGGCTATCCACCTTGCCGACCCTAGCCATGGTGCAAGGTTCCCGCGGTGATGCCGTCGGCGGCCAGCAGCTCGCGCAGCTTGCCCCGCGCCTTGTGCAGCTGGGATTTCGAAGTTCCCACGTGGCACCCCAAGATCGACGCGATCTCTTCGTGCTCGAGCCCCTCCACGTCGTGCAGAACGATGACGGTCCGGTAGCCGGTGGGCAGCCGGCAGAGCGCGCGTTCCAGTCTCGAGCGGAGCACGGCGTCGCCGCGCGGCGGCTCGGCGGTCTGTGGCTCGCCCGCCGCTTCGGCCTGGGCCTCTTCGATCGGAAGACGCGCGGCCGCGCGCCGCGTCCGGTGCGAAAGCGCGGCGTTCACCGCCAGGCGGTAGATCCAGGTCGACAGCGCGGCGTCGCCCCGGAACTTCGCCAGGCCCCGGAAGATCCGGATGAAGGCCTCCTGCGCCACCTCTTCGGCGTCGATCGGGCCGACGATCCGGAGAGCCAGGCCGAAGACCCGGCGTTTGTAGCGGTGGTAGAGCGTCTCCTGGCTGCCGGGATCGCTTCTCTGTATGGCGGCGATCAGAGCGGCATCGTCGAGCTGCACCCGCGTCCCCTCCGTCGGCGCCAGACGTAGCCCTTCAATTGCCGTGACGCCAAGCATCGTCGTGTGGGGAGGTTTGACTGCCATGCGCCGCGTCCGGTTGCCCCCGAATAGACCGCCTGGGCCCCCACGTCAATCCGCCGGCGTCACGCCCGGCCGGTGTTAGAGTCCCGGCCCCATGCGGGTCGTGGTGCTGGCCTGTTTCTTCCTGTCTGGCGCCTCGGGGCTGATCCTCGAGATGCTCTGGACACGCATGCTGACGCTGGTCTTCGGGTCGACCACGCTGGCGGTGTCAACGGTCCTCACGGCGTTCATGGGCGGACTGGGCCTCGGCTCCTACCTGGCCGGCAAGTACGCCGACCGGCTCAAGAACCCGGTCCGGGCCTACGCGCTGGCCGAGGCAGGCATCGGGTTTTACGCGCTGCTCGTGCCGCTGGTGATCCTGGCCTACCCGGGGCTCAACCGTGGGCTCTGGAGCGCCTTCGGCGATCGTTACGCGCTGCTCTCGTTCCTGCGGTTCGCCGCCTCGGCGGCGCTGCTGATCGTGCCGACCACCCTGATGGGGGCGACCTTGCCGTTTCTGGCCCGCCACTTCGTGACCCGGCCCTGGGAGCTACGCCGGATCGGGCTCCGGATCGGCACGCTCTACTCGGTGAACCTCTTCGGCGCCGTGGCGGGCGCGTTCTTCGCCGGCTTCGTCTTCCTGCCGTCCTTCGGCCTGCGCTGGACCAACGTGACGGCGGCTTCCTTCAACCTGACGCTGGCGGCCGCGATCCTGCTGGCGCGCCGCTACCTGCCCGCCAAGCCCGACGAGGGTATCTCGATCGACGAGCGTCTCGACGCGGCGGTCGCCGAGGCGAACCTGGAATCGCCGGCGGCGCTGCCGGCCCTGCCGGTGCTCGACGATCGGGCGCGCCGCGCGGCGCTGGGCGCCTTCGCGGTCTCCGGGGCGACGGCGATGACGTTGCAGGTGCTCTGGACCCGGGCGCTGGCGGTGCTGCTGGGATCGTCGATCTTCTCGTTCACGCTGATCCTGCTGGCATTCCTGGTCGGCCTCGGTGTCGGGGCGGCCGTGTTCGGGCGGGCCAGCCAGCGGACGCCCCACCCGCTGCGCTGGCTGGCGGCGCTGCACCTGGGGACCGCCGCCGCGGTGGGCGCGACCTACCTGCTCACCGACAAGATGCCCTACGTCTTCACCTGGCTCCTGCAGTCGACCAGCTTCGCGGTCGACACGATCCTGGCCTGTCAGTTCGTGATGGCCTGCATGATCATCCTGCCGGCGACGATCCTGATGGGCGGCGTGTTTCCGCTCACCATGCGGATCGCGGCGGGCGGCCTCGATTCGGTGGGCCGCGACGTGGGGCGGGCCTACGCGCTCAACACCAGCGGCGCCATCGTCGGGTCGTTCTTGTCGGGGTTCGTGGTGCTGCCCAAGCTGGGCCTGCAGCGCGGGATCTACGTCGCGGTGCTGTTCGATCTGGCGCTGGCGGCCTATCTATTTTGGGTCGCGCCGGGCCTGCCGCGACGCCGGCGAAACGCGGGCGTCGGGGCGGCGGTGGCGCTGGCGCTCTTGGGGCTCATCTTGCCGCGCTGGGATCTGGTCAGCTTCTCGTCGGGTTTCTTCCGGCTGTCGATCGCGCGGGAGTACATCAGCCGCAAGATCCGCAAGCACTTCTGGCACGACCCCAAGCTGGTCTTCTACGAGGACGGCATCGCCACCACGGTCAGCGTCGACCAGTGGGACGCCAAGACTTACTCGCTCAAGAACAACGGCAAGGTCGACGCCTCCAACGACGCCGACATGCCGACCCAGATCGTCGTCGGCCTGCTGCCGCTGCTGTTTTACGGCGGGGCGGCGCCGCCCAAGGTGGCGCTGGTCGGCTTCGGCTCGGGCGTGACCGCGGGCGCGATCACGCAGTACCCCATCGCATCGCTCGAGGTGGTCGAGCTGGAGCCGGCGATCTACCGGGCCTCGCGCTTCTTCTCCAACGACAACCACCGGCCGCTGGAAAATCCCAAGGTCACGGCGCGCGCGGGCGACGGACGCAATTTTCTGACCCAGCGCAAAGACAAGTTCGACGTGATCGTGAGCGAGCCGTCCAACCCCTGGCTGACCGGCGTGTCGAACCTGTTCACGCGCGAGTACTTCCGGAGCGTCAAGACCCGCCTGAAGCCGGACGGGATCTTCTGCCAGTGGGCACAGCTGTACGAGATGGCGCCCTGGAACATCAAGACCATCTACGGAACCGTCCGGGAGGCGTTCCCCTACGTCTACGTGTTTGCCGCCGAGGATCTGTCGTCGGACACGATCCTGGTCGGCAGCATGAAGCCGTTGCCGCTGGACCTGGACGTGCTCGAGCGGGCGTTCCGCGATCCGAAGACGCGCGCCGAGGCGCGCCGCGGGGGATTGAGCTCGCCCCACGACGTGCTGGCCTATCTGCTGCTCACGCCCGAGGAGCTGGAGTCGTTCACCGCGGGCGCCCCCATCAACACCGACGACAACGCGCGCATCGAGTTCGGCGCGCCCCGCGATCTGCTGGGCTACACCCGATTCGATCCCTACCTGGCCAAGGTCTACGGCCCGCTGTGGCCATACGGGCGGCTGACGGAGATCGTGCGCGGCTACGACGGGCCCGATCGGGGCGCGCGCTGCGGGCTGCTCGGGCGGAGCCTGCTGGCCCACGGCAAGGCGCGCGAGGCGGAGCTGTGGACCCGGCGGGCCGAGGCGGCCGGCGATCCGCCCGAGGCGCAGCGCGCGCGGCTGCTCATCGATCTGGTGTCGACGCGACTCGATCGCGATCCCGAGATTCCGCTGGCGCCCGGCGAGGAGCCGACGCCGCCGGTGGTGCCGGCCAAGCTGGCCGCCGCGCACCCCGATTACGTCGCCCAGGTGAAGGAAGAATATCCCGACGTGCTGGCCGCCTACCGCGCGCGCCGCTACGCGACCGGCTACAAGATCCTCGAGAAATGGCCGGAGGAGATCTGGACCGGCCTCGGCCAGGACTTCTCGCTGCTGGTCGGCTTCCTCGACTACAAGGCCGAGTTCTACGGCGACGCCATCGACGAGCTGAAAGCGCTCAGCGACGACGCCGCCTTCGCCGCCCGCCGCCCGGAGGCGCTCTACTACCTGGGCCGCGCCTACTACGCCAACGCCATGTACACCAAGGCCATCGACGCCCTCGAGCGCTACGTGCGCTCGCAGACCGTGCTGGGCCGGGAGCTTTTGCCCGTGGCCGCGGCGGCGAAGGCGTCGCCCAACTGACGGAGGCCTCGCCGTCGCTGATTCGTGATATTTTCGCGGCGTGGCTGCCCCCAGCACGTCTGATCGGGTCGTCGGGCTCGGCCAGGTAACCGTCGAGATGCTGGGCGTCGGGCCGCGCTCGCCGGAGGCCGTCGTCGAGCTGGCGACGTTCAGCATCCAGAGCGGCGGCGCCGTAGGGACCGCGCTCGCGACGGTCGCCGCACTGGGCGGGCGGGCAAAGTATTTTGGCCGGCTTTCCGACGACGAGTTCGGAGCGATCGTTCTGCGCGGCCTCAAGGAGTTCGGCGTCGACGTGGCCTCCGTTTTGATCGAGCCGGGCAAGGTCTCGCCGGCCTCGTTCATCCTGGTCGACGAGCGAACCGGGCGGCGTTTGACGCGCTTCACCCGTGGCAGCACAACGCCGCTCGATCCGGGCGAGCTGCCGCGCGATCTGTTCGACGACGCGAAGATCTTGCTGGTCGACGGTCGCACGCCGGCCGCGCACATCGCCGCCGCGGAACGCGCCAAAGGCCTGGGCGTCACGGTGTTGCTCGACGCGCGCAGCCTGGGCCCGGGGATGGGCGAGCTGCTCGATCTTTCCGACATCGTGATCGGAAACGAGCGCTTCGCGGCCGAGTTCTCGCACTCGTCGGACATGAAGCGCAGCCTGGTCGAGCTGACCCAGATGGGCCCCAAGATTGCGGTCCTGACGCTGGGCGAAGAGGGCGCCATCGCGCTCGAGAACGAGACGTTGGTCCGCCAGCCCGCATTGCCGATCGAGGTCTACGACACCACCGGGGCGAGCGAAGTATTCCGCGGCGCCTTCATCTACGGCACCCTGCAGGGCTGGCCGATCGATCGCTGCCTGCCGTTCGCCAACGCCGCCGCCGCGCTCAACTGCCGGCACCTGGGCGGCGTGGGCGGCATCCCGTCTCTCAGCGAAGTGACCCGCGTGGCGGGCCTATCGTCCTAAACGTTACTTTGGGCCGGTGGTCTTGGGGTCGGTGCCTCGGTGGCCGGGGGGGCCCGCGCTCGCGTAGAAGGCTTCGGTGACGTTGGCGGCGGTTCCCCAGCGCGCCTTGGACCAGTTCGTTTCGTAGGCGTAGAGCAGCCCCAGGACGCCGCGCATCCCGCGTAGCGCGATCGGGCGATCGGCGGCGACGTCCTTCTGCTCGCGCGGGTCGGTGAGCTCGTCGTAGAGCTCCATGTGGCCGAAGCCCTTGTGCACCAGGCGATAGCGATCGACCTTGAGGCCGCGCGCCACCTGCCCGTCGACGGTGAGCGCGGCGCGGGGCGAGACGCCCACCTCGTCGAAGCAGAGCGGGACGAGCGTGGTCCCCTCCATCTGCGGGTCGGGCTTGACGCCGGCCAGATCCAGCAGCGTCGCCGCCAGGTCCATCACCTCGACGTCGGCGTTCACGACGTGATCGGGCGCCAGCAGCCCCGGCGCGCGAATGATGAGCGGAACGTGCGTCAGCTCCTGGTACACGGTGTCGCCGTGGCCGACGCTGCCGTGCTCGTAGAACTGGTCGCCGTGATCGGAGACGACGATCACGACCGACGTATCGTAGACGCCCATCTTCTTGAGGTCGGCGATGAACCCGGCGAAGAGCGCGTCGCTGCCGGTGATCTCGGCGTCGTGCAGCGCCTCCAGATAGGCCTTGTCGTTGTCGTTGACCTTGAGCTTGCCGACCTTGATGAGGCCCAGCTGCACGCCGGTTTGCACCGGCCTTATCGGCCCGACATAGGGCTTGTTCCAGTACTTGACCAGGAACTCCTTCTTGGGCGTGTAGGCGACGTGCGGCTCGATGGTGGCCAGATAGAGGAACTGCTTCTTCGCGAGCAGCGGCGTCATCCAGGTCTTGGCCGTCTTCCACAGATAGTCGGCGCCGTTGGGGAGCGATTCCCGGATGAAGTTGCGGTTGATGTCCCAGCCGCGGTCGAAACCCCACTTCGACGAGATGTAGCCGTTCGACGAGAACATCCCGGTCTTGTAGCCGGCGTGCTTGAGCTCCTCGGCGATGAACGGAACGGTGGGCGAGAGCTTCGAGTCGGCCGCGGTCGCGCGGTGCACCGTCGGGTAGACGCCGGTCAAGAGCGACGCGTGCGAGGGGAGCGACCAGGTGCCGGCGACCTGCGCCCAGGCGAAGCGGGTCGCGTCGGCGGCGAAGGCGTCGTAGTTGGGGGTCAGCACCCGCGTCTTCGGGTTGTAGGCGTGCATCTTGTCGGCCCGGAAGGTGTCGACCATCCAGACGTAGAGGTGATCGAAGCGGGGCTGCGGGACCGGCGGCGCGACGTGAGCGGGGGCCGGCACGACGATGCGCGGCTCGGCCCAGGCGCCCGGACCGCCGCGGTTGACGAAATCGATGCGCGCCGCGTGGCCCGCCGCCGAGCCCAGATCCAGCCGGAGGTCGTTCCAGTGGTTCGCGATCGGTCCCTCGTGCAGCGTCCGCGTCGGCGCGCCGTCGACGGCGACCCGCACCAGCGCCGTGCCGCCCGCCCCGGCCTCCACGCCGGTGCCGACCGCCAGGTGCGCGTCCTTGGGGAGCTGAACGTAGTACGAGATCCGCCCGTCGTGCCCACCCGACACGAGCGCCCGCCGGCGCACGCCGCCGAGGATCGCGTCGCGCGTCTCTGTGATAGCCAGGTCGGCCGGCGCGGGGCCGAGCGCGGCCGGCCCGAAGGCGATCTGCTGGACGGCCGCCGCGGCGCGCTTGCCGCCCGCGATGTTGGCGGCGCTCTTGAAGGTCATACGTAGGCGGTTGTCGCCCGCGTGGAGCGCCTCGGCGGGGATGTTCAGATCGTAGCGCTTGGGGGTGGTCGCGATATCCAGCGTTCCGACCGGCTTCTCGTTGACGAAGACCGACACCTTTTGCTGCGGCGCCAGCGCACGCATCGTGACCGAGAGCGTGCTCGGCGCCGGGCCGGGGGCGCCGCCCGCGCCGTCGCCGTCGCGATCGATCGGCAGGAAGACCAGCGCCGAGAGGCCCGCCACCAGCGCCGCCGGCCGTCCCTCATCCTTCTGGCCGAGCAGCCAGGAGGTCTTCCACCCGCCGTCGATGTACTTGAGAAAATCGAGCCCGCCCGCGTCGACGACCAGCCGGCCGTCGCGCTGGGAGACCGCGTGCACGCGGTTGGCGATGAAGTCGAACGCGGTCCGGTCGCCTCCCGCGCTCGTCGGAGCGGGCGGCGCCACGGTCTCGACCGCAGGCGCGGCGACGGCGGCGGACTGGGCGTCCAGGCTCGGGGCGTTCCTGGGCGCCCCGCCGCAGGTCGCGAGCAGAAACGCAACGACCGGCAGAATCCGCGCGATGCGCGGGTGGCTCGATGGTCCGGTAGCGATCGAGGATCTTCTAGAGGGCAACCGCTTCGCAGTATCGCGCCCGTTCGACCGCGTCAAGATCCGCCGCGGTCTGCAGGCGCGAGCCTCGATCATTGTGCTCGACACAATTCGGCTATCTTGTGGCGCGGCGATGGGCGACGAGCGGAAAACGGACGCCCGGGTCCTCGTCGTTCAGTTTCTGGTGCCCATCTACGACCGCAAGGGCAGGCCCTATCCGAGGTCGGTCCAGAATGGGATCAGACGCGATCTCGAAGACAGATTCGACGGCTGGTCTCTGGCCGCCGACAAGCCTCTCACGGGTGCGTGGCGCAATCCCGAGTCGGGCCAGATTGAATATGACGTTTCATGGCGATACGAAATCGGGATCGCCTTCGGCCGACTGAGCGACCTCGACGGGTACCTTGGCCAGCTTGCTCATCGACTCGGCCAGAAAGCACTGTGGCGCGTCGCGTATGCTGGAGGAGAAGGCAAGGTAATCCCAGCCAAGCGCCCCTGAAGGCGCAACCGCGGCTTGAGGGTTTGGTTGTTAAATACGTAGCAAATGCTACTCTTCTTCTTAGAGGGGCGCTCATGAAGTATCTGCTCTTGAACGGCAAGGGTCTCGATCTCTCCGTCCTGCCGAGGGACGATATGGAATTCCTCTTCGCGCTCATGCAGCGTGCGATGGAAGACCAGGACTACTTCTCACTGGAGCGTTCCGTCTGCGGTCCCGGCGCGTATCCTCTCAAGGGTCAGGCGCGCGTCACCCGTGAGATTCACGACTCTCCACTCTTTCTGGCAGCGGAGGACATCGCGGATCGCGCGGGGATCCGTCAGGGAACCCTGGCTCCCGATCCGGGTGACGAGCGGATACCGATAGAGGACATCATCAGCGTTACCGAGGCCGCAAAATTTCTTGGGGTGACGCGGTCCGCGGTCAGCAAGGCGGTTCAAGTGGGCCGCATCAAGGGTAAGAAGATCGGACACGCCTGGACCCTGCTTCGCAGCAGCGTTGACAGCTACAAGGTGGCCCAGCACCGGGTCGAAGCCGGCCGCTCCGCGCACCGGGCGTAGCATTTAAATCGCGCTGGACGCCGTCGCTAGGTCGTCGCCAGTCCGCGGGTCATCAGGATCTTGCCCGAGCGGACCAGCTCGACGATCTGGTAGCTGCGCAGGAGGCTGAGGAAGATGTCCAGCTTCTCCGCCGCGCCCACGATCCGGACGATCAGCGAATCGGCCCCGTAGTCGACCACCTTGGCGCTGTAGAGCTCGGCGATCTGAAGGATCTCGGTCCGCTCGGTGAGCTTGCATTCCAGCTTCACGAGCGCGACCTCCGTCTCGTAGACCGCCTGGCCCGTGTGGTCGAAGGCGCTCACCACGTCGATGAGCTTGGTCACCTGCTTGATGATCTGCTCCAGCGTCTCCGGATCGCCGCTGCAGGTGATGGTCATGCGCGAAAAGTCACCGTTGGCGACGTCGGCGCTCACCACCAGGCTTTCGATGTTGTACCCGCGGCGCGAGAAGATGAGCGCGACGCGAACCAGCACGCCCGGCTTGTTTCGCACCAGGATCGACAGCGTGTGCAGCGGCGCCGCCGGCATCAGCGGCGCGATGTTCAAGGCGACGGCGGACATCTCTAGGTGCTCCCTTCGGGCTTGGCCATCTTCTGCTTGGGGCGTTCGATGAGCATGTCCCGCAGCGCGGCGCCCGCCGGGATCATCGGGAACACGTTGTCCTCCTTGATCACCTCGGCCTCGATGAGGCAGGGACCTTCGTTCCAGGCCATGGCCGCCTTGATGACGCGGTCGACATCCGCCGGTCGCTTCACATGCCAGCCCTTGATGCCGTAGGCGCCGGCCAGCTTGACGAAATCCGGGTTCCCTTCCAGGTCCACCCCCGAAAGACGGTTGTCGAAGAACAGCTCCTGCCACTGGCGCACCATGCCCAGGTAGCTGTTGTTGATGATCAGAATCTTGACCGGCAGCTTGTGCAGCGCCGCCGTGGCCAGCTCCGCCATGGTCATCTGAAAGCCGCCGTCGCCCGAGATCGACCAGACCTTCTTGTCGGGACAGGCGAACTGCGCCCCGATGGCCGCCGGGAAACCGTAGCCCATGGTGCCGGCGCCCCCCGACGACAGCCAGTGCCGGTTCTTGGTGGTGCGGCAGAACTGCGCCGCCCACATTTGATGCTGGCCCACGTCGGTGGCGAGGATGCAGTCGCGTCCGCCGAGGGCATCCAGCCGATCGAGCACGTGCTGCGCTCGCAGGCCGCCGCGCTTGGCGTACTTGAGCGGATACTGCCGCCGCCAGTCGGTGATCTCCTTGAGCCAATCCGCCGTGTCGAGCTTGCCAACCAGAGGCAGCAGGTCTTCGATCACGAGGCGCGCGTCGCCCGCCAGGCTCACGTCGGGGCGGACGATCTTGTTGAACTCCGCCACGTCGATGTCGACGTGGATCTTGGTCGCGCCCACGCAAAACTCGCTGAGCTTGCCGGTGATGCGATCGTCCCAGCGGGCGCCGATCGCCATGATGAGATCGCAGTTCATGACCGTCTTGTTGGCGTAGGCGGTGCCGTGCATGCCCAGCATCCCCTGGTGCAGCGGATGGTCTTCGGGACAGGCCCCCTTGCCGAGCAGCGTGTTCACGATCGGCGCCTGGAGCTTCTCCGCCAGCGCCATGATCGCCGGCCCCGCGCCCGAGATCACCGCGCCGTGGCCCACGTAGAGCACCGGCTTGCGGCTCCGCGCGATGAGCGCGGCGGTCTTCTTCAGATCGTCGGCGTCGGCGTGTCCCGGAATGGAGTACCCGGGCAGATCGACCTCGTCCACGAACGGCGCCGTGCAGGGGCCGCTGGTGATGTCCTTCGGCAGATCGATCAGCACCGGCCCGGGCCGGCCCGAGGTCGCCAGGTAGAAGGCCTCGCGGGCGATCCGTGGAATGTCGTTGGCGTCCTTCACCAGGTACGAATGCTTGACCACCGGATAGGTAATGCCGGTCACGTCCGCTTCCTGGAACGCGTCCTTTCCCAGCATCGGCGAGATGGTCTGGCCGGTGAGCACGATCATCGGCACCGAATCCATGAGCGCGGTCAGCATGCCGGTCACCGTGTTGGTCGCGCCGGGGCCGGAGGTCACCAGCACCACGCCCGGCTTGCCGGTGGCGCGCGCGTAGCCGTCCGCCATGTGGGTCGCGCCCTGCTCGTGCCGAACCAAGATCAGCTTGATCTTCGAATCGACGAGCGCGTCGAAGATCGGCATGGCCGCGCCGCCCGAAAGGCCAAAGATGTACTCGACCCCCTCCCGTTCGAGACAGCGGATGAGCGCCTCGGCGCCGGTCTGCAGCTTGGCGGGGGCGACCGCGGCCGGTCGGGTGGTGGTCGTTTCGGAAGGTGTCTTGCGGGCCAGAGGAGTTACGGACACGGAAACCTCGCTTTCTTTCAGGTATCCAAGAAACCTACGTCGATTTGGCCACCTCGTCCAGATGTTTATGAGCCACTAAATTTAAGATGACGTTTCGATGTCTTAAATAACGCACCGCTCGTACATTGGCGCTACGGTACGACGTCGATTCGACCATTAATATGCGAGTTAGAAGGCAGGCGGGCCACCCACCATGTCTTGCCCTCCACGTCGGCGGCGAACGGAGCCCAGCCTTCGGTTCGCTCGACGGCAAACCCCGCCGCCATCAGCGCGCGTCCGACGTCTGGCTCGGGCAGGTGCCGCTCGAGGAGCTGGAACGATCGGCTGGGGGCTCCGCCAGCCGCGATGGTCACCTGGGCCTGCCCGATCTCGTGCGTGGGATCGAAGCGCGCCTCGACGGAGATCCGCCAGCCCGGTCCGCTGAAGTCATTCCGTCCGCGCCACCACCGCTCGAAGCCCCGCCGGTTGGTGAGGTCGAAGACTAGAAGGCCGCCCGGGCGGACGACCGCGCAGAGCGCCGCGAAGGCGCGCGCCAGGGCCGGTGGATCGGGCAGATGGTTGAGCGTGTCGTAGAAAGCGCCGACCACGTCGAACGCCCGGACGAAGGGGAACGGTCGGTCGAGCGTCGCCCCGACGAGCCCGATGGTGTGGGCGAGCGGCTTTCGGGCCGCGACCGCCAGCATCGCCGCGCTCGCGTCCAGGCCCGCCAGCCGCCAGGTCGGCTGCTGCGCCCGCAGCGAGCCGAGCAGGGTCCCGGTGCCACAGCCGACGTCCAGAAACGAAAACCCGCGACCGGTAGCCCGAGCGCCGAGCGCCGCGCGCGCACGGGCCTCGCGCTCGAGCAGCGGCGCCAGCTTCGCGCCGGTCACCAGCGCGAACGGCGTCATGCCGTCGCTGGCCTGCCAGTCGTCGTAGATCGGGGCCAGCGCCTGATAGAGCTCGGCGCCGCCGACCTCACTCATCGACTTTGCCTCGCATGGCCTTCTTGGCCGAGACCGCGTGCTTGTCGCGCAGCATCCGCTGCTTCGACCGCCGCGATCGGCGGCGCTTCTGACGCCGAACCTTCTCGGCCTCCTGCTGCCGCCGGCTGGCCGCGCCCAGCTTCATCTCTTCGATCTTGTCGGCCAGCATCTGCCGCGCGATCAGACGATTCGCCCCCTGGGTCCGCTCCCGCTGGCACTTGACCGCGATCCGGGTCGGGCGGTGAACCAGCACGACGCAGGTCGCGACCTTGTTGACGTTCTGCCCCCCCTTGCCACCGGCATGGACGAAGCTTTCGTCCAGATCCTCGTCGCGGACGCCGAGGCGCGCCAAGCGTTCGACGAGGATCCGGGCTCTGTCACCAAATAGAGGCATGGCCACCGCTAGAATAGCCTCTCCCAGGCGCGCCGCGGTTGCGTCCGGGGGCGGGCTTGTCGATACTGCGCCGTCGCCGCACCGGCGCGGGAGGTCCTCATGCGTGGAGCGATTGCCAGGTGGTCGTTGATCTTTGGGATGGGGTTCGCCCTCGCTTGTTCGAAGGAGGAGCCACCGAGCCCGGCGCCGGCCGCCGCGCCGATGCCCCCACCGCCAGCGGCCCCCCCGTCGGCCGCCGATGCGGCGGTCAAGCCGAAGATGGTCGCCAACCCGGACGGGCTTTCGCTGGCCGACCGGATCGCGAAGCGCCAGGCCGCCGACAAGAAGCTGGCGACCGAGCTGGCGAGCGAGGAGCAGAAGCGCCTGCTGGCCTACGACAAAGGGAAGCTGCCGCTGCACAAGGAGACCTTCGCCGCGATCAAGAAGTACCGGGCGGCCTTCGACAAGGCCAAGACCAAAGATGACGTCGAGAAGATCCGGAACGCCCAGCAGAAGGCGATCGAGGCGACGGCCAAGAAGATGGCGACCATCGATCCGAAGGGGGGCAATTCGAACGTCACGACCGATTACGACGTGATGCTGAACGCGCTGGCCAACGACTATCCCGACGCGCTGGAGGCCTCGTTCGGCGGCGACAAGCAGGCGCTCACCGAGCAGACCGCGGAGCTCGACAAGCGGAGCAAGAAGATCGAAGACTGGCTGACGGAGCTGAAGTCCGCCAAGAAGTAATCGGGCGGGTGATCAGGCGGGCGGCGCGGCGCCGTCGGGGTTGGTGTCTTCCGCCCCGTCTTTTGGCGCCGCGTCTTCGGGCGCCGCGTCTTCGGGCGCCCCCGCCCCCGCCCTCTTGGCCAGGGCGCGCTCGTCCAGCACCTTCTCGAGGAAGGCCTTGGCGGCGTCGGTCCAGACATCGCCATAGGTCTGGGTGTAGAGCAGCGCCTCTTCCAGCGAGCCGGGCTGGGCAGCCGCCACGTTCTCGACCCGCCGGCGAATGCGCCCGAGCAGCGCCTTGCCGTAGTTCGGGTTCGAATCGAGCGCGACGTTGAGGGCCGCGTGCGCTTCGGATTCGGACCCGGCCGAGAAGCGCGCCAGCGCCAGACCCAGCTCGGCGCGCCCCTTGCCGGCCTCGATCTTGGTCGCCGGCTCCAGCAAGGCCGCCGCGTCCGCGCCGCGCTCCAGCTTCATGAGCGCCTTGGCGGCGATGAGCCGCGCCTCGATCCCGACCGTCCCCTCATCGATGTCGTAGACGCGCGCCAGATCCTTGGCCGCGTCCTCGTAGCGCTCTTCGTCGTAGGCCAGGCAACCGAGGGCGTGCGCCGCGCGAATGTACGGCTGCGCTTCCGGCTGGCTGAAGGCGTCCTTGGTCCCGGCGGCGCGCAGCGCCTCGGCCTTGGCCGCGCCGGCCTCCAGCACGGCGCCCAGCTCCTCCTTGGCGCCCGCCGCGTTGTCGGCCGCGAGACGGGACATGCCGATGCCGACCCGCGCATCGGTCAGATCCGGCGCGACGGCCAGGGCCGCGCGAAACTCCTTCTCGGCGGCGCCGGGCCGGCGCTGCTCGAAGAGGCGCCAACCGTTCTGCAGCAGCTCCTGCGCGTCGGGGGCGGACGGCGGCGGTGCGGCCGCTTGTTCGTCGGCGGGCAGGTGACACTTTTTGTATTTCTTGCCCGTGCCACAGGGGCAGGAATCGTTGCGGCCGGTGCCGGCGAGCCGCACCCGGGCCTCCTCGGGACTGGGCGCTTGGGACGCCTGGGCGTCCTTGGGCGCACCGGATTGCGGGGATTTTGCCTTCGAGCGTTTCTTTTCCTCGGCCGTCATGACTCCTCGGGGGTCCTTGGTCCTTGCTGGGGACGGGACCATACCCTAAAAATATCGGTCGAGATCATGCGGCGCAGGCGGATCTCCAGCGGGCGGTGGACGGTGTGGGTGGTGGCGCTCGCCCTCGCGGTCGTTTCGTCGGCCGCGCCCGCCGGCGCCCGC
>OCTA010002303.1_pt1 | contig 17455 bp, 22 predicted proteins | sample 1538991 | NCBI WGS metagenome assembly OCTA01 (sample SAMEA3539302, study PRJEB22396) | soil metagenome | biome: tundra; feature: field; material: soil | place: USA | collected 2010-05 | depth 0.15 m | reverse complement strand
ACGTGCTCGACACGCTGTGGACGCGCCACAGCGCCCCGCTCGGGACGCTGGTGCGCTACGCGGACGACTTCGTGGTGATGTGCCGCACGGAGTCGGCGTGTCAGCAGGCCGAGAAACGCATCCGGGTCATCCTGGGGCGCCTCGGGCTCGAGCTGCACCCGGACAAGACGAGGCGAGTCGAGCTGTACGATGGAAAGCAGGGCTTCGACTTCCTCGGCTGTCACCTGCACAAGCGTCTGAGCGGACGGATCTGGGAGCAGAGCCGCAAGAGGCTGTATTTCCTGCACCGGTGGCCCTCTCAGCGCTCGATGCAACGGGTCCGGCAACGCGTGAAGGAGTTGACCCCGAAGGGCCGATGCCACGCGGATCTCCGTGAGGTCATCGCCCAGATCAACCCGGTGCTTCGCGGGTGGGGCAACTACTTTCGCACCGGCAATGCCGAGCAGCGCTTCAACCGGATCGACACGTACGTCTGGCGCCGACTCCGCGAGCTTCGTGTGAAGCGCAAGGGGCGGAACCTGCGTGCTGGAGAACCGGATCGCTGGACGCGCGATTACTTCCACGACCTCGGGCTCCACCGCCTGCGTGGCACCGTCCAGTACCCGGTAGCTGCATAATGCTGCGTCACGAGAGACCACCGGTAAGCCGTGTGCGGGAAATCCGCACGCACGGTTTGAAAGGGGGTCTTATTTCAACATCTGCCTCTCAGCAGGAAGGAAAATAGGATCTACCAATGCCTGCGACGATTGGCCGCATCCCGTCACTGCTCGAGGTATGCAGTTTCCATTTCGAGAAGAACGAGGTCATCGACGGCTGGGCCACTCCACGCGACGTGCCCATGCCGACCAGCAAGCTCGCGCAGGACGCCTTCGACCATCTGTGCGTGGAGGCGTCCCGTCTCCTGGGCGCTTCGCGCAACTTCCCGCTCGCGGGGGAAGGCGCGAGGGCGACGGAGTGGCCCGGCGCCCTTCGTATCGGCGTGTCGGGTCGACTCGTCCGCGTGATGGTCGCGCGCCCTCGTTTCCCGGAGATTCTTTACGGCGAGTCCGACTGGGAGAGCCTCGACGAGCACCAGAACCGCCTCGAAGCGTTGTGGGAGCCGGCATCGCCCATGCGTGACTAATTTTAGCCGCCGACCTTCCGCCGCGTCGACGGCGCGGGCCTCGGCGGGCATGTAGACGCCGTCCCCGCGCACGAAGCCGAACCAGCTCCCGTGCCGCTCGCGCAGCCTGCCCGGAAGGTACCCCATGCGCTGCAGGTCCCCCCGCGGTGGGACGTGCGCCGCGCGTCTCCCCAGAGGGCCGATCCCGACCATTTCGCCAGCACCGGAGTCGCGACCGTCGACCCTGAACGAGCTAGATTCTCCTCGTGGAACGCGGTGTGGTCGTGCGCGGTCGCCTTCACGGCCGCCACATCGATCTCGACGAGTCGGTCGACCAGCTCGAGGGCGAGGTCGAGGTCGTGGTGCGTGCCGTCGAGCCCGCGCACACGAAGCCCGTGGAGAGCATCTTCGAGTTCATCCGGAAGCTGCCACCGGGCACGCGAACGAAGGAAGACATTGACCGGCAGATCGTGGAGGAGCGCGATTCCTGGGGCGACAGGTGATCGCGCCGTACCTTGACGCGTCGGCCATCATCTATCTCGTCGAGGGCGCCGCCGTTGCATACGGGCTCGTCGCGCAGCGCATCGTGGCGGCCGAGGGGGACCCCGGCCGGCGGCGTTCTCACGTCCCAGCTCGCGCGGCTCGAGGGCCGCTTGAAGGCGCTGCGAGCGATCCACCTCGCCTGCGCGATCGTCGCGCGCGCAGACCTCTTCGTTACCGGCGATGCCAGTCCGTTGCTCGTCGAGCCTACGGCCCTACGGCCACGAGCGGATGACGGGCAGCCATCCCGGGTGCAGACTGGGGAGGAGGGGGGCACCGGTCGGGCGTTCTAGCCATGGCGGCACCGAGATGAATCACCAAGCGCTGCTCGACAGAATCTCCATCGACCCCGCCGTTTGCCACGGCAAGCCTTGCATTCGCGGCCATCGGGTCTGGGTTTCTCTCATCCTCGATCTGCTCGCCGGAGGAATGTCGAGCACCGAAGTCCTGGCGCAGTATCCGGGTCTCGTCGAGGAGGACATCCGGGCCTGCATCGCCTATGGGTCCGAACGCTTGCGCGAGCACGCCCTGCCGCCCGAGCGAGGGGCTGGGTGAGGCTGGAGCTCGACGAGAACCTGGGATCTATGGCGCGACGGAAACGAGCCGGCCATTTTTCACGACTGCCCTGACGACCAGCCATTTCTGCTACGGGTTTCGTTGCGCCAGGACTCCGTGATGCGAGGCGAGCCGGGATCGAGATCTGGGACACCACGGGCCAGGTTTTCCCGTCGGGGCGCGAAGAGAGGGAGGGGACCATGAGCTCTCGAAACGTCGCGTGGTCGCTGGCCATCCTTTCTCTTGTCGCTGCTTTCGCCGCATGTTCGTCGGGCTCCGCCAACACGGCGTCCACCGACATCGACGGCAGCTCGGACTCGGCATCGAATTCGTCGAGCTCCTCGGGCTCGTCCAGTTCCTCTGGTTCCTCCGGCGCGTCGAGCTCGTCGGGATCGGGATTGCCGGACGGCGCGCCCGGCGACGCGGAGGACGCCCCAGGAGAGCCCGCCGACGCGCAGACGGTCTACGGAGACGCTGGCGTGTGCACCTCGTGCGCGGTCGGGAGCGTCTGCGTCGAGGACATCGTGTCCGGCGGGGCGCTCTTCCTCGTGACCGACGGGGGCCAGTGCCCCTCGGGAAGGATTCCCTCGGGCGTCACCCCGAACGTATGCGTCACCCCGCCCACGTATCACTGCGCGCCGCTGCCGGCGGGATGCAACACGGCACCCGGATCCGTGGCAGTCGCGCACTGCACATGCGCGCCTGCGCTCTGTCCGACGAGCGACGTGTGCGCCGATCCGACGCCGACCCTCATGACGTGCTCGCTGCTCGCGCCGTGAAAGGGATCCCACGTGGTCGGCGTTCCAGCGCGACGGGAGCCGCAAGCGATCACGTGGATCGATGCCGAAGGGGCGACTATGCCGTGACCACGAAGCCTCGCGCCTTCGCGTACTCCCACACCGCGATGTCGTCCGCGGTTGCCAGTCCCACGTCCCGGGCGTGCTCCGAGCCGGGGAAGAGATCGACGAGCCGCGCGACGAGCCTCGGCGACAAGTTCTGATCGAAAAGGAGCTTCAAGCCGCCGGGACCGACAACAGACGCCGCTCGCGGTCGGCAGCGAACGAGAGGCAGGCGCGAATGTCATCGGAGGTGAGATCCGGAAAGTCCGCGAGGATCTCCGCTTCGGACATGCCGGACGCGAGGTACTCGAGCACGTCGTACACCGTGATGCGCAGCCCGCGGATGCACGGCTTACCGCCACGCTTTCCCGGTTCGATCGTCACGATGGCGCGATAATCCACCTACGGAACGTAGCGAAGGCCCAGCAGGTTGCCAACCGGAGCGCTCGTCATGCACGGATGGCCGGAGCTCGCGTTGATGCGCGAGGGCTCGCGTCGCTGAGCGCGTCTTTCTTGCGGAGCTGGATCGCCTCGGCGTTCGCTTCATGGTCGTCGGCGTGAGCGGCGCGCTTATTCAGGGGCTCGAGGAGCAGGGAGGACAGGTCGTGCCGTTACCGATCGAGCCCCGCCGACCTCGCTGTTCGCCTCAGCAAATCCAGCACGCCCGCCGCCAGCTCGTACTCGCCCGCGTCCACGGCGAGCTTGACCGCCAGCCGGAGCGCCTCCTCACTCGTGGCCGGAACCTCGGGCGAGGCGGCGGATCGGGCGGAGGGAAGAGGACCCATGCATTCCGCACACGATCTCCTGACGTTTCCTGACGAATCATCCTGGCGCACCGTGAAGCACCGTGAATCAATGGCGAGGTCCTGGTACCCCACCTGCGACTCATCGTGGCGCAACCATTCACTTTGCGTCACGGTCTGCGGCTCTGTTAACCGCCGGGTCGCTGGTTCGAGTCCAGCAGTCGGAGCTAGGGATCCTGCGGGAGGGCGCGGGGTTACGAGGGTGCGTCTCGGGAGGGCGTAGCCCATGAGGGTCGAATCGTCAGCGGCGCTGACGATTCGCGCGGCCGAAGTGGCGTCCGAGGGGGTCGAATCGTCAGGAGCGCTGACGATTCCCGGGGTCGAATCGTCAGCGACGTGGCGCGACGAGGGATCGCGATGGCGCGTCTCGAGGAGCCCGCCGGGCGGAAGCTGCGGCAGGGCGGCGTCGGGGATCATTCGGATCGCCTTCGTCTTCGAGACGTAGCGCATGTCCGTCCTCGAATCGGCGTGCGCGGCCGGGTGCATGGCGTGCGGCCCGTTGACGCCCGCTTCACTTTCCCGAGGTCCCTCGGCTCGAACTCCGCGCGTGCCCTTGAAGTCGAACCCTCGTTTCGCAGCGACGGGCGTGACGTTGCCTCCCCCGGCGGTCGGCTCGAGCCCGAGGAGCGCGGCGCGATCCAGCGCGCGGCGGACGGAGAAGCCATCGAGCATGATGTACTTCGCCACCAGAGCACTGGCGTCGAAGTAGTGGCGAAGCGTGACCTAAATGTTACGCTCTGCACGATGGCTGCGCGCAAGACCGGGTTTGACAAGTTCGTCGCAGAACAGATGACGCGTCCGCGCTTCTCCGCCGAATACGCACGCGCACGGGCCGAAATTCGCGTCGTCGATGACCTGATCCGGTCTCTGGACGAGCGGCGCGTCGTGATCGGTATGACGAAGGCGGAGCTGGCTCGACGCATCTCAGCCAGCCCAGAGGTCGTGCGGCGCCTACTCACCGCGGAGGACACGAATCCGACGATGGAGACTGTCTTGCGCATGGCCGAAGCGGTCGGCCTGCGCTTGGCGCTCGAGCCCGTCGAGGCACCTCGTTCGCCCCCCGCCCGCGCACGGCGTCGAGGTCCCGTCCGCGCCAGGCGACGGGCTCACGCCGCCGCATAGCTACCGCTCGACGCTCCGTGGTGTTCGTGCGAGGTACTCGGTCCCCAGCTTGCGGACGGCGGCGTAGTCATTGGCCGTCAGGACCGTCCGGAACGCCTTGGACCGTTACGATGCTCGGGCCGCCGAGCTTCTTTGCCGGATCGTCCCGCTCGAACCACAGACGGGTGTCCGGGACAGGCCCGAGTCTGTCCGAGCCAGGCCCGCTTCGCCGAAATTGCGCCGCGGTCGCGGAGCCGCAGATGGTACGGGCATCGCTACGGCCGGAACCGTGACGACCGCCACCCTCCGATTCGACCGCGCAACACTCGGACTTCCCATCCGTCCTTTGGGACGAGCGCACCGCCGGCCATCGGGCGCCGGCGTACGCGGCCTCCGCAATCCTCGAACACGCCGCGGCCGATGGCGTTGCGATCGCTCGACCACCTTGGCCAGCGAATGCTCTTGGCGGTTGGATGCGCCGGTCTCTTCGCGACTATCAGCAGAGCGCCATGGATGCGTGGGCGGCGTTCGGGCGCCGCGGCATCGTCGTCGGAGCTTCCATCTTCCGGCAAGCGCCGTCCCTACGGCATCGGAAGGAGGATTGAGTAGTCGTTCACGTACGGACCCGTTAACGACACCGGTCCGACGCTGTAGTAGAGCACGCGGGGGTTCGGGAAATAGAGGACCTGCGTCCCCCCCCCCGGGTCCAGCTTGATCGTCAGGATCGCCCCACCCAGGCCCAGGTCCTGTCCCTGTACTCCCTGTTCCGCGGTCTTCACGATCGAGAAGGTCCCATGCGCCGTGTTCGCCGCGGACCGAGTGACGTTGCCCTCAGGGTCCTCGTTCAAGACGTACCAGGCCCCGTCGCCGTCGAACTCGATCCCCATCGGGCCCCCACCGCTTCCAGCGCACCATAGCCACTTTCCGACGATGGCCTTGGCGAGGTTCGCCGCATCGTCGTCGTACTCCGAGGTCTCCACGACGTTCAAGCAGGAGCACACGCCCCTCCGCGGGCTCCAGGGCAGCGCCGGCACGAGGACCTGCGCGGCGGCGTGGGCGGGAAGGAAGTGGAGCTGGACGGGCCCGGTGCTGACGATCGCCTGGCCTTCGAAGAGTCCACCGCTGTCCGGGTGGAGCTGCAGCGCGTAGGCGCCCGGGCCGTACGTCGCCGACCCGTCGACCACCTCGTACGTCCCCGTCGCCCCGGGATACGGACCGGTGCTCCCGCCGTCCGATTGGGTGCCGGCACCGATCGAGGCCGAAGCGAGGGGCACGAGCGAGGAGCTCTCATCCAGCCCGTAGGCAACGTACCGTCCGTCGCTGGTGAGCTGCATGGCCTGGACGTTGTCGCCAACGAGGTCGATGCCGAACGACTTTTGGTCGCAGTCGTACCAGAGGCCGGGGAGGAGGGCCGCCACGTCCGCCGCGGAATGGACGGGCGCCGTCGAGCCCTGGGGCGCGTCACACTCGGCGGGCCGCATCGCTCTGTACCCGTACCCCAGCGTCGCCGACATCTGCGGGGCGTCGCCGCAGGTCACGATCTTCTCTGCCGTCCCCGGGGGTACCTCGCTCGTCCCGGGGACCGAACCCTGGACGCCCGCGTCGCCCTCGTCGAGCTGGATGGTCCGTGCGTCGCACGCAGCCGCGAACGCCGCCAGCCCGATGACTACGAGTCGACCCTTCATGAATGTCCCTCCGACTCCTCCCATTTGTCCGCCGGATCGGAGTTCAGTCACGGAATCGAAGCCAAGGTCGCGTCCACCGCGGGAAGAAAGAGACTGTTCGGCTGGGCGGCGCGGAAGCGCGCCCCGCGCTCGCGCGCCTCGTCGTATCGACCGGCGTTGGCCAGCGCCTGGATGGCGAGGGCTTCGCGCTCCTCTCCGAGCTGGGGGCGGGCAAAGCGACGCGCATGATCGGAGAGCAGGGACAGCGCCCGGTCGGGGTCCTCCGCCGTGAGCGCCGCTCGCGTACGATCGAGGAGCTCCCGCTCGGCGGAGAGCGACGAAGACGCGTCGATGGCCGGCGCCGCGGCATGGGTCGAAGGCGCACCGCTCGCGACAGGCGGGACGGACGGCAGCGGCTCGGACGCCTGCGCGACCGGCGTCGGCGCCGCCGCCACGACCGGCACGGGTGGCTGAGGTGCCGGCGCGTAGATCGTCACGACGCGCTCTCGAGGCGGAGGCCCGAGCTTCGCATGCAAGCCCGCGCCTGCGGCGCCTCCGAGGATGAAGGCCGCGAGCGTGGCCGGCAGCGCATGCGAGGCGAGCCAGCTCGGATCGCGCGCGTGAGACGCATCGCCGCCGCTCGCCGGATCGAAGCGCCCCCAGACGCGCTCGAGCGCCGCGGCGGGGAGCGGCGCTGCCCGCTCCGTTTCGAGCAGCGCCTCGAGTTCGTCCAACGGCACCAGCTCCTCTTCGTTCATCGTACGCCTCGCCGCAGCCGCGTGACCGCGGCCCTGAACTCCTCGCGCGCGACCCGCAGCCGTGAGTACGCCGTGTTGATCGGGATGCTCATCGTGCGCGCGATCTCGTCCATCGGTACATCGTCGAGCGCGTAGAGGACGAACACCGCGCGGCGCTGCGGTTCGATGGAGCCGAGCGCTGCGATGACGAGGCGCCGGTCCTGTTCGGCGGCCAGGCGCTCGTCGGCCAGGGGGGCCGGATCGATGCTATCGGTTGGTTCGTTCGGGCCTTCCCGGCGGCGCCTTTTCCCCCGCCGGTGCGTCGAGAGGACCCGGAACGCGAAGCAGAAGAGCCACGGCTTCATCGGCCTCGAGCCGTTGTAGTCGGCGAGGTGGCGCTGCACCTGCACGAAGACGTCGTGCGTCAGGTCCTCGAGGTCCGCGTCCGGCGCGCCGAGCCGGCGGAGGGTGTTCCACACGTACCCCGCGTACCCCGCGTACACCTCGCGGAGCGTCGAGGCGCGCTCGGAGACGAGGGGGGAGGTAGCGCGCACGGCCACCTCCCGGATTTGGCCGGTGCTCGTCCGATTCGTCACGGAAAGCGCAGGATGACGTCCATCCCCACGTTCGACTCTACCCGCGGCGCCGTCCAGACGTTCGTACCGCCGATCTCCAGGCGCACGGGGGTGATGTTGGCGAGCATGTCGGTGTGAACGCGAAGGAACGCGGCGCCATCGAGATGCACGAGCACCCCTACCCGGGCCCCCGCCGCCCAAGCCGTGGTCCACCTCGCGCTGCGGTCCGGCGCGCCGTCGCTCGAGACGCGAAGTGCGCCGGCGTGGCCCATCGCGCACCCTTCGAACGGGCCGAACCATGCGCACGGCACGATCGCGCCGAGGACGCCCCAGGAGGCGACGTCACCGGCCCCGGTCCCGGCCAATGAACGTGACGCGGGCGCGTTCACTTGCGCTTCGATGCCAATGGACAGGTCGCATGAGGAGCTCCGCCCCGCTGAGGACGCCCGCGGCGAGGTCTGGCGCGGCGCCGCTCGACGCGACCGCGCCGAGGCTCACCCCGATGACCGCAGGACAGGCATGGGACGCGGGCCCAGGCGGGACCGCCACGATGGGCGGAGGCGGGGGAAGCATTGGCGCTGGCGGGGCGGGCGCAGGTGGGGGCACAGGCGTGGGCGACGGTTCGGGCTGGGGTCTCGCGGGGACGCCCGCGAGGACCGCAGGGTCGATGGCGATGGCGATGGCCAGCGCCGCCGCGCCGAGGAGCTCCGCGCAGCTGTCCTTCGTCTTGAGCTGCCGTCCACCGTGCGCCACCCCCTGCTCGTCGACGAGGCTCACGGTCGCGACGAAATCGCGATCGCGTCGCTCCATGCTCACGACCACGGTCCGTGGCGCCATGGGGAAGAACGGGTCGTATCCGACGCGCGCGGCCACCGCGCGGCGCATCGTCGCCTCGTCGGGGCACGACTCGGCGCCGGGTGCGTGCGAATAGACAAGGCGGCCCGTCGGTGCCGCGGCCGCCGGGTGCGCGTAGAAGAGCGCGCCGACGGCGACGGCGAGCGGGAGCAAGCGAAGCATGCGCGCGCACTATAGATCGCCACGTGTGCTCTCGGGCCGCGCGTCCCACGACGCCGGCTTCGGGTCCCCTTGCCCGGCTCCCGCGCAACGCCCGCGCCGTCGGCGGTCGCTGACCCCGCTCGATTCAGTCTTCCTCTTCCGACGGCGTCATGCCTCCCTCGGCCGGGACGGGGCCGGGCCCTTCGGCAAGACCTCGCGCGTGCGTAGCTCACGCATCTCCGCGTTGACCATCGCGTCGCACACGCCTGTGACCAGCGTCGACACCGACGCGGCTTCTCGAAGGGCTAATGGGGAGGCGCTGGCGCGGGCCGCGAGCGCTTGCGCATACGTATCGTTCGCGCGCGAAACGACGTAAGGGGCCGGGAAAGGCGAAGTCGACCGGTCACCGTCGATCCGTGCGCGGCCTGATGACGTAGTTCCAGTCGCCGTGGAAGTCATCGCGATCGATTCTCAGCTCTCGTAATTCTTTCTTCGAGATCTTCTTGCCGGTCGGATAGCGGCGACGGTCAAGTCGGGCGCGCACCACGAGGCCAACTCGGTTGGTCGTATTGCCGATGAGGTTGATAACGGTCTCGTAGGTCCGCAGAGGGCGTCCGCGCCAGTTGATCGAGATGAACGAGAACAGGCGGTGCTCGATCTTGTTCCACTTGCTGGTGCCGGGCGGAAAGTGGCTGACGTGGATCGACATGTCGAGCTTGTCGGCGACGCGTTGCAGTTGGTGCTTCCACACGTGCGACCGGTAGCTGTTGCTGCCACCCGCGTCGGCGGTGATGAATATCTCGCGCGCCTCGGGGTAGCGCTTCGCGCCACCCTTCTGGCGAACAACCCGAAGCGCTTACGCGAGTTGCCCGGCGCACCGAAAGCGACCAGGCGGCAGAGAAAGAGCGCGTGACGGGTGTAGTTGCCACGCTGTCGCTTGCTCGGCCATCCTCCGTGAAAACACGTGTAGAAGGCGAGTCATGGGAAGGAAGGCGCGGCCCAACGATCCCTGCCCTGCGGAAGCCGCATCAAGTTCAAGAAATGCTGTGGACGAGCCGCCGTCACGCCGAAACCCGTAGGCATCGGCTACACGGCCGCGGAGCGAGCGTCAGCGCTCGGGAACGATCGACATCGGGAGCGTGCGGCGATTCCAAGAGCTGGAGCGGGCCCCCGGTGATCGATGCTGTCGCGGTTCATGGTGCGCGGTCACTGGCGTCGCCCGCAGAAGGGGTGGGCCGATCAGAAGCTGCGGTGGATCGAGCCGTACTGGAAGGGGCCGGACATGCCCACACAGGTGCAGGGGAACAGACCGACGACGCCGAGCTCCGCGCATTCGAGGCGTCGGCGGCCGCAGACGTGCAGCTTCCCATCGATGCGCATGTGATCGGGGAACCCGTCGCTGTCACGAAGATTCGGTACGCCGGGGTCCCACGCGTCGGCCTCCTCGCCACCTGCCAGCGCGGCGAGCGTTCACGAAACACGTGAAGATAAGCAGGATCAGGTCGGGGAGGCGGGCTTGAAACCGAGCTCTGGGCCTTCGCGCCCAGTTACCGAAGGTGCCCCCGCAGAGCGTCCCGCCCCCCCCGCGCCCAGGGTCGGACGGTCGTTCGTGGTCCGGCATTGACGGTCCACGTGTCGCGCGTTACATAACCTATCAGTTATCGAACGAGATGCTTATCCAAGCATGAGAGCCGCTCACCTCGACGCGACGTTCGCCGCGCTCGCCGATCCCACGCGTCGCGCGATCCTCGCGCGTCTGGCAACGGGCGAGGCCAACGTGACCGAGCTCGCCCGCCCCTTCGAGATGAGCCAGCCCGCGATCTCGAAGCACCTCAAGGTGCTCGAGCTGGCGGGCCTCATCTCCCGCAGCCGCGACGCGCAGTCGCGCCCTTGCCGCATCGAGGCGCGCCGCCTGAAAGAGGCCGCCGAGTGGATGGAACGGTACCGCTCGTTGTGGAACGAGCGCTTCGACCGCCTCGACGGTCTCCTCGAAGAGATGAAGACGAAGGAGAAGAAGAATGCCCGCAAAGCATGAGCCCACGGCCCCGGCGACCGCGAAGCGTCCGGAGTTCAGGATCCAGCGCGTCTTCGACGCGCCCCGGCGCCTCGTCTTCGAAGCGTGGAGCAAGCCGGAGCACCTTTCGCGCTGGTTTGCTCCCGATCCGCTGACGACGCCCCGATGCGAGATCGACTTCCGCCCCGGGGGCGCGTTCCGTCTGACCATGCTCACTCCGGACGGTCTCGAGTTTCCGTTCGAGGCCGTGTTCGGCGAGATCGTCCCGCCCGAGCGCCTCGTCTTCACGGGGAAGATTCACGACGGCAACGACGTCCACACCACGGTGACGTTCACCGAAGAGGGCGGCAAGACGACGCTGTCCGTTCACCAGGTCTTCGCATTCGAGTCGGACGCGACGCGCGGAGCGCCTGTGGGATGGGCCAAGACGCTGGACCAGCTCGGCCAGCACGTGGCGCGCCCGTGACCGTAGAACACGCGGCGTCCGCCGACGGAACCCGCATCGCCTTCGAGCGTAGCGGAGAGGGGCCGCCGGTGATCCTCGTCGACGGGGCCCTCTGCCACCGCCGGTTCGGTCCCATGCCCAAGCTGGTTCCGCTCCTCGCGCGCCGGTTTCGCGTGATCACGTTCGATCGTCGCGGCCGCGGCGAGAGCGGGGACACGGCCCCCTATGCCATCGAACGCGAGATCGAGGACCTCGCTGCGCTCGTCGAGGTCGCGGGCGGCGCGGCGCTGTTCGGGGTCTCGTCGGGCGCGGCGCTGGCCATCCGCGCCGCAGGGAGCGGCCTGGCCGTTCCGAAGCTCGCGCTCTACGAGCCGCCGTTCGTCGTTCCGGCGAGTCCGTCGCCGCTCCCCCCCGATCGTCAGGGAGAGATCGAGCAGCTGGTCGCGGCCGGCCGGCGCAGCGACGCGGTCAAGGCGTTCATGCGAATGGTCGGAGTTCCCGCGATCGCCCTGCCGATCATGCGCGTCATGCCCGGCGTGTGGTCGAAGCTCGTCGAGTCGGCCCACACGCTTCCCTACGACTTTGCGGCCCTCGGCCATTCGGCAGCGGGCAAGCCGCTGCCGGCTGCGATCGCCCAGGCCATGGCGGCCATTCACGTGCCGACGCTCGCCGGCGTCGGCGGCAAGGCTCCTCCGTGGATGCGCGCGGCCGTCGAAGCGGTCGCGAGCGGCATTGCCGGGGCCACGCTGAAGGTGCTCCCTGGCCAGACCCACAATCTCGCGGCGACCGCAGCGAACGGCATGCTCGTCGAGTTCCTGGCGGCCTGACCCGGCGCACCGTGAGCCACCACGACGCCACCACGACAGGCGTGTCGTGCCTGGACGACCGTGGACCAGGAAAGGAAAACCGGGAATCCGGAGCTTCGCGCGATATCGCATGACGGCCCGTGTCTTGCTCAGCCGTTGTGCCGATGCCCGCCTCCCGCGCACGGTCTCTGCCGTCCGTTCTGCATGCGATCGGCGTCTTCGCGATCCTCGGAGCCCTCGCGTCCTCCGCCCGGGCCGAGGACGCGGACGTGACGCAGGGAGGTGCCGGCGCACCTCGCGGCAACCTTGGGGTCGGACTGGGAGGTTCGTGGCTCCCGGTCAAGGGCGACACGTCCACGCTCGTGGCGCGCGTCTCCGTGGGGTTCGACGCGGGCCGGTACAGCCTTCGGGCCCTGCCGACGTTCCAGTACGTGTCGCTGGCGAAGTGGCCTACCACCACGATGACCGCCGGGTACCTCGCCGCGGAGAGCGCGTTTCGTGTTTCGCCCGGCTATGCCGTGTCGATCGCGCCTCTCGCCGGGTACGCGCACTCTCCGAACCCCTGTTCGCAGTGCTACGATGTCGTCTACGGGTCCCTCGGAAACGGGTTGATGCTCGGGGTCGACGTGAGCCCGGCCACGTTCGTCTTCGGTCCCGACAGGGCGTTCGAAGTCGGCGTTCACGGCAGCATCTTCGAGTTCCCGGGCGACGGCTCCGTCATGCTAAGCGGGTATCTCGAGTTGCGATGGACCTTCGCCCAGCGGGCCCATCGAACATGAGGTCCTCCTGGGTCGTGTTCGCCGCGGTGGCGGCCATGCTCAAGCGGCTTTCGCCAGTCATGGGGATACCTGGGGCCCTCCTTCGATATCGGTGAACAGGCCATTCTGCCTGGAGGACTCGTCGCCATGGCCTCCGCGGGTCCGTCTCCGCGGACTGTGCGGCAAATCTCCTTCTTCGTTCCCGTCGTGGCGTGGCTCGCTCTGGGCATGTCTGCATGCTTCAGCAGCTCCTCGGGCGGCGGCTCGCCGAACGGCCCGCGGATGGTTGTCGAGAATGGAACGACGATGATCTGGGAGAGCGCCGAGATCGTTGCGCGTCGGCCGAGGACGAGCACGGGCCTTCGCTTGTCGGGCCGGTCGAACCGGAACCACCGGATGTCACCCCGTTCGATCACGGTGTTTCTGGAAAGTCCTCGTCATCGTCGATCGGGCCCTGTGGCCCGTGCTTGGCCCACTCGCGCAGCAGCGCTGCGTTCTCCGCGGGCGTCAGGTCGTGGTGCTCCGTCTCCGGCTCGATGACGACCCGCACGCGCTGCCCGTCGAGCGGAGGGACGGGCGCATCGAGGGTGATCGTTGCACCGTGGAGCACGCCTCTCGCCGCGTTTGCCATGCTCCGCCAAGGGTACTGCCGGCCCCGGTCGTTCGCTAGCTGGACTCGGCGCGCGTAGTCGTTCGGCTGAGTTCGTCCACAGCGCGCTGCGAAGAATCGCCGGCGCTGGACCGAGTGCTCGGATCCTTGAACGGACCAGGCGGCGCAGGGCCGTCTCGGGTCACCGCTGGAGGCCCGGGGGTCGCCTTTGGGCTTTCGTCTCTTCGGTGCGGACTCGATCCACGCCGCATCGAGCGGCCGCGCGCGCGTCCACAGCGCCTCGAACGCCTCGACGACCCGGCCGTAAGCGCGCGCGTCGTCCTCGCGATCGACGCGAAGGTTCCACTCGATGGCCGTCTCGAGCGCGGCGTGCGACAGGTTGCTGCTCCCGACGAACGCGACCCCGAAGCGGGGGCCGTCGAAGCGCCACGACTTGGGATGAAAGGAGCGCGTCGGCGCGAGCCCGGCGACGTTGTGCACCCGGCTCTCCATGCTCAGCACCGGGTGCATCACGTAGAAGCGGACCCCGGTCGTCTTTCCAGCAGCAGGAAACTTAGGTCTCATGGAGCCGAGACAAGCCCCCGGAGGTCGAGGTCGTCGGCTACGGCCTGCGCTGGAGCCTCTCGTCCGCCAACTCGCCGAGCTGCCGGAAGACGAGCGGCGCGAGGTTGTCGCGGCTGCCCAGGCAAGCGCGGCGCGACCCCCCATCCTGTCCTGGGACGCCTGGGATGCGGCGCGAGGCCTCGTGACCCTAGGTGGCGACGCCGTCGCGGACTGCGATCGACTCTACGATGGCTCGTGAAGTCGTTCTCGATACAAACGTCATCGTCGCACAGCTCGATCCCGCCGACGTCTTCTCCGAACGCGCGCATGAACTTGGGCGGCGGCTTCGAGACGACGGCGCAGAGATCGTTCTGCTCGACGTGCCGGTCGGCGAAGCCATCTCGGTGATCTGCCGATGCGCTCGCGAGAGGCGGAGCCTCAAGCCCAACGTGGACGTCAGTCTCGCGACCGTCCGCAACTGGGCGGAGGCCGGGTTCATCCGCTGGGTAGCCGGGGAAGGCAAGCGACTGATCGGCTCGATCCTCGACGTGATCGGCGAGACCGGCGCGAAGCTCAACTTCAACGACGCGCTACTCGTCGTCCTTCAGCGTGAAGGGCTCATTGGCGAAGTGGCCTCGTTCGATCGAGGCTTCGATGTCCTGCCGGATTTTCGGCGCGTCGAATAGCCGAGGGGCGCGGTGGGGCCTGACCGACAACCTCCCCACTCGGCTCTTCACCCTCCCCACTTTCCTCCCCACTTTGGCGTAACGAGTGGAGCGCTCAGGTAACGCCTCGTAACAGGAACTGGTTGAAATGACTCGATCGCGTAACGCATAGAGACGGGCTCTCACGGCCCAAATCGCCTTGACGCGGTAGGGGTGAGCGTCGCCACGAAGTTTGAGGGGACGAGGATCAAGAAGACCGAGGGGCGGGGCGGCTCAGAACAGCCCGTCGTCCTGGTCGGCCTCGCGCGCGATGGCGTCGACGGCGCAGCGATAGACGCGCAGTGCGCGGCGCAGGCGGGATGCGCAACGCAGGATCGCGCGCGCGCGAGCGCGGACGGTCGGGTCGTCGGATGAGAGCGGCGCGTTCAGTAAGGGGTGTTCGAGCAGGAGCGCGCGCTCGAGCGCGACGAGGCTCGCGACGGGTGACGTCGAGCACGACTATCTCCGGCGCGATGAGCGCAAGATCAATGAGGCCCACGTCGGGCCGCCCCATCCCCTCCACGACATGAATGGCGCCTCGCCGCCGGCATCCTGGCATCCTATAGTTGGGCATGCGCACCGCGGTCGCCATATTGCTCACGCTCGCTGCCGCGAGCGCGTGCGGGCAGTCGAACGAGCCCACTGCGGTAGCGCAGAGGGGCTTGGCGGACCATTGGCGCCGCGCGCTTGGCCCGATGGTGGTCGCCGAGGTCCGTTGCGGTGGCGAGAACTGTCGACACGACATCGCCGTGGTCGTCTTCCGACCCGCGAAGGTCGAGGCAGGCACTTGACCTCGCCCTGCGTCCTCGGAGCGGGACGAGCGGACCCTACGGACGCGGGAGCCGAGCGAGCCAGAAGCCCGGACGACGTTTCGCGTGAGCCACCGCGACGACCTCGATCGTATCCGACTCAGCCCGAAAGAAGACGACGTACGGGAATCGCTTCAGGATCTTTCGCCGGTAGGGACGGTCGCTGCGCCAGAGCGCGAACGAGAGCGGGGCGTCCCTGATCTCGTCGAAGGCCCGGTCCACGATGGCAACGAGTTCGACGCCCAGGCCCGCTCGTTTCGACTCGTACCACTCCGCCGCCTGCGCGAGCTCCTCCTCGGCCTCGGGGAGGACGCGCAGGGTCCTCACGCCTGGCCAAGCCGCTTGAGGATTCGGGCGCGTGCGTCCGTCCACTCCGAAGCCGTCTCGCCTCGCGCCTTCGCGGCGTCGGTCCGGCGATCGAGCTCCGTCAGCCAGGCGGACTCCCAGTCCGCGTCGCCTGGGCCGTCGACGCTCGCAATGATCTCGGAGGCGAGTTCGAGCCGCTCGTCCTCGGGTAGCGCGAGCACGTCCTGCAGGAGCTTGCGGGCAGAGCCGGTCATGTCGCGAGTCTAGCGCGCGACCGTCCTGTCGGCCGGCCCCGTCGGCGATGGCGCAGCGGTCCGCCGGGGCAAGGCTCCGGCCCGTCGAGGGGCGTCCGATCGCTCCCTCAACCCATCGTAACCACATGATATTGTCGTCGTCGAGGCTAACTTGGAAGGTGCGCCGTTACCGGCCGAGCCCCGCCGATCTCGCTGTTCGCCCCAGCACGTCCAGCACGCCCGCCGCCCGCTCGTACTCGCCCGCGTCCACCGCGAGCTTGACCGCCAGCCGCAGCGCCTCCTCGCTCGTGGCCGGCACCTCCGGCGCGTCTCGAGGAGCCCTGTGTTGGCTCCTTGCTCGTCCGCGGCTCTTACGCCGCGGCGCGATAGTCACGGCGCAATCCTCCGAGCACGGGGGCGGCCGTGACCGAGCCGGCGATCGGGGCTCGGACATGCTCGGGCGCAATCGGAGTCCGCTGCCCGATGCCCAGGTGAGGCGAGCCGTGTTGAAGTAGCTGGGTGGGTATTCGCCGAGGACGTGGCGAACATGGGCCTCGGACAGGATGACGATGTGATCGAGGCACTCGCGAGAGACGTCGCGCCTGGTCTGGCAGTGGTCACGTGCGATCGAGTTCTGGTACGCCACGCAAGAAGAGCTGTCGCGCGATTCTTGACGTGGCACCTCTAAGGTGCCATCATCCGACAGTGGAGAAGAGGACGCCCCACTACGCCCTTGACTCCATCAAGGCCACGTTCACGACGGCAGCATCCCTTCGTATGACGAGGACGGCGCAGGATGCGGCCTTCTCATTGGGTCTGCTCTGCTCCTCGCCGATGTGGTCAGGCTTATCCAGGGCATGACCCGCGAGCAGTTCTACAAGTCGATGACCGCATTCGCCGACCACCGCATCTGGCAGGACGTGTACCACGTCCCTTGCAACGGCCTGGTGCTCTACGTGAAGTTCACGACCGACGCCCAAGGTTACTTGGTCATCTCGTTCAAGGAGAAGTGAGCCATGAGCAAGAAGAAGACTCAGCCTTGTCCCGCGTGTGGGGGCGCGATGCGCTACGAGAAGCACTCCGACGAGGTGACCTACCTTGGGCACAAGCGGGCGCTCGATACGCTTGGGTGGTGGTGCTCGAAGTGCGGGGAAGCGATCCTCGAAGGGCCGGCACTTCAGGCCCGGGAGAAGGCCTTCCTCGAACTCAAGGCCGAGGTCGACGGCGTGCTCGGTCCGGAGGAAGTTGCAGCGGCTCGTGAGCGCCTTGGTCTCAGCCAGAGGAAGGCCGGAGAGATCCTCGGTGGAGGCCCTAG
>OCTA010002302.1_pt1 | contig 17456 bp, 15 predicted proteins | sample 1538991 | NCBI WGS metagenome assembly OCTA01 (sample SAMEA3539302, study PRJEB22396) | soil metagenome | biome: tundra; feature: field; material: soil | place: USA | collected 2010-05 | depth 0.15 m | reverse complement strand
GAACGGGCGTCGCGGTGGGCGCTGGCCTGCAAGTACGCTCCGGAAAGCGTCGAAACCCGGGTGAACGCGATCACGGTGCAGGTGGGGCGCACGGGGCTGCTCACGCCGGTGGCGGAACTCGCACCGGTCCTGCTGGCGGGCAGCACGGTGACACGAGCGACGCTGCACAATCGCGCCGTGATTGCGCGCCAGGACATCCGGGTGGGCGACTTTGTCTGCCTGGAGAAGGCGGGCGAAATCATCCCGGCGGTCGGCGAAGTGGATCTCGCAAAGCGCCCGGCCGATAGCCGGCCTTACGTTTTTCCCGCCACCTGCCCGGCCTGCGGCACCACGGTCGTGCAGCTTGAAGGCGAGGCGGCGGTGCGCTGCCCGAACCCGGCGTGCCCGGCGCAAGTGCGCCAGCGCGTGCGGCATTTTGCGTCCCGATCCTGCGTGGGAATCGACGGACTCGGTCCGGCCACGATCAACGCGCTGGTCGCGAGCAGACGCGTGAAGAACATTGCCGATGTCTACCGGCTTCGCCGCGAGGATTTGGCGGCGCCGGGCCGCGGCGGGGGAAAATCCGCCGGCCACCTGCTCGCGGCAATCGAGCGGAGCAAGCGGGCGGAGCTGTGGCGGTTCATCTACGGATTGAGCATTCCGCACGTCGGTGCGACGACGGCCAGAACTCTGGCCCGCCGGTTCGGCAGCCTCGAGGCGCTGGCGTCGGCGAGGCGCGAGGACTTTGTCACAGGACCACGCGGTGCGGGGCGGAGACTTGGTGAGATGACCATGAACGCCGTCCTGGCCTACTTCAGCGTGTCGGAAAATCGTGCGGTCGTGGCGGACCTCGCGGCTCTGGGCGTGCGCCCGGTCGCTCCGCCACCGGCGGACGAATGAGCCAGATTCTTTTCGAAAAGGCTGGTTTCATCTCCGGGGGACGATAATCGTGGCGGCTCATTCAACATGGCCAAGGCAGCCAAACGACGGATGTGTCCGGCCCTCGGGCGGGAGATTTCTTCGGAAGATTGCGGTGAAAACCGGTGCAGCCGATATGCGTGTCCGGCGGATTGCGGACATAATCCATTCGCGCCGGCCCATTACACGCAGCTCCTGGAAATCGAGGACGTGCTGGACAAGAAAACCCTCGCCTGGCTGTTCGACGACGCCTCCGACCGCCCGGCGTTGGAGCGGACCTTCCGCCGCGCCGTGGAATCCCAATCGCCTCACGCCGCGCATGCGTTCACGGTCTGGCGGCTTTTCTTGCAGTTGGGGGCAGACGGCCTGACCTGTGCGCAACGCTGGGAACGGGCCGGCTTCCGGGGTTTGAAGAACGACGAGCGGGTTCTATTTCGCGCCAAGATGCAGACGCGCGTCGCGTTGCTGGAGATCCGCCGCGTGATTGACGAGCAACACCTCGAAGCCATCGACCTGTTCGTCCCGGGCGGGGCACCACTGCGCATTGTGGATCGGAGTCTGGCCAGACAGGCGGTGCGTTTCGCGCCGTTTCTCACCTGGAGCTTTCCGCTGCCCCATTTCTGGCGAATATCCGGCACCGCTTTGGTGATTCCGGACTGGGCGCCATTGGAGCCGGTCGAAATCGTCACCGAACTGGCGCGACACCTCGGCGGCCCGGTCGAAACCGAGCCGATGCGGCGCTGGCTGGCCGAGCATTTCGTGCAGGTGAGCGACGCGGTCGACGCGACAGCGGGAGAACGCCGGCGGCTGATGTTTGCGCAGATCGACGCCAAATGGGGCTCGGCGGTGTACGAACTGCACGCGCCGTTCGCCGAGTGTCGCGCCGTGCTGGACAAGGTTGCCGACATCGACGAGGACGATCTGGACGCAAAGGAGCGGCGCGAAGGCTTCGCGGAGGCGCGGACGTGGTTCGACGAAGCCGGCGCCTCAGTCGTTGCCCAGCCGGAGGGAGGTCGTCCGAATTTGGGCCGCGTGCTGCTGGGCCAGACGTTTTGGCGGATCGAAGCGATGGGCGCCGCCCGGCTGGCGCGGCTGCGCGGGAAATTGGAAATGCGGCTGGGCGACCGGGTGCATTTTACTGGCGAGCGGCTCGACGACCTCGGCGCCCGGATGGCGTTGAAAGAGCCGCTGGGCAATCCGACGCTTGTACCGCCGCGGCTGTTGGAACATGCGCCGACGTTGCAATTGATGACCTCCCAGCTCGCCGCATCGCCCGGCCGATCGCAGGAAGAAATGCTGGCGGAGGTGGAGCAGGCCTACTTGCGGGCATTTTCCGACGAGTCCGTTCCCGCGTTGGATGGGCGGACGCCACGCGAGGCCGCGCGCGACCCGGCGTTGCGACCGAAGCTCGTGCGCCTGATGAAATCTCACGTGCGCGGCCAGGACGAGAAGAACCTGCGGACCGGGCGCAATGTCGATATCAACTGGTTGCTGCGCGACCTCGGTCTGGACGAACTCGACGTGCCGGCCCCGCCGGCGCGCCCGCCAGTCGAAACTGGGGACGATGCGGAAATGGAGCCGCTGGACGAAGAGAAGGCACCTTGGGAGGAGGAGGACAACGAACCCGACGAGGCCTGGCCGGAGCCCGATCCGCTGCCCGACGTGCCGTTCGACTTCAATGAAGCCGCCAAGCGGCTGAAGACAGCGCTGGTGGAGTTCGACACGGCGGCGGAAGCCCTGGACGAACTGGAGGCGAGTGGCGCGACCCTGGTTCCCGACGCGACCGAGCTGACTAAAGGTCTGCTCAGTGAATTGGAGTTCAGTTATCTGGTGACTTTTCTACTGCAGGCTTGGTTTGCCATGGTGCCGTCTGGCTGCCGGGCGCCGCGTCTGCGCCTGCCAGCCATGAGCGAGGCCATGCGGCGTGAGATGGCTCTCCTGGCACCGAGAGTGATTTCCGGCCCGGCGAAAGCGTTGAGTGAGATCCTGTCGGATTGCAGTCAGCCGGCGTTGCTGCAGTTGCTGATGGCGCGGTTATTCGACAACGCCGGCAAAGTGCCGAAGAAGATACGTCCATCGATTGAATCCCAGGCGCCGATGGTGGTGGCGTTGAAAGTTGTAATCAACGAGCTCGATCGCGCCTTGCGCTAGCCATTGACCGCCCCCGCGTCGGCCGCTTTAAGTTACTCATGGCCGATATGCTTACGGTTCGATTGGGGGATCGCAGCTACCCCATCCATTTCGCCGCCGATCTGCGGCAGGAGATCCGCGCTGAACTGGAAGCATTGGACAAGTCAGGTCGCAAAGTGGCGGTCGTGACGGATTCCAACGTGGCGAACGAACAGAAACGGGCTTTGGAAGAGATCGCTGCCGGTGCGTCAACGCTGGTTCTCCCGCCGGGTGAATCCACCAAATCCCTGGAGTCATTGGGCCGGGTCTTGGATTTCCTGGCGGAGCAGCGCCTGGACCGTAGCGGCGTGCTGTTTGCCCTGGGCGGCGGGGTGATCGGCGACCTGGCCGGGTTCGCGGCAGCCGCCTATCTGCGCGGCATCGATTACCATCAAATCCCCACAACCTTGCTCGCCATGGTGGACAGCTCGGTCGGCGGCAAGACCGGCATCAATCTGAAGGCCGGCAAGAACCTGGCCGGGGCGTTTCATCAACCGCGCGGTGTCTTCATCGGCACGGGATACTTGGCGACGCTGCCGGCGCGCGAGTTTGCCGCCGGCATGGCCGAAGTGATCAAGGATGGTCTCTTGGGCGATGCGGAGCTATTCGGCCGTCTGGAGCATTCGCCTCTCTCGGTTGCCAGCCCCGATCTGCCGGCCGTCATCCGCGGCTGCTGTGCCATCAAGGCGCGCCTGGTCGAGACGGACGAGCGCGAACAGGCAAACGAGGGCGGTCGGGCCTTGCTGAATCTCGGTCATACCTTCGGCCATGCGATCGAACAGGCGACCGGTTATGGCCGCTATCTGCACGGCGAGGCCGTGGCCATCGGTCTGGCCGCCGCCGCCCGCCTGTCGCGGGAGCTCGGCCACCTCACCGCGGACGAGGTGGCGCGTATCGACGCGGTTCTGTCCGTGCATGCCCTGCCCACCCGGCTGACGGCCGCTCTGCCGGTGACTAGGCTCATGGCGGCGATGGCCCGCGACAAGAAAGTGCGCGCCGGGCTGCCGCGTTTCGTCGTGCTGACACGCCTGGGTGAGGCCGTCACGCGGGAGGGCATTCCGCCGGCATCGGTCGAGGCGGCCTGGCGCGAAGTGGGCGCCGCTTGATTTCGGATTGCAGATACCGGAGATCGGATGGTAAATAGATGCCTCGCGCCGTTAAGAAGACACCGGTGCTGCTCCAGACCATCTTTCCTGTTTCCGGTATCCGAAATCCAAAATCAAGATGTCGGCCATCGACGAAGGCATCGTCCGCGAATACTTCGAGCAAAACGGCTTCCTCGTGCGGCAGGCCCGCAAGTACCAGGTCCAGACACGCCGCAAGACGAGCGATGAGGAGGTCGATTTGCTGGTCTATAATCCCGCCTTCGAGCGCGGCGGCCGCAAGCCGGAATTCTTTCTGTTTTCGACCGAATTGCGGCTGGTCGACCGGGCCATCGTCGTCGTGAAAGGATGGCATACCACCGGCCATTTCACGCCGGCCATGCTGAAGAGCAGTCCCGAGATTTTTACTTTTCTTCAGGAGAACGTGATCAAGGAAGCCAGCCGTTTCTTCCCGGTGGATCCGGACGAACCCGGCAACCATCCGGACATCACGAAGATCCTCGTGTTGCCTGGGCTGCCGACGGCCGAGCCGTTCCGCTCGCAAAGCGTGCAGATGCTCAAGGAGCGCGGAGTCGACGCCATCATTTCCTTCCGGACCATGCTGCTCGACATCATCGATCGGACCGAAATCAACCGGAACTATCGAAAGTCCGACACGCTGCAGTTGCTCCGTATCCTCAAGACCTACGATCTTCTCAAGGAGCCCCAGCTTGACCTCCTGCCCGACCGGACGGCGGCGCGGCGGAGGCCTGTGGCGGAGAGTTGATCCCGCCTTCGCGACCGGCAATGACGAAGATTCATCCCACCGCCATCATCGAGGCCGGTGCCGAGCTGGGAGAGGATTGCGTGGTCCACGCCCATGCCATTCTCACGCGCCACGCCCGATTGGGCGCCGGCGTGGTGGTTCATCCGGGCACGGTCGTTGGCGGCGACCCCCAGGACCTGAGGTTTGATCCGGCGACAGATTCCGGCGTGCGCATCGGATCGCACACGGTCTTGCGGGAGAACGTGACGGTCAACCGGTCAACCGTGGCGGGCGGCGAAACGGTGGTCGGCGCGGACTGCTTTATCATGGCCGGGGCCCATGTGGCGCACGATTGCGTGGTGGGCGACCAGGTGGTGCTCGCCAACAATGTCCTTCTGGCCGGCCATGTGCGGCTCGGCGCATTCACGTTTGTCGGCGGGGGCGCGGCCTTTCACCAGTTCACGCGAGTGGGGGAGAGTGCGATGGTCGGAGGGCTGGCCCGCATCAGCCTCGACATTCCGCCCTACGTGATGGCGGCCGAACGGGACGAGGTCGTGGGCCTCAACCTGGTGGGGCTGAAGCGCCGCGATTTCCCGCGGGAAGTCATTGCCGAGTTAAAGGACTGTTTTCGTGAAGTCTATTTTGAGGGCGGCAATGTCCGACAGCGGGCGCAGGACGTGCTGCGTCGCGGCGTGCGGAGCCCGGAGGTGAAAAGCTTCCTGGAGTTCTTTGCGGGCGGGCGGCGCGGAGTGGCGCGGGCGCGCCGGGTCTGGTCGACGGAGCAAGAGGCGCCCGGCGAAACACTGGGATAACGCGGCTGGCCGCCGGTGCAGGCCGCTCGTGCCACATGTCAGACCAACCTCAGAACAAACTCGCGCTCACCTGCGGCGACCCGGCCGGCATCGGGCCGGAGGTCCTGATGGGGTGGTTGAAAGCCCACCCGGATGAAGCCCGGCAGACGGCCGTCATCGGCCCCGGCCGCTGGCTCGACCAACTGCCGGCAGCCGGAGCCAAGATACCGGTGGGGCTGGAGGAGTTCGCGGCCGAACCGGGCCGACCGACCGGCGAAGGGGCGCTCGTCGCCTGGGCGGCGATGGAACGCGCGGCGGCGGGCTGCCTCGCGGGAGAATTCGCCGGCGTGGTCACCGGCCCGGTCAGCAAAGCGCGGCTGGCAGGCATCGGCTACCCGTACCCCGGTCAGACCGAGTTTTTCGCGGCGCGCTGGGGCGGCGAACCCACCATGGCCTTTTGCGGCGGGCGGCTGCGGGTGGCCCTGCTTTCCTGGCACGTGCCGCTGCGCAACGTGCCCGCATTCCTCACCGCCGCGAATTTTGCGCGGGTCGTCCGGGCGACGGCGGAGTTGGCCCAGGCGGAAGGGATCGCGCAGCCGCGCCTGGGCGTGTGCGGTCTCAACCCGCATGCCGGAGAGGGTGGGTTGCTCGGCGACGAGGAACAGCGCATCATCGATCCAATTCTCAGCGGGCTGCGGGCGGCGTTTCCCGGACTCTCGGCGTGCCAGCCGGCCGATACGCTGTTCGCGCGACAGTTGCGAGGGGAGTTCGATGCGGTGATCGCGTTGTATCACGATCAAGGTCTGGCGCCGCTGAAGGCGGTCGATTTTGACGAGGCCGTCAACGTCACGCTCGGTCTTCCGCACGTCCGCACGAGTCCGGATCACGGCACCGCCTTTGACATTGCCGGGGAAGGCCGGGCCAGCCCGCGCAGCTTTGCCAACGCCGTCACCGTGGCCTGGCGGTTGATCGCCTGGCGCGCCGCGCGCCCCGGCGGAATCTGATGAGGATTGCCTGGTCTGACCCTTTGGGTTTCGCGGATGCGTGGCGCGCATCACGGGCGCCGGCGAACGGGTCATTCCTCCATTCAGGCGGCTGGGACTTGCGACGAGGGCACTTCTTCATTTCCTTGAGGTATGGGACACTGCACGACCGCGATGCTTTTTCAGGCGCCCAGGAACACTTGGCCGCCAAGGTGTCGAATTAGGTGTTGTCAATGCCCGCCTTTACCGCAAGAACTCGCCTCGACCCTGACCTAATTCACCTCCTGATTGATGGCTAACGCACTTTCTCCCGGTGGCCGCCCCGGCTACCCCCCGCGCCGCAACACGGATCCGTTTGCCAACATCCGTCGCAACCATCGGATCAAGGCCGACCAGATCCGGGTCATCAGCCCTGAAGGGAAACAGCTCGGCGTTCTGGCGACGGGCAAGGCACTGCAGCTCGCGCAGCAGTTCGACCTCGACCTCGTTGAAGTCGCCCCCAACGTCACGCCGCCGGTTTGCCGGATCATGGATTTTGGCAAGTACATGTACGAGGAGTCGAAAAAGCACTCCCACGTGAAGACGACGGCGAGCAAGATCAAGGAGATCGAATTCAGCGTACGGATCGAGCAGAACGATTTCATCACCAAGCTGCGCCACGCCGAGGAATTCCTGGAGCACGGCAACAAGGTGAAGCTTCGCCTGAAATTCCGCGGCCGTGAAATGGCCCGCACCGAGATGGGCTTCGAGGTCGTCAACCGCGCCATCACCGAACTCGCGGGGATGGGACATCCCGACGGAACAGCCAAGCTGACCGGCCGAAATATCTACGCCATGCTTACGCCGCTGCCCATCAACAAGCGTAAGGCCAGATTTCACCTCAAGGAGACCGTCGCGCAGCCGGCCGTCGCGTCGACACCATCGCCAGTGCTGACGGCGCCGCCCCCGCCGTCTCCGGCTTAATCCCGCAGATTCATGGCGCGGCCCCGCGCACGCAATCTGCCGGTCATCCTGGCGGGTCTCCTGCTCGCCGGTGGCTGCAGCGCGCCGGTGGCGGCGCAGAACCGGTCCGCCGCCGCTCACGCGGTTGCGCCGGCCGGCCGGCCTGCGCCCGCCGCCCCTGCTCCCGCTCCGATCGCGCCGGCCCCGCCGGCGCTACGCGCGGTCGCGGTCGTCGCCCCGCCGCCCGCACCGGTGAGCCGGCTCTGGCCGTTCAAGCACATCTACAACGCCGACTTCGTGGATGTGCGGGCGATCGCCGAGCGCTACGATCTCAAGGCGTCGTGGGTGGCGAGCGGCCGCATCATGCAACTGGCTGACGCCCATGGCCGCGTGCGCTTGAGATTCGAGAATCGGGACCGGGACTTCTATTGTGACGGGATTCGCGTGTTCATGGGTGAAACCACCGTGTTCAACCAGGGCAGCCTCTACGTCAGCAAGATCGACGTCATCAAAACCATCGTTCCGCTGCTGCGACCGGCCGAGTACGCGAGCCAGCTGCCGGCGCCCCCGCGGCGGATCGTGCTGGACGCGGGGCACGGCGGCAACGACCCGGGCAAGCAGAACTTCGTACTGCACCTTGACGAAAAGAGTCTGACGCTCGATGTGGTGCTGCGGCTGAAGAAGCTGCTCGAAGGGCGCGGCTATCAGGTGCTGCTCACCCGCAGCGACGACCGCAAGATCGAGCTGGATAATCGTCCGGCGGTTGCCAACGAGACCAAAGCGGATCTCTTCATCAGCGTGCATTTCAACTCGGCCGAGGCCACGGTCACCGGCACCGAAACGTGGGTGCTGACGCCGCAGCTCCAGATCTCGACGCAGCCCGAGCAGGATAAGGCGATGGTGCGCGCCGTCTATCCGGGCAATCACCAGGATTTCGCCAATGTCCTGCTCGGTTACCAGCTTCACCGCGCCATGCTCGCGGGCCTCAAGACGGCCGACCGCGGTTTGAAGCATTACCGGTATGCGGTCCTGCGCGGGGCCGAATGCCCGGCGGCGCTGATCGAGGCCGCGTTTCTCTCCAATCATACGGAGGCCTTGCGGATCGCCACGCCCGAGTACCGCCAGCAGATCGCCGCGGCCCTCGCCGACGGGATCGATGACTACTCCGCCGTCCTGGCGGCGTTGCACCCGGCCCCGGCGGAAACCCGTCCGGCACCCGCCGCGTCTCACCAGCATCCATGAATCATCGTACCTGTTCCTCCGGGGTGGCGCTCGTTCTCTTGACGGCGGCGATCGTGCCGTCCAGCCGGGCGTGGGACTATGAAGGCCATCGCATGGTCAACGAACTCGCGCTCGCGTCGCTGCCGGCGGATTTTCCGGCATTCGTGCGCGCGCCGGCGGCGGCGGAGCGGATTGCCTTCCTCTCCGGCGAACCCGACCGCTGGAGAAACGCCTCCGATCTTCCGCTCCGGCATGAGAACAATCCCAATCATTACCTCGACCTCGAACAGCTTGATTGGGCCGGGCTCGATCTGGCGTCGCTCAGCCCGCTCCGCTATGAATTTGCCCTGCAATTCGCCGCCGGACGCGAGGCGCACGCCGCCCGGTTTCCCCGGATCGATCCGGCGAAGAATGCCGAGCACACCCGGGAATGGCCGGGCTTTCTGCCGTGGACGATCACGGAGAGCTTCGAACGGTTGAAGTCGGCGTTCTCCTACCTGCGCGCCTTCCAGGAAAGTGGTGGCACGCCTGCGGAAATCGCCAACGCGCAGGCCAACATCATCTTCTTCATGGGCGTCATGGGACATTATGTGGGCGATGGCGCACAACCGTTGCATGTCACCGTGCAGCACAACGGCTGGGTGGGCGCCAATCCGCACGGCTACACCACCGACCCGAAATTCCATGCCTGGATCGACGGCGGATTCATCGCCAAGGCCGGTATCACCTTCGACCAGCTCGCTCCGCGGGCGCGGACGGCGCGGCTGCTCGCCACGACCCCGCAGCCGGGAGAACGCGACGCGATGTTCACGGAGGTGATGCGCTATCTTCGGGCGCAGAACGAGCGGGTGGTTCCGCTTTATCAGCTGGAGAAGGCAGGCAAGCTCCGGGCCGATGGCTCGCCGGGCAGTTTCGCCGGCCGGGAGTTTATCGGTGAGCAACTGCTGCGCGGCGGAGAGATGCTCGGCAGCATCTGGCTCACGGCGTGGCGCACCGCGCCCGCCGACCAGTATCTGCTTGGTCAGCTCGCGCGCCGGTCTGCCGCCGCCCCGGTCGCGAAGTAATCTCCCGGCGTTTCCTGCCCGCCGGATCCTCGCGGGGATGCCTTCCGGCCTGGCGGGTTCATTCCGGCCGGGAATGGCGGGCTCCCCGGACCCCCAGGACCAAGCCCGCGCCGGCGAGGAAGAGCAGGAAGCTGTAGCCGAAAGCGACCGTGACGCCGGCCGTGCTCCAGAGCGTGCCCACGACCACGCTCGACAGGAAATCGCCCGCGCCGTTCACCGTGGCCAGCACGCCGAACGCCATGCCGTGCTGCGCTTCGTCCACCAGTTCGGCGCACAGCGAGTCCTCCAGCGTTTCCTCAACGGCGACATAGATGCCGCCGGCCACGAACACCAGCGCGAGGGTCCAGAGGCCGAGCGGCAGGGTCATCACGGCCAGCGCCATGAGCGCGGCGAGCGCGTACCCGCCGGCGAGCAGCGGCGGCTTGGGCAGACGATCGGCCAGCCAGCCGGCGATGAAGGCAAAGGCCGCATAAAAGACATTGTGGGCCACATACAGCGCGACCGCGGCGCTGGCCGCTTTCACCGGGCCCAGCATCGGCGTCAGTTTTTGCGTCGCGAGCAGGATCAGCAAGGTATGCGCAAAGTCTCCCGCCCCGAAGAGACCGACCGCCACCAGGAATTTGCGGTAGGGCGCGGGCAGCATCCGCAGCCGTTCGCCAAACGAAATGTGCGGCACCGGCTTGCGTTCCTTCTCTTTGACGAGGAAGGCGATGAGCGCGGCGGCGATCAGGCTCGGGATGAGCGTCGCGGCGAACAGGCTGGGATAATGATGGTGAAAAGCCGCGAGGAGCACGAACGCCGTCGCCGGACCGACGATTGCGCCCAGCGTGTCCATCATCCGCTCGAAGCCGAAGGCGCGGCCATAAGTCTCCTTCGTCACCGACCCGGCCAGCAGCGCCTTGCGCACCGGCGTGCGCACGCCGCGGCCGAGCCACGCGCCCGTGCGCCCCAGCAGGACGTGCCACGGCGCGGTGGCCAGACCGAACGACGCCGTGCCCAGGGCGGTGACCAGATAGCCGACGACGGCGATCGGTTTGCGGCGGCGCAACTTGTCCGTGTAATACCCGGAACCCATCTTGGCGAAGCTGGAAAGGCCGTCCGAGATGCCTTCGATGAGACCGAGCCAGACTGCGGCGGCGCCCATCGTCGCGAGAAACGCGGGCAGCACGGTCGTGGCGATCTCGTGCGACCAGTCGCTGAACAGCGACGCCAGCCCGATGCCCAGCACCGTGCGATTGAGCCAACGGGCGCGAGAAGCGGAAGGCGGCGGTGTTTCAGTGGCGGGCGGTTGTCCCATGAGCTGGATCCTTCAGGGCGCAGGAGTTTAGCCGACGTGACGGACGGCCTCCAGGTTCATCAATGGCAACGGAATGATGATAACGAACGCAAGGCGGCGGGCGTCGAGGGAGAGGCAGGAGGCCGGAGAAGAGTCATCGACGGTCAGGGGGAAGCGGGGGAGGGCCCCGGCGGCACGATCGTGCCGCGGTAGTGCAGGACGCGCACTTTTTCGAGGGTGACAAGACCGCCGCTGATCATGCCGTCGAGCACGGGGAGGAAGGCATTGATCTTCTCCTCGCTGTCAACGATCTCGATGACTAGCGGCAGGTCGACCGACAGGCGAAGAATCTTGCTCGTGTGCATGCGGCTGGATTTGCCGAAGCCCATCGCGCCGCGCAGCACGGTCACGCCGGCGAGGTGCTGTTCGCGCGCCTTGAACACGATGGCCTCGTAGAGCGGCTGGTGGTGCCACTTGTCGGACTCGCCGATGAAGATTCGCAGGAGAATGGATTCGTTGGGTATTTCCATGTCAGGATCCCTTCAGTTGGTTGAAGTAGGCGGCCGCCAGGTGGCCGAGCCAGACGGCGACCAGGCAGGCGACGAGCGAACCGACCGTGTTGCCGCCGGCCTGCAGCCACTCGCCGTCACGGGCGAGGTTGAGCGTCTGCAGGCTGAACGAGGAAAACGTCGTGTAGCCGCCGCAGACGCCGGTCATGAAAAACTGCCGCGAGTTGCCCCCGGCGAAAACCCGGCCGTCCGGGCCGGTCAGGGTGGCGTAAAAGCCGATGATGAACGAGCCCGTGACATTGACGACAAACGTGCCCCACGGAAACGCGGCGCCAACGTGAGTGGCGACCAGGCCTGAGAGCCAGAAGCGGGCGACGCTGCCAAGTGCCCCGCCCAGGGCGATCAAAAGATATAGAACCATGACTTTCCTGTAACCGCTTCAACTGCAGCAGGAGTCATTAGCGTCCGCAAGCGCGGGGCGGTTCACCCTGTCGGGTCGGCGGAATCCATCGCCGGAAACGAAATAGAAGACGGGGCCAGCGGAATGGCAAGTCGCGCGAAATCCGGCGCAGCAGGCGTGAGACCGGTCAGAGTCCTTCCACGATCTTGTCCGCCAAACCGTACTCGATGGCTTCCTTGGCGTTCAAATAGAAGTCGCGATCGGTGTCTTTGGAGATCTTCTCGATCGGCTGACCGGACGCGCCGGCCAGGATCTGGTTCAACTCGTCGCGCAGCTTCTCCATTTCCTTCGCCTGAATATTGATATCGGTGGCGGGGCCGATGAATCGCCCGGCGATCAGGGGTTGGTGGATCAGCACCCGGGCGTGGGGATAGATCAGGCGGCGACCCTTCGGCGCGGCGCACAACAAGACGGATCCCATGGACGCGGCCATTCCCGTCACAACGATGGTGACGGGCGAGGTCAGCAGCTTGATCGTATCGTAAATTGCCATGCCCGCCGTGATGGAGCCACCGGGTGTGTTGATGTAAAAGGTGACGTCCTTGCCCGGATCTTTCGACTCAAGGTACAGGAGCTTCTCGCACACGTCCTTGGCCGTCTCGTCGGTGACCGCGCCCCAGAGGAAAATCTTCCGCGCATCGAGGAACTTCCGTTGAATGAGGGCACCCACTCCGGGGGGAGTTTGCGCGGACTTCGGCTCCTCCCCGGGTTCGTCCTCCTCGTCGTCGAGGCGGGCGGGCAGGCAGGAAGAGCGGGGATCGGAAAAGAGTTTCTGTTCGGACATGATCCGGCAAACTGTGCGCGGCCGTCATCGGTTGTCCAACGAAAAGGAACCCAGAGACTTCGGAACTCCTCGGGAATATGCCGGACCTTCGCGCGCCACGGACGCAGGCTCGGCAGATGACCGGATTGCATTAGCCGACGGCGTTGGGTCCGCTCGCCGGCGCGCGCGGCGACACGCGATCCGCCGCGCGCAGAAGCGGCGGGATCCGAAAATTCCATCATTAACACGCGCCGTTGCCCCGGAGATCTGCGCTCAGCCGCGGAAGTAGAGGTAGGCGCCGAGAATGCAGACCAGGATCAAGCCGGACGCCGCTACCTCGCGCCAATCCCAGCTGGCATAGGTCTTCGCTTTGTCTTCTTGCGTGGACGTGCCGAACGTCAGTCCCTCGATGCGGGCGTAATCCGGGTCCGCAGTAAAATAACTGACCGACACCATGACGACTGCTGAGACGATAGTGATCAGGATGCTGAAGTACTGGTAGTTGATGTTATTCATCACCCACAGAAAGGAGCCTTCAGCATAACCGCCTTCAAACCCTTTCAGCTTCATGGTGACCGGCGTATCGATGAGCATGCGGAACAATCCAAGCGCGAAGCCCACGACCATCGTCCAGAGGCAACCGCGCGCGTTGAGGCGCTTCCAGAACACACCGAAGAAGAAAACGACGAAGATCGGCGGCGCCAGATAGCCCTGCACCGACTGCAGATAATCGTAAAGACTGTGCGCTCCCTGGACCACTGGGATCCACGCCAGGGCGATCAGCACCATGATGGTCGTGGCGATTCGTCCCATCCGCACGAGTTGAGACTGCGACGCGCCGGGCCTGAATTTCTGGTATAGGTCCACCGTGAACAAAGTGGAGCAGGCGTTGAATACGCCAGCGAGGGAGCCCATCAAGGCCGAGAGCAATCCGGCCACCACGAGGCCGCGCAGGCCGGACGGCAGGAGGTGCTTCACCATCATCGGAAACGCGTTCTGGGGGTCGTAGTTTACGCCCATGGAGATTTCCGGCACCTTGTTGCTCTTGACCAGCGCATACCAGATCAGGCCGGGGATGATGAACAGGTAGGGAGGAAACAGTTTGAGGAACGCGGCGAAGATGCTGCCCCGGCGTGCGGTCTGCTGGTTCGGGGCGCTCAGAGCCCGCTGAACGATGTATTGGTCGGTGCACCAGTACCACAGGCCGATGATCGGCGCACAAATCAGCATGCCGAGCCACGGGTAATGGTCGTTGAAATACCAGGCCTGTTTCACCATGTGCCCGTCGGCCGCGCGCTCCAGCACCGGCGCCCAGGTGGACTCGACACCCGGCGGCGTCATCGGTTTCCATAGGTTGAACATGTCAGAGCCGCAGATGGCGCGCAGTTCGTGCCAGCCGCCGAGTTTGTACAGGCCGTAGAAAGTGAGGGTCGCCGAGCCGCAGATCAGAACGACGACCTGGACTGCGTCGTTGTACGCCACTGCGCGCATGCCGCCCAGGGTGGTGTACAGGCCGGTTAATACGATCACCGCGACGGAACCGATCCAGAAGCTATTGATTTCCACGCCCCACAGGTTCACGTGGATTTCCGGGAGCAGCGTGGAGAAAACCACGCCGCCGGCAAAGATACCCACGGCGATCTTCGACACGACGAACGTGATCAACGACACAATCGACAGCACATAGCGCGAGCTGGGGCTGAAGCGACGTTCGAGGAACTCCGGCATCGTGAAGACGAGGGAACGCGCATAAAACGGGACGAAGACCCAGGCCAGCACCAGGAGGCACCAGGCATGCAGTTCATAATGCGCCATGGCCACGCCATCCTTGGCGCCCGAGCCCGCGAGACCGACGATATGTTCCGAGCCGATGTTTGAAGCGAAAATGGAGGCGCCGATGACCCACCAGCCGAGGTTGCGGCCGGCCAGAAAATAATCGGTCGCGTTGTCCTTGGCCCTCTTTACGACCCACCAGGCAACGCTCAGCAGGATGCTAAAATAGAGCACGATGGCCAGCCAGTCGACGCCGGTCAGGGTCGAGGTGTCGGCGTTCGCGGCTGCGAGGATTGGGGTCAGGGTATTCATGGACTCGGGATGGATCGGATGGGCAAACGGCGGACAAAGAAAGGGAGCCGTTGGGGTGGTCGGAGAGGCCTGGTGGGGCGCGATCCGGCCTTACAGCCTACGCGGTGCCCAAAGGGCGGGGTGGAATCGGCGTGTCACCAGCGGAGGGGAAGGCGCGCCGGCTTCGACGGCAAGATCTCATGCGCAAAACGCGGGGCAGTTTGTTAATCGTCAATCCAGTGGCGAGCATAATCCATCCGCCAATGATTCGCACCTCGGTTGAACGTCACCGCCGCCACGTTCGCCAGGAAACGGACCGCCTCCTCACGCGCGGCGACATTGGCCGATTTCGCTCCCGGAGCACGGCTGCGCTTTGCCGTGTGGTCGGCGCGGGTGCGACTCAATCGAGCGCGGTGAGACGAAGGTTCCGCAGTTCGAAAGGAAACCCTTCCAGCTGGATCCCGATCCGTCCGGCGTTTGGACTGCAGTGGGTGACCCTGTTCTGGAAGACGCCGTTGATGCTGACCTGGATCGTTCCGCCGCGGCAGACGACATCGATGGAATTCCATTCGCCCAGAGCCTTCTCAGAAACCAGGCTCAGGTGATCGAGCTGCGGCGTCTTGGCTCCGGGATCGGAGGACAGCGCTTCGGCGAACTTCGCACCCGCCATCGGCAGCAGATCGCCGGCCCGATTGATTCTGGTCTGGATTTGAAGCGACACCGGCCAGGTGTTGCGGTCGACCGGTCCGGAGGCGATATGCACCAGCACGCCGCTGTTGCTGTTCCTGGCGGCGCCCGCGGGCCAGCGATATTCGACGTGCAACCGGTAATTCTCGTACGAGCCCGCCGCCAGCAGATAACCCACCGGCTTGCCGCTGACAGCGAACCCTCCGCCATCGGTCACATGGCATGCCGTGGCGATATCCGTCGCGGGATTTGCCACCAGTTCCCATCCGGTGAGATCTTTGCCGTTGAAGAGGTCCACCGGCGCGGCCGCGCGGGCAATGCCAAAGGTGAGGAGAATGAGGATGAAGCGGTGCATTGCCGGAAAACGTGACCAGGAAGGCGATTTAGTGAAACCACAAAACCAGCAGCGGAAGAGTCCGGTCATTGATGGTTTGGACCTGCATCCGCGAAAAAAGCTCCGTGGTCACCTGCGCGCGGATCGAGCCGCAAGCGCCGCGTCCACGGCAGCACGCAGCGCCCGGGCGGCGGCGCGGGGATCCGGGGCGGCGCAGATGGCCGACACCACCGCGACGCCGCCGGCGCCCGCCGCAATGGCGCGGGCGGCGTTGGCGATGGTGATGCCGCCGATCGCGACCACCGGCAGCGGGAGACGGCGCCGGAGGGCGGCAAACTTTTCCTCGCCCAGCGCCGGCGCCGCATCGGTCTTTGTGCCGGTCGGAAAGAGCGGTCCGAGTCCGACGTAATCAACCGAGCCGTCGAGCATGGCCAACTGGCGCTCGTCGGTGATCGAGAGTCCGATGATCGCGTGTGGACCGAGCAGGGCGCGGGCGGCGGCCGGCGGCAGATCGTCCTGGCCGACATGGGCGCCCTCCGCGCCGATTGCCTGCGCCACGTCGATCCGGTCGTTGACGATGAGCGGAATCCGGCGCGGCGCCAGCAGGGCGTGCAGCGCCCGGCCGGTTTCGACCAGCCGCCGGGCGGGTCCGTCCTTCTGGCGGAGCTGCACGATCGTCACGCCGCCGGCGATGGCAGCCGCCACCGTCTCAACAAGGCCGCGGCGGGCGGTCATCTCCGGATCGGTGACGAGGTAAAGGGAAAGATCGAACCGTTGCTTCATGCAAAGATGGGGAAGGTGGAACCTGCCGTCCCGGCAGGTTGTCGAGCCTGCCGGGACGGCGGGCTCCACCCGTTTCATGCCACGATCTTCAGCCGGCGTTGAATCGTCGCGGCATCGAGCTGATGCAACGCGTCGAGCAGATGGAGCTGAAGCGACCCCGGTCCCGGGCTCTGTTCGGCGGCCATCTCCCCGGCGATCGCCAGGAACGACAGACCCGCGGCCACGGCGGCCAGGCGGTCTTTCTCCACGGCCAGGGCGGCGCCGATCAGGGCGGTGGCGGTGCAGCCGAGTCCGGTCACCTTCGTCATCAGCGGATGTCCGTTGGACAGCCCGACGAGCGCAGCGCCATCCGTCACGTAGTCCGTCGCGCCGGTCACCGCCACGACGGCGCCCGTCGCCTGCGCCAGCCGCCGGGCGGGCGCGAGGGCGTCGGCCGAACCGTGCGAGGCGTCGACGCCCTTGGTTGTCTCGGCCGTCGCGCCGGCGAGCACCATGATTTCGCTGGCGTTGCCGCGGATGCAGGCGGGTTTGAGTCCGGCGAGCGCGGCGGAGGTTTGGGTGCGGTACGTCGTGGCGCCGGCGCCGACGGGATCCAGCACCCAGGGTATGCGGCGGGCGACGGCGGCCCGGACCGCCTTGTGCATCGCGGCGACCCAGGCGGGCGA
>OCTA010002300.1_pt1 | contig 17460 bp, 11 predicted proteins | sample 1538991 | NCBI WGS metagenome assembly OCTA01 (sample SAMEA3539302, study PRJEB22396) | soil metagenome | biome: tundra; feature: field; material: soil | place: USA | collected 2010-05 | depth 0.15 m | reverse complement strand
GAAGACGAAAGAGCTCGGCGTCCCAGTTGCCTGTTTCGAGATTTACCAGGCCCGTGTGAGTGGCATTGGTGTACTCAGCAACGCGGCGGCCGCCGAGCCAATAGAGCACAAACTCGGGGAACATGACCCAGGGGCTGCGGGCTTCGATGCCTGCGGCGGGGTCGGCGAGGAGCTGGTAGACAGTGTTGATGCGAAGAGGCGAGGCGCCGGTGCGCTGGAAAAGCTCGAATGGTGGAACCACCAGGTCCGCAGCCTCTTTCGCGGCCACGGTGCGCTCATCGCGGTAGCAGAAGGGCTCGCGCAGCGGTTGGCCGTCGGGAGCGAGGCGGACGTAATCTACAGACCAACTGTCAACGCCGATGGAGGCGATGCCTTCGGGCGCGGCTTGCGCTGCTTTGCGCAGGCCCACTTCAAGGCCGGAGAGAATTGCCTGGAGCGGCCAGTGCAGGGAGGCTCCGCGATGCACCGGGCCATTCGGGATGCGGTGAATGAGCTCGATCTGAGGGGTGCCGGCGCTCCAGCGGAGCAGTGAGACGCGGCAGCTTTCGGCGCCTAAATCAATGGCAACTTGTGCGGGTTCCTGCATAAAGCTGGTGAGTCTCCGTTCGACAGATTTCAGGCCTTTTCTTCGGCGGCGAGGGTTTCCGCTGTTACTGTTTTGTGGCGCACATAGTTATATGGTGGGACGATGTTGCCTCGCATGATGGAAATGCCGATTTGAATGAGGCGGGGGCCGTAGGTTTCGGCTTCGTGGGAGATGGACCCGATCAAGGCGCTTTTGCCGGAGCGCATCTCCTCGACGGCTTCGGGAATGCAGTCCTGACCGACGATGGCGAAGTCAGCCTCGCGCCCAGCCTGGCGGACGGCGTTGAGCACACCGAGGGCACTGGAGTCAGTTGAGGCGGCGACGAGGATGCGCTCGCCCTTGGGGTGGGTGCGGAGGTATTCAGTAACGACGGACTGGCTGGGAAGTTGCATGCCCCGGCCCTCAAGTTCCATGAAGCGATCAGCGGGCAAATCGGGGAGCCGCTCGCGAATGCCATCGAATGCGCCGGTGATTCGGCTCTGAACCACACTGCCTGCCTCCGAGAGTCCCACGCCCAGGACCCAGTCAACCTTGCCCTTCCACTTGCGAAGTGCGTGCTGAGCCAGCAAAACGCCGGCTTCGAATCCACATTCAAAGTTGTCCACGCCGAAGTAAGTTGCGTTGGGGTGGGGCAGGTCGATGGCAACGAGGGGAATCTCTGCTTTCTTGAAGATGTGGGCGATCCGCGGGGCGACGTGATCTTCGACCTGAAATTCGAGGACCAGGTCTACTTTCTGAGCGACAAATTCATGGGCATTTTGAACCGCGGTGTCGGCATCGTAGCGGTTGTCGAGGACCAGCAACTCGACGCCGGTGGAGGCGGCAGCAGCCACGACGCTCTGGGCGACGGCCCTGGAGAAGGGCATTTCATTACTTTGTGCGGCGAAGCCGAAACGCAGGCGGCGGGGACGAGAAACCAGGCGATAGAGGCCGTTCTGCGTTTGGGCGACGTAGCCTCGGTGAACAAGCGTTTTGAGGATGCGGTAGATACTGGTCTTCGAAATCTGCCTTTGCTTGTACACCTCTTCAAGGGAGACAGGAGCATGGCTCTGCTCAAGGAAGTCGATCACGTCGAAGGCCTTGGAGAGAATAGGGATCAGGTAGAGCCGCTTGATTCGTGCTTTGGGCAACCCGTTACCTCCTGTGGGGTTTCATCCAGGGTGAGCGCTTGCTTCCCGTTACCGCGGCTAAACAAGCTGCGGAAAAACTCCAACTCTGGGGCTTTGTAACAGGGCACGACTTTAGTCGTGCCGATAAAGCCCATAGAATCAATTGGGCTTTAGCCCCTGCAAATGACCGTTGGACCAATATGCTGGGAAATCAGCCCCTTTTCCGCAGCCTGTAACGCCCCGCCATTTGAAAGCCTGATTCTTGCAACCAGTATTATCCCATTTCAAGCATAGCTGCTCACGGAGGAATGGCGGCTTCCCCGTTCGCGTGCAATCAACTCGACGTAACCTCCATCTTGCAGAGCCTTGAGCGGGTCTGCGGCAAGACCACGCGCCTGCCGCCAGGCTGCTGCCAGGGGACGGACATCGGTCCAGAAAGCGCCACGGAAGAGCTCTTCGGCGGCTACAAGATCGCAGGACTTCTGATAGGCGGCCAACTGATCCCGATCGACGAGGGCAGCTTTGAGCCAGAGTTCCTGGGCGGTGACAACGGTCTGGACGGTGGCTTCAATCTTGCCTTTGAGGTTGTGGCTCTGGTCGATCATAAAGGCAACATTTTGGGCAATTCCCTCGGCGTTGGCGGTGTGAATCTCATGGAAGATGCGGAAAATTTGATACGGATCGATGGAGCCGAGGGTGAGGTCGTCGTCGGCGTAGCGGCGGTCGTTGAAGTGAAATCCGCCAAGCAGGCCTGTGTGCAGCAGCCAGGCGACAATTTGCTCAATGTTCTGCGAGGAGTAGTGGTGGCCGGTATCGACAAGGACGCGAGCTTGCGGACCGGCAAAGGTGGACAGATGGGAGGACATGCCCCAGTCGGCGATGTCGGTGTGATAGAAGGCCGGCTCGAAAGGCTTGTATTCAATCAGCAGGCGCTGCTCAGGGGACAGGCGATCGTGGCAGGAGCGAAGAGCCTCCTCAAGCCAGCCAATGCGGCTGCGGATGCTCTGGGTGCCGGGATAATTCGAGCCGTCGGGAAGCCACAAAGATACGTCGCGAGAATTGAGGCGCTTGCCGATCTCGATGCAGTCCAGGACATGGTTGACGGCTTGCTCACGGATCGCCGCCGAGGGATTGCAAAGCGAGCCGAATTTGTATTCCTGATCCTGAAAGAGGTTGGGGTTGATGGAACCGGCACGAATGCCGTACTGCGATTCGAGCTTCGCTATCTCCGGTACGTCATCGAGACCGTTGGGCAAATCCCAAAGCACGTGAAGAGCCAGCGTGGGAGTTACACCAGTGAGCCGGTTGACCTCCGCAGCGTCAGCGAATTTCTCCTCGATGGTGGAAGCGGCGGCAGCCTGGACAAACTTTCCAAAGCGGGTGCCGGTGTTGGCGAATCCCCAGGAGGGAATCTCAATCTGGAATGAATCCAGCGCTTGCGCTGCGAGGTCAAAAGTTGCTGATTCTGAATGTGCCATCGTGTGATTATCCTTCGATGTGCCGGTTAACGCCGGCCTCAAAACTGATTCAATCGTGCACCAGGATCACGTGCAGGAAGCGAGGTCCGTGCACGCCCTTGATGCGAGTCATTTCAATGTCGGCGGTAGCGCTGGGCCCGGAGATCCATGTGACCAGCTCGGGAGGCTGGGGCGATCGGTGAAAGTATTCGGGAAATGTTTCTACTACCTGGCTGGCGTACAGAATACACAGATGCCAGTCGGGGAGGAGGGTGATTACGCGGCGCCCCTCGGCGGAGGAGTGGTGGAGCACAATGGTTCCCGAGTCGGCCACCGCGCAACAGGCCGCCGTGACCACACCCTCGGCTTGCTCGATTTCGCTGTGAGCGAGGCCGCGATCGATCATAAAGTTGAAGCCCGGGACATACCACGCCGGCGGCAACCCGGGGGGAACGACAAAGGTTCGCTTGCCACTGGCTGCCAGTTGCGCGGCAATCGATGCGGGCAACTGCTCAGGAGTGCATTCGACCACCTCGGCGTCGTATTCGCGGAGGCGTTCGATGAGTAACTCAACGCGTGCGGCGGCGGACAAGGCGCCGCTATGAATATAAGTGCGGGGCAGAGCCGCATAGGCGGAGGCGAGTTGCGCCGGCTCAAGAGCTACCGATTGGGTTGCCGAGCGGATGCGGTCCAGAATGCGTTCGCGGGAATCAACGGAAGCGGTCATTTTGCCTCCTTCGCGCGTGCGGCCCACCATTCGTGGAAGGTCTGCCCGGGAAGGCCGCGGAGGTCGCGGGTCTGCGTCCATTTGCCGCCGACCGAGGGCAGGGAGTGAATCCATCCGTCTTTGCGGGTGAAGAAGCTTGCGCCGAGGCGGCCCAGTCTCTGCGCCACGTGGAAGAGCCAAGCATTTGAGAAGAGGAGGTTGGCAACACGCAGGCCAAGATACATGGGATCGAAGAAGCGGCCAAGGTGGCGGCGTTCCTGGTTGACCACCTGGGAGCGGAGTTCGAGCAGAACTTCAGGGATGTTGATCTTGACCGGACAGACTTCAAAGCAAGCGCCGCAGAGGGAGGAGGCGTAAGGCAACGATTGCGCGTGCTGCATCTGCATGAGTTGGGGAGTGAGAATGGCGCCGATGGGACCGGGATAAACCGAACCATAGGCATGGCCGCCGGTCTGGCGATACACCGGACAGGCATTCATGCAGGCTGCGCAACGGATGCACTTGAGTGTCTGGCGTTCCTTGGCTTTGGCAAGGATTGCGGAGCGGCCGTTATCGAGCAGGACCACGTGGAAACGTTGCGGGCCATCGCCGGGAGTAACGCCGGTCCATAGCGAGGTGTACGGGTTCATGCGCTCGCCGGTGGCGGAGCGGGCGAGGACCTGCAGCATGACTTCGAGATCCTGGAAGCGAGGCAGGACCTTCTCGATGCCGGCCAAAGTGATCATGGTGCGCGGCAAGGTGAGGCACATGCGGCCGTTACCTTCGGACTCAACGATGGCAACGCTGCCGGTTTCAGCAATGAGATAGTTGGCGCCGCTGATGGCGGTGGGAATCTTGAGGAACTTTTGGCGGAGATAGGTGCGCGCGGCGGCGGTGAGCGCGTGCGGGTCGTCCGAGAGGTCGTGGAGGCCCATGCGGCGGGCAAAGATTTCGCGTACCTGGCTGCGATTTATGTGCAGCGCGGGAACGACGATATGCGAGGGCTCTTCCTCGCCGAGTTGAAGGATGATCTCGGCCAGGTCGGTTTCGAATACACTCACGCCGCCGGACTCAAGATACGGATTCAATTGAATCTCGGCCGAGGTCATGGTCTTGATTTTGATGACTTCAGAGGCGTTCTCTTGGCGGAGGATGTCGAGGATGATGCGGCGAGCTTCGTCGGCGTTGGCGGCCCAGTGGACCGTGCCGCCAGCCGCGGTGCAGCGGGCTTCGAACTGCTCAAGGTAAGCGGCGAGGTTTTCCAGGACATGGGCGCGGACGGCTGAGGCTGCTGTACGAAGCTGCTGCCAGTCGGACTTTTCAGTTACAAGCTTGGCGCGCTTGGTCTGGATGACGTCAATGGCATGGGCCACATTCTTGCGCAGTTGCGGGTTGCGCAGAACGGGCAGAACGGCCTTGGGGAAAGGCGGCGCGAGAAGGGGATCGAGAATGGGGTGATCTACGGCGGCGTGGCTCACAGAGTTGCCTCCGCGGGAGAGGTTTCCGTGGCGGCCAGAATCTGCGCCATGTGGATGGTTTTCATGCTCGCGTACTGACGATGCATGGCCCCGCCCAGATGCATGAGGCAACTGTTGTCCAGAGCCGTGCAATACTCGGCGCCGGTCGAGACAACGTCCTGAAGCTTGACGGCCAGCATGGCCGAAGAGACTTCGGCATTCTTAACGGAAAAGGTGCCGCCGAAGCCGCAACAGCGGTCGAGGTTGGGAAGCGGGCTGTGATGGAGGCCGCGCACTTTAGCCAGCAAGCGGTAAGGCCGTTCGCCCAGGTGCAGGCCGCGCAGGCCGTGACAACTTGCGTGATAAGTGACGCGATGCGGAAAGTAGGCGCCGACATCGTCCACACCGAGCTTGTCTATGAGGAATTCGCTCAGTTCGTAAACGCGGGGCAACAGAGCGGCAAACTCGGTGCGGAGAGCTTCATTGCCCAATTCCTGGAAAAGCCCTGGATACTGGTCCCGCATCATGGCGACGCAGGATGAGGAAGGAATCACTACGGCTTCGGCATCTTGATAAAGACGAACCAGGCGCTTGGCCTGGGAGAAGGCCTCGCCGCGGAAGCCGGTGTTGGCGTGCATCTGACCGCAGCAGGTCTGTTTGGGATGGAAATCGAGGTCCACGCCCAACCGCTCAAGAAGACGCACGACAGCCCGGCCAGTTTCAGGATAAAGTGTGTCGTTATAGCAGGTGATAAAGAGCGATGCGCGCATGCATGACACCGAATAGAAGATCGCCTGTATGGAACGATCATAATATTCGATAGAAATACCTTTTGTCTATCGCAATCGCGATTTGATTGCGATAGAATCTCCTGAGCGTTAAACCAGCCTAGTTGAATGCCATCCGCCCGACCACGACGGCCGAGGCAGATGAAAAGCCGTGCAACGGTTGCGGTGGATCGCGTTCGACGGGGACATCGTGGCCTCCGGTGACGCCGTTGTAGCGTTCCCAAATCTGTCCGGTCTTTTCCCAGGTTGTAACGACGTTGGCAATATACTTTCGGCTGATACTCCGTTCCAAATCTTCATAACCGTACCGCGCCAGCGCCTGTCCGACGATGATCTGAATCGGCGGCCAAGCCTCGGGATAGGCCCATTCGAGAGCTTTGAATTGCGGGTGGATGCCGGGATAATCCTTGTCGGTGAAGGTCAGGCCGTAAGGACGGTCGAAGAGGGGCAGATGATCGACCACGCGCTTGGCTTGTGACTTGGAAGCAATCCCAGCCCACAGCGGCCAGAAACCGTCCAGCGAGTAGTAAGGCAGGCGTGTCTTCTTGACGTAGTCATACTCGAAGTAGAATCCTTCGGCCTCGCCCCAACAATATTTATTGATGCGTTCCGCACGATCGTCGGCTTCCTTTTTCCAACGGGCAGCCTTTTCCTTCCAGCCAAACCGTTCAGCAAGAGCGTTCAATGTGTTTGCCTGGCGAACCAAAGCTGTATTGGTAAGAATCGGCACGCAATTTCGAATCTCGCCGCCAAAGATCGGGGTGTAATCGAGCGCTTCGGCCTCCGAGGCCAACTCGAGGGAGGTGTCATCCGTATCCTTACCGCCGTCGCGGCAGGTAGAAAGTCCCACGGGCGTTGAGTGCGCGGGGCCATTCCAATACTCGACATACTCACGCTCAAGCAGCGGGTAGGCCGTCATCGCTATTTCGTCGTCGTCCTTTCTTATTTTCAAATAATTCTCGACGCTCCAGCCAAGCAAAGGAGTCTGGCCTCGCGTCTTGTAAAAGGTACGGTTTCCATTCAGCACCTTGCCAAAACGCTGAATCATGGATAGCTGGTCGAGAATGTTCCAGCGGACAATGTCCGCGCGGTCATGTTCAAGCAGTGCCAGGTTACTGAACGCTGTGTCCCAACCGTATATCTCTGGAAAGGAGGCAACCGAACCTCCGCCCGTGGTGTATGGGAACGGCAAAAAGAGCAATGACTTCGGAGTGCTGTATTTCCATTTGTCGCCAGGCTTGGGCGGTTCGGCATCTGCGATGATTGCCTCCTCGTCGGCCCGGGCCAGATCGCCATCCCACCATTTTCGAATTTCGTTGTCGAGTTTTTGCCAGCGAGCTTTCAGGTCCCCTTCATCCGGGGAGGCAGCTTCAGAACTCGCGAGCGCCGAAGATGCGCGCTGGTTGAGGCCAGTAACCATAGCTACTGAAGTAGCAGCGGCCTGCGCAATAAACGAACGACGATTCACATGTTCCTCCGATGTGGTATCTTCGTGTCCTGTTATATGGTGACTGGAATCTATTACGGCTATAGTGCAGGTGTCAAATCAGAGTAGTTAAGCCTGCAGCCGCACCCGCAATGTTCTAGATAGCCGCGCGAATCTACTCGCGCCACTTCCGAGGAGTACGTATGTCTGAAGTCACTCGTCGCGAACTTATCCGCGCCGCAGCGGTTGTATCAGCCGGAGCACTTGTTTTTGACTCAGCAATTGCCCGTGCCCGCACGCTACTGTCCAACTATCCGGAGGTTGCCTCGGCGGAGGCGCTTGCTGCAATTGCTCCGCGCGAGCAGCTTCTCTTCGACTTTGGCTGGAAGTTCTTTATGGGAAGCGATGCGGACCCCAAGCGCGACCTTGACTTCGGTAAAGATCATGGCAGCTACGAGGGCGGATTTGCAAAGACGGGTGGTTTTGAATTTGCCACCGGCAACTTTGACGACTCCAAGTGGCGCTCCCTCAATCTTCCGCATGACTGGGCTATCGAACTGCCTTTCGTCAACGATCAAGCTCTTGAGCTTCAAGGTTACAAGCCGCTTGGCCGCAAGTATCCGGAGACTTCCGTCGGCTGGTACCGCAGGAGCTTTGATATTCCCGCATCGGACGCAGGGCGTCGAATTTGCGTTGACTTTGACGGCGCATTCCGAAGCGCACTTGTTTTCGTCAATGGCTGCTACGTTGGACGCAACGACAACGGTTATACGCCGTTTGGATTCGACCTTACCGACTACCTTAATTACCCCGGGAAGAACGTCATCGTTGTGCGCGTCGACGCCACTTATGGGGATGGATGGTACTACGAGGGCGCGGGCATCTATCGCCATGTCTGGCTTACCAAGACTGACGCGCTGCACCTGGGTAAGTGGGAGAGTTACGTGCACAGCGACAAGAAAGGGAATGTGGCCAAGCTCTCTTTAGGCACCGTTGTTATGAATGAGGGCACGAAGCCAGAACCTGTCAATGTGAAGTGGCGGATTCTGGATGCGGACGGCAATGCAATTCCAGGGGGTGCCGTGGCCTCGCAGTCCGATCCGCTTGTTCCAGGAAGATCCGCAACCTTCACCGGTACTTTCGAGCTGCCTTCGCCCAAGCTCTGGTCGATTGAGACGCCGTATCTCTATTCCGCGATTGTTACTGTTGAGTCGGCGGGTAAGGTCCGTGACGCCGAACGTGTCAGCTTCGGAGTGCGCACTGTTGCCTTTGACGCGAACAAGGGATTCTTTCTCAACGGAAAATCAGTCAAGATCAAAGGGACCTGTAACCACCAGGACCACGCCGGTGTGGGTGCGGCGTTGCCGGATCGCTTGCAATGGTACCGTCTGGCCATCTTGTGGGAGATGGGCTCAAACGCCGTGCGCAGCTCGCATAACATGCCCACGCCGGAGTGGGTTGAGGCCTGCGATCGAATGGGCATGATGATGATGTGCGAGACCCGCTCGATGAATTCCAGCGCTGAAGGCATGGCACAGCTTGAAGTCATGATCAAGCGTTACCGCAACTCTCCCTCCGTCATTATCTGGTCCATGGGTAATGAAGAATGGATTATTCAGGACAAGCCGCAGGGTGAGCATATCGTCGCATCCATGGTGGCGCGCTCGCACGAATTGGATCCAACTCGCCTGTGTACCGCCGCCGTCAACGATAACTTCGGCAAGGGAGTTTCACTGTCGCTTGACGTGGAAGGCTTCAACTACAACCTCGCGGAGATTGACAAGTACCACCAGGCCCACCCGTTGCAGCCGCTTATCGGCTCGGAGATCGCCGGCACCGAGGGAATTCGCGGCATTTACACCACCGACAAACTGCGCAACTGGGTGAGCGCCTACGACGTGAATCACCCGTCGTTCGGACAGAATGCCGAAGAATGGTGGAAGTTCTACTCGGCTCGCGATTTTTTGGCAGGGGCGTTTGCGTGGACCGGATTCGACTATCGCGGCGAGCCCGCTCCTAATGGTTGGCCTTCGATCAGTTCGGTGTTTGGGATTGTCGATGCGTGCGGCTTTCCGAAGGACAACTTCTACTACTACAAGGCCTGGTGGGGACAGGAGCCTGTCCTGCATCTTTTTCCTCACTGGAATTGGGAACAACGCATTGGCGAGCCCGTCTCGGTCTGGGTTCACTCGAACGTGGACGAGGTAGAACTCTTTCTTAATGAGCAAAGCCAGGGCAGCAAAAAGGTGCAGCCGCTTACTCATCTCGAATGGGACGTCAAATACACTCCCGGAGTTCTGGAAGCACGCGGCAAGAAGGATGGAAAGATCATTCTGACCGCAAAGCGAGAGACCACCGGAGAGCCCACGTCTATCAAGCTCACAGCCGACCGCAAAGAGATTGATGCGAATGGCGAGGACGTCGCCGTACTTCGGGTGGAGGCGCTCGACAGTGCGGGTCGCCACGTGCCTACCGCAGATAACGCAATCAGTTTCAGGATAACTGGTGAAGGTGAACTGCTTGGCGTCGGTAATGGATATCCGAACTGCCAAGAGTCAGACAAAGAGCCAAAACGCAGCCTGTTCAATGGGCTTGCACAACTTATCGTTCAGGCGGCAAAGTCTCCTGGCGCCATAAGTGTTGAGGCCTATTGCGCAGAAGATCCAAACATTGTCTCCGCTGAACTCAGGATCACCACCCGAAGAGTTGAAATGCGGCCCGCTGTTAGTTAGTCAAACGCCAACGCCCCAAAGAGTCAAATGAATGTCAGACGGTTGAGGAGATATAAATTGTGGAAGAAGATTGGTTCATTGACTCTCCTTCTGGCATCTTTTGCAGCGATGGCACAGGCGCCGGGGAGTGAAGAGAAGAGCAGCGCAAAGGATGAAAATCTCAAGGTGCGCGTCGACTGGGGAAAGGTTGTGAGACCGGTTGACCCGCTGGCATACGCTGTAAATTGTCCGGATTGCCTTGACCCTGCATGGAGCAAAAAACCGGAACTGCTAAAAGCGCTGGCCACTGTGACCGACGGCGGAAAACCGCTGATCCGGCTTAGCGGCTGGGGAATGGTCACGCAAGGTTTTGGGGAGACCTGGCTGAACGCGGACGGCACGTGGAATGGGCCAAAGATCAAAGACGCACTAACGCCGCTGGTGCAGGCGAAATACAAGCTGATGATCAATATTCTCTCCGGACCAGGCGGGGAACAAGACCCTCTCGAGCCGGGTGCGATGGCGACCTTGGCCGCTTCGCTGGTGAAGATCGTCAATGTCGATTACCATCTTGGCGTCAAATACTGGGAGATTCCCAACGAGCGGGAACATGTGCTGACGGCAAGCCAGATGGCCGCCATGTTTTCGCAGGCGTCGGCGGCGATGAAGGCAGTGGATCCGACGATTCTTGTCGGTGGTCCGGCGATGGAATCCATCGACTCGGATTACATCGGCGAGGTTGTCAAACAGAGTTTGCCGCAGATCGATTTTGTTACGGTGCATACTTATGGCGGCGACGGCAAGCAATCGGATGCGGCAAGTTACAGTAGTGCGATTGAGGCTGTGAGACAGGTGCACGCATTGCGCGACCGTCTCACGTCGATCACGCAGGGCAAGCACCTTCCGATTTTTGTCGATGAGTACAACATCGGGTGGGATTCTACTCCAAAGATCGCCGACAACGCTGGGGCAGTTTATTTTTCCATTATTCAGAGCGGAGTAATTGAAGCCGGAGGCAATGTCTCGGCGGTGTGGGACTTCTCGCCTTCTCACAACATGTCCATTGTGGACAAGGATGGCAACCTCTATCCTTCCGCGAATATCTTCACCTTGATGAACCGGTATTTCTATGGAGACGAAGTAGCGGCAACGTCCTCGGACCCTGCTGCGATTCGTGCGTACGCTGTGCAATCTGTTTCTGCTCATTCTGTTATGTTGTCGAATCTGGGCGATTCGCTACTTACTGTGAATTTGGAGTTTTCGCCGTGGAAGCCGAAGGGGATTAATGAGTATCAGATTTCGGCGGAGGGTTACAGGGAACTGGGTCGCCGAAAATGGTCAGAGGTTCAATGGCAAGGAATTAAACTGCCTGCCAAGTCGGTTACGATCCTGGTAGCCCAGTAGCTGGCGGTGAGCAAGAGGTTTACGCTGAGGCTGTGTCAGGCCCGTGCCGTGTGTGTGGGTTCGCTGGTATCAACCGGTAGATACTCGGCGAAAGCACCCATTTCTAACAATATCAATAGGTTGGCTCATTTTCCAGCTCGGTGAAACTATCGAAACGCATTTCGCCGGCCTGCATCGAGAATGCGGAAGACCCAGTTGACATCGCACACCCAGGCAAATGTAGAATCGAACCATCCATCTGATGTTCGGGAAGCGCGGTGCGACTCCGCCACTACCCCGTAACTGTAAGCGCTGAGAACTGAACCTGGGGCAGACGCTCCAGCCACTGAGGGTTGCCTCGGGAAGGCTGTTCAGTTCAGGTAAGGCGTAAGTCAGGAGACCGGTCAGATGCCAATCTGGGCTTGATCCAGCTTCGATGGGAGAGCTGGAGGGCACTCCACTGCCGGTCACCGACCGGTAACTAGAACGTTGCCTATAGATCCCGCTGCGCCGATGGAATTGCACTCACCGGTCAGAGGATATGCATGCAGGGAAGAGACCGCAAGATGGTCACGCTCGTTCTGGGCGGCGCTCGCAGCGGCAAGAGCCGTTGGGCGCAGGAGTTTGCCGAGAAGTTTGAGCGCGTGGCCTATGTCGCCACGGCACAGGCTCTGGACGCGGAAATGCGCAAGAAAATTCGTCGTCACCAGGATGATCGTCCGAAACGCTGGCAGACATTGGAAGAGCCATTGGAACTGGCGAGTGTGGTTCGGGACCGCTCGGCGGAGTTCGACCTTATGCTGGTGGATTGTCTGACGGTTTTTGTGGCGAATGTTATGGAGGCAACAGAGGCGGATCCGTCGGGTGTGGAAACGCGCATGGACAAGTTTCTCGAAGCATTGCGCACGACGTCTTCCTCGATTGTGTTGGTTTCCAACGAGGTTGGCAGCGGCGTGGTGCCGGCTTATGAATCGGGCCGGAGATATCGCGATGCACTCGGCGAATTGAATCAGCGAGTAGGGGCGATTGCCGACAATGTAGTGCTGATGGTGGCCGGATTCCCGCTGGCGCTCAAGGGAAGTATTGGAGCGCAGCCATGATCGCTTTCATGGTGGCGGGCACCGCGAGCGGGGTGGGCAAAACCACCGTCGCGCTGGCGCTGATGGCTGCACTGCGAGAGCGCGGATTGAGCGTGCAGCCCTTCAAGTGTGGGCCGGACTTCCTTGATACGGGACACCAAAGTGCGATATGCGGACGGACTTCGCGCAATCTGGACACATGGATGCTGGATGGCGAGGCGAATCGCGCGATCTTCGCGAGTGCCAGCCGAACCGCCGATGCCGCGGTTGTGGAAGGCGCGATGGGGCTCTACGACGGCGCGGTTGGCGGCACGGAAGAGGGAAGCCCCGCAGAGATCGCGAAGTTATTAGGTCTGCAAGTGGTTCTGGTATTAGACGCTTCGAAGAGCGCGCGCAGCATTGCCGCGGTAGTCAAGGGCTTCGAGAGCTTCGATCCGGGGGTCCGCTTCGCAGGGATTGTGCTGAACCAGGTGGGAGGCGAGGGACACTATCGCATGCTTGAAACTGCGATTCGCACGGTCTCCACGGCACCAATACTAGGCCATTTGCCGAGGGACTCGCGTATTGGGATTCCTGAGAGATATTTGGGCCTGCATACTACCGAAGAGACAACATCCGAAGGAGCTCTGCGTGCCGCGTTCGCTGATGCAGCCCGAGCGCATCTGAATCTGACGCCGCTGCTGGAGTTGTCGTGGACAGGCGCCGGGATAGCCCACCAGGGCGCGCCTGTTGCCTGCGTTGAAGGATCGCGCGCGCGCATCGGCGTTGCGCGAGACAAGGCATTCTCCTTTTATTACGAAGACAATTTCGATTTGCTCCGGGAGCATGGCGCTGACATCGTCCCATTCAGCCCGCTCGTGGATGCGCGGCTTCCCGAGAATCTAGATGGACTGTATCTGGGGGGCGGATACCCGGAGTTATACGCGGATATATTGAGTCGCAATACCGCGATGCTCACCGGGATTCGTGCGTTCGCAGAGGCAGGCAAGCCGGTGTATGCGGAATGCGGCGGCATGATTTACCTCGGGCAGTCGCTAACTTTAGTCGATGGGCAAAGCTGCGCCATGGCTGGAGTGCTGCCGCTGAAGTTCGAGATGACGTCGCAGCTTGTGCATTTCGGTTATGTGCGGGTCGACTTCACCGAGGATTGTCTGCTTGGCAAAAAAGGAACCACCGTGCGCGGGCACAGCTTTCATTGTTCACGCGTTCAAGCGGGCTGTGCGATGCCGGCCGCGTATCGGGTGAATTATTCGCTTTCCGAATGCGAAGAGCCGGAAGGGTTTCATCTAAAGAATGTGCTGGCCAGCTACGTGCATCTGCATTTCCGCGGGAATCCTACGCTTGCCGCGTCGCTGGTTGCTGCCGCTCGCCAAACGCGGGTTATCGAGGTCGCGGCATGAAACGAAAGTATGCATTGCTCATCTTCGGTATTGCGCTTTCCACATGCAGCGCACGCACAGTAACAGATGAGTTGGGACGCGTAGTCATGGTGCCCGAGCATCCTCATCGAATCATATGTTTGCTTCCGAGCGTTGTGGATGACGTGTTCGCCCTTGGAGCCGGCGCGGATGTAGTGGCGGTAACTGACTTCACGAAATATCCGGCAGAGGCGAAAACCAGGCCCAGCGTGGGACTCCCGCTGTCGCCTTCGATGGAAATCATTCTTACGCTGCACCCGGACCTGGTGTTAGGAACCGGGGACTTGAACACCTCGGAGACAATAGGGGAATTAGAAAAGCTAGGCATTGCGGTGTTTCTTGTCGCGCCGCACGGAGTGGAAGGGATATACCACTCGATAGCGAGCCTTGGACGAGCACTCAACCGCGATGAGTCCGCAAGGGAACTGATCGGCAGATTGCGCGAGCGCGAGGCGGCGATACGGCGCCGGGTGAGCGGCAAGCCTGTTGTCAGCATATTGATGCCCGTATGGTGCGACCCGATCGTCACGATAGGCAAGCACGCGTTCATTACGGAATTGATCGATATTGCAGGTGGCCGCTCGGTGACCCGCGACCTGGCGCAGGAGTGGCCGCAAGTAAGTTTGGAAGCTGTGCTGGCTTGGGCGCCCGAGGGGCTGCTGCTAGTGAAAGGCTCAAAAATGCCTGTAGAACAGATTCGTGAGCGGCCCGGATGGACCAGTCTGCCTGCGATCAAGAACAACCGAATTTATTACGTGGACGAGCGGATCGAAATCCCGAGCCCGGTCGCCTTCGATGCATTGGAGGAACTCGCCCGACAACTTCACCCGTGAGATGGAAGCACCATCTCGAAACACAAACAATTAACCGCTGGATGATCGGAAAGCGCGGTGCAAATCCGCCACTACCCCGTAACTGTAAGCGATGAGGCACGGCTAGTTTGCCACTGGAAAGTTTTCTGGGAAGGCAGCCGGCAGCCGATGAATCGCAAGTCAGGAGACCGGTCCAGATGAAACTTCCGAGGGGAAAACAATGTTACGATTTTCGCGCAGATTCAGTTCGACGTGCAGTTTCGTTCTTGCCTTCACCAGTCTAACTTTTGCTTCACAACTTTCCGTTTTTCGCGGTACCGTATTCGATCCGTCGGGTGCGGTCATTCCCAACGCTAAAGTGGAGATGCTCGAAAACGGAGTGCCGGTCGCCTCCGTTGCCACGGATGCGAAAGGTCAGTACAGCATTTCGCGAAAGGCACAGCCCGGCTCACGTTTGCGCGTGTCAAATGCGGGATTTAGCACAGCGGAGAAACCGATCGAGCCACGGTCCAATGGTAATGAACTCGCGATGGACTTCGTTCTTCAGTTGGCCTCATACTCCGAGCAGATTACAGTAACTTCGACGGGAACTCCCACGCCACAAGCACAGTTGGGCGCTTCTGTGACTGTGCTTTCCTCCTCCGATTACGCGGGCACGAGGGATTTGCAGGAAGGATTGCGATTTGTGCCCGGACTGCAGGCCACGCAGGTTGGACAAGCGGGAGGATCGACTGGCCTGAATATTCGCGGCGGTGGCACCGATGCAAACAAGGTCCTGTTGGACGGGATCTCTGCGAACGACGTCGGGGGATTCGTAGAGTTTGCCAACGTCGCTAGCGCTGCGGTTGCGCAAGCGGAAGTTCTTCGCGGCCCCAACAGCGTCCTCTATGGATCCGATGCCCTCGCCGGCGTGGTCAGCCTGACGACTGCCAGAGGAAGCACGCCCATTCCCCTGTTCACGTATCTGGCCGAGGGCGGCAACTTCGGCACCTATCACCAGGAAGGATCGATGGGGGGCCAGCACAAGCAGTTCGATTACTTCTCGGACTACACGCGATTCGACACGAGCAATTCGATTCCCGACAGCAAGTTTCACAACGGTACGTTCACTGGCAACTTCGGCTGGACGCTTTCTCCCACATCCAGTGTGCGCGCAACCGTTCACCATGATCAGGTCGCCTCAGGACAACCCAATGCGACTCAGCTTTACGGCATCCCAACTGAAGCCAAGCTGACCAACGAAGACGCTTATTTCGGCATGACCTGGGAAGATCGGACCACGGCGAATTGGAACAACCTGGTTCGGTACGGTGGGGTGAGGCTGCGGTCACAGTACACCGAATTTGCGCCCACGGGCATGCCTCAGTACGACGGTTCAGGGAATCTTCTCGACTATCTCGGGGCCCCGATCACAATCCGCGGAGCGAACGGATATAGCGTGAGCGGACAGGCGCTCTATCAATATGCAGTAACCTATCCAAATTACGCCCCAAACTCAACGGACAAGGACTTTGTCTACGCGCAGTCGGATTACCATTTCAATCCGCACACGCTCGGACTGGTTGCATTTCGCTATGAAGATGAACGTGGGTATTCTTACGCTCAAAGTAACTCGGTAGAGCGCGGCAATTTTAGTTACACTTTTGAGCTTCAAGGTGACATTCATAACCGCTTGTTCTATACGCTGGGCGGAGGCCTGGAACACAACGGGCTCTTTGGATTCGCGGCAACTCCCCGTGCTTCACTCGCATGGCAAGTGGCAGGCGGCACAAAATTGCGCGCCAGTTTCGGGAAGGGCATCAAAGAACCGGCGATTTTCGATCAGCTTGAATCGCTCTATGCATTGCTATCGCTCCCCGCAAGTCAGCCGGCGGGGAATCAACTTATCTCACAAGATCACATCTCTCCAATCGGTCCTCAGAACTCAAGAAGCTACGATGGGGGCGTCGATCAATTTTTCTTCGCTGGTCGAAGCCGTTTGAGTTTGTCGCTCTTTCATAACCAGTTCACGCGTGGTATTGAATACATTCCGCCTCAAGGACTGGCGCTTCTTGGTGTTCCAAGCGATATTGTGACCATTGCAGCAAATACAAATTACGGGGCAACGGTGAACACGAAGAGTTACCGGGCCCAGGGCGTCGAGGCCGAAATTGAATCGCAATTAACGCATAACTTCTTTGTGCGTGCCGGATACACCTACGTGGACGCGAAGATTCAACACTCGTTTACAGGCGATGCCCTCGGGCCAATTCAAAATCCAAACTTTCCTGGAGTGGACATCGGCGCATTTTCTCCGCTGGTGGGCGCGCGGCCCTTCCGCATTGCGCCGCACTCTGGCTACTTTCAGACCGGCTATCGCCACGCGAAACTCTTTGCGGCCCTCAGTGGAACGCTGGTATCGCGCAGGGACGACAGCGACTTTCTGGACTATGACGCGAACGGGGGATTGTCGATGCTGCTCCCCAATCGCAACCTGGACGGCGCATATCAGAAGCTGGATCTAACTACAAGTTATCAGGCAACGCGGA
>OCTA010002298.1_pt1 | contig 17466 bp, 15 predicted proteins | sample 1538991 | NCBI WGS metagenome assembly OCTA01 (sample SAMEA3539302, study PRJEB22396) | soil metagenome | biome: tundra; feature: field; material: soil | place: USA | collected 2010-05 | depth 0.15 m | reverse complement strand
GCAATTCGGCCGCGCCGTGCACCGACGAACGGTCCTCAATCTCCCGAATCTGCACGCGGTCGCTTCCCGCCACCTTCGCCGCCAGCGCCGCCGTCTGGCCCTGGTTGATCTCGGTGATGTTTCCCAGCCGGTACTCGCCCGCCTCGTTCGCGCGGGCGCGCACCGCGAACTGTCCGTTGCCGGCGAAAAACGCCGGCAGGCGCAGGGCCTTGCCGGACGGTGTCACCACCTCGGCCCAGACTTCGCGCGCGAACGGGTTGCGCGAATCGGGCGGAAGGTCGAAGACGAAGCTGACCGGAGAAACCGAGGCCCAGGCGCCGGCGGCGAAGATCAGCCAGCCGAAGAAGGCGAGGGGGGCGGGGTGGGGGAAGCGGCGCGGGGAATGCATGACGGCAGATGGGATCTTGGCGAAAAACCGTCAGGCAACAAATCATCGATGTCATCTATTAAATGACAAAACTGCCAGAAAGGCTGAACGGAGCTTTGTCATTTAATAGATGACAAATGGCGGCGGGATCACCGGCAAGTCTTCGCGCGGAGCCGCGAAAACATCGCTTGGTTGACGTTATGAAAGGGCGGTTCGACAGGCCGGGTCTAGGGTTATGCAACTGACTCCTTCGCCTGCAGGCAGCGGCGAAGCCTTGGCACCGCGTTTTGCTACCAACCCGGACGGCACTTTCTCGTAATCGATGCGACGCCCGCGCCATCGGCCGCGCGCGAACATTGATTGAGTCTCGGCGATCCAGTGTTAACGGTCGTCGTCGTGCTCTGGCAGAATCAGCTCCCGTATCCCGCCTGCATCACCGGACGGCGAACGACCGTCGACCCCCGGCTTCCACAGCCGCGGACGGCGGTGAAACGTGTCCTTGGCGGCGGAATATTCGTCGCAGCCCTGCTCGCCGGTCTGGCTGCCCGGGCGGCGGATCCGCCGGCCGGCATCACCGCAGCGCCGCTCGCGCCGCATGCCCATGCGCGCGGGAAAACCATGTTCGTGCAACTCCCGCCAGACGTGACCGGCGTCCGGACGGAAAACCGTTACGCCGATCCCAAGATGTGGGGTGAACATTACCAGGAATTCTTGTTTGGCGCGCTCGGCACCGGCGTGGCGATCGGCGATTACGATGGCGACGGCCGGCCGGACCTATTCGTCGTCAGCAAGACCGAGAGCTGCCGCCTGTTCCGCAATCTCGGCGGCTGGAGGTTCGAGGACGTGACGGACCAGGCCGGGGTGGGCGACAAGGGCGCCGCCGCCGGCATCTGGAAACAAGGCGCGACGTTCGTCGATGTGAACAACGACGGCCGGCTGGATATCTATGTCTGCCGGTTTAACGCGCCGAATCTCCTTTATATCAATCAAGGCGACGGGACTTTCAAGGAGATGGCCCATGCCTATGGGCTGGACGTCACGGATGCGAGCGGCATGGCCGCTTTTTGTGACTATGACCGCGACGGACGGCTCGATGTCTATATCGCGACCAATCTGCTGAACAGCGCCACGCATCCCAACGGTCAGCGCGGCTATCTCTTCCATCAGAACCCCGACGGCACGTTTACGAATGTGACCGATCGCGCGGGGATTCGCGGCGAATCGCAGAGCCATTCCGCGACCTGGTGGGATTATGACAACGACGGCTGGCCCGATCTTTACGTCGCCAACGACTACGGCGTCCCGGACAAACTTTATCACAACAACCGGGACGGCACGTTCACCGACGCCATCGATCGCGTCGTGCCGCATACCTCGTTTGCCTCGATGGGCTCGGACCTGGGCGACGTGAACAATGACGGGCTCATCGATTTTCTCGTCGCGGACATGGCCACGACCACGCACGAGAAAGATCAACGCAGCGAGGCCGACCTCCGCAGCAGAACCGAGGAATCTCCGGACGGCTCCCCGGTGGCGCCGAAATACCGCCGCAGCGCCTTGCTGCTCAACACCGCCACGGGCCGCTGTCTCGAAGCGGCCTTCCTGGCCGGAATCGCCGCCACGGACTGGACCTGGTCGCCGCGTTTCGAAGACCTGGACAATGACGGCCGCCTCGACCTTTTCGTGACGAACGGGATGTTCGTGGAGCAGAACCTCGACATCAACGCGCGCATGATGACGGCGGAAAGCGCCGCCGAGCGGGTGCGAATGATGCGCGAGAGCCCGGTGCTGGCCGAATCCCATCTCGCCTTTCGCAATCGCGGCGAACTGCGGTTTGACAACGTCGGCGCCGCCTGGGGCCTCGACCGGAAGGGCATCAGCTTCGGCTCCGCCTTTGGCGACTTGGACGGCGACGGAAATCTCGATATCGTCTATGCCAATTACCGGGACAACGTCACGATTCTCCGCAACGACTGCGACACCGGCCACCGGGTGACCATCGACCTTCGCGGGACTGTTTCCAACCGTTTCGGGGTAGGCGCGCTGGTGCGGATTGAAACCGCGTCCGGTCCCCAGGTCCGCCAGCTCTGGCTGGCCCGCGGATATATGTCCAGCAGCGAGCCGATGGTTCATTTCGGTCTCGGTGAGGACACCAACATCCGCAGCCTGATCATCAACTGGCCCAGCGGGCTGGTGCAGACTTTCACGAACCTGCCGGTCGACCGGCATTTCACCATTACCGAACCGCCGGGTCCGGCGCCGACGCTCTCCACCGAGGTGCCGCCGCGGCCGGCCGGCCAGTTTGGCGAGGTCAGCCAGGCCGCCGGTCTGGCGCTGCGGTCGCAGGAGGAACCGATCGACGAGATCGCGCAGCAGCGGCTGCTGCCGATCAGACTCAACCGGCGCGGCCCCGGTGTGGCAATCGGGGACGTCAATGGCGACGGATTGGACGATGTGATTACAGGCGGCACCACCCTGACCCCCCTGCGCGTGATGCTGGGTTCGACTTCAGGCCAGTTTGTCGACGCGGATACGTCGGCGCTCCTGCCGGCCGGTGCCGTCGATGACGGGCCGCTGCTCCTGTTCGATGCCGACGGTGACGGGAAGAACGATCTGCTCGTGACCAAGGGCGGAAACAGCCTGCCGGCGGGCGCCCCGGAGTATCAACCCAGGCTCTTTTTCGGCGACGGCCGCGGCGGCTTCCGCCCCGCCCCCGGCGATGTCCTGCCTGCGCTGCCCACGAGCGTCGGCGCCGTGGCGGCCGCCGACTTTGACCGCGACGGCCGGCTCGACCTGTTTATTGGCGCCCGCGTCTTGCCGGGCCAATATCCGCAGGCGCCGCGGAGCGCATTGCTGGCCAATCGCGGCGGCAAGTTCGAGGACGTGACCGATACCCTCGCTCCGGGACTGCGCGAGGTGGGCATGGTGACCTCCGCCCTGTGGTCCGACGTGGACGGCGACGGCTGGCCGGACCTGCTGCTGACGCTCGAATGGGGTCAGGTGAAGTGTTTCCACAACAATCAGGGTCGCGGGTTCGAGGATTGGACCGAGAAGGCGGGTTTTGCGGCCGCCGGCACGGGCTGGTGGAACTCGATCGCCGCGGCGGATTTCAACGGCGACGGCCGGCCCGACTACGTGGTCGGTAATGTCGGCCTCAATACCCAATATCACGCCGACCCCCGGCACCCCGCGCTGCTGTTCCTCGGCGATTTCAAGGGCGACGGAGATGAACCCCAGATCGTCGAGGCCTACTACGAAGGCGACCGGCTTTTCCCCTGGCGCAGTCTGCGGGACCTGGGGGCCGCGATTCCCTCCCTCCTGAAACGCTACCCCGGCAACAATGCCTATGCGCGGGCGACGTTGGATGAAATCCTGGGACCGGACAAACTGGCGGCCGCCCAGCGCTTCGCGGCAACGGAATTTCGCAGCGGCGTGTTCCTGAGCCAGCCCGACGGCACGTTCCGCTTCGAGCCGCTGCCGCGCCTGGCGCAGATCGCGCCGTTCCAGGGGGTCGTCGCAGGAGACTTCGACGGCGACGGTCACGCCGATATCTATGCGGTGCAGAATTCCTACGCGCCGATCCCCGCCGTCGGCCGATTCAACGGCGGCCTCAGCCAGTTGTTGCGCGGCGACGGCCATGGCCGCTTCACCGCGGTACCGCCCGCCGAAAGCAATCTGATCGTGCCGGGCGACGCCAAGGCCCTCGCGGTGCTCGACTTCAACAACGACGGGTGGCCCAGTTTCTTCGTGACCCGGAACAACGACACGGCGCTCGCCTTTCGCAACGGCGGCCGGGCGGGCCGGCATTCGCTGCGCATCCAACTACGCGGCCCCGGAGGCAATCCCACGGCGGTGGGGGCGCGCATCATGGTCGAACTTTCGGATGGGACCACCCAGACAAGTGAAGTTTACGCCGGCTCGGGCTATTACAGTCAGTCCACGGCGGCCTGCTTCTTCGGTTATCCGGACAACAATCCACCGAGGAAAATCCGCGTCCGCTGGCCGTCGGGACTCAGCACCGAACACAACTTCCCGGCGAAGTCATCCCTGCTCACGCTTGCGGCGCCCATGCCATAGCCCCGTGCCACTTACTCGCCCGGTCGGCGCTGGTTCATGCCCGGAACCGTGATGGTTAGTGGGGACCGGGAAACCGGCTGCGGTGCGGCGGGCGAAAGCGAACCGGGGGTCGCCGGAGGAGGAAGGGCGGTTCGCACTGCCCGCGACGGGTGGCCGCCGGCAAGGACCGCGACCGCCACCACGATCACCACCACCAACGCCACGGCGCCGGCGGGAATGTAGCGGACCCACGGCGGCCGCGACCGCCACAACTCGATTGCTGCGATCATTCTTCTCGCCTCCGCGTGCCCGGGTTCGCGGGCGAGAAGCAGCCCCCACAGCCACAACGCCCGCGGATAATCACCCTCGCGCGTGACCAGGGCCGCCAGGGCGTGGAGTTCGACCGGATTCTCCGGCGCCGTTCCTTCGGCTCCCAGCAACGCCTGCGCCGCCCGCATTTTCCCGCGACGCGCGAGGCTCAGCGCCTTCAGCAGACGCAGACTGGTCAAAATCGGGGCCTCGGGAGATTCGCTCATGACGTCTCACTCGGCCAGCCCCGAACCGTAACCACGACGAGCCGGCCCCGCCACCTTCCCCGGCAACAGGTTCTGGAGGTGAAAAACCACGTTCTTCAGCCCGGCCAGGTCGTTGGCGGCGACACATGCCCGTCCCTCCTGGAGCAGCGCGCCGGATTTTGCCTGGTCGCGCATCAACAGACGGCTGCGCCCGAGGCTCTCGAAATACTCGATCCAATAGGCCGGCCGACGGTACAGAATCGTAGCGTAGACGTCGGAGAGCTCGTCGATTTTCTTCCTCAGGCGGTCCTCTTTCTTCTCCGCCACGATGGCCCGCACCTGCTCGCGCAACATTTGCGCCCGGGCTTTTTCCTCATCCGTGCCATCCTGCCCGACCAGCCGGTCAAGATCGCCGAGCCAGTTCTCTGCTTCCCGGACGCAAGCCGGCCAGGCCACCTGCGCGGCGATCTCATCCAGGGCAACCTTGAATTCGATCAATTCCCGATCGGCCTTCAACAAGGCGTCAAAATCCGCGCCGTCGCCGGTGAATCGCCGTTCCAGATCCCGCGTCATGCCGGACGTCTCCAACTGCCGCAAGATCTCGACCGCCCGATGTTCGCCGGCCTCTTCGAGCCCCTGCTTGAGATCGGCCAGGCGCGCCAATTCACGGTTCCATTCCTGCCGCAGCATGCCGATCTCCGGCTGGCGCACTTTTCCGCCCAGGGCGATCTTGGCCGGGAATTCCGCATCCAACAACGGCACGTAGGCGGCCACCGTGAGCAACCGTGAGGTATCCATGCGCAGCGTCACCTCGATCTCGCTTCCGGCGGGTAAATCGCGATCGATCTTGTCGGGGGTGATTTCCAGCGTTCCGATGAGGATGTTGCGATCCGCCAGCTCGCGGTTGCCTTCCACGATCGGAATCTTCACCACGCTGCCCGATTCGCCCTTCCGCAGCCCCACGGTGGTCCGGTAGGAACGCGCATGCTTGGCCGGCAGGCCCTGCCCCTTGGTGAAATGGAGGCCCACTTCGTTGTCCGACATCGCGACGCCCAGGTTGTTGATGATCGGCTGCTCCTCCACGATTACCCCGATCGTGTAGTGAAACCGATCGGGCACCGTCAGGCAGAGGTCGCCGGCCGGATCCCGGACTTCGATCCGAAAGGTGTTCTGAATCTCCCGCTCCGCCCGGACGGCGAATTGGAAGGCGCTGTTGCCCTTGAGCGCGGCCTTGCCGCTGCGCCATTTTGACTGCTGGTTCACCACTTCAATCGTGTAGTCGGCCAGCGCCGCTCCCGGCGGCGCCGAGACTTTGCCACCGATCAGCGGCTCGGGATCCGCCCCCACGGGCTTGTAGATCAGCTCGACGCAGAGCAGGGCTCTGGTCGAGGGTGAGGATGCCGTTCTCGGCGCCGCCCGCTGGCTGCCGGCGAAAATCGCCGCCCCGCGGGCCACCACGGTGATCGGGTCGACCCCGACATCGAACGGGATCTGGAGTCGTTCCTTCACCAACTCGCGGAAGTAGGGGGCGATGGTCGGAGCGCCGACGAAGACCATTTTCTCCACCGCCGAGGGGCCGACACCCTTTTCCTCCAAGACCCGTTGGGCGATCGTGACCGCCTTCATTATGCTCGGCTCGGCGACGCGCCCAACTTCCTCGCGGGTGAGCGGCGTCTCGAATAAAACCGGTTCGCCGGCGCCCCGGCGCAGGGTGGCCTCGAGCACCGTCGACTCCTGGTGCGATAGTTCGATTTTCGCCGTTTCGGCGGCTGCCTTGAGGCGCAGGAGGTCGTATTTGAACGGGGCGGATCCGCGCGCCAGGTCGCGCCACCCGAACTGCGCCTTCACCCGCGGAATGAGCAGTTGTTCGACGATCGCCCAGTCGATATCGGAACCGCCCAGCAGGTTGTCGCCCCCGTGGTTGGCCACCACCATCGTGCCGTCCTCGGAACGGATGAGCGCCGCATCAAACGTGCCGCCGCCGAAATCGAAAACCAGCAAGTAGGCCCTGGCGTCCAGCTTCTGGTGCCCGTAGGCAAGAGCCGCCGCCACGGGTTCCTGCAGCAACAACGACGTGCGGAAGCCGGCCAGTTCCGCCGCCCGCCTGGTCGCATCACATTGGTGAAGCTCGAACGCCGCCGGCACGGTGATCACCGCCGCCGCGATCTCCTCGCCTTTCTTCCGCGCCACATCGCTCCGCAGCGATTTCAGGACCTCCGCGGACAACTGTTCCGGACTCATGCGCCGCCCACTGGCCCGGAAGGTGTACTCAAATCCGGTCCCCATGCGACGTTTGAACTCGAGAAACACGTCGTCTTCGGCGCGTTCATCGGCCATCTTTGATCGCGCGTTCTGGCCGACCCAAAGATTGCCTTCGCGGCTGATGTGGACCGCCGACGGCGTGATTTCCGCTTCGAAACTGTTCTTGATGACCTCCGTCTCCGTTCCCGTCACCAGCGCGATGGAGCTGTTGGTCGTTCCCAGATCAATGCCGTAATCAATGGTCGTTCTGCTCATGAAATCTTCTCCTCGGGATTGACCGGCGTGCCCACGACGACCTCCCCCAACTGCACCAGCCGATCCTTCCACATCACCGTCGGCCGCACCGTTTCAATAACGGTGTCACGCTCCACATCCGGCGCGGGCTGGAAAGTCAGCACCTTCACCGGCAGCCCGGCATCGTACGGCTGGTTTATCCAGTCATTAATCGTCAGCCCCATCTCCTTGAGGACGTCGCGCGCGCCTTCCAAGTGACGATGAACGCGCCGCATGTCCTCCCGCGGTTCACCGGTCGCCGGATCGACCGTCTTGCCGATGGCCCGCCAAACCTGGGTCGCCAGCCCTCCGAGTGAGGTGGACAGCGCTTCGGCGCCGTCCGCTCCCGGTTCCACGGTCGTTGGCGCCGGCGGCGCGGGCGACGGTTCACGCAACGCCGCCTCCAACCGGCGCAGCGCGGTCAACGCCTCATCCACCGGCAAATCGGGAAAACGGACCTGCTTTCGCGGGTCGCGGGCGAGGATCTGCGCAAGGAGCGTGAAACTCATGGCTTATCCGCGTTGCACCGCCTCGACGAGCTGGCGGCAAATCACTGCGTTCCAGGTATCGGCGACCGCATAGGAGTCAGAGAGCCACGGATTAAGTTTGCTGGACAGGGCTAGTTGCCCGCCCTCGATCCTGCATTCGAGCGATGCATAGGCCACGATCTCGTCCCGGACGCCGAAGCGCGCCGGAGACGCGAGCAGCATCCCCTGGCGCGGGACCGGGTTTTCCCCGATCAGCAACTGCTCGCCGCGACGGACCGCCGCCGCCAGCCGGTCGACCAGGCCCGGGACGAAGAAATAGTAGAAAGCGTCGAGAATGCGCGCGTAGTCCTGGCCGGCATGGGCAGAGGGCGCGAGCAGGTTGGCGCCATGCAAGGCGAACTCCTCCCCGCCCGTCGTGCGCCACACAATGACGTAGGTCGCCGCCCCCGCGGCGCCGTTCCGCGCCCCGGTTTCAATCCCATGCCGCAGACCCGCCAGATCGGTCGCGGCCGTCCAGCGTCCATCAAGGTCGATGCCCTGCCGGTTGATCTGGAGGACGCTGGTGGCGGTCTGCAGCCGCAACTCCTTCTCTTTTTGCGTCGCGAATTCGCGCTGCAACTGCGCCCGGTCATTGTCCAGGCCCACGCGCACGTCGTAGCTGCAGGGCAGCGCCAACGCGGTCGCCAGGGCCTTCATCGCCAGCGGGTGATTGTCGTTCTCGTGGTAAGCGGCAAACGCGAGATTCTTGAGCATGCCGGCGACGCGCGCGGAATATTGCTTGCGCGATGCTTTGCCCAGTTCCAGCCGCGGCAGGCCCGGAATGATGTGCTCCGTGACCAACCGGTAATTTTTCTCGTGATCCGAGGGCCCGGGTTCATCCGCCCCCGGGGCCGATCGTTTTTCCGGAACGTCGCGGTGTTGTCCCGACAGGACGTTGCTATGGACGATTTTGCAGGTGTCCGCCAGTCGCCGCTTCAATTCCGGCGTCGCCTCCATGTCCAGCAGATAGACGAGCACCGGTAGGCAGCCGCAGTCATCCCCGGTTTCACGCTGATAAGCCACCAGGCCGTCGAGCACCGTGTCCGCCACGCTTAGCGAGACCTCGCGGTAATACTCCGCCGTCCGTCCGCAAAGGATCTCGATCAGATGCAGGTCCTCGTCATTGGCACGAATGAGCGCCATGATCTCCGTCAGGCCGTTGGCGGCGGCTCCCGACGACGCCCGGTTCCTAGCCTCGCTGACCCGGGAATCAATCCGCCGGGCAATTGGCGCCGCGCGGGCTTCCAGCGCCCGGCGGGCACCGGAGCTGTCCCCCTGGATGTGGATGACCAGCGCGGAGTGCAGGGCGCTGCGAGTTCCGCGCCCTTGCTCGCCATGACTCAACGCGAGCGCCGCACAGATCTTTGCCAGGGCCTCCGGCACCGTCGTCCGCAGCTGGCCGACAAGTGCCACGGGCACCCGCGCATCGGCTAGCCCGCCGACCCGCGCCCGCAACCGCATCCAGACCGCTTCGTCGCCGCGAATCCGGTCCCAAAAACGAATCGCCTTCAACCAGAGCTGGGCCAGATCTTGTTCGTCGGGAGATTCGAGACGCTCCATTTCCAGCGCCTGCTGGTGATAGTAAACCGCCAGGTTGTGCCGGGCCGCCGGCCGGTCGTCCATCGCGGGATTCTCCCAAAGCTCGACCGCCCGCAGGATCTCGCCCTGCGCGAGAAAATTGATCGCCGGGTCGGCCGGCGAATTCACGGGATACTTCTCAGGCCAGAACCAGAACAGCTCGTGCACCAGCCGGGCCGCCGGCTCCTTCAAGACCTGCGCCACCTCCCGGAGCTGATCGACGGACAGCGCTTTTTCCGGAGCGAATGACCAGTGATCCGTGGCGGTGTCCAATTCCGCCGACAGATTCAACTGATCAATCCGCTTCGCCACGTCGCGGGTGCCGGCCAGGACCCTCAGACCGGTCTGCCGGAAAGGATTCTCCCGGTAGAGCTGGGGCGTCGCGATCTCCAGCAGCGTCGCGCACACCGGAGGAGGGAACGTCTGGATGTTCGATCCGGAGGCGGGGGCGGAACGGGGTTGATCAGGCATAGCGGGGGAGATGTCCCTCCTCTCTGGGAAAACAGACGCGCCGAAGGTACGATCAATTGCCTCCCAATGTCCATCGGACAATGCGACCAACCCGCAATTGGCGGCGAGAATCGGGAAACCAGACGCCCCGGCTAACGCCGCCGCCGCTCCCGGACCGAGAACCACCGCGCAACTCCGAGCAACACGAGCGCGCCCGCCCACCCGCGTTCCATCGCTCCCCCCGCCGGAATAACCTGGCCGGTGCTCGACCTGCACTTCACCCGGCGCCGATTTGATGCGCTCGCGGAAAAAATCGAGTTCGGTTTTGAGATTCCGGTAGAGTCCGCCGAGCAGGCCGCAGCCGCTCAACAGAAACCCGGCGACCCCAAGGAAAATCAACGGGATGATCAGGAGGCGGGATAACCTCTTCATGGACAAATACGCTGCGCCGGCTGCGCTGGCCGCGCCGGGCTGACAATCCGGAAGTCGGACCAATGCCGGTGTTTCGCGTTTGACCCGCCGGCGCGTGCGGGTACTTAGCTGCGGTCCCCGCCCGGGTATTCTCTCGCGCGGCGGGATTGACGCTACGAAGCATGAACCGGGTCTACCTCAAAACCTACGGCTGCCAGATGAACGAACGCGACAGCGAGGCGGTCGCGGCCATGCTGCGCGCGCGGGGTTATCGCATCGTCGGCCGGGAAGACGACTGCGACATCATGTTGCTCAACACCTGCAGCGTGCGCGATCTCGCCGAGCAGAAGGCCATCGGCAAAGCCGGTCACATGGCCGCCCGGAAGCGGCACGAGCCGCGCTTCGTGCTGGGAATCCTGGGCTGCATGGCTCAAAACCGCGGCGCCGCCCTGCTCGACCAACTGCCGGATGTCGACCTGATCGTCGGCACCCAGAAGTTTCATCTGATTCCCGATTACCTCGACAACCTGCGGGCGGCCCGCGAGGCCGGCATCCCCGTCGGGGAGACGATCGTGGATGTGGCCGAGGAAACCGGTTCGCAGAACACCATCCGCGATCATATGCTCGGCGACCGCCAGGTCACCGCGTTCGTCTCCATCCAGCAGGGCTGCAACATGGCGTGCACCTTCTGCATCGTGCCCAAGACGCGTGGGGACGAGCGCTCGCGGCCGATGGACGATATTGTCGCCGAATGCCGCGGCCTGGTGGATCGCGGCGTGCGCGAGATCACGCTCCTCGGCCAGATTGTCACCAGCTACGGCCGGCACGACTTTGCGCCGGCCGGCGGTCTCACGCCGTTTGTCCAACTGCTCGAGCGCCTGCATGCGATTGAGGGGCTCGCGCGCATCCGCTTTACGTCGCCGCATCCGCTGGGATTCAAACGCGATCTCGTCGAGGCGTACGGCCGGCTGCCCAAACTGGGGGCCTACGTGCACCTGCCGTTGCAGTCGGGCAGTAATCGCATTCTCCGCGCCATGCACCGGCCCTACACCGGCGAGCGCTACCAGGAGATCGTCCACGATCTGCGCCGGGTCCGTCCGGAGATGCATTTCTCGACCGATGTCATTGTCGGTTTTCCCGGCGAGACCGAGGAGGACTTCGCGCAAACCCGCGAGCTCTTCGCGGCCGTGGATTACGACATGGCTTATATTTTCAAGTACTCCATTCGCACCGGCACGCCCGCGGCCGTCCTGGCGGGCCAGGTGCCGGAGGAAACCAAGGAAGCACGCAACCAGATCCTGCTCCGGTTGCTCGAGCAGAACTCCCGGCGCCGGAATCAGGCGCTCGTGGGCACCATCCAGGAGGTCCTGGCCGAGGGGCCGGACAAGAAAGGGCTGCGTTACGCGGGCCGCACCCGCGGCAACCGCACGGTGCATTTTGACGGCAGCCCGCGCCTGATCGGAAAATTGGCGCCGGTCCGCATTGATCGCGCCACGTCCAGCGTCTTGTACGGCGCGCTGGTCTGAGCCGGAATCATGCACGTGTAGGAGCCTACTCGCAGGCGATTTCTTGACCGTGCGTGGCTCCAATCATCTCCCGCAAGCAGGCTTCTGCGGCGTTCACCGAGCCCGCGAGGAACCGGCAGCCTATAAATCCGGGGATTGACGAGAAGGAGGAAGAGAAAGAGGAAAGATCCGCCTTTATGTCACTTTTTTTCGCCACGCTGCTCCCGGGTCTGTTTCTCGCCGTCCTCGGCTCCCTTCTGTTGCTCAATCTTCCGCTGGTTGTCGCCACGCTCAAGGCGCTGCCGCGGTCGCACGCCGCCTCGCTGGTGCTGTTCGGCGGCGGCGTGCTCTGGTTTCTCGTCCTCGTGGCGAACATGGGGGAGGCCGATCGTATTTTCGGCAGCTCCAACGTGCCCTGGGTCATCGGATTTGCCGCGCTGGGCGTGCTCTCGATGAAATATGTCCCCGACTTTCTGGCGGTGCGCGGACTCAGCCTTCTCGTCCTGCTGGCGGCTTGGCCCTTGCTCCATGCCGCGTTCATGCAATACGACATCCCGCGGCGTCTTTTCATGGTGACCTTCGTTTTTGTCGCGATCGTCGCCGCGCTGTATCTGGCCGCGCTGCCCTACCGGTTGCGCGATTTTTTCCAGTGGTTGTTTGCCCGCCCGGCGCGCGCCCGCGCCCTGGGTGGAGGATTGCTCGCCTACGGATTAGTGCTCATGGTGGTGGCGTTCACCTATTGATCCACCGCGGTCCGCCATGATACCCCTGCCGAAAGAATTTCACGGCCTGTTGCTGATCATCTGTGGGCCCACCGGCACCGGCAAGACCACCCTGAGCGAACGGCTCGTCGGCAGCCACCCGGAGATCGAACGCATCGTCACCTGCACGACCCGGTCCTCCCGGGAGCAGGAGCGCCACGGCGTGGATTATTTCTTCCTGAGCAACCTGGAATTCGATGAGGCGCTGGCGAGGGATGAGTTCCTCGAGTGGGCGCAGGTGCACGCCTGGCGCTACGCCACGAAAAAGAACGCGATTTTCGATCGTCTCGCGCACGGCACCGACCTGGTGGTCAACGTCGATGTGCACGGGGCGCAGGCTTACCGCCAGGCTTTCGCGGACCGTCCGGCCATGCGCGGACGCCTCGTCACCGTGTTCATCATGCCGCCGGATCTGCAGACGATCCATGACCGCCTGCTGACGCGGGGCCAAGACTCGCCGGAGCAGATTGAACGGCGCACGAAGACCGCACTCTACGAGATCGAACAGTGGGCGGAGTTCGACTACTGTATCGTGACCGGATCGAAGGACCAGGACTACGCCCGGCTTGAAGGCATCTGGAGCGCGGAGAAATGCCGGGTCAGCCGCCTCCGCCCATCGACCTTGGCCGGCCCGAAACTGGATGGTCCGGGAGGAGATGCGGCCATCCCCCCGACGCGCCCGGGATGTTGAGCCCGGAGGGCGAAGCTGTCCGGATTGCGACTATGCCTCGATCTGGGGCCGGTCCGGCGCCGGCCAGTCGAGATGAAAGAATTTGCCTCGCGGCTGGTCGACCCGCTCGTAGGTGTGGGCGCCAAAATAATCGCGCTGGGCTTGCAGGAGGTTGGCCGGCAGTCGGGCCGCGCGATAGCCGTCGTAATAATTCAAGGCGGAGCTGAACGTCGGCGCCGGGATGCCGTACTGCGCGGCCAGCGCCACGACCTTGCGCCAGTTGGTCTGCGCATTCCTGACGATCTTGTTGAAGTAGGGATCGAGCAGGAGGTTGGCCAGCCGGGGGTTCCGCGCATAGGCCTCGGTGATTTTCTGCAGGAACACCGCGCGGATGATACAGCCTCCCCGCCAGATTTGCGCGATCGAGCCGAAGTTGAGCGTCCACCGGTACTCCTTCTGGGCTTCCCGCATGAGCTGGAAACCCTGCGCGTAGGAACAGATCTTGGAGCAGTAGAGCGCATCGTGGATGGCTTGGAGGAGCGCCTTCTTTGCCCCGGGGTATTTCTTCGTTCCCGGACCTTTGAGAATCTTGGAGGCCGCCACCCGCTCTTCTTTGATCGCGGAAAGGCAGCGGGCGAAGACCGCCTCGGCCACGGTCGGGGCCGGAACGCCCATATCGAGCGCGTTAATGCTGGTCCACTTGCCGGTGCCCTTCTGGCCGGCAGTGTCGAGAACGACGTCCACCAGAGCCTTCCTTTTCGTCACCGGGTCCTTTTGCTGCAGGATGTCGGCCGTGATCTCGATGAGGTAGGAATCCAGCGAACCTTTATTCCATTGGGCAAAAACCTCGCCGATGTCCGCTGCCTTCAAACCAAGGAGGCCGCGCATGAGATCGTAGGCCTCGCAGATCATCTGCATGTCGCCATATTCGATCCCGTTGTGGATCATCTTCACATAGTGGCCGGCTCCATCAGGACCGACGTAGGTGGCGCAGGGCACGCCACCCACCACCGGCTGGCCGGGCTTGCCTCCAGCGAGCGGACGGCCGGTCTTGGCATTCACTTTCGCGGCGATCGCATTCCAGACCGGCTTCAATTCCTTGTAGGCGCCGGCATCGCCCCCCGGCATCAGCGCGGGACCGAAGCGGGCGCCCGTCTCGCCACCCGACACCCCCGAGCCGATGAAACGCAGCCCCTTCCCCCGCAGGGCCTTTCCGCGACGAATCGTGTCGGTCCATTTTGCGTTGCCGCCGTCGACGATGATGTCTCCGGCCTGGAGCAATGGCACAAGACTGTCGATCACCGCGTCCGTTGGTGCGCCCGCCTGGACCAGCAGGATGACCTTGCGGGGCGTGGAGACGGATTGCACGAATTTCTGGAGCGTCGTCGTCCCGACGAGGCCGCCCGGAGTGTTGGGATTTTCCGCGACAAACTTTGTGGTCTTCTCCGTCGTCCGGTTGTAGACCGAGAGCTGAAATCCATGGTCGGCGATATTGAGGGCCAGGTTCTGACCCATTACAGCCAGACCGATGAGTCCGACGTCTGAATGAGGTTTTGGCATAGGCGATGGAGTATTTGGCCAACCAACCGGTCAAATTCCAACCAGAATTGTCCCAATCGGCCGACCCGGGTTCCTGAACGATTGCACCCGCCCCACTAATAACTCCTCGGCGGGGGAGGGGTTGCCGGCTTGGCGGGCTTGGCCGGCGCGGACGGTGCCGCCGGCGCCCCTGGCTTCTTCGTCGCGTACGGATCGCTCGCATCCGGCCGGCTGGCGAGCGGCGGCGGCGCGGACGGAAAAAACGGTGCGATCTTATCCACCATCGGACTGAGGAACTTCGGTTCGCTGCGGTGGTAGACCCAGGTCAGCGCGACCACGGCCATGGTCATCCCGCCGATGATGATGACAATGATCCGGTTCATCTTCGCGGCCCGCTTGATCAAAAAGATCGCGACAACCAGGATCAGGATGGCCAGCCCGAGATTGGCCAGATCCTTCGACGGCACCTGCCGTAATTTTTCCCAAGCCCCAGCAGCGAAGACCAGCATGCCGCTGGAAGCTAGGCGTTTGCCGCCTGGTGGCGAGTCGAAATCTCAGTTCCGGCGAGCTTTACTCTTTCTTGCCGCTCGTGGTTTCGCCGCTTCCGGTATCGCCGGCGCGATCCACTCCGCCGGACCGTGCGCGTAGTGTTCCTTTTTCCAGATCGGAACGCGTGCTTTCACCTCGTCGATGATGTACCGACAGGCGTCAAAGGCTGCGGCCCGGTGTTCCGCCAACACGCCGGCCCACACGGCAACCTCTCCGACACGGAGGCGGCCGACCCGATGGACACACGCGGCCGCGCGCAAGCTGAACTTCTTCTCCGCCTCCGCCACCACCCGCCTGCCTTCCTTCTCGGCAAGTTGGCCGTAGGCTTCGTATTCGAGCAAGCGCACCGCGCGGCCCTGATTGCGACCGCGCACCCGCCCTTCGAAGGAAACAAAGCCGCCGGCGCCTTTTCCAAGGAGGCGGCGCCTCAGGGTATCCGGATGGAGCGGCGTGCGTGAAAGACGGAACATGATCGCAACCTAACCTCCGGCAATAGGCGGAATGAAGACCACCGTGGCGCCGTCGGCCAGCGGCGCGCTCCAGCGGGAAAAATCACTATCGATGGCGACCCGCAACCGCCCGGCGGGAAACGTGAAACCGTGGCGACTCTTGAGCTCGTGGTAGAGGGCCGCCGGAGTCGCCGCGGTGGTGGCGACCGACTCCTCCCCGCAGCCCGCCTGTTCCCGCAGCGCGGCGAAATACTGGACGCGCACGGTTTTCACGGCGCCCGGTAATCCGTCTTGCCGCCGGTTTTCTCCCGGAGGCTTATCTCCCGGATCACCATTCCGGGGGCGACTGCCTTCACCATGTCGTAGACCGTCAGCGCCGCCACGCTGGCGCCGGTCAACGCTTCCATTTCCACACCGGTTTTGGCATGCGTCTGGACGCGGCAATGGATCGTGGCGTCCTGTCCGCCGGGCGGGAGTTCGATTTCGATCTGGCAGTCCTCGAGCGGCAGCGGGTGGCAGAGCGGAATGAGTTCACCGGTCTTCTTGGCCGCCATCACGCCCGCCAGGATCGCCGTCGCAAAGACGGGACCCTTGGCGGTCACAAGGTCACCCGCGTCGAGCTGGCGCGCCAACCCGGCGGGCAAGGTCACGACGGCCACCGCATGCGCGGAGCGTTTCGTCACCGCCTTGTCGCCGACATCGACCATGGTCGGCCGGTTTCTGGCGTCCACATGGGAGAGCATGCGGACTAATGTTACCCAAAGCCCGCCGGGCGCAAAATGATTCTGTCGCGCCCGCGGCGGAGGGGGCATCGCCGACGTGGCAATGACTGGGACGGTAACAGGCGCGGCCTAGATCCACGGCCAAAACCGGACGCATGCGCCCGCGGGGAACTCGCGCTGGCCCGCCGGCAGCTCGACGAAACCACTGGTCCCCGTCAGACCCGCAAAATCTCCCGAGGTGTTGAGCGGGGCAGGCTGCGCGAGGTTCCCGCCATGCAAATCCTGGGCGATCCGGGCCGGCACAAAGCCCGCCAGCTCGTGTGGCAGTTTCACGGCCTCCGTGAGCCCGGCGAACTGCGGCGTGGCCGGAGGCAGGCCGGCCATTTGTGCCAGCGCCGGCAGCACGTAGCGGTGCAGACAAATATAGGAGGAGGCCGGGTTTCCCGGCAGGGCAAAGATCGGGGTATGTCGCGGGCTGAGACCGAACCAAAACGGGCCGCCGGGACGCTGGGCCACTCCTTGAAAGAGTTTCCTGACGCCGAGGTCATCGAGCACGCGCGGGAGAAAATCAAATTTCCCTTTCGAGACCCCGCCGCTGATCAGCACCACATCGTACTCCGCCACAATGTGCCACAGGCGATGCTCGATTTCACGCCGCATGTCGTGCAGGTGGTACCGGTCCACGTGACGCTGTCCGCCCGCGATCAGCGCGGCGCGCAACGCATAATCGTTGGACCGGCGGATCTGATGGCGTGCGACCACCGAACTAACCTCCACCAACTCGTCGCCCGTCGCCACCACCGCGATCTTGGGTTGCAGGGTCCGTCAAGTG
>OCTA010002295.1_pt1 | contig 17482 bp, 21 predicted proteins | sample 1538991 | NCBI WGS metagenome assembly OCTA01 (sample SAMEA3539302, study PRJEB22396) | soil metagenome | biome: tundra; feature: field; material: soil | place: USA | collected 2010-05 | depth 0.15 m | reverse complement strand
GCCCCCAGTGCGGCGACGCAGGGTGACCGGGTTAGCGTCAAATGCACGGTTCGCGGGCTTCGCTGCCGGGGTGACTTGCTGGGAAAGGATCACTATGACGCGCATCACGGCCCCGGGTCACCTCCCCGCGAACGCGACCCCCACCGGCGATGGGGTGGTGATGGGGGAGGGCCGGGTCACCGTTGACGTTTACATCGACTTCCTGTGCCCGTTCTGCCGTCAGTTCGAGCTGTCCTCGGGGGAGGCGCTTGCCGCCATGGTCGCGGATGGCCTGATCAGCCTGGTGTACCACCCGATGAACTTCCTCGACGAGGCCTCGACCACGCGCTACTCCTCGCGAGCGGCCGCGGCGGCGGGCTGCGCTTCTGATGGGGGGCGGTTTCCCGGGTACGCTCGCGCGCTGTTCGTCAGCCAGCCACCGGAGGGCGGTCCCGGGCTGAGCGACGATGAGCTGATCGAGCTCGGCCTTTCCGTGGGACTGCCCGGCTCGGCGTTCGAGGCATGCGTACTGAGCGGCAACTACCTGGACTGGCCGCCCTACGTCACCGAGGTGGCCACGGCCCGCGGGGTAACCGCGACGCCCACGGTGCGCGTAGCCGGGGTCCCGGTACCGGCCAACGCCAAGATGATCGCCGCCGCGGTCGCTGCGGCGATCGGCTCCTAGAGCGCGCTCTAGCAGCTCTCCGGCAGGTGCGCCACCTAGAAGGTTGGCGGGGGCACGTCCGGCAAAGGATTCAGGAAAGCACCCCGGAACTCGCTGAGCCAGTCCTCGATCGGCCGAGCGTCCTGGCCGGTGACGTCGAGCACGTCAGTCGTCACTGACCCCGCGCCGCCGTGGCGGATCCAGTCGAACATCTCAAGTGTGCCCGCGACCTGCCAGGGTGTCAGGCCGCTGGCCTGTAGCTGCTCCCTGGCCCGCTCTTCCGGCAGGTCGGCGTAGGTGACTTCGCGCGCGAATACAGCGGATACCCGTGCCGCGACGTCGCTGTAGCTGAGCGCTTCGGGACCGGTCAGGACGTATGTGGCGGCTTCGTGGCCGGGGCTGGTGAGCACTTGCGCGGCGACGTCTGCGACATCGCTGGCGGCAATGAAGCCGACCTTGCCATGGCCCGCTGGAGCATAGATCGTGCCCTCCTCACGGATGGTCTCCGCCGTGCCCAGCAGGTTCTCCATGTACCCGCTCGGTGCCAGGTAGGTGACGGGCAGGCCGGTAGCCGTCAGATACGTGGCGATCTGCCGATGGCTGCGCATGACCCGCACATCGCAGTCCAGATCCTGGAACCCGTCGGCCGCCACCTTCACGACATGGGGCCGGTGACCCGCGGCCTGCAGGGCGCCGATGAAGAGAATCTCAAGCTCGGCCTGTTCCTCATGCGCCGGGCTCAGCAGGAAGACTTTGTCGAAGGATTGCAGCACTCCGGCGGGAGGAGGACCGTCGAACGTCGCCACGATGTGCTTCGCGGACCCGGGCAGGTCAGCGCCCTTCGCCTCCACCCGCACCATCGCGGTGGCCTCGGTGCCTGCGTCAGCCAGTGCCTCCATCAGGCGATAGCCGACCCTGCCAGTCGCTCCGGTCACCAGGATCACAGGGCACGCCTCCGGTCGTCGCGGTGGCCAACCCCGGCGGGTGAATCCCGCGCGAGCGCCAGGCACACCAGTTGTTCTCATTCAAGCATTGGCGTCGGCGGCGGGGGGCTGGGATGGTGGGCCGGGCGGTGGCCGGGGGATGCGATGGTGAGCCCGGAGGCAGGTCGTGGAGAGGACGGCAGTCAGGGCCGGATGCGGGCCTGACTGACTAGGGCGCCCCGGCCGGGCTGATCCCCATCGTGGAACCGGACCGCGACCTGGGGTCACGCTCCCGCCAGGCGCCGCGGCCGACTGCCGCGAGAAACCGGTCCACGGCGGCGTTGAACAGGTCGGGCTCTTCCAGGTTCGCGGTGTGGCCAGTTCGCGGCAGCATCGCCAGGCCCGAGGCCGGGATGGTCCGCTTGAGCATGAGCGCGGTCTCCAGGCAGCCCTCGTCCTCGTCCCCGGCCATGATCAGCACGGGAGTCCGCACCCGAGCGAGTTCCTCCCGCAGTGCGTACAGCGACGGCCGGCCGGCCTGGACGCCGCGCATGGTCAGCGCGGCACCGAGCGAGGAGTGCTCAGCCAGCGCGGCCGCGAACTCGGCCCAGCCGCGCGGGTTCTTGTTCTGGAACTGCACCCGCGCGGGGCCGACCGCGTACCGCTGGGCGACCAGTCGCGTGCCGTCGGCCTCGAAGGCGGCCGCGAGAGCCTCGCATTCCGCGCGGAACGGCTCCTGGCGCTCCGGCTGAGCGCCGTAGCCAGCGCCGGCTACCACCGCCGACACAACGTTCTCCGGGTGACTCAGGGCCAGATGCAGCGCGGTGAATCCGCCCATCGACAGCCCGACGACGTGCGCGCCGGAGATGCCGAGCCCGCCCAGGACGGCGATCGCGTCGCCCACCGCCCGCTGCTGGGAGTAGGCCGCCGGGTCACCAGGGACGTCTGACGGCGGGTACCCGCGCGCGGCGTAGGTGATGCAGCGGTAGCTGCCGGAGAAGAACCTGACCTGCGGTTCCCAGCTGCGATGATCGCCCGCGAACTCGTGGATGAACAGCAGCGGCTGGCCGGATCCCGTGCTCTCGACGTGCAGCCTGACGCCGTCGCCGGCGGTGATCGTGGGCATGGACGGCCTCCCGGAGCGAAGATTGGCGGGCCAGCCGGGCACCGCCGCATCCCGCGGCGCTGGCCGCCGGGCCAGTGGTGACTGGTCAGTGGTCGGTGACGTGCTCGACGCCCATGATGTGCTGGTACGTGCCCGCCGCGGCCGCCGCCGCGTCCCCGGCGCGGAGCGCGCCGAGGATCGCGTCATGCTGGCGCGCCGATTCCGCGTGCGTGCGGGCGACCTTGGGGCCGCCCTGCAGTGAGGCCCACAGCAGCCGCATCAGCGACAGCAGCAGGGGGCTCCGCGCGTACTCGTAGACCGTGAAATGAAAGTCCCGGTTGAGATCCGCGTAGCCCGGATCGTCATCGCCGCACGCGCGCATCTGCTCGTTCAGGTCCTTCAGCCGGGCGATCCCCGCGGCGTCGATCTTGCGCGCGGCCAGGGACGCGCCCAGCGACTCCAGCGCGGCACGGATCTGGAAGTTCTCCTCGATCCGGCCGTCGTCGGGCTCCACCACGGTGAACCCGCGGTGAGTATCGCCGAGGACCAGCCCCTCGGATTCCAGCCGCCGCATCGCTTCGCGCACCGGTGTCTGGCTGACCTGGAACCGCTGGGCCAGGTCCCGCTGCCGGAGCTGCTGCCCAGCCTCCAGCTGACCGGTGATGATCAGCTCACGGATGAGCGCGGCCACCATGTCCGTTTTGCTGACGTAGCCGAGGCCAGCGGGGGCCTGGGCGTTTGCTTGCCCTATCGAGGCAGGTCGCACGGGTTGCCTCCGGCGTTCGTTTCGGGTGCCGCCGGGCGCGCCGCGCCGCGCGCCCGATCCCGTCGACGTGACATTGGGCGTGCTAGAGGTCGTTCGGTGTCACATCGACGGGTGGTGGGGGACTGCGCGAGGGCCCGCACGCGGGCTGGGGTCAGCGGCAGCCGCCCGACGCTGCCTGGCAGGCCGAGTGCGTCGCGCACCGCGCTGGCGATGGCGGCGCCGGCGGCGCTCACCCCGCCTTCGCCGGCGCCCTTCGCGCCGAGCGGGTTGCCCGGCGACGGCGCGTCCTGCGTCACGAGGAGGTCGATGGGCGGGACTTCGGCGGCGGTCGGCCGCCACGGCGTGTACCGCACTGCCCGCCACCACCGTGGACCGGGACGCCCACGGTAGGCGGGCACCCGGTACGGACCGGGCAGCATCGCCACGGTCAGCTCCGGCACGATGATCCACCCCTCCGGCGGCCAGCATGCGGGCAGGCGGCCCGGGCGGACAACCGCCGTGCTGATATTTGGTATACCATCCTGCACACGTGCCTTCCAGCGCACGTACCATCCAACACGGTGCCATCCAACCCGGGGCGGAAGGGGTATGCGGTGGATCTGCAGCTGGATGGGAAAGTGGCCCTGGTTACGGGCGCCAGCAAGGGTATCGGCCGCCAGGTCGCCGAGCATCTCGCCCGCGAGGGCGCGGACGTCGCCATCACCGCGCGCACCCCAGGGCCGCTGGAGGTCACGGCTAAGGGGATCGTCGCCGCGACTGGGCGGGCGATCGTGCCGCTGGCCGGCGACATGAGCAAGACGGAAGACGTCCAGCGCTGCGTGGATGCTGTCCTGGAACGGTTCGGCGCGCCCGACATCCTGGTCACCTGCGCCGGCAGCTCGCCAGGCGGCTTGCTGGAGAACCTGACCGAAGAACAGTGGATGACGAGCCTGGACCTGAAGTTCATGGGCTACGTCCGTTCGGTTCGCGCGGTCATCGGGTACATGCGCGAGCGGGGCGAAGGTGCGATCGTGCTCGTGGTGGGCAACGACGGCCTGGAGCCGAGCTACTGGGAGATGACCGCGGGAGTGGCGAACGCCGCTGACATCAACTTCGCGTCCTCCGTGGCCGAGCAGTACGGCCGCTACGGGGTGCGGATCAACACCGTCAATCCGGGCCCGGTGAATACCGACCGGTGGGACACCCTGGAGAAGGCATTCGCCCGCGACAAGGGTGTGACCCAGGAGCGGGCACACGAACTGGCCGAGGCATCGATCCCGGTGGGCCGGATCTGCGAGCCGGAAGAGGTCGCCGCGCTTGTCACCTTCCTGGTCTCGCCCCGCGCCAGCTTCATTAACGGCGCCCACATCCCGGTGGACGGGCCGCAGCACAAAGCGATCATGGACCGCTAGGGAGCGCGGGTGGAGCTCAGCAGCGCGGTCCGTATCCGCCGTCCGGCCGCGGAGGTCTTCGACGTCCTGCTGGACGCCGGGAAGGTCGCCGCGTGCCTGCCGGGCAGCCGCCTGATCGGCGAGGTGGCGGACGGTACCTACGCGGGCCAGATCGAGGTCAGGATCGGCCCGATCGACGGCGTCTACGCGGGCACTATCCGCCTTGACGCCTCCGACCGGAAAGCGGGAACTGTGATGCTGCGCGCATCCGGGCGCGAACGCGCGGGCCGGGGCAGCGCCGACGCGCACGTCGCGGTCCGCGTCGAGCCGGACGGCGCCACCGCGCGGGTGCTGATCAGCGCCGATCTGCTGATCCGCGGCCAAGTCGCCCAGTACGCCCCGGGAGCGATCGGCGCGGTGAGCCAGCGCCTGATAGAGCAGTTCGCCGGCAACGTCGAGCGGCTGCTGGCCAGCCAGCCCGGCGCCAGCATCATCACTTCCACCCGGCCTCCCGTACCGGTGGCGAGACAGGCCGCTGCGGCCGCGGCCGCAGCGGCCGTGCTCGGTGCCGGGGTGCTCATCGCGCTGGCCATGCGCCGGATAAGGTCCCGCGCCCTTTCGATCCCCAACGATCGTCCCAATTATCTCCCGCACAAAGGGGCTCGCCATGGCTGACAGTCAGCGCGCCGGGGGTGACATCTCGGCCGGAACCGCGGAACTGCGCCCGCTGCAGATCGAGGCGAACGGGATCAATGTGATCACCGACGCCGAGCGCAAGGGGCACCCGCGTGACCTGTTCTGGCCATGGTTCGCGGCCAACGTCTCGGTCCTGGGCCTGAGCTACGGATCGTTCGAATTCGGCTTCGGCATCTCCTTCTGGCAGGCGGTCGGCGCGGGATTGGTCGGCATCATCGTCTCCTTCCTGCTCTGCGGGTTCATCGCGGTGGCCGGCAAGCGCGGGTCGGCGCCGACCATGGTGCTCAGCCGGGCCGCGTTCGGGGTGCGCGGCAACAAGCTGCCCGCCGCGATCTCCTGGCTGCTCACGGTCGGCTGGGAGACAGTGCTGATCATCCTGGCCACCCTGGCGACCGCGACGGTGTTCGACCGCCTGGGATGGGGCGGCGGCGCCGCCACCAAGGTCATCGCGCTGATCGTGGTGAGCGCGCTGACCGTCGCCGGCGGCGTCATGGGCTTCGACCTGATCATGCGGATGCAGGCCGTGATCACCGTGGTGACCGCGGTGCTGACCGTGGGGTTCATCATCCTGGTCGTGGACAAGATCCACTGGCACACGGTGGCGGCGATCCCCTCAGGCTCGGCGGAGAAGCTGATCGGCGCCCTGGTGTTCACGATGACCGGCTTCGGGCTCGGCTGGGTGAACGCCGCCGCTGACTACTCGCGGTACCTGCCGCGGCGTTCGTCAGGGCGCGGCGTGATCGGCTGGACTGCGTTCGGGTCCTCGGTGGCCCCGATCTTCCTGCTGCTGTTCGGGCTGCTGCTGGCCGGCTCCTCAGCCAAGCTGAGCAGCGCGATCGCTGCCGATCCGATCGGCGCCCTGACCACGCTGCTGCCCACCTGGTACCTGGTGCCGTTTGCCGTTGTCGCGGTGCTCGGGCTGGTGGGCGGATCGGTGCTGGATATCTACTCCTCCGGCCTGGCTCTGCTGACCTTCGGGCTGCGGGCGCCGCGCTATGTCGCCGCGCTCATCGACGGCACCGTCATGGTCCTAGGGACGATCTACGTGGTGTTCGTGGCCAAGAACTTCCTGGCCCAGTTCGAGGGCTTCCTGATCACGCTCGGCGTCCCGATCGCCGCGTGGTGCGGCATCATGCTGGCCGACATAGCTCTGCGCCGGAAGGACTACGCCGAGCCCGAGCTGTATGAGCCAGCCGGCCGCTACGGCAATGTCCGGGCCCTGCCGCTGGCCGTCATCGTCGTCAGCACCGCCGTCGGCTGGGGCCTGGTCACGAACAGCAGCGCGAGCTGGCTCACCTGGCAGGGTTACCTGCTGCAGCCGCTGCGGCTCGGCGGGAAGACCGGTGCCTGGGCCTTCGCGAACCTCGGCGTGCTGGTGGCTCTGGGCATTGGCTTCGTCGTGACTTTGGCGTTCAGCCGGGCGACGGTGCGGGCGCAGGAATCGGCCCCGGTACTGGCGCCCGCTGGCACGGCGCAAGCGTGAGCGCGGCGCCCTGCCAGCACGGCGCAAGCGTGAGCGCGGCGCCCTACCAGCACGGCGCAAGCGTGAGCGCAGGGCCGCCCGCGGCGTGGCTGGCGGTCATCGACATGCAGCGGGTGTTCGCTGAGGCTGACAGCCCTTGGCTGGCGCCGCGGTTCGGCGAGATCATCGGCCCGGTCAGCCAGCTGGTCGAGGCGTTCCGCCCGAGGGTCACCTTCACCAGATTCGTCGCACCGGAGGTCCCCTCGGGCGGCTGGCAGCGCTATTACCACCTGTGGCCGTTCGCGCTGCAGCCGCCTGACGCCCGGATCTATGAGCTCGTTGACGACTTCGCAGCTCAGCCGGAGCAGATGCTGGATGCCACTACGTTCAGTAAATGGGGGCCGGAACTGTCCGAGCGGGTGGGTGACGGCGGGCGGCTGGTGCTGGCGGGCGTGTCCACCGACTGCTGCGTGCTGTCCACCGCTGTGGCGGCGGCGGACGCGGGCGTCGAGGTCCAGGTGGTTGAGGACGCGTGCGCCGGCGTCAGCGACGTCAGCCACGGGCAGGCGCTGGACATCCTCCGGCTGTACAGCCCGCTGGTCGAGGTGGTCAGTCTGGCTGAGGTCCTGCGCCAGTGATGGCCGAGCGGCTGCCGGCTGAGCAGTTGTCGGCTGAGCAGTTGTCGGCTCAGCAGGCGCGCGCTGCGGGGGCGCTGTACGGGCTGGCGCTCGGCGACGCGCTCGGCATGCCAACGCAGTCGCTGCCCCGGTCCGCGATCGTGGCCAGGTACGGCCGGCTGCTTGAGGAGTTCCAGCCCGGTCCGCCGGACCATCCGCTGGCCGCCGGTCTGCCCGCTGGAACGATCACCGACGACACCGAGCAGGCTCTGCTGCTCGCGACGCTCGTCGTGGAGGGCGGCGGTCGGGTCGACGCGGCCGAACTGGCCAGGAGGCTGCTCGCGTGGGAGGACTCAGTGCGGGCGCGCGGCTCACTGGACCTGCTGGGGCCATCCACGAAGCAGGCCCTGTCGGCGCTGCTGGCCGGGGCGGATGTGGCTGATGCGGGCAGGTTCGGTGTCACCAACGGCGCGGCGATGCGGATCGCGCCGGTCGGTATCGCCACTGCCTGCCTAGACCTGGGCGTCCTGGTCGATCGCGTCGTCGAGGCCAGCCGGGTGACCCACAACACCGGGGTCGCGCTGGCCGGGGCGGCGGCGGTCGCCGCGGCCGTCAGCGCCGGGGTGTCGGGCGCCTCGGTAGCTGAGGCGGTGCCGGTCGCTGTCGAGGCGGCTGCCCGGGCGGCCGGGCGGGGGCACTGGGTCGCCGCCGCCGACGTGGCGTCGCGGATCACCTGGGCGGTCGGCCTGGTCACCGGGCATGACCTGGACGCGGTCATCGGGATTGTGTACTCGCTGGTGGGGACGAGCCTGGCTACGCAGGAATCGGTTCCGGCCGCCTTCGCGGTGCTCGCCGCCGCCCCGGACGACCCGTGGCTGGCATGCCGGATCGCCGCCTCGGTCGGCGGCGACTGCGACACCATCGCGGCGATCGCCGGGGCTGTCGGCGGGGCGTGTCATGGGGTGGGTGCGTTCCCGCAGGCCGCGCGGGGGACCGTCGCGCGGGTGAATCGCCTGCGGCTGGACAAGGTGGCCGCGGACCTGCTGGCCCTGCGGAGACCGGGGCCGTGACGGGCCGGGTGCTGTTCGGTCGGCTGCTGCACCTGGGCAACGTCGTCGTGGACGTGGTGCTGGACGTGACCGCGCTGCCGGAACGCGGTGGCGACGTGCTGGCCGACCGTACCGAGACGACCCCGGGCGGAGGCTTCAACGTGATGGCCGCCGCCGCCCGGCAAGGGCTCCGCGTCGGTTACGCGGGCGCGCACGGCAGCGGGCCGTTCGGCGCCCTGGCCCGCGCGGCGCTGGCGGACGAGGGCATCGAGGTCCTGCAACGGCCCAAGGAGGGCCTGGATACCGGGTTCGTGGTGGCTGTCGTGGACGCCGGCGGCGAACGGACGTTCCTGACCAGCCGCGGCGCGGAGGCGACGCTGACGGCCTCGGACCTGGCCGGGGTGGCCGCCGAGCCGGGTGACGCGGCGTACCTATCGGGGTATGGGCTGGTCCATCCCAGCAACCGGGCTGCGCTGCTCGCCTGGCTAGGGCGGCTCGGTGACGCCACCGCGGTGTTCTTCGACCCCGGGCCGCTCGCCGGGTCCGTCCCGGCCGACGTGCTGAACCCCGTGCTGGCCCGCAGCGACTGGGTGACCTGCAACGCCAGGGAATCGGCTCTGCTGACCGGCCTGGCTGACCCGCTCCACGCGGCCCGCGCGCTGGCCCAGCGGGCGGGCCGCCAGGGCGTGCTGGTGCGAACCGGGCCAGCCGGGTGCCTGATCGGCCACCGGGATCGTGACCCGGTCACCGTGCCGGGATTCCGGGTTGACGTGCTGGACACCAACGGTGCAGGCGATGCGCACACCGGCACCTTCATCGCCGTCATGGGGACCGGCGCGGACGAGGTGGCGGCCGCCCGCGCCGCCAACGCCGCGGCAGCGCTCTCGGTCACCAGGCGCGGCCCCGCCACCGCGCCGACCGCTGCCGAGCTGGCCCGGTTCCTAGCCACTACCTGAGGCCGGCACCCATCCCCAACCGGCAACGACACCCTACGGTCCGCCTACCAACGGCTCCCTCAATGAGGACCTGCGAGCCAGCCGGCGAATCATGAGTGTCGCCCAGCCGCGGTACCCGCCGTGTTAAGTACAGATAACTTCGGATTGTGCTCCGCTAATCGCGGATTTATTCGGAGAAGGCGAAGGTGGTTGTGGATAAGGCCATTGTTTTCGCTATCCCGCTGTCTCCCCATGCGGCCGCTGCATCTGGACGCGGTTGATCTGCCAGCGCCGACATCGCCTGCCTGATCTGGGCGAAAGCATCCTTGTCTTCCGAGCGGATGCGGGCCAGCGCCCGGATCGCCGTCTCCCGCACGACGACGGTGAGCAAAGTCTGGATAAACTAGCTATACTTATGGCTATGTCAGTCAGTGAGCAGATGCCGCTAGCGGACGTGAAGAACCGGCTCTCGGAGGTCGTGGACCGCCTGGAACGCGAGCACGGCCGCGTCGTGATCACCAAGCACGGCCACCCCGCTGCCGTGGTCATCAGCGTGGAAGACCTGGAGTCTTTGGAAGAGACCCTCGACGTCATGGGCAGCGCGGCGCTCCTGGACGACATCCGCGAGGCTCTGGCCGAACTCGGCACGGCCGACGCGCCAGTCCTTACCAAAGACGACGCGCTGCGCTTGATCGCTGACCAGTGAGCGAGGGCGACTTCGCGATCGCGTGGACGGCCCCGGCCCGCAGAGCGCTGACCCGGCTGCCCGAGAAGGTCGCCGTCGCGGCGGTCGAGTTCCTGTACGGGTCGCTGGCTGCCAGCCCGCACCGGGTCGGCAAGCCGCTCAAGCTCGGGCTCGACGGGCTGCACAGTGCCCGCCGCGGCGACTACCGGGTGATCTACCGTATCGACGACCAGCACCGCCGTGTCGACGTCGTGGCCATCGAACATCGCTCCGACATCTACAGACCACGGCAATTCTGAAAGCCGCCGGTCGGTTGGCATGTGAGCGAGGCGCCGGGGCAGCGCGCCGCAGCCGGAGCGCCGATGGGCGCTGGTCTGTACCGCCGGCTTAGCCTAGGTCGTTGGCCCTGGCTGCGGCGCGCCGTAGCCGATGGCGCGGGTGGCTTCGCGGACCTCGTCAAGCGCGGCCTGGTCGAGCAGCCTGAGGGCCGCCCCGCCGGCTGCCATCCGCGCGTGCCAGTAGGTGCGGGCCAGCCATTCGAGGGTCCGCGCCCGGTCGTACGCCTGGGTGAGCGTGCTGCCATAGGTCAGTGCGCCGTGGTTCTGCAGGATGACGGCGGTGCGGTCAGCCAGCGCGGCCACGGCGTTACGGGCTAGCTGCTGCGTCCCGAACCTCGCATAGGGAGCCACGCGGACGGGGCCGCCCAGGTCGGCCATGGCGTAATGGACGGCCGGCAGCATATCCAGGACCGCGGACAGGGCCACCACGTAGGGCGAGTGCGTGTGCACCACCGCACCGGCGCCTGTCGCCCGGTAGATCGCCAGGTGCATCGGCGTCTCCGTGGATGGCCGGCGCGGGGAGTCGGTGCCCCCGCCGGCCAGGCGGACCTGGCAGATGTCGGCCGGGCCGATGTCGTCGTAGCTGAGGCCGGACGGGGTGATCGCGATGAGGCCGTCGCCTGCGGCCCGTGCGCTGAGGTTTCCGGACATGCCGTCCACGAGGCCGTCGGCCACCATGCGCCGCCCGAAGGCGACGAGGCTTGCGCGTTGCTGGCCAGGAGCCTCGTCTGCCGTCCCGTCCTCGGGCCCGGGGTGTCCGCCCGTCATGTCTGCCTCCACATTTCCCGTTCCAGGCCATGTTGCCTGCTCGACATGTTCCGAAGCGGCCTCCGGGCGACTTCGTCCCGCTGACCTATGGCAGGGTAGATGTCATGAACGACGCCGAGAACGGCTCGACACGGATCTTGGCAGAAAGGCTGCGCCTGGGCTTCGGCTTCAGCGCCGCCCACCGCAGCCACGTGCTGGACCTGCTGTCCAGCCTTGAGCGGCATCTGGCCCGGTGGGGCCCCGAGCAGGTCGATCTTGAGATCTCCGTGAAGGATCGCCACGGGCCCGAGCAGAAGGTCACCTTGGAAGCATGGCTGCCCAAGTGGCCGCCGCTGGTGGCCAGCTCATCCGCCCGCGACCTCGATGCCGCGGTGATCGAGGTCCGCAAGGAAATGATCCGCCAGATCGAGGACGAGAAGGCCAAGCGCGGACCGCACGAGGGATCCAGGTCCAGCGACCGAACCGCCTGACCCGGACCTTACCCGGCCTGTCCTGGTCGTAAGAAGATCGTCACACCGCGGGCGACGGTGGCCTGGTGCGTCCGCCGCCGGGCCAACGTACGGTGAAATGGTGGCAGGCGCGGCGAGAAGCGGGCTCCGGTGAACGTTGTCAGCCCTCAGGCACGGCGCCGCTGGTCTGTCGTGGTGGGCGGTGTCGCTGTCATGTGCGCGCTTCCCGCGGTAATCGCGGCGCTGCCGGTTCCCGCGGTGGCGATCAGTTCTGCGACGCTGCGGGCACGCATCCTGGCCTCGGTGAGCGTGCCCTACGAGGGATACGCCGAGAGCACGGTGAACCTCGGGCTGCCCGAACTGCCGGACCTTCAGGATGTGAGCACGCTTTTTGATGGCAGCACCGACCAGTACGCCTGGTACCGCTCGCCCGGAAGCTGGCGGGCCGCTGTCATCACCGGAGCCGGCGAGAGCGACACCTACCAGTCCGGCCAGCAGACCTATCAATGGGACTACGGGCACAACGTGCTGACCCGCATCGTGGGCGCACAGCCCGTCCGGCTGCCGCGGGCCGCGGACCTGCTGCCGCCCGCGCTGGCCCGCAGGCTGCTGGATATTGCGTCGCCCGCGGATCACATGTCACGGCTGCCGTCGCGGCGGGTGGCCGGAGTGGACGCGGCCGGCCTGCAACTGGTGCCAGCGGATTCGACGACGACGATCGGGGCGGTCGACATCTGGGCCGATCCGGCTGACGGCCTGCCGCTCGAGGTTGCGATCACTGGCCGTGGCTCGGCGAAGCCCATTCTGGTGACCAGCTTCCTGCAGGTGGCCGAGCGCCTTCCGGCGGTGGCGACCGTGACGCCGGATCCGGCACCGGGCGTGACAGTGACCACGACCGGGTTGCCCGAGGTCGAGCGCGTCCTGGGCGGCGACGGCGATGGCGACCACGACAGCACCCCGTTTCCCGGGCAGCTCGCCGGGCTCAGCCGGATCGCGACCGCAGGCGGCCCCACCGGTGTGGCCATCTACGGCACGGGATTCTCGCGGCTCGTGCTGCTGCCGTTGCCCCGTGGTGACGGCTCACAGATGCTCAACGCCGCGATCCAGGCCGGTGCCGCCACCGTCGCACTGCCCGGCGGGACCGCGGCCCTGATCCGCACACCGCTGCTCACCGTGCTCTTGCTCCGCGCCGGGTTCCGCAACGAGACGTACGCTCTCACCGGTGCGGTGACGCCGGCCCTGCTGGAGAGCGCGGGCTCCAGCCTGCAGGCGTACCGACCGGAGCGCTGATGATCGTTACGAGGTCACTCACCAAGCGGTTCGGGCCTGTGCTCGCCGTCGACCAGGTTGACCTGGACGTGCGCGATGGCGACAGGTACGGCTTCCTCGGGCCGAACGGCTCCGGCAAGACGACGCTGGTCCGGATGCTGCTCGGCCTGGTGTACGCCACGAGCGGCGAGATCGAGGTGATGGGCAAGCCGATGCCGCGGCACGCCGCCGAGGTGCTGCCGCATATCGGCTCGCTGGTGGAGGGCCCATCCTCCTATGGGCACCTGTCGGGCCGGGCCAACCTCGCGCTGATCGACGCGGCTGGCCCCGGGGGGCGCCGCCGGACCCGCCGCACACGGATCGCCGAAGCACTGGAGCGGGTCGGCCTGGCCGGGATCGATAACCGCCCGGTGAAGAGGTACTCGCTCGGCATGCGCCAGCGGCTCGGGCTGGCCGCGGCCTTGCTGCGCGCTCCGCGGCTGCTGGTACTCGACGAGCCGACCAATGGCCTGGATCCCCGTGGCATCCGTGAGGTTCGCGATCTGCTCGTCGAGCTGAACAAGTCCGGGACAACCGTCTTCATGTCCAGTCACCAGCTGGCTGAGGTCGACCAGTTGTGCACGAGGGTCGGCGTGATCAACCGGGGACGGCTCGTCGTGCAAGAGGAGCTTGAGGCCTTGCGGGGGCCGACCGGCCGGGTGATGGTCCGCAGCCCCGACACCCAGCGCGCCGCGGCGATTCTGGACGGGAGCGTCGAGCGGATCGAGGGCGACATGCTGTTCGCGGTGGCGGCGGATCCGGCGGCGATCAACCTGCGTCTCATCGCGGCCGGCGTGCGGGTCAGCGAGTTCGCCCCCGAACGCCGCTCGCTGGAGGACCTCGTCCTGTCCGTCACCGGCTCCGGTTCCGACCGGGTCGACCGTGGTGACGATCTGGCCGGCCAGGCAGCAGACTCCGGTGGCGACACCGGGCAGCCAGAGGTTGGTGATCCGGGGTGATCGGGGTGATCTGGGTTGAGCTGGTGAAGCTGGTACGCCGGCCGAGGAGCTGGGTCAGCCTCGCGCTGCTGTGCGGGCTTCCGGTGGTAGTCGCCGTGTTCGTGGCGGTCACCCATCTGGCGCCGCCGCCTGGCCAGGGCCCCGCGCTGCTGTCAGCCGTCCTGTCCAGTGGGTCGCTGTATCCCGCGGCGGCGCTCGCGATCGTGCTGCCGATCTTCCTCCCGGTCGCGGTGGCGGTGGTGGCGGGCGACTCCATCGCGGGCGAGGCGGGCTCGGGCATGCTGCGCTACCTGGTGGCCAGGCCGGTAGGACGCAGCCGGCTGCTCGCGGCCAAGCTCGTCGCGCTCATCGTGTACGTCCTCGTCGCCGTCGTCCTCGTCGCGGTCACCGCCTACGCGACGGGGACGCTGCTCTTCGGCTCACAGCCGGCCACCGTGAGCAATGGCGGTCCCGGCGGTGGTCTCAGCACATCCAGTGTCGCCGCGACCTCGCTGTCCGGCGGCGGGCTGACCCCCGCCGACGTACTGATCAGAACGGCCGGCGCGATCGCGTTCATCGGGGTGTCCATGCTCGGGGTCGGTGCGATCGCGCTGTTCCTGTCGACCGTCACGGACTCCGCTCTCGGCGCGGCGCTGGGCGCGCTCGCGGCGCTGATCACCAGCGAGGTGCTGGTCACACTCGGCGCTGCCGCGTCGGTCAACCCCTATCTGCCCACCCGCTACTGGCTGGCCTGGGTGGACTTCTTCCGGCAGCCGATCCTGTGGCGGAACATCGACCGCGGATTCGCCGTGCAGGCCGTCTACGTGGCCGTGTTCCTCGCGGCGGCCTGGGCTCACTTCGCTACCAAGGACATCACGAGCTGACGGGCCGGAGCCGGCCGGCTGAGCTGGGCTCAGGCTCGGCCTGGGTCACGGGTGGCAGTCGGCGCTCGCCGGCGCGGCGATCGGGCCAGCGCCGATCGCCCGCAGCACGATCCTCATGACCACCGGGTTGGTCGGCAGCTGGGAGTGGGTGATCTGCTCGCCCGGGCAGACCGACTGGATGGGCACGTTGATCGCACCGGCCAGCCGGGCCGAGTCCGGTGGTGTGACGGTCTGGTCGTCGGTGGTCCATAGCGACAGCCAGCGCAGCCCGGCGGGTGTCCCCGCGGCGAGCCCGGCGAGCAGGCTGCTGCCCGGAATGAGCTGCTGGCAGGCGGCCGGGCAGGCGCCCGGCACGAATCCCTCGGCCGCGGCGGCGATCGAGGCCCCATGGAACGGTGAGCCAAGCGTGATCACCCGCCGCGCCTCCCGGGCCCCGCCGTCGTCTCGCGCCCACAGCAGCGTGGCCACGCCGCCCGCCGAGTAGCCGACCACGTCGACCGACGGTGCGCCGCCGCGCAGCGCACGGGCGACCGCCGTGCCGAGCACCTGGGCGTCCTGGATGAGGCTGCCCGTGCCGTTACCAGGCAGGGACACGACTGTGGCCTGGCGGCCGCTGGCCCGGATCCGGCCCGCCAGGACCGACAGTGCGTCGGTGCTCCCGCCGTATCCGGGCACAAGCAGAACCGGCCCGGGCCGGTTCTGCAGCGGGCCGTGGGCTGGGGCGCTGCCGCCGGTCGCGGTGCCGCGGCCGGTGCCGGCGGCGGCGACAGCCACGGTGGCCGCGCCCGCCAGTACCAGCAGTGCTACCCCGGCCACGAGGATCCTTCGCCGGGGGGCCAGGCTGTTGAACCGGGTGATCATCCGGCTCCCGTCCGCAGTGCTGTCGGCCCGCCCATGCAAGACAACGTATCCGCGGCCTGGCGCGGTTCAGCCGGTCATGGGCGACCGGGATCGCTGCCGCCCGGGTTGGCCCCGTGTCGCCCCTGGCTAGGCCCCGTGCTGCCCGAACTGACGTCTCACCGGCCGGGGCGCCGGCCGCCGGCACGCAGCCGCACGCCCACCAGGATGAGGTCAACAAGCAGGACGGCCACACCGATGATCAGGACCCAGATCAGGCCCTGGACGACCGCGCCGACTATGCCTAGCGCGATCGCCACAATGATCAGCAGCAGAAACAGCGCCATCTCGCGCCCTCCGATCTTCTCGGCGTCACTGACGCGCGAGACGCCGTTCACCGCCGGCGCCGGGCTGGTAGGCCAGACCATAATGCTTGAAGATCGGATCTTCGTCACTAGCTGGCAGCACCCCGTCGGTGTCAATTGACGGCGCGTCCTTCACCTGGCTCTTGTCGTAGGTGACCTTGAGGTATCCGGGGCCGACCGTCGCCCCGAGGAGGGGCACGAAGACCAGCCGGTGCCGTGTCGGCAGGCCGACCGTGACGGTGGCGAAGGCGGCCTGGTCGGTGCCGGTGTCCACATAGACCGCTTCCAGCGTCCCGATCTTGTGACCGCCGCTGTCGACTACGTCATGACCGCGCCACTCCCGGATGTCACCAGCCTCGAACATTGCTGCCCTCCTGTCCTTCTTGGTTCCTGTCCCTACCCAGCATCATCCCGTCCATCCGGGACTAGGCAGGCACAAGATCAGCGATGGTCTCCCAAAGCTGCCGGCCACGTCCGGATCAGGTTCGCGGGTTCACGGCAGCCGGTACTCAGATCGGGGACGCCGGTCAAACCAGAATAGCCCGCTGCCCAGTTGCGCTGGATTCGGCCGAACCTTCCAGCGGATGTGGAATCTGTACCTAGCCTATTCAGAGGCCGGTTTCCGTTCGGGCTGTCTCGGCGTCCGGCGGCTCCTGCTGGAGCGCACTGCTTTGCAACGTTGCGTGCCGGGGATGGCTGGGCGATGATCGGTAGCGTCGGGTCCTGATCGTGTCGCGCGATCATGTCCCGCACCGCGTCGGCGGATCTCGCCGCGCACCCGCGGCGTGGGAGGCATCCGGCCCGCACGATCTGGAGGTCGGCTCATGCCAATCAATACGGGCCTCGTGGCAGGATCCGTTCTCCATCGCGAATCGTCAGCTGGCGCGTCGCGGGCGGTGGCGGTCGGCTTGCCGAATTCCCTGGTCGTGGGCATCATCGTGCTGCTTATCGTCGCCGTCGTGGTCGCCATGCTGCTGGTGATCACCTTTGGCCATCTGTCATGGCGCGCGCGGGGCAGGAGGTCCGGGCGGCGCTTGAACAGGATGCAGGCGGAAGCGGCCGCTGCCGTGGCTGAACTGCGGGAAAACGACCACTATGACCCGGACGGCCCGGGACTCGACGAAGACGAGCTGTAATTCCAGAGGCCGCCCGCGGCCGGCGGCATCGGTGCCAGCGCCGACGACATGGCGCAGCTCTATCGATGCCAGCAGCATCCGAGCCTGCTGGGAACATCGCCCGCGCCGGGCCACGAGAGTGTCGTGAAGCCGGCGATATCGATGGTGCCGAGCTCCGGGTTGTAGTGATAGCCCACTGGCTTGTTCTGCGGCGTGCCGTCAGGCGCCA
>OCTA010002294.1_pt1 | contig 17482 bp, 15 predicted proteins | sample 1538991 | NCBI WGS metagenome assembly OCTA01 (sample SAMEA3539302, study PRJEB22396) | soil metagenome | biome: tundra; feature: field; material: soil | place: USA | collected 2010-05 | depth 0.15 m | reverse complement strand
GCAAGCGCTCAAGTCCCCGCCAAATAGGGTGTTCTACGAATTCTCGCTCAGAGCCGAATTTCCCTTGACAAGTTCAAATGCCCATGATAATCTACCTAAACTAATTATAATCTATGCGCTCAAGGCAAAATTTCCAAAGAGCCATCTCATTCTTGATACTTGCTTTCAACCCGGCGCTATCCGGCCAAACTCCCCATCTTCTTCGTGTTCCGCTCGTTAATCAAGACAACTTCGTGTGGTGCTGGGCAGCCTCGGGCGAAATGGTTACGGCTTACTACAAGAAGCACATTCCGAAATGCAAGTTCGTATCAGACAAAGTCCATGATGCAGCGTGCTGCCCCAACGGCCAACCTGACGACTGCAGCACGACCGGTACAGCCCAGGACCTCCAAGCATTACTTACGACATACGGGTTCGTGGCTCCTCAAGTCTCTACAACTGCCTTGAATTGGGAACAAGCCACGAACGAGATTGATCACAAAGGGCCTTTTCTTGTTACGCTCCGAGGCACTGGTGAAGATCACATGGTGGTGGTGACTGGATACATGGAGAACTCTGACAAGTTCCTCGTGATCAACGATCCGGACCCAAATGGAATGACCTACCGCACGCTCTACGACTATCAATCCCAACAAACCTCCACGATCACCGGGATCGGAACGAGTGGGCAATGAAGGCGTATCGCTTTATTCCGGTACTCCTTCTTCTGACTGATCGCTGCTTTCCTCAGGATGCGGGTCCTCCTGCTGCCCGTGACATCAGGAGCCTCATCTCGACTGCGAAGCGCGACGCTACCGATGCCGCCGCCACGGCGCTAAAGCAGTTCCAGTCCCTGGAGCCGGAGACTGCCCCTTCCGAATGGGGGTTAAGTCTTGAAAGATTATTTATGGGGGTCGCAGAGATGAACACGAGGCCCCAACTAGGCCCCTTGATGCGGAAGAATTTTCCCAATCTAACGCGGCCAGTGCAAGATCCCTGCCCAGTTTCAATTCCAATTTTGACGGTAGATCCTGATCTCTTGAAATCATATCGTTCCGCTCTTAGCCCCCTGAGGTTGCTAGGCGACCCAAATCGTCTCTTCTGCCCCATCTGGAAGGATGGCGATCTAGTAGGCGTGTCCATTTTGCAAAAGACCAACGACCAGTGGGTCACCCAAGGCTTCGCCAAATCTGCGTTGGCTGTCCCCATCATTGCTAATCTCCGCTGGGACGCTCAGCGGACGCTCACGAAAGAGCTCTATTTCATCGTCAATATTCCGCAAAATATCTATGTTTTAGCCCGATACGAACCGTCGCCGGGCGCAGTGGGGGAGTTTACGATTCTTTGCATTTTTGGGGGGGCTCCTAGCCCTATTCCCGTGGAAAAGGCTGAGGTAATACCGTTGCGAGATTTCCTGGTACTAGTTCAGAAGAACCTGTTCGTCGCGAGATGAGCACATTCACTGAAAGGAAGCTGTATGAAGAAGGCAAAACTGATCCACGTATGCCGCTGTAACGTCACGCTCGCCATAACCTTCTGCCCAATCTTGTCGATTGGGCTATTGTTAGGGCAACAGTCGCCGACTACGAACAACAAGAGGTCTGCATCTGCGCCCAAAGGTAGCACACCAGCAACACCTAATCCAGGCACCAATGCTAACCCGACCTTGTCTACAGCATTTGATGAAACGCTCAACTGGCTTCCAGATAGTGCGTTGTCAAACCTCGACACAGACACAGGAGAGGTCCCGAGTTCTACTAAGGCCGCTGCGCTGATCGCCGCAACGCTCGGAAAGTGCTCTGGGACCCCCGAAAAGACATCGGTGTGCCAGCCAATAAGTGGAGACCCTGATACTCCCAATGATCCACCGAAGCCGCCGTGGCGATCCACGGCGATCGAGCCAACGAACAAAGACTTTTACTGCATTATCAATATCGTACGGTGGTCGGTGGGTGATGCAAAGCCTAATGCAACGCCGCCTGATTCTAGCAAGAAAGCCACCGTCGCCTCCAGTAAATGGTATGTCTACAACCCGGGGAAGGGCTGGTCTTCGCAGGACTTCACCTCTAATTATCGGCTAATGGGCGCTAAGCGAGCTTGGCTGCTTTACGTGCATCTAAACGTGCCTGCGCACGGACAGCACGCTTTCTACAAGATCGACGTTACGGGGAAGACTCCCATCGTCCTCCAGGACTTGCTCGGACTCGCGAACTACGCGTACGGCGGGGCTGCGGGAAAGCCAACAATTGGCTGGGGTGGAGGATTTGTGGACATTGGGAGCGTACCATCCGACATAACCATCTTCGGTTTTTCGGAATACGAAGAGAAAGCCTTGGCATCAAATACGTTCCAGAAACTCGGGGACCCGCAGACGCTTGATAACGAAGGGAAATATCGGTTTGACTTCAGTATTGGTGTACCAATCAAGCAGATCAGTCAGCTGAAGTTCGACACGACGGCCAACACGGTGACAAGCCAGAAGGTCGATAAGCAAAACATCTTCGGCTTGGTTGACTTTTTCCCAGTGCCAGTTGATGTTAAGAATGCCGGCCTCTACAGATTTCCCCACGTCGTGGCTGGCTTGAAGTTGAACTCACAACCCCTTCATAACATTCTCTTGGCGGCAGGATTTGGACCAGCGTTCGCGAATTTTTACGCCGGAATTCTATGGGTAAGACAGGACAAGCCTGGGACTCTCACCCCTGGGCAAACGGCTACTGCGGCCCAACTGGCAGCCGACATGCAGCACAAGTATCAGCCCCAATTTGCTTTTGGGATTAATTTGACTGTCCGGGGTGTTACAAATGCTGCGAAGAAGGCCTCAAAATAGCAGTTTCATTCATGGCGCAATACGTCGAAGATCGGCCTAGGGTTAGGCGGGAAGCGTCCGAGAAGGAGCCCCGTGAGGCCCTCGCCGAGGGGGTCGGCCTGGACTCGGGTACCGGGTTTCACTTCATCATTTGCCGGTCCCCTGAGCGCCGGTTTTGGCCGCAGCCCAGACCCATCACGCGTTGCCAGTCAGGATTTGCCCCGGCTTTGGGATCGGACCCGCGGCGGCCCCTCACGCCGTTAACCATCGTGCTTGCGGAAGACGGTGATGCGAACCAGGAGGTTCGCATCCTCCTTGAGAAGGGTGGCCGCGAGGCGTTGGTTACGGCAAACCGGTCGTCAGGCCGAAAGTCGCATCGCGTGTTCGAACGGTTCTACGCGGACCGGTGTTCGCAACGAGAAGATAGGCACTAAGCCCGCGTCTTCCATTGCCCAAGCTTGGCCAGGGTAAGGGGGCTTCGCGGTGATCTGGATTCGTCTCCAAAGCCTGTATGACGGCACACTCGGAGACTGGTCAGAGGCGTGCGCCGCTGTCCAGTAGTCGCCATCTGGGAAGCTGATGGGGATCACCCGCCCAAAACGCCGCAGTGTTTAGAAATCGGATTCCTGTTGCGAAATCCCCTTCGCACCAGCGAGGGCCCGGGAGCCCCGTTCGGGCACGGTGCCGGCCCGACTCCGGGCGTATCATGCGCCACTCGGAGAGAGCCGAGCCGGGTCGGAAGCGGATTCCTGTCGATAACAGCCCTTCGCACCAGCGATCACTGACATGGTCTCGAAACGGCGTTGTGGGAATCCGACCCGCTCTGTTTGGTTGGACGCAATCGGAAACTGGCGCGCGACGGCGATCCGGGTAGGGTCGGCGTGGCAATGCTTGAGCGAACGGCATCGATGTCAGGGCGTCAGCACCGACAGCTTCTGCCCTTCGGTGCACTGGTACGCTCCGGCGCGAACGGTTTTGAATTCCTGTTTGAGGCCGCTGGGCCACTCGACCAACACGCGCTGGGCGCTGTCCCGCTTGCCGAGGCCGAAGGTGAGTGTCAGCTCCGATTGGGACAGGTAGCTCGAACCGGTCTTCACCATCCTCGATTGCGTGCCGTCCGGAGTCGAGACCCGCGCCACGGCCCCCACGGCGTCGCGATTCGATTTCACGCCGGTGAGCCGCAGCCGGAGCGAACGAAACCCGTTGGCGAGGTCGTTGCGATACAGATACGCCGGCCCCTGGTTGGTGGTCATCAGAAGGTCCAGATCGCCATCCCGGTCGAAATCGCCAAAGGCGCAGCCGCGGCCGACTTTGGGCGCGTCAAAAGCGCTTCCCACGCCGCCGGCCACGTCCCGGAAGCCGCCATGCTGGTCGTTGAGGAACAAGTGCGGCGGCTGGGCGTACCCCACGTTGCCGCGAATCTGGCGGACGGTTTCTTCGATATGCCCGTTCACGGCCACCAGGTCGAGCCAGCCGTCCAGGTCGATATCGAGGAACTGGCACCCGAAGCCCAGGCTGTAGCGCGAGGGCTGTCCGATTCCCGCCTTGACCGCCGTATCCGCGTAAACGCCCTCGCGCACCAGGCGGTACAGTGCCATCATTTCGTTATCGAAATTCGTAATGGCGATGCCGTCCACGCCGGAGTTGTCGAAGTCCGCCACGTCGATTCCCATTCCGGCGCGCGCCTTGCCGTCCTCGCTGAAGGCCACGCCCGCCTTGACCGCCACGTCTTCGAAGGTCCCGTTCCGGAGGTTGCGGTAGAGCTTGTTGGGCTGGGTGTCGTTGGCGATCAGCAGGTCCGGCCAGCCGTCGCGGTCGTAGTCGATCAGCGCCACGCCGAGGGATTTCGACGTGGCGTCGAAGATGCCGCTCTTGGCGGTGACGTCTTCGAAGGTCCCGTTGCCGCGGTTCCGAAACAGCCAGCAGGTCTCTCCGTGGTACGCCTCCGGCGTGCAATACGACTTGCGCTTGCCGTCGAGGCTGCAAAAAACGTCGCGCTCCGGCGACCACTTCACGTAGTTGCAGACCAGCAGATCGAGCAGGCCGTCGCGGTCGTAATCGAACCAGACCGCGGAGGTGCTGAAGGCGCTCCGCCCGCCCAAGCCGGCCTTTTCGGTGACGTCGACGAACTGCCCCCGCCCGGTGTTTTGAAACAGGCGGTTCTGGCCCACGGCGGTGATGAGGATATCGGGGAAGCCGTCGTTGTTGTAGTCCGCCACGGCCACGCCCATGCCGTACATTTCCACGTTCAATCCGGCCTGGCGGGTGACATCGGTAAAGGCGCCGTTGCGGTTGTTGCGGTAGAGCCGCAAGGCGCTGCGCTGGCGCTTGTGCCCCGGCCAGTCCATGGCGTTCACCAGCAGGATGTCCAGCCAGCCGTCGCCATCGTAGTCGAGGAAGGCGCAGCCCGGACCCATGGTCTCGGGAAGATACTTCGCGCCGAACGCCCCGCTGTTGTGATGGAAATCGATTCCGGCGGCGGCCGTGACGTCGGTGAGCCGGAACCCGGGACCGGCGGGAGCGGCCGCCATGAGCGGCAGTGCGCCGGCAAGAAAAGTCCTTCGGGTCACGCGATGCTCACCAGCCCTTCCCGGATGGCGTAGACCACCAGCTCGGCGGTGTTGTGCATGCCGAGCGCCTGCATGATATTGGCGCGATGAACGGCCACGGTGTTGGCGCTGACCCCCAGCACCGTCGCGATCTCCTTGTTGGACTTGCCGTGGACGATCAACTGCAGGACCTCCATCTCCCGGGTAGTCAGACTTGGGCGGTCGGCCTTGTCCGGCGGCGCGAGGGATCCCAGGCGCGGATCGAGCACCTGCGCTCCGGCGGCCACCTGCTTCACGGCCCGCACCAGCTCCAGATCCATGGCGTTCTTGAGCAGATACCCGCGCGCGCCGGCCTCCATGCAGGTGCGGACGTAGGAGGCCTCGGAATGCATGCTCAGGATCAACACCACGGTTTGGGGGCAGGCCTTCAGAATGTGCCGCGCAGCCACCGCGCCGTTCATGCTCGGCAGCGCGAAATCCATGACCACGACCATGGGATGCAGCCTGGCCGCGGCTTCCACGGCTTCATGCCCATCGCTGGCCTCGCCGATGACGAGAATCCCCGGATCGTCTTCCAGCATGCGGCGGAAGCCCTGCCGCACCAGGCTATGATCGTCCACGAGAAGAACCGAAATGGGCGTCTCAGGCATCGAACGGAGCTCATGCCTATCGTATCGCTAACGTCCTATCCGGCGTGACTCTTGTCGAAGACGCCGGGCGGTTCCCAATAGGCGTTAGTTTATGCGTCGCCTCGTCTCTGGGAGAGCCGGGCATCGGACGCCAGAAAGCGGCGGGTTTACCGTGGCTTCTCGATCAGGTGCTGCTCGGCCACTCGGCGAAGAAATGTCAGGACCTGTTGTGCATTGTACTGGCGGGCGGGTTCCAGTTCACCCTGGTTGGTGATTCCGACCGGCTTGCCATCGGGAGCGAAAAATGCCGCTGCGGGCACGCCCTTGTTGAGGTTCACTCCCAGGTCCTTGGCGATCCCAAGGTTCGCGTTCATGTCCCCGATGTTCACTTTCACAATCTCGAAGCGCCCTTCCACGTATTCGCGTACGGGCGACTCCTGGAGTCTGTCGTGAAGAGCCCTACAGTCGGGACACCAGTTGCCGCCAAAGACGACCATCAGCAGCTTGCCGGAACGACCGGCTCGCTCCCGGGCCTGCTGAAGGTCAGACGCGGCGTTAGCCGGCGGAGGATACGGGTCCGCAGCGACAAGCGCCAGAGAAAGCGCCTGAATTGCAGCGGATATGAGTACCAATCGACGCAATAGCAACATACGACGATCATACATCTCTCCGTCTGACACCGGGAGGACACTAACGTGCCGCTCACTTCGCGATCAGGCGTATCGGGCCTAGCAGGCCCGAGGGCAGTGGCTGGAGGTTCGCCATGTCCTGGTCCTGGAAGCGGTCGCCGTACTTCTGGATTAAGGGCCGGTAGTCGGGCGGCGGCTGTTGGGCTAGCTCGTTGATTGCCAGGTTCGCCACTACCACGCGGATGTTATTCTCGCCCGCGCGCAATAATCCGGTCACGTCCAGCTCGTAGGGCGGACGCCACACGGAGCCCGCCGGTTTGCCGTTCACATACACCACGGCGGCTTCGCGCACGGGACTTTCCAGCATGGCGCGCATTCCGCTGCCAGAGCGGCGCTCCGGCGCGGTCACCGGCGTCCCTTCGCCGAAATCGATGCGGATGGAGCGGCCGGAGCGGCCGGAGCTTACCATCGCGGAGTCCAGCGTCACGGTCTTCTCATAAGTCGCTTGGCCGGAGAAGTACTTCCGGGATTCCATCTCGTTCCAGGAGACCAGGCGATCCATCGCGACGGGTTGCGGCGAGCCGGCGAAGCTCACTTTCCAACCGGCGCTAATGTCGATGGCGGGGGGCGGTGGACCGCTGGGTGCGCGGAGAGCCGCCGGGCGATCCTTCGAGAACACCACGACGCGAGATTCGTAGGGCTCCAGATCCAGATCGATGCGATTGCCTCCATCGGCCTTCGCGGCTGTTCCCGTGAATGGGTCCCACCATGCGCCGTCCACGCCCTTGATGCGGAATTCGGCCTGGCCGCGGACCGGGTGGTTGCTGGTGTTAGCCAGAAAATAGATGTCGGCGAACGGCAATTTGCGGTGAACGAAGCCGATCTCCGGCGGCTTCGCCATGTCGGGGGCCAGCGCGGCGTGGAGCGCTTCGCCCAACCTGGCTCCGTCGGCCACCAGCTTTCCGCGGGCCTCGAAGAGCGCGCGCGAAAGGTCGCGGACGGCGGGCGTATCCGTGGCCGCTTCGGCGAGGCCTGGAGCGAGCGAGGGCGTGCGGCGGGTGGCGATCACGACCCCACCTTTGCGCGCGTAATCTTCAATCTTACGGTACGTCGCCAGCGGAATCCGCTCGATGCCCGGCAGAATCAGAACGGGGTAGGGAATGCCGCCGTGGTCGATGGCGCCATCGTCGATGAAGTCGAAGTTGTAGCCGGCGTCGAGGATTTGCGCAACCACTTGGGGACCCAGCAGCGCGCCCATCTGGCCGGTGACCGAGGCGTTCCCCAGGCTGAATCGCGCGTAGGCGTCGGCGGTGGGCAGATAGAGGGCCACGTCGCTCACGGGCTGCCCCTGCCGCAGCAAATAGCTGACCCGCTGCAGGTAGCGGGTGATATCGGGCATCACCAGCCACCACGGGTTGTGACTGTTGAACACGGCCGCCGCGTAGAAATGCCATCCCGGCTCCCCGGCTTGCGGCGGCGAATAGGGCCAGCCGTGGCCAATGAGCTGGTTGACGCCCTGGAGGAAATGCAGGTCCGCCTCCGCCTTCATATCGAGCGGGGTGGCGCGGAAGACCGGCGAATGGAGCCAAGTCCATGTCTCCGAAGAGCTGACTGGCCGGCCGTAAAGATGGTTCGCCGAAGTGGCCCACCGCGTCGTCGAGAAGCTATGCCACTGGGAACCTTCGCCCTCCGGCAGATCGACCAGCGCGTTGCTCGACAGATTCACCGGCGGGGACCCGTAGGTCTGCGAGCGGTAGAGCGTGCCATGCCGCCGCGCCCACTCGCGGATGGGCGCGAGGTAATTCTCATTGACCAGTTCCGTCAAGGTTTTGCCCCAATCGTGGCGGATGGCCGCGGTCTTCTCGCCGATGTCTCCGGCCAGCGCGGGCAGATCGGGCGTCAGGTCGTAGCCGCGGCGGCGCTGGAACTCCTGGAGGAAATCCGTGCTCCAGTCCGAGGCGTTCACTTCCAGGCTGTCGCTGAAGACCGCGTACGGCGGGTTCTTGCCGAAGGCCTGCATCAGGAGGTCGCCCGTGGATTTGAGGTGTTCGTCGATGGCGGCGCGGCTGTAATGGTCGAGGACGAAGCCTTCGGCGCCGACGGCCGCCCGCTTCACCGCCATGCGTGTGCGGCTGGAACTGAAAAAGAGCGCTACGCGGCCGGGTTCGGCTTCCATCGGCACGCGCGCCACGGCGCCATCGATATCGGTCAGCCGGCGGAGGCCTTCGGAGGAGAACTGGCGGGCGTCGCCCCGCGCCAGGAATGCGGCAATCAGCTTTTCTCCTTCCCGTATGGCGGGGATAGCGACCGAGGCCGCATTGGCCGGCACGGGCACGCGATCCACGCGCAGGCGCGGGGCGGCCAGATCGATGGACGTGTGCGGGCCGCCGTAAGGCCAGCCGCTGCCGAGCGTTATGTCCACGCGCATCCCGAGTTCGCGCGCTTTGCCGGCGGCGAACCGCACGTCGTCGAGGAACTCGGGGGAGAGGTACGGGAAGTTGCGCAGGCCGCGCGCGGGGTCGTCGAGGGTCACGGGGTAGACGGGCTGAATCTCGACGCCGCCGATGCCGCCCTCCTTCATGGTTCGCAGTTCGCGCTCCAGTTCCGGCTTCTCGACCGCCGGGCCGAACCACCACCAGCGCATCATGATGCGGGCGTCGTCGGGCGGACGCTCGAACGCGCGCTTCAGATCCGCCACGCTGGGGGGCGCGGCGGCCCACGCAGCGAGCATGCAAGCCGCGAGGAAGAGAAAGAGAACGGTCAGCCTGGACGCGGTGAAGCGGAACGGGAGCATGGGACTATAGTAAGCCAAGTGGCGGGGTGTTTACGAAGTGGAACGTGCACCGCTTTTCGCGTAGCGCCGCTGAGTCATAATGGAACAATGGCATTTTGGTCTGTTAAAACTCATTAGTAGTAACCCCTCGTCAGAACTCAAAGAAGAGATGGCCGGAAATACTGATCCGTTCGTAATTGTGCACTGAGTTCTGGTATCCTGCGGCGAACACGAATCCGAAATTCCGGCTGACCCAATGACGATAGGATGCATCCACCGACAGGCTCGTCAGGCGCGCTTCAAGCGGCACTGTTGAAAGCGCCCGATATACCTGGCGCCCGCCTCCGAAGGTAATGGCGATCCAGTGCTTCCCTTCTTGGCCTTGCTGGATCGCGAACAGGCCCGATCCCGACCATAACGCGCCGGGTTGGCTTCGGTTCAAAAAACCTTCCGTGTCTACCACAAACGATCCTCTATAGTAGAGCACTCCCGGGTTGATGATATCGCCTTGGTTCCGCCCGCCAAAGGTGAATCTGGTGAAGCCCAATCCAGGGATCACACCCCGCCTGGGAGGGATTTTCCACCACGCTTTCAGGTCGTAGCGGAAGCGCGGAAACAGGGTCACTCCGTTTGCCGAATGCGTGGATCCGGAGATGCCTTGCGTCGTATAAAAACTCGAGCTCCAGTTGGCGTAGGAAAAAAGCGAAAAATACTGCTGGCTTCCGGCTTCACTGGTGCGATTGTCAAAAGTGAAGCCCGGGACAAACCGGCGGCTCTTGCGAAGCCAAATGGCGGCATCCGCGCCACGCCACCAGCCCCCGCCATTGGTGAAGCCTTCCCCGTAACCGCCGAATTCCACACGGACCGGCGGGTACGGCAGAGGCGCTGGATCCGAAACGGGTGCGGAAGTCTGGGCCCGGAGGGCTTCCCCCACCATCCAGCCAATCACAGCAAATCTTACGGCAGACATACTACCTCTCGTCCGGAAGCCAACTTGCCGCGCACCAGCACGTCGTCCTCAAGCAGCAGGCGTCCCGCGGCATAAGCCACCACGGACTCGGGCCCTTCTCCTCGAACGCCGTTGCCGAGGCGAAGCTCACCCGCGCAATAGATCACCCGCTCGAAGCGGGCGCCAGGCCCCAGTTCGATATTCCGATCGGAGATCAGTTTGCCGCGACAGATGGAGGCGGCGCCAATGCGGATCTCTGCCGTGGCCTTTAAGTCTTCTTCCAAGATGCTATGCGGGGCAAGTCTGACACTGCCGAATACAATGAGTTTGGCTCGCAGGATCAGCGGCGCATCCAGCCACAGGTCGCCTTTGTAGGTCCAGGTATCGGAGCCGATTTGAACCAAACGCGCCGGCGCCAGTCCGTGGCGGCCGGCATCAACCCCATCGGACATCGGGATTGTGACAGGCGGAGCCTCGGGAAGGTGGAGGATCGCAGCGGATCTATTGCGCGCCGTCGTGATTTCGGGCGCCGCAAGCGACCGCACGCGAGAAGAACGCTCCAGCCGGATCGCCGTCGAAGATGTGGCCCTCCCGCCAATGGTGGCGTCCTTGCCGAGGATCATCTCTCCCCCGCTATCCGCATACATTGTGACGGCGACGCCATCCTGTAGCGTCAGCGGACCCCAGCAGACCACGGCGCCCACGCTCGTGCCGCTAGGCACCAGGCAGTCGCCGCGCGAAACGAGCACGCGGAATGCCGGACCGCGAGAGTCGCGGGAAAATGGAGCGTATTCAAACCCGGGGTTGAGCCTGCCTTCCCGAATCTCACGCGCATGATAGTTTTCGACCCTGGTGTAATCCAGGTCGATTTCACCCGCCCTGTTAGTTCCGAGCTTCCGCAATGCCCAAACAGCGGCGCAGAGGTGCAGTGCAACCCAAAACAGAAACCCCAAAGCGACGAGGACAAACCGGAGACCATTCATGTCCCGGAACTTGCGGGTGTGCCATCGCGACGCCGGCTGTTACCGCCGTTGTTGGACCCGATGCCGTTACTCCCAGCGGCAGGGGTGCTATACCGTTTTGTCTTGACCCAGTCGAACTCGCCCTTCCCCAATATGGTCCGCGAATAGTATGTGAATAGGGCGGCGCAGATTGCCCCGGTGCTGGAAAAGAAGCTCAGAATCGTAAACGGAAGCAACAGAGCACGAACCAGTTCCTGATCGAGGACAGAGGCCGCGGAGAGTTCAAAGAAACCCGCCTGGCTTGCGAACATTTGGGAACCAATCATCAACAGCGCGACCATGACGAAGTCGGCGGGCAATGGATAGCGGAGCGCAAACAGTACGACGGAAGCCACCCAACCGATTACCAGAACGGGCGCCGTCCAATAGCACGCGAGCATCAACAGCAGATCGATCCGCTGCCAGAAACCGAGAAAAGGGGAGCGCAAGAGCTTGAGGCTGAATTGATGCAGGCACTGAGTATGTCCGATCACCCATCGCCTGAGCTGCTCGCGGCGCACGTGCCACGATTCGGGCACCTGTTCGTAGCACTCCGCCCGATTGACGTATGCGATTCTCCAGCCTGCCAATAACAGGCGGCAGGTCAGATCCGTGTCTTCCGTGATCGATTTTGTGTTCCAGCCGCCCAACGCCCGCAAAGCGGATGCCCGAACGCCCCCTACTGTGCCGCCGAACTGGGGACACAGGCCCAGATTGAACCGTGCCTGCTGGACAACCTGGTATCCGGCAGCGCGCTCCAGCGCGAGCAATCCGGACATGAGGCTCGCACCGGCATTAATGGGCACGACCCTTCCCATTACAGCGCCAATCTGGGGGTCGGCGAACGGCGCCGCCAGCATCTTGAGAATGCCGCGGCCGGGTACGTAGTCCGCATCGAAAACGATGATGATCTCTCCCGTTGCCTGGCGCGTGCCGAACTCCAACGCGCCGGCTTTGCCGCCATTTCCGCTGGTGCGGTGGAACGCCCGGATGTGGGCGTGGTTCGCGGCATAGGCATCGATGATCGCACCGGTATCGTCTTCGGAGCGGTCGTTCACCGCCAGCACTTCAATGCGCTCCGGGTCATAATCGTTATCCATCAGCGCCTGCAGAATATCGGCCGCCACTTGGGCCTCATTGTGCATGGGCACGATGACCGAAAGGCGCGGGAGATCGAACCCTTCCAGTTCCGAATAGTCACGGACGTTCCGCAAGAAAAGCCGGAAAACGGAGAAAACGTAATGGCGCACCGCGTAGACGCCCAGGAAAAGAATCGCGGTTGCAAAAACACTGCGCGAGATGGTGGCCAGTACGTGCATCAGGACGCCATGGATCTGTACAGGGACCCGGCCTGGTAGACGGCGAAAGAGTAGAGGACGCACAGGGCCAGCACATCGGCCAGCATGCCCAGCGAAAACCAGAGAAGCACCGCCAGCACAGGGCCCGTGAAGGACAACAGCCCGGTGCAGAAGGTGAGGCGGGCCATGGACCAGAGAACGCCATACGCCGGCGCCAGCGTGATCCAAAGCACCTGATTCCGCCATGAGGGCATGATCAGCGCCACCAGCAGCGCCATAATCCAAGGCAGCAAAAGCCAGACCACAAACTCACACCGCAGCCAGAATTGTACGAAGAAAAGGCTATCTACTCCTGGTGCGGGTTCGAGCACGGCCTGGATCGTGGACGCAGCCAACAGACTTACCCCGAAGCCCAGGAGAGTGCGGGTGAGTCTCGATCGGGTATAAACCAGGAGCATGAGGGCTGCCGTTACGCACGCAACTTGGGCCAGCAGCCATCCTCGGCCCTGGTAGCCGGGAACGGACGTGACGGAGCTGCGAACGGCGTGGCCCAGAACCGCGGTAGTCGTGAACCCGTCGATGCGGACTCCACTCCATTCGAGGATGCTTTGCCGCACATCCTCATGCCATTGGAGCAACGGGGCGGCGTAATGCGCAATGAGCCAGCTCAGCGCTCCCGCCAAACTGAACGATAAAACTAAGGAATACCAGCGAATTCTCAGGAATCGAACACTTCGGTGGAGCTCCAAGAATGGTTGTCGAGGCTGCATTTCTCCAAGTGTATCTAAAATCACATTTCAATTCCATAGAAAAAGAAAAACGGACCCTGTATACCGATGAGAGTAAACAGAGGTTGCATTTGCGGCCAGTTTTGAACAACCCGGCGCACAATTCGAAGAGCACGATGAGCTCCGAGCGCCGCCCTGAGTTCAGCGGCCGAACCGAAGGCGGAGCCGTCACCCGCCGCTCTCTTTTGCTTCCGTTGCTGCTGAGCCCGTTTGTAGCCCGGAGCAGAAAGGCTTTGGCCAACACGCCATCTTCGGACGATCTCCCGTGGAAACGATTGTTCACGGAATTGGCAGTCGGTGGCGGCGCTTACGCCGGAGCCTACCGTGTTACGCCTAATGGCGCCATTAACTGGTACTTTGCCAACGTCGGACTGCAATTCATCGTGAATACCTTGCCCGACGCGGTGCGCAACTACCTCGACGCATATATCCGCGCCAAGGATCCGGTGCACCACGACATTAGCGACATTGGTCCGGATCTCGTCTCACGGGTGGCGCCTGATTCGCATGACGCTTACGCCGGCACGTTCCTCGGGCTCGCCGCTCGCTACCTTCGCTCGTCGGGCGACTCCGCCTGGTGGCAAGCGAATCTGAGCCAGTTAAAGGCGGTGGCCTATTACAACCTGCTCACGCAGATTAAGCCCAACGGCTTGGTGCGGGCGTTCCAAGCCCCGCACCCGAATGGAATCGGATATCTGATGGATCAGTGTGAGGCCTACCAAGGCCTTCGCGATTTTGGTGAAGCTCTCAACCTAACCAACGACCCCGATGCCGGGTACTTCTCGGGTTTTGCAGTGAACCTCGGAATCGCGGTCCACAGGCTGTTTGATCCCAGTCGTGCGTTGTGGCTTTGGTCCGATGCGTCGCCAGGTGGCTGCGACAACTGGTATCCGGAGATGGTCGCGCAGATCTATCCTCACCTGTGTGACGTGCACAGCTCCGATGCACCGGGCGACTACTACCGCATGCAGAGGGGTTATGAAATCCTGCGGCAGACCGTGCCCGATTGGTGGAACCGGCCGCAGGACCTCTATCCATGGCTGGCGGTGGGTTATTATGCGGCGTTGCGGCAGAACAACACGAATGAGGCCATGGCCATGTTGGCTATGGCGCAGAGGTTCTACCTGCCCGGGGGCGTAAATACCGGTCACTTCGCCGTTTGCGATCTTGGATATGCTTGCGGCATTTTGGCGATCGATTCACAAAGGCCTGCTTCCTCCTCGTGCTTCATCGGTTGATTGACGCAAATCCGGGTGTTACCATGAACCAGTGAAGCTTCATTGGCTGGCCACTGGTTTGCTAGCCCTAGCCCTTGATCCGCCGCCAGCGGGCGCTGCCCCGAGGCCGAAGCGGCAAATCGATCCATCGCTCGTCGCTCTCCAGTCGGAACTCGCGTCGCTGGATGGGCCGGAGGGTTACTACACCAGGACCTATCGTCCTTCTGAAACCTTGTATTGGTCCAATCTCCCGGGATGGATGCGGGAGGCGGCGCAACGCCACCGGGCGGCGCGGGTACTCGATATCGGCTGCGGGTACGGCACGCTTCTGGCGTTCGCTACGGAGATTTTCCATGCTCAGCCTTTTTGCATAGACGTGGTACATTATATCCCGCAGTTCGGTGAACGATACGGCTTCCAATTCGCTCAAGGAAACATCCAACTGGACCCGATTCCGTGGGCCGGCGGCTTCGACGTGATTCTGATGACCGAGGTCCTCGAGCATTTCAATTTCGAGCCTCTGCCCACTCTCAAGAAGATCCACGATGCCCTCAAACCGGATGGCGTTTTCTACCTGACGACCCCCGATGCCGACGAATGGGGCAGGCAAACTAAGTACTACTCGCAACTCCGGGACCTACCGCCAGCGGACCGCACCAGGCCGTTCATCGACGACCACGTCTGGGTTTACAGCAAGAAGGAATTGTTGCAATTACTTAAGGATGCCGGATTCCGGGTGGAACGCTTCGCTTATTCTCCCGGAGTCGGGCATCGCCATTTCAACCTCGAACTCCGGCGAGAAACTGGATAGTGCTGCCGTCTATGTCAAGTTTGGTTTGTACTAGCCCGGGTTATCAATGGGGTTCCATTCCCTGCGGCATCTGCCGCGGACAAGCTGGGCTTAGCGAGAGAACTGCGGAAGCAGTTAGAAACTTATGCGCGATAGGTCACAAATATCTCGGATAGTCGTTTGTGCTACCCAACTGATCGCGACCGGGGTTGCGGCCGCGAGCGCCATTACCAGCACCTGGCTGGGCGGGACTGGCAATTGGAATGATGCGACGCGCTGGACGGCTGGAATACCAGACGCCGGGTATCAGGTGCTTGTCGATGGGGGGAATCCGTTCTCTTCGGCGGTCACAGTAGACGCCTCAACGCCTCTTCTGAACAATGTCGCAGTTGATGCGTATGACACACTCGTACTCCAACAGACCTTGTCTTCGGGAGAAGTCACTTCGTTTGGCGGCATCACCGTGCATGATGGCGCAACGCTGAATGTCGGCGCCACAGGTTTAGTGCAAGACCGGGGAACCGCTGCGCTCACGATCCAAGCGGGCGGGAATCTGCTGGACGCAGGCTCCTATTCGCAGGGCAACGGCAGCACGCAGGTGAACGGCAACCTCTCTACCTCGCTTTTCCACGTTACTGGCGGGTCCGTGAGGACCGGTAGTGGAGGCGTCTTGGACATAGGGACCGGGGGGTTTGCGCAAGCCGGCTCGACCGTTAACATCATCGATGCCGGCGGAAAAATGACCAGTGCCAGCTTTGTCGCTCAAGGCGGCGGAACTACCATTGTCAACGGGGTGCTTTCCGCGGTGCTCTTTCATTTCACGGGCGATTCCGTAATAGTCGGTAGCGGTGGCACGTTGATGGCCGGCAGTGGAGGCTACACGCAGGGAAAGGCTGGAACGACTACCACCATCATGGGCGGGGGCCAACTGGTTGTTAGCGGGGGTGACTATTCGCAGGAAATCGGAACGTCTACGATTGTGAACGGTGTGCTTACGGCGGATACCATCAACAACAGCGGCGACTTTTCTGGCGTCGGCACGATTTCGGGACTTCTGAGAAACCTTGGTTCCGTGAGCCCTGGAAATGACGGGATAGGAGAGTTGACGGATATCGGCCAGTATGACCAGTCCGGGTTTTTGTACATCGACATTGGAGGTCCGAGCCAGGCCGATCTACTGTCCATATCTGGCGCCGCGACGCTGAGTGGCACGTTATCGCTCGACCTTTTGGGCGGTTTCACTCCCGATCTGGGCGACACGTTTCGCGTGCTGAGCTTCGGTTCGCGCACCGGCGATTTCACCGATTTTTCGACCCCATCGCTTCCGCCCGGCTTGTCATGGCAGGAGACGTACGACGACCACGATCTTTATGTAAGCGTAGTCCCGACGGTCCCGGAGCCCGTTTCGGTCCTGTTGCTTCTCACCGGCCTGGGAGTGTTTGCCCTCCGCAAAACCCTGTTCTAGCCATCACCATCATGACGCTGCTGCTTGCAGCAGGGCAACGATCCGAAGATCGGATACGCCCGCGCGTGGGCGTCGCAGACCGCCCTCGTCGTGGCCGGAATTGCGTCGGGCTCGGTGTCGATCTCCGCGAAAGACAACGGGGAGTCGCCGCTTTCGGATTCTAGAATCGTGTTAATTCGGTGAAGTGAAAATCGCGGACTTTCATTACGTGAACCACCATGTCGGGAGACTCCTCACCGCAGGCGCACACGGGTTGCGAGAGCGCCTCCACGTTGGACAGCATCTCCATGAGGCCCTGGTTGAAGCGGAAATTGCGCAAACCGGCGGCGATGCGTCCGGCTTCCACCGGGAACGTTCCGTCGCGCGTCATGCCGGTGAAGACTTTCTGGTAGGGGTCCACTTCGCGGATGTACCACAAGCGCGTCACCAGGATGCCGCGCTCCGTGGATGCTACCATTTCCTCCACGGAGGAATCTCCGCCCGCGGTCACGATGTTCATCGGCGCTTCTCCCAACTCGTTGGGCAGGGGGAAGCCGTGGCCGGTGGGCGCAACGCCGGCCTGCGCCGCCGCCTCGCGCGAATATGCGATCTCCTTCACTACGCCGC
>OCTA010002293.1_pt1 | contig 17486 bp, 12 predicted proteins | sample 1538991 | NCBI WGS metagenome assembly OCTA01 (sample SAMEA3539302, study PRJEB22396) | soil metagenome | biome: tundra; feature: field; material: soil | place: USA | collected 2010-05 | depth 0.15 m | reverse complement strand
CGCCGGCCGCGTTGCCGCGCCCGTCGCAAGGCTCGCTACCGGTTGGGGCGGTTACACCTTCGCCGGACGGGTTTCGCACCCGCTGGACGACTTACCGAATTTCATGAATTCATCGCATGATTCATTCCTTTCGGACCAGCCTTTCCTGGTCGCACTGAAACGACTAGGCTCCGGCGACGGCGGTCTACTCCCACCCCACGGACGAGGACCTAGTCCGCGCGGTTACCGGGCTGCCTTGCTGAGGGAGGACCGCACGTCGACCCGGCCTGAATCGGTGATACCATACGGCCATGTCTTTGCCCGGTTTCGCCGAAAGGAAACGCTCGTTGCTCGTGTGTGGTGTGTCCACCGCGATTTTCCTTTGCATGGCTGCTTTGCCAGCGAAGGCAGCAGAGAGCGACAAGGTGGTGGCAAGAGCCCACTACGAAACCGGGACGCGCTTGTATGACGTCCGTGAATATGCAGATGCCTTGAAGGAGTACAAGGCCGCATATATCGCCAAACCAGACCCGGCCTTCCTCTTCAACATCGGCCAGTGCTACCGCAAGATGGGCAAGAATGCGGAAGCCACCGACTTCTTCCAGCAGTTCTTGAAAAAGGCACCCCCTGACGATCCCAACCGCACTTTGGTCGAGGCTCGCATACGCAATATCGAGGCTGGTGTCAGCGCTGAATACGATCCATTCGATCATACGGGTGATGTTCAGGCGCAGCCACCCGTCGTGAAGACGGAACTGAATCCAGCCTCCACACCGGTCCCGCCACTCCAGGCGACGTTGGAATCAAATCCACCGGCAGGACCGGTCACGCCATCAGAGCCGGTTCCACCAGCAGCCGCCAAGGCTTCCTCACCTGCCGACCAACCAGCAGCCCAGCAACCCTTGGCCACACCGCAACACGCCCTGCAACCAGCAGGTCTGGATCTGACTGCCGCTGTACCGGCCAAGGAAGATGCGGCATCATCTCCAATCTACGAAAAATGGTGGTTCTGGACTGGGGTTGGTGCGGTTGTTGTGGCCGGTGTGGTTACGGCTATCGTGCTCTCATCCTCCGGCGGCGGTACGACCAACCCCAGCTCAACCCTTGGGGCAAGGACGATATTCCCATGAAACGCACCGTCGCGATTCTTGTCCTTTGCTCTGCCTTTGTCGGCATCGGTTGCAGCAAGAGCGATTCCGCTTCGGTGGTCTATGTCACCGTCACTGCCCCACCTGGGCTGCCACCGGTTACACAGCTTCGCGTGAGTCTCGCATACGCGGGGAGAAGTGACACCGAGCTATTTCCTCAAACGAACTCCACGACCCCTATCAGCTTCGTTCCTGCTGCAACCTTTGTTCTGGACCTGCCGCATTCCGCCAGCGGCGGCATCGATATAGCCATAGATGCAGTCAATTCTGCCGGAAGCTTGATCTCCCATGGCGAAAAAGTTGCAGCCATCGTCACGGGGGGGCGGACTGACGTCACCATAGCCTTTCCTGGGAACGACGGTGATGGTGGAGTTCTAGGGCCAGATGCAAGCGGGACCATTGGCGCGGGTGGAAGCATTGGAACAGGCGGAATGGGGGGCATGGGTGGTGCTGCTGGAGCTAGTGGTGGAGGCGACGCTGGGATAATTCAGACAGGCGGCGTGGACGGCATGGACGGGGTGGATAGGGTGACGGCAACGGGAGGAACCATGAGTGCGGGCGGAACCTTGAGCGGTTCAGGCGGCGCTGGCGGCACGGTCGCCAGCATTGGTGACGGGGGTGTCTCAGGTACCGGCGGCGCGACGGGTGCAGACTGCGGAACCGCTGTGGGTCACTACGTTGTCAGCGCCGATGGGCTCATCGTGAGTGACACGAGCACGGGGTTGGTGTGGCAGCGGGATGGGTCGGGTTCGCGGCCGAACTGTGCAAATGATCCAGAATGCACGTGGGCCGAGGCCCAGGCCTACTGCGCCGGGCTTACTCTGGACGGTTCGGGGTGGCGCTTGCCCACTCTCACGGAGTTGCAGTCTATTGTGGAGGGCGCTTTCTCGGGCCCGACGATCAACCGGACAGCCTTCCCGAATACGCCAGCGGGCTTCTTCTGGACGTCCACGCCGTATGCTGGCTCGTCCGACTACGCGTGGTTCGTCAACTTCGGCAACGGCTTTTCGGGCAACGACAACGTCGGCTACAGCTTTGGGGTGCGCTGCGTTCACGCGGCAACTGGTCTCAGTGGCGTGATTGGTATTTGCGGTGCGAGTGAAACCACAGACGGCGGCGGTGGTGCAGTGGTTCTGGACGCCGCTGATGCCCAGCAGGGTATCCCCACCATTGGCACGGGTGGCAGTGTAGATGGACCAACGGGATCTGGCGGCATCACGGGAACGACAGGCACAGGTGCAACCACGAGCACAGGCGGTACAACGGCAAGCGGTGGCAGCAACGGCGGGGCCAGCGGTAGTGGTAGCCTCCCGGCGAGTTGCGTAGGCCTGACCGCGACTTGCGGGCCGGCGGGCGAAAGTTGCTGCATGAGTTTGTTGGTTCCCGGTGGGACGTTCTACCGAAGCTACGATGGGGTAGTTGACACGGACGAGGGCTACCCAGCAACGGTGGCTGATTATTATCTCGACAAGTACGAGATTACAGTGGGCCGTTTTCGGCAATTCTTGGACGCGGGCATGGGAACGCAAGGAAATCCGCCAGCAGCTGGGGCAGGTGCACATCCTTTGATTATGGGCTCCGGCTGGGACTCGACGTGGAACACGAACCTGCCCGCGAACACGACTGTCCTGAAGGTCGCCTTGAACTGCGGTGGTGGTGCCTTTCAGACCTGGACCGACACAGCAGGGGAAAACGAAACAATGCCGATGAGCTGCGTGGACTGGTACATGGCGTTCGCCTTTTGCGCGTGGGACGGGGGCCGGCTGCCAACCGAGGCGGAGTGGAACTATGCTGCCAGTGGGGGAAACGAGCAGCGGTACTATCCGTGGTCAAGCCCGGCAAACTCGACGGCAATCGACAACAGCTATGCTGTCTACTGCGGCGTCTCGTGTGGTGCCACACAGAACGTCGGTTCAAAGTCTCCCAAAGGCGACGGGAAGTGGGGCCAGTCCGACCTCGCCGGGAACCTGCTGGAGTGGACGCTGGACTGGCAGGTAACTCCATACTCAACGCCGTGCACCAACTGCGCCCAACTGACCGACACGCTGGCACCCGTACGGGCTGCCCGAGGTGGATACGTTCTTGACTTCGCCTCGGACCTGCGGTCGGCCAGCCGGTTCGGCTACGGTCCTGGGGCCCTCCTCGACGCCGTTGGCGCGCGTTGCGCCAGGACCAGCCCGTAATTTGTGGTGGAATCTGTCTTCCCTTCATGCGGCTCTCCTTACCGCATCCCACTGCCCAGACATTGGGCACAATAGCGCGTAGAATAGGCAGCTGGCTAAGGGATAGATCAGGTGCCTAGGCCGCCATGACGCTTTCTGTTGGGCATTTGGAAACGCGATTCGGTGAAGGAAAAATGGCGTTTGAAACGACTAGGCTCACGATTACCCCGAGAGCGACGGAAAGAGCCGCCACTGAGAATTCCCGACGAGAACAGACTGGCGTTAGGCACGCTCTAACCCGCGCAGCTCGGCGAGCCTCCTGGTTGCCGCTTCGCGCACAGGATACGACGTGACAACATGCTGGACATACTCTGAATAGTCCTTGTCACCTACTGTTCTTTCCATCAGCCACTGGTCGCTGGCAGCGATGTTGGCAAGTACCGCCTGGTCTGCGAGCTCCTTAACTGCCGCAATTCGCACGTCGCCATTCTTGTCATGCGTGGCAATATCGCCAAGCAGGCCCTGGTCGGTCACCCGCTTCAGCGTGGCCTGGCGCACCATCCAAGACTCGTCGTTCTTGGCGATATTGGCGAGCACACCTTGGTCGGTCAAGCGCTCCATTGCGGTCTTGCGCACGTCGGGCATCTTGTCGTTCTTGGCAACGTGGATGAGTAGGCTCTGGTCGGTCGCACGCTCCACGGCGCCTCTGCGAACATACGAGTCGTCGTCGTTGCGGCCGATGTCGGCGAGAACGGTCTGGTCGACCACGCCCTCTACTGCCGATTGGCGCACGTTGCGGTCCTTGGCGTTCTTAGCGATGTCTGCAAGGACGCTCTGATCTGTCACGCGCTTCACCGCCGATCCGCGTACCTTGGACTCCTTGTCGTTTTTGGCGATGTCGGCCAGGACGTTCTGGTTCACCACGCGCTGTACCGCTGACCTGCGTACATCCCAAGACTCGTCGTTCTTGGCGATGTCGGCCAGGACGCCTTGGTCGGTCACACGCTCCAGCGTGGCCATGCGTACGACGATAGACTTGTCGTTCTTGGCAATTCCGGCGAGCACAGCTTGGCTGGTGAGACGCCCCACTGCGGTCTTGCGGACGTCAGAGTCCGCGTCGTTCTTGGCGATGTCGGCGAGGAGGCTCTGGTTCGTCAACGCCTGTACGGCCTTCTGCCGAACCCGAAAGTCCGAATGCTTCCACTTGGGTCGAAACCAGTCGGCGATGCTCATGCGAGTGTCCTTCCTCTTGGGCGTACTCCACACACGCTGCTCGTGGCAACCCCGGCCAGCAGGTTCTTCCAGCTTCGCGGAGCATAGTAGTTTTGAGCGCCATTTATCCTTCACCAAATCGCGTCCTCAGATGTCTAACAGAAAGCGTCACGTTGGTCTAGGCACAAGCTGCGGGAGAAGCCGATGGCCCAAGCCAGCGTTGCGCAGGTCCGGCGTATCGTGGACGCGGCCACGGACCCAGGCGGGTCACAGGTGAGAAGTTGGTTAGACCCACCCGCGTCGGGCTGGCCAGAGAAGTGAGGCAATTGTCCGCTGGACGTGGCATCGGACGTGCCCATGGAGGTGGCGTCAGTGACTGCGATTTCGGAATCCCCATGGTCGAGGAGCGCGATGTCATGAACTGCTACGTCGGGAACCGCTGTCTCGGCCATTGGTGCGTCTCGCGGGCGCTGCTTTCGGATAACGGCTCGCCCATGCTGGCCGCCGAGACGCGCGAAGGTCTCGAACGGCTGTCGGTCGAGCACTATACGACGCTGTCGCAGACGCCCGAGCAAAACGGCAAGCAGGAAGTCTTCTTCTCGTCGGTCGAGGGGCGACTGATGCCCATGCTCGAGGGCGAGCCTGGCTAAGGGGATAGATCAGGTGCCTAGGTCGCCATGACGCTTCCTGTTGGGAATCTGGGAACGCGATTCGGTGAAGGAAAAATGGCGTTTGAAACGACTAGGCTCCGGAAGATGTATCTGGGAAGACTGCCTGACGACAACCTGGTCTGGCACCTGCCATCAGCGCCACATCAGGACGCGCGCTGGTTGCTCTCGAATTTCAAGACGAGCTGTCGAGCCACTTCCCGCGCACCTCTTGCACTCTCCCTTTTTTGCTTTCGCTTCGGAGCATTGGTTCGTTGCTTCTCGACTTCTGCAACAAGTTCAGCAACCGCCACTTCGACCAATCTTCGTCGAGCGTCGTAGCCCTTTGCCGATGCCGCATCCTCTGAAATGCACTCAATTTTGTCGCGTATGCGTTCGGCAATCTCAGGTTTCTCCAACTGTCTCAGCGCATCGCGATCGTCTTCGAATCGACGCGCCAGCATTCCAAAGAGCGCTTGGGCCACGTGCAACCCCGGGGCCTCAAATGCCATGTCCCTTACGGAAACTGCCGGGATATCGGCGGTAGAGAGTGCTGCAAGGTACTGGCTAAATGCTACGGGTGTCACCATAGCCGCAGCCATCACCCGGTGTTGTCCAGTAAACACGTCCCTGATCTTCTGATGTGCGGTGACAAATCGAGCTTGTGTGACTCCGTAGCGCGGATTGGATTTGACGAGAATGAGGCATTGATCGGCTTCGTGCTGCGCCAATGCGGCCCGATTTCCATCATTTAGCGCCTCAAAGGCCCTTGCGTATACTTCAACGTCAAGTCCTTGCGGTTCCTGTCTAGCTACTATTGCGATCCCTAGTCGATGAAGAACAGCACTTATGGGGCTGGCGAGGCCGGCTCGGGAACAGTACGACTCGAAGTCGCCCTCGTTACCTTCAAAGACCCACTGACCGTAAGCCTGAAGAAAGCCGTTCGAGTAGTCTCCTAGCTGTGATCTCTCGATGAGCTCGTCGATACCTACACGCTCAGCCACTCCTTGAGCCGTACGGAATTGCACCCCAAGTTCCTCGCAGAATCCGTCGAGAAAAAACATGTTCTTGCAGCAACGTGCCGATTTCTCAACTAGGGCCAGACACCGCGTGTGCCAAGCATGGCCCGGGGCAATCGCCGCGAGTAGAATCTGTGTGTCGAAGTAGACGGATTCGATCTTGGTTTGCTCAAGTAGGCGTCTCCCAACGCCGTGTGATGCCATCTGAATTACGAACGAGAAGAACGCAATTCGTGAGCACGTACATTGCAGTCCTGCCGGAGGATGCTCGAAGGTTTCGATAACTGCTTCGCAAATCTGTTGCTCGATGCTGGCGTCGCCGGCGCCTAGTCCCTTCGAAGCAAGAACCTTTCTCAAGTTCTCGGCTGTCGGGAGTGGCGCGTCGTCGAGTCCGAGAATCGACGCCGCATTTCGCGAACCAGAGATCTCAGGAAATGCCAGACTTGCGTCTTTAATGTAGCGTTCGGTCTTAGTGGTGAGGGTCCAGGCGTACCTTCTTTGCGCGGATCGGTGGATGTGTGCGATCAGTCGCCCTTCGTCCTCCTTGTTTGCGCGAGGAGTCGCAGTAGCAGCGCGGATGGTGTCCTTGTCGTAGGTCAACCAGCCAAAAGATGAACCGACCTCTAGCGCGTTCTGGATAGCCTCAGTAGCCTCAGCTTTCGACACACGCATCTTGCTTGTCACGAGTTCGCGAACGCCCGACACCTCAATAGCATTGCCGGCGCCAAGGCGGTGCAACACCGTCGTTAATGCTACAAAGGATTCGGCAGAGCAGTGGCTTCTGAAATCTATTCCCGCCAAACTTATGATCAAGTCGTCCCGGGAAGCAAAGTCGATTGCCGGAAGGCCAGCGCGGACAAATGGATTGGGGTCCAAGCCAATGTCGGAACGTTTGGCATTCAGTGCATCGCGAAGTTCCTTCAGTATCTCCAATGCTTCTCCGTGGCCCTTGGCGTCATCATAGGCCCATAACTGAGCATTGGGTCCAAAGGCGTCCAATTCTCTAGACTTTGGAAGAATCACGAACGGACGAACTTGACGGCCGATCTTGAGTACTTTCGTTACGTACTCGCGGACAGCAAGAAAGGCCGGATCGGCACCGGAGAATCCAATAATCAGAAGTGGGCGTTTTGTGAGGAGGTCTACCCAGAACTGTTTGTACTGTTCACTCTTGTCGCTTCTATCATATGAATCCTTGGTGAAGACCAACGTCGACCATTTGGGCGCTTTGCCATGAATATGTATAATATGTGGCGTACTTAGATTGACGGGCATGAGCGCCTCATCAGCACCGACATAAAGTTTGGGTGCCGTTTGCCAGACCCGCGCCAAACTGTCCTCGCCGATGTTGTCCCAATTGGTCGTCACGATCTTGGGTATTCCAAGAGCGGCAATTGTATTCCAAGCTGGGGTCACCTTTCCGACGGTTTCAAAAGGTTCGAAGTACTTGCGCCACGGCTCACCTTCACCGATAGCCATCAAAGCCGTCTGGGCCGCCTCGGGATACCTGCCGGTTTCCAGATAGTGGCTCATGGCCGCCTGAATTGCCGCGGGGACAGTGCCCCTGATTGTCGCCAAGAGTTCGGGCCAAGTGGGCAATGCCGCGGCTGAACTCGCACCCGCGCCAACGAGGACCGCTGCATCTAGCGCACACAGCTCAACAGCAGCTTTTCGGACGAAGTCTGCGCGGTCACTCATGGTGGGCAGTATACCTGCTTCATCCCTTGGTCGAAAGACCGCCGCTGCAGAGGTACCTGAGACCGGTTGCGGGTGGCCAACGCTCGTTCTCGTATGCCGGCCGGCTTCGGCGGGGTGGGCGGCGCCCGGAGGCTTCGACATGTTCGAAGCCGCGGACGAAAGCGTTTGCGCCCTCGTCCCCGCGCAGGTGCTCATGGCCACGGAGAACTACGCTTACGACATCGCCAGGTACGACGCTTTCGCCGGCACACTGGTTCCTCGGCTGCCTGGCTAGGGGGATAGATCAGGTGCCTAGGTCGGAATCTGGGAACGCGATTCGGTGAAGGAAAAATGGCGTTCGAAACGACTAGACTCCATGTTGGCACGACGCCGCAGCTGCTCCCCACGGTGAGGTTCGTTGCGCTTGGTGATGGGTGTACGGGTCCGCACTGGGAAGCCAAGGTGCTCACCGTCATTCGGTCCAAGTGAGCGACACACTCGCGGCCACATCTCTGTGTATTTACAATGGAAATGAGCGCCTTGCGTTCTTGCTCGTGCTAGGCGGCGGAATTTGTGCGATGGCCGTAGTCACGCGCAGGAATATCGAGAGTTGGCCGAGACCTTCCCGCTGAGATTTCTCCTCGCGTTAGACGGAAAACTGCTGGGCCAGGTGTTGCGCATCTTCACGGACACGGTGGCGTCGTGGTATCGCAAGCGCCATACCCTGCGCGGCCTGCCAGCAGGCGAGACTGGCGCGGTGACCGTCATCCCGCGGGCCAACAGTGACTTGCGACTTTCCCCGCACTTTCACACGCTCTTCCTCGACGGTCCATGCGGCGCCGACCGCGACGGCAAAGGCCGGATGTTTCGCACCGCGCCTGCTCCAAGCCAACAGGACATCGAGCAACTCGTCGAACGGACCAGCAAGCGCATCCTGCTAGACCGCGCCTCGTGGTCAAGACACGCCTTCCAGCACATGCCAGACCTGCTGCCGGATGTCCCCGGATATGCGAAACGCGGCCCGCAAGGCTGGGATGGCGGGTACCGGTGAAGCAATCTGGAGTACAGGTTCTCGAACCAGGATGCCCCTTTCAAATCCCTTTTAGGCACTTACACGCTAACCGATCGGCATTGGACCTGATGCGCCGCATTGGCCGCCATAGAAGATCGTGGCGCCCCCCCCAACGCCCAAGAGGTTGAGTTGAACCCAGAAAGCCGTCCTCCGCCACGCCGATGTCGCCGGTGTGAAACCAGCCCTCGGCATCAAACGCCTCGGCCGTCGCCTCGGGATTACGGTAGTAGGTCGAAAGGACGGAAGGACCACGCAGGAAGATCTCGCCGTCGTCGGCCAGCTTGAATTCAACGACGTCGATTGTGGACCGACGGTGCCGAAACGAAAATGGTTCCAGCGATTGACGAAGGCCGCGACGGTGGACTCGGTCAGCCCGTAGCCTTCCAGAATGAGAAGTCTGGCGGCACGCTACTTGGGAAGAACCGCAACCATGACCGCATCCGGGAGGGTGATGTAGAGCTTGCCGGTCGATGCATCGATCGCCACGCCGGATGGGGAGACTATGGAGGCGGGAAGAGGGCCTGGAAAATTGGCCGCGCTCGCCGGCGCCGCAACACCCACGATGGTGGTCACCACACCCGAGGTCGAGATCTTCCGGATGGTGTTGTTGCCCGTGTCTGCGACGAAGACGTTGCCTGCCCCGTCCACCGCCACGCCAGAGGGTGAGTTGAAGCGGGCGGCGGCCCCTGTGCCGTCTGCGCTCCCTGACAAACCTGCTGACCCGGCAAGCGTGGTCACCACGCCAGTAGGTGTGATCTTCCGGATGGTGCAGTTGCCCACGTCTCCGACGAAGACGTTGCCCGCCCCGTCCACCGCCACGCCTTCGGGCCAGGTGAAGCGGGCGGCGGACCCTGTGCCGTCCGCGCTTCCTGACAAACCTGCTGTCCCGGCAAGTGTGGTCACCACGCCACTTGGCGTGACTTTCCGGATGGTGTTGTTGTCCGTGTCGGCGACAAAGACGTTGCCCGCCCCGTCCACCGCCACGCCCGTGGGCCAGCTGAAGCAAGCGGCAACACCCGTGCCGTCCGCGCTTCCTGACAAACCTTCTGGTGCTGACCCGGCAAGCGTGGTCACCACGCCACCAGGCGTGATCTTCTGGATGGTGTTGTTGTCCGTGTCGGCGACAAAGACGTTGCCCGCCCCGTCCACCGCCACGCCCGTGGGCCAGCTGAAGCAAGCGGCAACACCCGTGCCGTCCGCGCTTCCTGACAAACCTTCTGGTGCTGACCCGGCAAGCGTGGTCACCACGCCACCAGGCGTGATCTTCTGGATGGTGTTGTTGTCCGTGTCGGCGACAAAGACGTTGCCCGCCCCGTCCACCGCCACGCCTTGGGGCCAGATGAAGCCCGCTGCTGACGTGGTCACCACGCCACTTGGCGTGATCTTCCGGATGGTGTTGTTGTACGTGTCGGCGACAAAGACGTTGCCCGCCCCGTCCACCGCCACGCCTTCGGGCCCGTTGAAGCGTGCGGCGGGCCCCGTGCCGTCCGCGCTTCCAGGATCCGCTGCCGCTGACCCGGCAAGCGTGGTTACCACGCAATTAGACGTGACCTTCCGGATGGTGTTGTTGCCGCTGTCAGCGACGAAGACGTTGTCCGCCCCGTCCACCGCCACGCCAGAGGGTGAGTTAAAGCGTGCGGCGACACCCGTGCCGTCCGCGCTTCCTGACAAACCTAAATCTGTTGGCCCGAAACCTAAACCTGCTGACCCGGCAAGCGTGGTCACTACGCCAGCAGACGTGATCTTTCGGATGGTGTCGTTTTGAGTGTCGGCGACGAAGACGTTGCCCGCCCCGTCCACCGCCACGCCATAGGGGAAGTTGAAGCTTGCGGCGGCCCCCGTGCCGTCCGCGCTTCCTTGCGAATCCGCTGACCCGGCAAGCGTGGTCACCACGCCACCAGGCGTGATCTTCCGGATGGCGCAGCCGTCGGCGACGAAGACGTTGCCCGCCCCGTCCACCGCAACGCCTTCGAAGAGGAAGCTGAAGCGTGCGGCGGCCCCTGTGCCGTCTGCGCTCCCTGACAAACCTGCTGACCCGGCAAGCGTGGTCACCACGCCAGTAGGTGTGATCTTCCGGATGGTGCAGTTGCCCACGTCTCCGACGAAGACGTTGCCCGCCCCGTCCACCGCCAGGCCAGCGGGTGAGTTAAAGCGTGCGGCGGCCCCTGTGCCGTCCGCGCTTCCTGACAAACCTGCTGTCCCGGCAAGCGTGGTCACCACGCCACCAGGCGTGATCTTCCGGATGGTTTTGTTCTTAGAGTCGGCGACGAAGACGTTGCCTGCCCCGTCCACCGCCACGCCAGAGGGCCCGTTGAAGCGTGCGGCGGCCCCCGTGCCGTCCGCGCTTCCTGACAGACCTGCTGTCCCGGCAAGTGTGGTCACCACACCAGTAGGCGTGATCTTCCGGATGGTGTTGTTGCGACTGTCAGCGACGAAGACGTTGCCCGCCCCGTCCACCGCCACGCTAGAGGGCCCGTTAAAGCGGGCGGCGGCGCCCGTGCCGTCCGCGGTTCCAACGCCAGATGGAACCCCAGCAAAGACGGCCAGCTCCGGGACGATCATGCCTCCGCTACCCACGGCTCCGCCGTTACTGACGATGCCACCGGTGCCTACCACCCCGCCCATGCCAACTGCTCCGCCTGAGCCGACCAAGCCGCCGCCACCCGCGATTCCACCAGAGCCAGTCAACCCGCCACTTGCGGCGACTCCTCCAGAACCAACGCTGCCGCCGGTGCCAACGGCGCCACCAACTCCAGAGTTTCCACCAGAGCCAGTCAGCCCGCCCGTTGAGGTGAGGCCCCCAGAACCGACGATGCCACCCGTGACAACGACGCCTCCGATTCCAGGTGTTCCGCCAGAGCCCGTCAACCCGCCGCTCGCGGCGACTCCTCCAGAACCAACGCTGCCACCGGTGTCAACGGCGCCACCAACTCCAGAGTTTCCACCAGAGCCAGTCAGCCCGCCCGTTGAGGTGAGGCCCCCAGAACCGACGATGCCACCCGTGACAACGACGCCGCCGATTCCAGATGTTCCGCCAGAGCCCGTTAACCCGCCACTTGTGGTGACTCCTCCAGAACCCAATTCAGTCGTCCGGCACGTGCCGTCTTTCGCGCAGTGGTAGCCAGAGGGGCAGCCCTTGTCGCAGGGGAGCGCCCCGTTTTGGGGGTGTGGATTGAACCCGCATGCAGCCAAACCCACCAACAGAATTGACCAGAAGACTCGCATTAGAATCCTCCTTGGACGGAAAGCCCGGCACTTCTCGGTCCCAGGATGGGGGCAAGACCCACCTGCGCTGGGGTGGCCTGGGAGTACCCCAGCAGATAGAGAGCAGCGCCGGTCGCCAGCGCACCCGCGCCGACGCTGTAGAACACCCATTGCATCGTCTCGGAGTCCTTGCCTGCTTGGTAGTCGGATGGGCTTGCGGGATTCGCGCCTGTGACCTTGTCTGACAGCGAGGTTGCCCGCGTGTAGTAGTAGATAGCGGTTCCAATCGACGCCAGGCCCAGGGCGCCGCAGGCTATTCCAGCGATGCGCAACCCGCTTCCGGTCGTGGTTCCGGAAGCCTGTTGTCCAAAGGCCACCGACCCTTGAACATCCGGCGCGATCGGCTGGGCTTGGGGCGGGACCGGTCTTGTTGTGACCGGTGATTGTGAGATCGGTGGCTGAAGTTCCACTGGCAGCGCCGCCGCCTCTGATGGCTGCAAGGCGGGGGGACCGTCAAGGTGCGGTTGCGGCCCGCGCGGGATTTCTGCCGTTGGCGATGATGGCACGACAAGCACGGCAGCATTCTGCGCGCGCAGCTTTTCCATCTCGTCGATCCAGCGATCCACGACCGCCTTGTCGTCGGCCGGAATGTCTTTGCGATGCACGAGGTAATTGCGCAGATTCGACAAGGCGGGCTCTGGCTTGCGCAAGTAGTAGAAACACGCGCCCAAGCTGCGTTCGAAGATCAGCATGTCGGGATAGTCGACGACGAGCTTGGCGAAGAGCTTCGCCGCCTCCTCGTAAAGCCCCTGCCGGTAGAGTCCCGAGGCCTCTTTGGCCGTGGCCTCGCCCGAAGAGTCCAAGCCCGCGGCGAGGGCCGCCGATTCAAGGCGCGGCAGGTTCGCGGCCACGGCCGCCAAAGCAACGACAAGCCAAACCAATTTCAATCGAGGCGCCATTTGTCCTGGATCCCTTTCTCGGATTTCTCGGCCGGGCGAGGCGGCGCGGGCACGCTGCGCACGGCATCGGATGGGGCGCCGCTGGGCGCGGGCGCGACCGTACGTCGGGATTTCTTGAGCTTGGATTCCGCGAGCGGCTTTGGACTTGGGAGCGGCGGCTCCGGCTTGATTTCCGGCGGCTCGGAAGGCACCGCGGGCACCGTGGGTGGTGCGGCCACTGGCAGTGGCGCCGGTTCGGCAACCGGAGTGGCGGGCGGACTTGCCACGACCGGCTTGGGCGAATCGCCAGGACGCAAAAGCAAGATCCCACCCAAAATCAGGATCGCCACGGCGCCCACCGCCGCGCCCCAGATCCACGCCTTGGACCGCGCGGGCGGCAGGCCTAGCTCGTCCTCCAGTTCGCCCGCTGTGCGCGAGAAGGTGGTGGACGAAGGCGAGGTTGCGATGGGGCTATTGTCCGCCAAAGTCTGCGACACCTGCACCGTCCGCGATACGCTCGGCACCGCTCCGCCAGCGTTTCCGGACAAGGCCGCCTCAAGGGCGGCCGCGAAGTCGTCCACCTTGGCAAAGCGGTTGTTCTTGTCTTTAGCCAGCCCCCGCAGCAGTACCTTTTCGACCTGCGGGTACAGGCCGGCAACCTTGGGCCCGAGCGAGGGCGGCGGCTCGTGCACGATTTGGAACAGAATCGACGGCACGTTTTCGCCCACGAATGGCCCTTGGCCCGACAGACATTCCCAGGCGATGCAGCCCAGTGCCCATTGGTCGGTGCGCTCGTCGATGTCTTCGATCTTGCCCTTGGCCTGCTCGGGCGACATGTAGTTCGGCGTGCCCATGATGGACGACGTACGCGTGAGCTTGGTGCTTGCCGAACGCACCTTGCTGATGCCGAAGTCCAGCACCTTGACGAAGTCGGTCTCGCCCGCGACTTCGAGCAGGTAGATGTTGGCCGGTTTGAGGTCCCGGTGGACGATGCCTTTATTGTGCGTGGCCATCAACGCCGAGGCGATCTGCTTGACCATGCGAACCACGTCCGCGGCGGGCAGGCACCCCACGCGGCGCAGGCGGTGGTCCAGATCCTCGCCATCGAGAAATTCCATGACCAAGAAGGGCTCGCCCGTGGGCGTGGTGCTGAAATCGAAAACCTGCACGATGTGCGGATGGCCGAGGCCGCTCGTCACCAGTGCCTCGCGACGAAAGCGCGCCAGGGCCTCGGCATTCGCGGTCAGCTCGCGGGCCATCACTTTGACCGCCACGGGCTTTTCGAGCCGCAAATGCGTCGCCGCGTACACCGCGCCCATGCCGCCCTCGCCGAGCAACCCCTCGATGCGATACGAGCCATCGAGCACCGTGCCCACCAGGGCGTGTGCCATGTCGGCTGTCATGGAAGCTCCTCCTGGCGTGCCCGCCAGCAGATAGACGAAGCGGAGCCTGGACCTTTCGAATGGGATTTTTGCAGCGTCCGAGAAGCCTTTGAGGTCAAGCAGCGCTCCGCATGGGTTGTCCACTGCCTCGATGCGGAAGATGGCGCAGGAGCTTGAGGGTGTGCCGCGAACACGGAGAGCAGTGTACCCCGTCGCGTCCCGAAAAGATCGCCCGTTCAGTTCGCCCAGTCTTCCGCTTCCTGCGCTGCCCGATTGCCCGGCGGCGGCCGGCCGCGCAGGGTGAAGCTCGGGCGCTTCGGCAGGCAGTTGCATGGCGACCAGGGCCTGCCCGCAGCCACAAGGTACGGGGCCGCTCTGGGAAGCCAAGGTGCTCTTCGTCATTCGGTCTAAGTAAGCGACACACTCGCGGCCACATCTCTCTCGACGCGCGTGCGGTCGGATGCCCTGGCCGGGCGCGGGATGGGCATGAATATCGTCAAGCGCGCCGTCGCGCGCATGGGCGGCGAGATCAAGGTCGAGTCGCAGGCCGGCGCCTTCACGCGCTTCAAGCTGACCCTGCCGCTCGCTGGGGCCATCACGCAGGGTCTGCTGTTCAAGATCGGCGGTCAGGTCTACGCCGTGCCCGCGGCCCACGTCATCAAGGTGCTGCCAGCTACATGGGACGCCGCCAGTGCGCAGCGCGCTGTAGTTGACGTTTATGTGGCCGATCTAGATGTCGATGGCCCCTTGAGGACATCCGTGGTTGGGAAAAGCCCCCCCTCCACGGTCCCCCCTCTTTCTTTCTCCCTTATAGGGCTGCCTCTACCGGGGAATTTCGTGAGTTCGTGAGCAGAATGGCCGAAATCGTCGAATTGCTCGGGTTTTTCTATGGATTTTCCCGCTCACGAGACGTGAAACACGTGAGCAGATGCGAGCACTGGTACCCGTGAGCGATGGTGCGCTGGCATCCGACGAGCAGGATGCTGCTGCGGCCGGCAGATTGTCGTTGTCCTTGCCACCGAGGTTGCGGCTGAGTCCGAATGGGGCGACCATGGTGCGCATGAGAACTAGACTCTGTATCCTGGCTTCGTTCCTTTCGGTGGCATTTCTGGGCGGCTGTGGCGGCGGCAGTGACGGTCCCAAATGCATTCCTGGTCTCACCGTCGAGTGCCCGTGTCCAACGAGCCAGCATGGCGCACAGACGTGCAATGCTTCGGGAACCTTTGCGGCCTGCGTGTGTGCGACACCAACACTGGATGCTGGTGGACTGGGCGGCGCAGGCGGAACAATGGTCCCCCCTACGTCGAGTGGCACTGGTGGCCAGGTGGCAGCATTGCCAGACGCAGGCGCTGGTGGCACAGGCGGCGTGATCGTTCCTGTCACGTCGTTGGCAGACGCCAGCACGACGGCTTCCGAAACTGGCGTGCAGACAATTACGGACAGCGGCGTGTCTGCCGAAGTCGGCGCGCTCGACGCGTCCCAAGCTGTTGCCGTATGCGGTGACGGTATCACCTTGGGTCCAGAAACCTGCGACGACGGCAACACGGTCAACGGCGATGGGTGCTCCTCAACCTGTCACCTCGAATTCCGGTACAAATGCAGCGGCAGCCCTAGCAAGTGCTCCCCCACGGTGTGTGGTGACGGGAAGAAGGAAGGCGCCGAAGGCTGCGACGACGGCAATACAATGCCTTTCGACGGCTGTTCCGAGGATTGCCAGATCGAACCGAACTGCTCTGGAACTTCAGGCTGCACCTCTCAATGTGGCGACGGAATCATCATGGGCAGCGAGCAATGCGACGACGGCAATGCGGCCAGCGGCGACGGCTGCTCCTCGACTTGCCAGATCGAGCCCGGCTGGACTTGTACACAGCCACCCATCGGCAACGAGATGATGGTGCCGGCCGTGTACCGTGATTTCAAATTCCAAAATCCCACGGACTTCGAGGCAGGCATCACGGGCCAAACCACGGCTTCCGCAGGGATCGTCAATCCCGACCTCGATGCCGATGGAAAGCCGGTCTTTACGGGCCTCACTGGTGGCGCAATTCACGTCGCCAGTCAGTCCACTTTTGCCGAATGGTATCGGAACACTCCGGGCATCAACCACGCCACGGCCTCGAAGCTAACCTTGTGGAACAACGGCCAAGGCGCCTACGTGAATCGGAATGGCGCCAACGGTGATCAATGGGCCGTTACGGAGCCAGCCTACTTTTGTGGCGATGTCGGAATGGAATTGATGGATTCCAACGGAAGCCCCATCCCCTGTACCACCGGTCTGTCGAACACGACTGACTGCGACAAGGAAGTGGCCGCTGGCAAAGTCATGCTCCCAGGAAGCTGCACCATCGCAAACGGCTCCTACACCGCCAGGTTCATTGTTTCCAAGATGGACGGCAATCCACTCTTCTTCCCGGTTGACGGCGATTCCTTCACCCCGGCGTCCGAGCTGCACTTCGCGCAGGTTCCGCCCTACTACGATCCGCAGGGAACCTGGCCACACGACGTGGACCCGAGCGGAAAGGATATCTTGCACAACTTCAGCTTCACCAGCGAAGTGCGCTACTGGTTCGAGTATGAAACGGGCAAGAGCTACCAGCTCAACTTCGTGGGCAACGACGACGTCTGGGTCTTCATCAACAAGAAGCTGGCCGTCGATCTGGGCGGCATTCACACCCCGGTGGAAGGATCCGTGACCATCGACGGCACCACGGCCTCCAAGTTCGGGCTCGCGAACGGGAACGTGTACGAGATAGCCGTGTTTTATGCCCAACGACAAACGACTGGAGCGGCCCTAGAACTTACCCTTCCGGCCTTCAACACCGCGCCCAGCGTTTGCACCCCTTTGTGACAGTTCGTCGCCGGGCTGGAGGGATCCACCTATGGGGTCAGGACTTCCAGTTCAGTTACTCTTGCGAAATCCGAGCGATTGAACGTGTAGATGCGCCGAATGCCGTTGCTGGCTAGGGGGGATAGATCAGGTGCCTAGGCCGCCATGACGCTGCCTGTTGGGAATCTGGGAACGCGATTCGGTGAAGGAAAAATGGCG
>OCTA010002292.1_pt1 | contig 17491 bp, 19 predicted proteins | sample 1538991 | NCBI WGS metagenome assembly OCTA01 (sample SAMEA3539302, study PRJEB22396) | soil metagenome | biome: tundra; feature: field; material: soil | place: USA | collected 2010-05 | depth 0.15 m | reverse complement strand
GGTGGCGCGGTTGTGGTGGTGGTCGGTGGCGCGGTTGTGGTGGTGGTCGGTGGCGTGGCTACGAAGTTGTTGGTGATCGTGGCCGCGCAGGTCACAGTACTGCCGCCGCCGTACGCGGTGCCATTGCACTGGTTGATGGTCACGGGCAGAGCCGTGGCGGCAGCCACCGGGGCTGTGCAGTGTACCGCCAGGGTCCCGAAGAAAGTGCCCCCGCCGTAACCGGAGTAGTTGCACTGGTTAACCGTGGCATCGGTCGCACTGCCGCTCGGGAGGCACGACACGTCGGGGTACCCCGGGGCCGTGCCCGAGTTGTTGCACTGGTTAACCGTGACGCCCGACGTCGGCGTGCCGGCGGGGATGTCGTTGATGACCGTGACGTTGCAAATCACGTTACTGCCGCCGCCGTAGACGATGCCGTTGCACTGGTTGACCGAGGTGACGAGTTGGCTCGATGTGGTGACGGTCTCGTAGTAGCCGAAGTAGCCCCTGTAGCCGGCGGGCGATGCGCACTCGGCGGGCGTTGGTGGACCCAGGGGTGCGGCCGTCACGCACGCGGTGGTGATGATCGTCGAGCTGGTGCCGCCAATGATGGAATTCTCGACCGTCACGTTGCAGGTCACATAAAACCCGGCACCGGAGTCGGGAAACGAGCCCTGACCCGCAGCGGGGTTACACTGAAAGACTTGGGGCGCAGCAGGCGCTGCGGCCACAGTCGCCCCAGGGACGCCAACAAAGATCACCAGGGCAGCAGTGATCACTGCTGCGAGTGCCGCCACAAACCAAGGGCGCCGAGAGCCTGCCACCGCCAAACGGATCACCGACTCCATGAATCGCCTCCTAGCTACAGGCGTCCTCCGGGCCAGGGTTGGAGTTGCCCGGTTTCGCTCCGTTCGGCCACCGAGCCGGAACGATTCCTCTTCGGCTGCCTCACGCTCTTACGTCAAGGATACACCCGCAACCAATGATTGCTGAGTCCAATTGTGGAGTTTCACAGTCGATGGTGGCGGCTCCCCGAGGGATCGGATGACGAGTCGAACGCGGTAAATTGCGAGTGGCCCTCGCGGGCGTAAGCGCCTCCGAGCTGTCGAATCCCGATCCGAAAGTCTTCTGGACAATGAAGTGTGATGCCGGGAGCGTAACGCCCTGGAATCCGCACCCGGAGGCTTCCGTGTCAGGTCAGTGACGACGAGCCTTGATGGCCGGGACGGCGAGCGGGGCAGCGGCGACGATCGATGCGGCGAGACCGACGAAGGCCCCGAAGCCCCACCCGATGCCGCTGAACCCAATCCCACCCGGCTTGAACAGGAAGGCGAGGATGCTGAGCACGGCATTGACGCCGGTGGCGATCAGCAGCAGCTGCTCGTGAGCCATGGGGAGCTTGAATGGCATCTCGCTGAAACCGGCGCGGGCTACGAGATAGGCCAAGATCGCCAGGCACAGGATCAGGACGAGGTACATCCAGCCGTGCCACAAGCCGTCCACAGACACCGAACCGAACGCGAAGTTGTACGTGAACCACGGCAGGAAGAGCGAGATGAACAGCAGCAGTGTGCCTACGACAGTGATCCGCTCGGCCTGCGACCACCGTTTGAAGTCGAAGGAGAATGGAGGCAGGCTCACCCCGGGACCGGGGACGGCGCCAGACGGGCCTGCCGGAGGCCCAGGTGCCGGCGGCGGGGCGGGAGGCTGATCGTTCGATTGCTGTTCCGGCGCGTACCACTTGCCGTCCGACGCCTGCCACCAACCGGCGCCCTGCGAAACGTCGCTCATTGTTCCCCCCTGGTCCCCCATGGGCCGAGACCTTCTCGCCATGGCAAGGAGATCTTGGCACGTGCCCGTCGGACGTGCATCCCCCATGCACCAGGACGGAGATCCTCGAGTCTTTCGACGTGACGCTCGCAGCTCCACGGCCGCATCCGCAACTTGCCGACCCTCACCCGACCCGGACCGGTCCACCACACAGGCTCAGGTCACAATCAGTGGGGTGTCGACTCGGAAACTGCTATGTCGACTGACCATGCGCCAGCACTGTCCCTGTTCGGTTCTCATTGCGTCGGTGAAGAGGTTGCCGTGGTCCTCGACGCCACAGTAGGGCTGGGGAGTGACTGACTGCACCGGCCATATCCACTAGTTGGGTATCGTCGACCACATGGTCAACCCCGAAGAAGTGAAGGATGTCCTCGCTGTCATCGGTCTGTACGAGGACGGAGACGAAGACTGCAACAATGCCCTCATCGACCACGAGACGGGCCTGAAGTCGAGCACCGTGGATGAGGTCTTGGAGTATCTCTGGAAGTCGGATCAGATCGAGGGAGTCATGATCGTCGGAGGTCGGAATCCCTCGCTTGACGACGTGCGGCGGGTGCTGCCCGATAGGGAACGGCTGTGGGGAGACGAGGGTCTGTACCAGGCCCAACGGTAGAAATTGCAGGCCTCGGTTTCTAGGAGCATGGGCGAGCATGAGGGAATGAACGGTCGACCATTGCCAACCGAGCCGCGCTCAACTTCGGTCGATTCGGTCAGATCCCAGCGGATGGCCATCTACTCCTCCCATCATCGACAATCCTCGTTCGATTTGGGCCCCAGACAGGCAACATCCATGGCCGGGTGCACCCACTCTCGGATAATGCCTGTAGCGATCCCAGGCAATCGGTTCTGCACCGGTCCGAGTCCTGCTCGTGTTCCGCCTGCATGCTCAGCGCAACTGAAGATGCCTGACCTGCGGGAATACAGGTCAGGCATCAGTGGAGGTGGCGGGAATCGAACCCGCGTCCCCTAGCTTCTCAGTGGGTCTTCTCCGAGCGCAGCCGGTGTTGGATTGTCAGGATCATCACCGCTACCGGCGGCAGCGAAGTTCCGTATCCGACTGAAATGTCCCTGGTGGTCTGTCGGCGAAACCGTTCAGGTGAGTCCTACTTGATGGCGCCCGGTTCCGACCCGTAGGACTGAGGCCGGTCGGACGTCGCAGTTTCTAGGCTGCGAGCGCGAGCTGAGGCTCGGCGTTTATTTTTTGTTCCGGCTCTTTAACGTGGCTCCGGAGACCACGGCTCGCTTCTCCCACATCGACGACCAGAGTCGAAGCCTGTCACCCCCTGGTGATGATTGGTCCAATCGACCACCGTGGTCGACCGGCTCCCCATTCTACTCGGGGAGAATGGGTTCGCGTCCCCGGGCCGGGCCCGAGCAGCCGTCAGCGGTAACCGGAGCCCTTGGTCGCCGCCCGGACTTCCCTCGCCGCTTCCCGACTGGCGTCCCGACTGGCGATGGCATGACGCTTGTCGTACTGGCGACGTCCCTTGGCCAGCGCCAGCTCCACCTTGGCCCGCCCGTCACTGAAGTAGATGGAAAGCGGCACCATGGTGAGGGACTGCTGCTGGCTACGACCCATCCACTCATCGATCTGCCGTCGGTGGAGAAGCAGCTTGCGTCTCCGATCAGGATCGTGGGCACCGAACCCGTTGGCCTGAGCGTAAGGGGGAACATGCATCCCGAAGAGCCACACCTCGCCGTCAATGATACGTCCGTAGGCATCTTGTAAGGCAATGCGACCCTCACGCAGCGATTTCACCTCCGAGCCCTGGAGCACCACCCCACACTCGACGGTGTCGATGATCTCATAATCGTGGCGGGCGCGCCGATTGGAGGCGACCACGCGGTTGGCGTCGCGCCCTGCCTGGGCGCCGATTCCCTTGGACGATCCTTTGGCACCGGCAGTTGTGTTGGAGAGTTTGGCTTTCGTCGCGGCCATAACCCCCCCGACGGTAGTGGGCGGTTGACGCTACGCGTGCACCGGGCCTGGGTGGCAGCTGTTGGAAAGAGAAACGTCTGCCCGCCCGTGACGTCCTCTAGCCTGAGACCCACCATGTTGCACTTGACGGACGCCGTGTACCACCAGATGGTTGCTCACTGCCTCACCGGGCTTCCCGATGAGGCCTGTGGCCTGTTGGGAGGCGATCCAAAGCCTGCAGCGGCCGTCATCTGCTCCCCGACCCGAAATGTGGCGGCCTCCGCCAAGCTGTACACGGTCGATCCGAAGGAACACCTGCGGGCCGACCGCGACGCAGAATCCGGCGGTCTGTCGATCATCGGCGTCTTCCATTCTCATACCCACACCGAGGCGTACCCTTCGCCCACCGACGTCACCCAGGCTCCCGACCCGACCTGGCACTACGTGTTGGTGTCGCTCCGTGACATCCGCCCGGTGGTTCGGAGCTACCGGATCGAGGGCGACGTGATCGCCGAAGAACCGGTCACGGTATCGTCCCGGTAGAATCCCCACTGAAGTAGTCAGCTTTTGCCACCCGTCGGGACCTCATCCATACTCGCGGTCACGATGACCCCAACCCAGGAACAACAGGGAGGACCCGTGTCCGTCACAGTGCATCTGCCGACCGTCCTACGGTCGCATGCCGGAGGAGCAAAAGACGTCACCGCCGACGGTGCCACCGTGGGGGAGGTCCTGACCGCGCTGGCCGGCGAGTATCCCGGGCTGTCGGGTCAGGTCATCAACGGCGACGGCACGCTCCATAAGTTCGTGAATGTATACGTGAACGACGACGACGTTCGATATATGTCGGCACTCGACACCCCGGTCACCGACTCGGACGAAGTGTCGATCCTCCCCGCCGTCGCCGGGGGCGCCGTCGATTCATCCCGGTCCCTACCGAGGTGACTCTCTACAGCTCGGTCCTCGACCTCATCGGCAATACGCCGTTGGTCGACATCACCGCGCTCAGTCCGAACCCCGACGCCCGCATCCTCATCAAGCTCGAGGGTCAGAATCCCAGCGGTTCCGTCAAAGACCGCATCGCTCTGTCGATGATCGAGCAGGCCGAGAGCGACAGGCGCCTGTCTCCCGGACAGACGCTCATCGAGCCGACGTCGGGCAACACCGGCATCGGCATGGCCATGGTCTGCAAGCTGAAGGGCTACCACCTCACCGTGGTCCTCCCGTCCAACGTCTCGCCCGAACGTCGGCAGTTGCTCGAGGTGTGGGGAGCCGAGATCATTGAGTCCCCCGGGTCCGAGGGCTCCAACGGTGCGGTGAAGATGGCCCGGGACCTGGCCGCCGATCACCCCGAGTGGGCATTTCTCTATCAGTACGCCAACCCGGCCAACCCCAAGGCGCACTACCAGGGCACCGGGCCCGAGATCTGGCGGGACTGCCCTGAGATCACCCATTTCGTGGCCGGGCTCGGTACGTCGGGAACCCTGCTCGGCTGTGGCCGCTACCTCAAAGAGCACAATCCTGATGTGAAGATATTGGCCATCGAACCCCCGGCCGGGGAGATGGTCGACGGCCTCCGCAATCTCGAGGACGGCTATATCCCCCCCATCTTCGTGGACAGCGGGGGGGCCGAACTGCTCGACGGGAAGAAGATCGTCCGACCCAGAGAGTCGATCGAATGGACCCGGAGATTGACCGAGGTGGGCATTTTCGCCGGGATCTCTTCGGGCGCAGCATTGGCCGGCGCCGCCAAGTGTGCAGAGTCGATCGATCGGGGAACCATCGTGGTGGTGGCGGCCGACGGCGGCTGGAAGTACCTATCGACCGGGGCGTGGACCGATGACCTCGATGTCGTCGAGAAGCGGGCCAAGGAAACGATCTATTTCTGAGGAGAGTCCCGGGTTCGCAGACGTTGCCTAACCTGACTACCAATGGATGATCTGATTCCGGAAGACAGTGATGCCCCGGTACTTTCGATGGTGGTGCTCGGCTGCGACGGGAGTTGGCCAGGTCCCGGAGGTGCCGCCAGTGGGTACCTGATTCGTTCTGATGCCACCTGTCTGCTGGTGGACGTCGGGCCCGGCACCTTCGCCAACCTCCAAAAGGTGGCGGATCCTGCCTCGGTGGATGCCGTTGTGATCAGCCACCATCACCCCGACCACTGGACCGACCTCTACGGCGTGGCCACCCACGCCCAGGTCATCTCCGGCCGGACCGACATCCCGGTGCTGGCTCCCCACGGGATGGCATCCCGGGCCCACCTCGAGGATTCCCGGGCGCTCGAGTGGCGCACGGTGACTGACGGGGACCGAATCGAAGTCGGCGACATGACCTGTGGGTTCCGTCGGACCGAGCACAGTGGCGAGACGCTGGCCGTCCGCATCGACTGCGGAGGGCTTTCCCTGGGCTACTCTGCCGACTCCGGGCCCGGTTGGTCATTGGCTGATCTGGGGAGCGACCTGGATCTCGTCCTGTGCGAGGCCACCTACACCTCCGAACACGAAGGTACGGCACAACACATGAGCGGGCGGCAGGCGGGGGAGCAGGCCAAAAGGGCCGGCGCCCGGCGCCTTGTCATCACTCATCGTTGGCCGACAGTTGATGCGGAAGCGGTGCTCGAAGAGGCCGAAGCCGCCTTCGGCGGCCGGGTTGAACAAGCCGTCATCGGAAAGGAATTTACGCTGTGAGCCAAGCAACCGAGGGAAAAAAGAACGGTCTACGTGGAGACAGTCGGAAGACCGACGAGCTTCGCTTGGCCCGGTTCGAGCGCGACTTCACCGTGTTCGCCCCGGGCTCGGTATTGGTGTCGATGGGACGGACCCGGGTATTGTGCACCGCTTCGGTGGAGGACCGGGTACCGCCATGGATGCGTGGAACCGGAAAAGGGTGGGTGACCGCCGAGTATTCGCTCCTCCCGGGCTCGACACCAGAACGGGTGTCACGAGAAGCGGCCAAAGGGAAACAGTCGGGCCGCACCCAGGAGATCCAACGCCTCATCGGTCGATCCCTGAGGTCGGTGTGCGACATGGTTGCGTTGGGCGAGATGCAGATCACGGTGGACTGTGACGTCCTCCAGGCAGATGGCGGAACCCGCACCGCGGCGATCTGCGGTGCCTACGTCGCCCTCCACGACGCGCTGACCCGGTTGATCCAGCAGGGAACCCTTCGGACCAATCCGCTGACCGAGGCGGTGGCGGCCATATCGGTGGGCGTCGTGGACGGCGTATGCATGCTCGATCTTCCCTACGAGGAGGACAGCCGGGCTGAGGTGGACATGAATGTGGTGATGACGTCCTCGGGCCGATTCATCGAGGTGCAGGGAACCGCAGAGGGAATGCCGTTCACCAAAGGCGAGCTCGACGAGATGCTCAGCCTGGCCGAGCACGGGATCGCCCAACTTCTCGACCTTCAGACCGAGGTGCTCACGGTGCCACCTACGCCCCGATGAAAGAGGGAAGCCTGCGACTGGTATTGGCGAGCTCCAATTCGGATAAGGTGGCCGAAATCGGTGCTCTCCTCAAAGCAGTTCCGGGCCTCACCTTGCTCCCCCGGCCCTCATCGGTTCCCGACGTCGAAGAGACCGGGGCGACCCTTCTCGACAATTCCCGGCTGAAGGCCCGGGCGCTGGTCGACGGAACCGGCGAAGCGGCAGTGGCCGACGATACGGGTCTCGAGGTGGAGGCGCTCAATGGCGCACCCGGTGTCCATACCGCCCGGTTTGCCGGTGAGCATGCGACCTATTCCGACAACGTGGCCAAGCTGTTGGCCGAGCTGACGGCGGTGGGAGCGGACGGCCCTGATCGTCGACGGGCGACATTCCATACGGTGGCGCTGGTGGCGTATCCCGATGGAAGCGAAGTGTGGGCCGACGGCGAGGTGGCCGGGGTCATCACGCCTGAGGCGGCAGGTGACGGAGGCTTCGGCTACGACCCCGTGTTCGCTCCGGACGGGGGTGGTGGCCGGACCTTTGCCCAGATGTCGGCCGGCGAAAAGCATGACGTCTCCCATCGGGGCCGGGCCTTCAGGGCCCTTGCGGCCAAACTGGTGGGAGATTCTTCATCCCATGACCTCGCATTGCGGGGGTTAACGTCTCGAGGCATCGACAAAGGGGGCAGTGCATGAGCGATGTGTCCCAAGGACCCGGGTGGTGGCAGGCGTCGGATGGGAAGTGGTACTCGCCTGACCAGGTACCGGGAACTGCGGCCGCCGTTGCCGGCCCAGCGGCCACCTTCCCCGGTCCGGGCGGACCGGCACCGGCACCTTGGTACGGGCCACCGGGCGCGGGAAGCTACGGATATCCACCGGCAGGAGCCCCGTACGGCTACCCGCCGACGTCGAAGAACAACGGTCTGGCCATCGCCTCGCTGGTCTGCTCATTCTTCTTTTGGGTCTACGGAGTGGGTGCGATTCTGGCCATTGTCTTTGGCTTCATCGCCCGCTCCCAGATCAAACAATCGAATGGGACGCAGCAGGGTGGGGGAATGGCACTGGCCGGCATCATCATCGGCTTTGCCGGCATTGTCATCGGCATTGTGGTTGTCATTGTGGTGGCGGCTGTGGTTCACCACTGCAACCAGACCGGCAACTGCTTGACCAACACCACCTACTGACGATCCACTCGAGAGGGATGCCCGACCGTTCAATGTGCGGTGGGCCTCATCGATCCAACTGCGTTCCGGGTGTCCCGCACCGGATGGCGTCCTAGACGTCAGGCGAGTTGGATGGCGCAATGATGGCGACGTCGGCCAGGCTGGCCGCCTGGGTGTCCCCTCGGTTGTCAACATCGTTGGAGCCCGGTGGCTCGGGATGCGTCGGGATCTCGGTAAAGTATGGGGGAACTGGCGGTACGGCGTCGGGGGTGGAGAACGGCGAGGCCGTGGGCACGAACGGTGGATCCTGCGCCTTGCCCGATGCGAATGGGGTGGCGTCGTCGGTGGCCTCATCGTCGTGGCGAGCCACCTCCAGTGTGATCAGACCGGCATGGTGCAGGTCGCGCAGTATGCGGAGCCCTGCAATCCGATCCTCGCCGGAGGCTCCGAGCAAACCTTTGACCGAAGTTCCGGCATTCCCGATGGACGTGACCATTCGCCATTGGTCGCCGTGTAGCTGGACATCGCCGTTCGGTGGATTGGGGGAGAGGGCCACCGTCGACTCGAACGGCATTAATCCGAGGAGCTCATGCCATTCATCGACCTGCGGCCTCACTTCATCGAGGACGGCGCGTACCGGGACCCGGGGTTGCCCGCTCGAGGACGCCAGGCCGGAGGTGAAGTAGAACCAACCGTCGGTGATGATGGCCAGCTCGAATACGGCCCGACCGATGGTGGCCGCCGATCCGACGTGGGCGTTGGAGAGCTCTCCTTCTTCGAGCCATACCCGTCCATCAATCTCCGATCCCACCACCTGCAGTTCGCCGGTCTGAGTTGACTCGGCCAGCAGGGTGAGAACATCGGCCAGGGTGAACACCCTCAACGACCCGACAAGAGACGCGGCAGGGGCATTATCGAATGACTGCATCTGGCTCATGGTGGTTCCCTTCCCGTCGACACTGGACAAGGCGAGGATAGACCGGAAATGGGTGTGAATCTCCCCACGACTAGTCTCTCGGCATGCCGTCGCGTCGATGGAGGCCTATCGTCGACGGGATCCGCCAGGTTATGGAGTGGGGAGCCACTTCTAACGCCGGGGTGCGCCGGATGATGTCCCTGGCAGCACGCGAGTTGGCCCGAGCTTCAGAGACCGGCCAGGCGGTGGCCGAGGCGAGGGCCGCCGGTATCGACGCCACCTATGGGGCCAGCTATTTCGGTGAGGGACGCGACTCGTCCGGTGATCGAGGTGGTCATTCCGGCTATGCCCGCTACGACCGGGTTGCCTCGAACGCAGATATAGCCGGGTGGCTGCTTTGGCGTAATTTCCGGGTCGGCTCCTCCCTCGACGTGGGGTGTGCCACCGGCTATGTGGTCGAGGTGCTCCGGGAACTGGGGATCGATGCGGAGGGCTGCGATCTCAGTCCCTTTGCCATTGCCCATGCCGCCCCGGGGGCCGAGGGCCATATTCGGGTTGGCAATCTCTTTGCGGGTCTTCCCTGGAAGGACGGGGCGTTCGAGCTTGTCACCGCGCTCGAGATTCTCGAGCACCTCCCGCCCGATCGGGTGCCGACCGCATTGGCTGAGCTCCGCCGGGTCTGCAGTTCCTATCTCTACGCCACGATTCCCTCATTTGGGACGAACCCATCGGGCCCCGACGGCCATTTCGAAGGCAAGGTCCGGCCCGAACGGCTGGATCACTACCGCCAGTTGTCGTCGGACTACTCGGGCCCGATTCCCGAAGCAGACCTGGCGGTCGACGCCGATGGGCACCTGGTGGAGGGTCACCTGACCATCGCGTCATTCGGTTGGTGGACAGATCGATTCGCGGAGGCGGGCTTCAACCGCTGCATCGACGTCGAACGTCTCCTCTACGCCGATATTGCCCCGGCCGATTTGGCGCCCTATTGGAATCTCTATGTCTTCCGGACCGACGGAGCCTCACCCGGGATCTTGGATCGTCGTGAACCCGGCCGAACCCTGGCCGAACTCGGCCTCAAGCATCCGCTGATCGGGACCTGAAACCCACCCGGCAGTTGGCATCTACGCACCGGGGAGACCAGGCTCCGGGGCTCTGATCAGGAAACGGTGACCAGGGTGCCGATGGGGGTCAGCGGGTACACGACTGCGGCGTGGGCGGGAGGCATCTCCACGCATCCGTCACTCTGAGGAGTTCCGTAGCTCGACCTCACAAAGCCGTGAAGCGCATCTCCTCCGTTGAAGTAGCTGACCCAAGGGATACCCGGATCCGAGTACTTGGAGCCGTCGGGATTGGTGCCCTTCATGGTCGTGGTGAGGTAACGAACGTAGACCGGGAAGGTGCCCGACGCAGTCTCGGCACCAGTGACGCCGGTGTTCGCCGCGGTGGTGTAGACAGCTGCACCGTTGCTGTAGACGGTGGTGGTTTCCGGAATCGTCTTTGATACGTACACGTAGTGGTAGGGCGAAGTGTTGATGACGCCGCTCCCGACGTCGGCCAGCAGCGCCCCCCATACCGCAGGGCCGGCAACGCCGTCTGTCTTCATCTTGTTCTGGTCTTGGAAGGCCATGACTGCGCCTCTGGTAATGGTGTTTGCTGTCCCTTCGGTCCAGAGCGCTTGGAGTGGGGCAGGTTCACTCCCTTTCCACGCGAATACGCCCTCCTGGGCTTGGGCTGCTTCTTGAGGGGCGGCCAGCGGTCTCGCCGGTGTGAAGCTCAAGGGGAGATACCCCAAGGTCGCCAGCAGTTGTTGCAGGCGAAGGGTTCCGGCATCAGCCACGGCGAACTGCACCGACTGGTCGGCCCCGAGGGTCTTCCCCGACGTACTGGCAATGGCGCCGGGGATGGTGACCGTTTCGGTGGAGGTCGGGACGAAGGGTGTGGTGGCCACAAACGCAAACGTGGTCGGAGTCAGGAGTTGCCAGTTGCCCGCGACAGCCGGGGTCAGGATCGGCTGGGGTGAGTTGGGGTCGAGGGGAGACGAGAACTGCAGCGAAATGGATGCGTCACTCGGGATGCCAGTCGCTCCGTTGGCCGGTATGGAGGACACCACTGTCAATGGCTGGTGAGTGTCAGCCGTGGGTAGCGCGTTGGCCACCGACGTGGGCGACGCGACGGCGCGACCCAGGTTGCCCTTGGTGGCGATGGTGGCGATGGTGGCAATGCCGACGCCGACGACCAGAATCGCAACCACAACAATGCCGTTGGTCAGGTATCGCACTGTCCGTCCGCGACCCGACCCGACCTCACGTGACCCCTGAGAATGTGAGTGATTTGTTGACATTATTCTCCCCGTGTCCTCGGGAGCCTATCATTTGTGGCCTGTGACCAGGCATCTTGTCCTTCTAGGTGCCGCTCTTGTCGTCGTCCCCCGACTGGGCAATCCGATCACGCACTCTGCGTTCGACCGAGGCGATGGTGTGGGGGTCGATGAGTTTTCCTCCGTCGGGTCCCCGCACATAGAAAGCGTCAACCACGGCCGGACCGAAGGTGGAGACTTTAGCCGAGATGACGTCGAGCTGGCAGTCGCCCAGAGCTCGGGTGATCTGGTGGAGCTGGCCTACGACGTCCTCGGCGCGGACCTCCACCACCGTGGCGCTGGCCGAGGCATTGTTGTCCACGGTGACCTCGGTGGCGACGAGATGGGGTGTGGTGGCGCGGTTGGCGTTCCGGTAGGTACGGGTCCGCTCGGCCAACCGTTGATCGAGTGACAGCGTGCCGGCCATGATCGCGGCGATGTCATCGGAGATTCTGGCCGCTGTCGGCCACCGACCCCGGGAAGGCTCCACCGTGAACATTTCGACGGCGACCCCTTGCTCACCGGCCACATTGGCCGACCGCACATTCAGCCCGTGTAGGGCCAGGATCCCGGTGACCTCGGCCAACAGCCCCTGCCGGTCCGGAGCGATGACGGTGATGGTGGGCGCGTCGATGGAGATGGCGGGTGCCTGCCGAGCGCGAACCGTCTCCATGATGCTCCTGAGGTCGTTAGTCACCCAGGTGGTCGGAGGAGTCACGGACTCCCCGGCCAGTAGTTTTCCTGTCCGCTCGACCAGATCAGCCAGAAGCCCGGCCTTCCATGAGCCCCATGCTGATGGTCCGGTGGCGAGACTGTCCGCCTCGACCAACGCGGCGAGTAGGTCGAGGGTCATCCGGTCGCCCACCTCGTCGGCCACCCGCTGGGCGGTCGCCGGGTCATCGAGATCCCGACGGGTTGCAGTGTCGGGAAGCAGTAGGTGCAGCCTCACCAGCGAAACCAGAACCTCGACATCCTCGGGCGAGAAACCCAAACGCGCTCCGATGTCGGCTGCCATTGTCACCCCGACCTCGGTGTGGTCGCCCGGGAATCCCTTCCCGATGTCGTGGAGGAGGGTCCCCACCAACAAGAGGTCCACCCGTTGTACCCGGGAGGCCAGGGCGGCGGCGTTGGCGGTTGCCTCCAACAGGTGACGGTCGACCGTGAAGCGATGATACGGATTGCGTTGAGGCTTGTTTCGCACCGCGGTCCATTCGGGAAGATACCGGGCGAGTAGCTCGCGTTGGTCAAGGGCCTCGAGAGCGGCGATGGTTGGGCGCCCGGCGGCGAGTACCCGAACCAGCGTGGTGCGGAGCGACTCGGGCCACGGAGTCGGTGGAGGCGGCGCTTTTCGACCGAGGAGGTTGAGGGCGTCTCGTGAGATGGGCAGATTCTGCTCGGCTGCCACCGCGGCCAATCGCAGCGAAAGGGAAGAATCGTGGGTGACATCCCCCGAGTCGGTCAGCACCACTTCCCCGTCGGAAACTCCGATATCGGGATCGGAGGGGACCGGGGTGATTCCGTCGGCCGGCGAGCTTTGCGATCCGCGCCTCCGCCCGGGGAGTGACCACCATTTTCTCGTTCCCAGGGAGCGGGACCATGCGCTCCGCCTTCGCCATGCGTCGTCTGCCTCCCAGGCCACCGTGCGGCCCGCGGTGGCGACCGCCGTCATCAATGAGTCGGTATCGGGCTCTCCGAGCGAAGTGGCCACCTGGTCCTGCTCTTGAAGCAGGAGTTTGTTGAGTTCGCGACCCGATTGGCGGTGGAGCTCCACCCGGACGCGGGTGAGAACGGAAGAAGCATCACTGATGGCGGCGGTGTCCACGTAGTCGGCGAGAACCGGCACCGCCTGCATCATGGCGAGCAGCGCGGTGGCGTCCCGAAGACCGCCGTGTGACTCCTTCAGGTCGGGTTCGAGCAGAAACGCCACGTCACCATGAGCGGCGTGACGCTCGGCCACCAGATCGGCGAGGACGCCCAACCAGGGTGGCTTCTGTTTCGCCCAACGTTCACGTGCCTCGACAATGAGGGGCTCGGCCACCTTCTCGTCCCCACACACCACTCGGGCATCGAGCAGGCCGAGAGCGGCTCGCAGGTCCTCGTTGGCCACCTCGATGGCTTCGCTGGGGCGTCGCACACTGTGGTCGAGTGCGATTCCCTCGTCCCAGACGGGATACCAGATCTTGTCAGCGGTGGCCGAGATGTCCCGGCGTCCGCGATGAAGCAGCACCACGTCCAGATCGCTGAATGGGCAGAGCTCTCGCCGTCCGTATCCCCCCACCGCCACCAGGGCAATACCCCGCCCATCGCCGCTGGTGGCCTGTTCGTAGAGGTCGGTGAGCCACTCGTCGGCGATCTTCGTATAGGCGTGGCAGAAGGCGGCGCCCTGGAGGTCGAGATTGTCTATGAGCGCCTGTCGGCGCGCACGCATGGACACCGGCGGACCGTACCATCACTACGCCTGATCGGGCCTCACGGCCGGTCACGGGTTCAGTGCCCGTTGCCTGCGACCAGGTTCAGCTGCCAGCCGGTTAGCCTGGCCCTATGGCTGAAGGCGAATCCTCCGGGCTCAAGCTCCTCGACGCGGTGCTGTTGGTGGGCGCGGGCGCCATCGCGGTCGTGGTTGTGATTTTTGTGATTACTTCCGTACTCAGCGTCGTCTGGTTCCTGATCAAGGCCGCGATCGTGATCGCGGTCATCGCGGCCCTGGGGATGTTCCTCCTTCGCCGCCGGCGTTGAACTGACCCACCCTCGCAGTCCCGGACCAGAGGAGGCGCCGTTCGGTTGCCCATCGGGTGAGCTGGTAGCGACTTGAAAGCTGCAACTTCCGCAGTACCGCGGAGACGTGGCTCTCGACAGTCTTGGTCGAAATCGAAAGTTCCTGGGCAATCTCCTTGTAGGCGTAGCCGCGGGCGATGAGACGGAGCGTCTCTCGCTCTCGGGGTGTGAGCTGATCGAATTCCGGATCGAACCGAGGTTGCGGTCTGGGACTCGGTTCGTCATGACCGGCGAAGGCATCGAGCACGAATCCGGCCAGTTTCGGTGAGAAGACAGCGTCCCCGTCGGCCACCCGGTGAACAGCATCGACAAGCTCGGGGCCGGAGATGGTCTTGGTGACGTAACCCCGGGCGCCGGCGCGGATGATGGCGATCACGTCCTCGGCGGCATCCGACACCGACAGGGCCAGAAAACGAATGTCAGGGTGGGTCTCGGACACTACGGCGATGGCCAGGGCGACGCCGATGTCGGGTCGTTGGGGACCGGGTCTCCCGGGAATTCGGGAAGCGCAAGTGGGCCACACCTCAATCTGACGGCCACCGCCGGAGTGGGAGTGGTCCAGCTAGCCCGAGGCCAGGGAGGGACCCTATGACCGACTCAACGGGCCAGGGTTTCGAAGAATTCGATGTGCTCGGCCACCATGCGGTTGGTGGAGAAGTAACCCTCCACCGATAGCCGACAATCGGATCGCTTCAATTCCCCGAGTCGACCGATGGCTTCGACCATGGCTGCTTCGTCGTCGCAGAGAAACCCGGTTTTGCCGACGTCCACCACTTCGGGCGCCGCCCCTTCCGGAAAGGCAAGCACCGGGGTGCCGCAGGCCATGGCTTCGATCATCACCATGCCAAACGGTTCGTTCCACCGGATGGGGAACACGAGTGCCGACGCCCCAGCCAGAAGTTCGAGTTTCCGCTCGTGGGATACCTCGCCCAGGTACACGGCATCGAGCCCGAGCAGAGGTTCAACCTGTTCGGCGAAGTACTGCATCTCTTGGGGTTCGCGCATCTTGGCCGCCATCAGCACCCGGATTCCGGCGGCGCGGGCGATGGCGATGGCGCGGTGAGCACCTTTTTCAGGGTTCATCCGGCCCAAGAACAGGACATAGGGCCCCTCGGCGTCTCCACTCCCGTCCCCCACCGGGAACTGGTTGGCGTCGACACCGTGATGGATGACCCTGGCCACTGCCACGTCGGGAGCTGTCCGACGTTGGGCATGCGAGATCGCCACGATCGGAACCCGATCGGCAATCGTTCGGTAGAGGTCGGTGAGTTCTTCATTGAACGGGCCATGGATGGTGGTGACAACCGGAAGGTCGGGGTAGTGCTCGGCGTGGAACGGCCCCATCACCGTGTGGTCGTGCACCACGTCAAAGTCGCTCAGGGCCTCATAGGCGTGGATCACGTGTCGAATTTCGGGAACGGCCATACCGATCCGCATTCCCTCGGCTTCGGGGAGTATCCAATCCCGCGGCACCGGGCAGGTCGAATCACCGGTGGCGTAGAGAAGGACATCGTGACCTGCATCCTGCAATCCTCTGGCCAGTTGGTCGACCACCAGTTCGATGCCACCGTAGAGCTTGGGCGGGATGGGGGTCCACGGTGGGGCAATCAATCCGATGCGCATAGGAAGATTCAAGCATCATGTCGAAAGGCTAGGATCCCGGGACGCCACGGCGGCGTGGCCGAGTGGTTCAGGCAGGGGCCTGCAAAGCCCCGTACGGCGGTTCGATTCCGCCCGCCGCCTCTAGGGAAAGTACCAGGTAGATGGCACTTTTTCTATTTCACCTCTGATTCGATGTCACCGCAAATACCGCGTGGATGCCGCGGCTCACTATGAACTCAGAGGGACTGCAGCGGTCTCAGGCGTACTCTGAGCCGCCTCAACTACGTCATCGAGGTACCTGGCGATCTCTTGGCCCCGCTCTGCCGTTGCGTGTTGATAACGCAGGGCAGCGATCGGTGAAGAGTGCCCAATAGTGGTCATCAGTTCCTTCAGGGTCACGTTCGGATTGCGAGCGATGATCGTTGCCGCGTGATGCCGTAGGTCGTGAGGCTTGACGCCAGAAAGCCCTGTACTGTCGCAGGCGTCCTTCCATGCCGCTGAAAGGTCCGCCCGACGCAGAGGCAATCCCGACTTGCCCGTGAAAATGGGTGCATCCGGTGCAGGTGCGACGAACTCGTCCAGATGGTCGCTCAGGGCCTCTAGAACGACTTTGGGCAGAGCGACGGTCCTCCTGCCCGCCTCGGACTTTGGCGCCGTAATAACCCGCCCTTGACCCGTTATCTCGTGAGCTTGACGGGCAACGGTCACGGTGCCGTGCAAGAGGTCAATGTCTCGGCGCTCAAGGCCCAACAGTTCACCAGTGCGAAGCCCGCCCAGACCGCCAAGCAGAATGAGGCAGCGCCATCTCGGCTTGATTGCGTCGGCGAGCTTCAGCACGGTCGTCGTGTCAAGCATCGGACGTTCCCTAGCTTGCTCGATCCCCGCGCCCTTGATCGTGCACGGATTGCGTGCGATCAGTTCGTCGCTCACTGCCGTCATCAGAATGGCCCGGAGTAGGCGGTACGACTTCGCCGCCTGATCCTGAGACTCGCCGGTGACCTCAGTGTGCCACTTGCGGACACCCTCCGGCGTGATCTGTCGGAGCTTCGTTTCGCCGAAGGCGGGGCGCAGGTGCCGCCGAAGCAACGCCTTGTACCCCTGACGGGTTGCGGGTGTGAGCGGCTTGCCCTTCACGAGTCGATGTTCGATCCATTGGTCGGCATACAAACCGAACAGGCGCTCGCCGCCCTTCGGGTCGATGACGAGCCCGGCCAGCTCGTTGCCTTCGACTTTCTTTTTGTACGACGTAGCGTTATCCCAGGATGGGAAGGTCTTGGTCCGATGCGTGCCGTTGACCTTGTATCTCACGTCGTACCGCGGGCCACCAGGCGTCTGTCTGGTTCGTATGTGCGCCACGGAAAGAATGTAGCGGCGTACAGGGCTTGTGTAAAGGGCTATTGGGCGGTATGGGCAATGCGGCGAAGGCTATAAGGGCCGGTTTTGGGTGAACCATTATGAACGTTCACGGTGAGAAACCCCTGCTAAATCGGGGTGGACGAACTTGCCCGAACTGACCCGAACGG
>OCTA010002290.1_pt1 | contig 17504 bp, 17 predicted proteins | sample 1538991 | NCBI WGS metagenome assembly OCTA01 (sample SAMEA3539302, study PRJEB22396) | soil metagenome | biome: tundra; feature: field; material: soil | place: USA | collected 2010-05 | depth 0.15 m | reverse complement strand
CGTTAGACCAGGCCGGCGCTGAGGGCGAGGCGGGTGAGGTCGGCGCGGCGCCGGCCTCCGGTCTTGTCCCGGATCCGGTCCAGGTGCGAGCTGAACCTTAGCCTGCGCGACTCGCACTGAGCCTGGCGGTGCCAGACGAGCTGGCGGGCTCTTTGCTGGCACAGAAGCTTCCGCTCTTCGGTGGTCGCGAGCTGGACAATCGAGAGCGAGAAGACGGCCGCGTCAATGCCGGTATGCCAGCCAGCAGGACAAGGGCCCGTGTGAGCGCTGGCCGGCGCCGTGGTAGCCCTTGTCGGCCAGCGTGATCAGCCCGGCGGCGGCCGGTTCGCGGATGATGCCCCAGATGCGGCGGCGGTCAGGTCGTGCACGGCGCCGGGCAGCGGGCCGGAGACCCACCGGATCTCGCCGTCAGGGGCAGAGATGACCTGCAGGTTCATGCCGTGGCGGCGGTGCTTGCCGGAGTAGAACGGCCGGTCGGCAGCAACCCGGTCGATGGGGATTAACGTGCCGTCGATCACCACGTAGGCGTGTCCGGCCTTGGTGGCATCCGTCAGTGCCCGGCGCAATTTTCGGGGCGCGGGCAGCCAGCAAGGCCACGGTCTCGGTGACGTACCGCCAGGCCGTGGCCATGCCGATCGCGTGCCGGCGACGGCTTCGCCGCTCGGCCGAACCGGCCCTCTACACGCCGGTGGTGGACCGGGGGTAGGCGATCTCGGGGTCGGTCATCACGTTGACCAGGTAGGGGGCGTTCGCGGCGAAGGCGCGGCGCAGCGCCGGGGCGATGCCCGCGGGGGTGGTGACGAGCTCGCCCGCGCCGCCTAGGGCCCGGACCACCTCGTCGTAACGGCAACCGGGCTGCAGGTCGGCGGCGACGTCGTAGCCGTACAGGGCGCGCATGGGGTGCTTTTCCAGGCCCCAGCCGCCGTTGTTCCCGCAGACGATGACCACCGGCAGCCGGTGCCGGACCAGGGTGTCGGCGTCCATCAGCGAGAACCCGGCCGCGCCGTCTCCAAGCAGCAGGACGATCTGGGCGGACGGCCGCGCGATCCTGGCCGCGATCGCGTAGCCCAGCCCGGTGCCCAGGCAGCCGAACGGCCCGGGATCAAGCCACCCGCCCGGACGTGCGGGCTCGATGTACTTACCCGCGAAGGAGACGAAGTCGCCGCCGTCACCGATGATCACCGCGTCGTCGTCGAGGACCTTGAGCAGCTCGCCGTAGATCCGGGCCGGGTGGACCGGCTCGGCCTCGCTAGCCAGCAGCGGAGCGTGCGCCGCGTGCGCCGCGCGGACCGCCTCGGTGAGCCGCGTCAGCCAGTCCGGGTCCATCGCGCCGGGCAGCTGGCTTCCGGCCGCCGGCTGGCCGGCCAGCTCGGCGGCCAGCCCGGTGAAGAACGCGGACAGGTCGCCCGCGGCGGATCCGGCCAGCGTTCCGTGGGTCGCGATCCCGCCCGGCGCGTCGGTGACGTGCACCACCTGCGCAGGCGCCTCCGCCGGGCCGAACGAGCCGTACCCGAGCCGGAAGTCCAGCGGCGTTCCGGCCACGAGGACCAGGTCAGCCTCGCGCAGCGCCACCGACCTGGCCCGGGTGACCAGCAGCTCATGTCCGGCGGGCAGCACCCCGCGGGCCTGCCCGTTGGCGATCACGGGCAGCCGCAGCTCCTCGGCTGCCCGGCGGGCCGCGTCCTCGGCGCCGCCGAGCCAGACGTCGGACCCCAGCACGAGCACCGGCCGCCGGGCCGCCCGCAGCAACCCGGCGATCCGGCTGACGTCCGCCCCGTCCGGCGCCACCGGATCCGGTCCCGCCGCGTCCGGTCCCGCCGCGTCCGGCAGGTCGGCTTCCGCTTGCCCGTAGATCGCCTCGAGCGAGATGTCGAGGAACACTGGCCCGCGATGCGGGCTCAGCGCCAGCGCGAAGGCCGCCTCCACCGACGCTGCCACCTTCGCCGTGTCGTGCTCGGTCCAGGCCCGCTTGGTGACCGGCGCCAGCAGCGGCGGATGGTCGATTTCCTGCAGGCTGCCCGCACCCCAGCGGTAGTCAGGCGCGCGCCCGGCCAGGACCACGACCGGCGCCCCGTTGAACCACGCGGTGGTCACCGCGCTGACCGAGTTGGTGACGCCCGGGCCCGCGGTCACCGCGGCCAGGCCGGGCATCCTGGTCAGCCGCGCGGTGGCCTCGGCCGCGAAGACCGCGGTCTGCTCGTGCCGCACGTCCACCAGGCGCAGCGGCGGGTCGGTGCGGACCGCCGCGTCGTAGAGCGGGAACACGTGCCCGCCGGACAGCGTGAACAGCACCGACACGCCATACCGCCGTGCCACCGTCACCGCGTGCAGGCCGCCATGCCCGGATATCCGCACCACAGCAGCGACGTTACCAGTCAGTAAGCCCGGTCAGTAAGCAAGGTGAAGGAAGTCACCGGGGTCAGTCCCCGCCCGACCCGGACGCACCCGGCCCGGCGCTCGACCCGGCGCTCGACCCGGACCCGTCCGCCGCGGCGGCCGTGCCGGAGCTCACGCCCGCGTGGGCCGGAGCAGGAGCCGCGGCCGGGTCCGCGGTGTACTGGTGCGGCAGCGTCTCATCGGCGCCCTGGGGTACCTTGGCCGCCCGCAGGATCACGGTCAGGATCACCGCGATGATGATGTTGAGCAGGACCGCGCTGAAGCCGATGTAGACCGTATGGCCGAACTCGATGTCGGACGAGGACGCCCAGTGCGAGGCGGTGGGGGAGGCCGAGTTGTACGCGGCGACGGTGCCGAACACCATGCCGGCCAGCCAGCCTGTCAGCAGTGCCCAGCGGTCGAACCAGCGGGTGAACAGGCCGGCCACCAGCATCGGGAAGAGCTGCAGGATCCAGACGCCGCCGAGTAGCTGCAGGTTGATGGCAAAGGTGTGCGGCAGTTCGACCGCGAAGTACAGGGCGCCGAGCTTGACCACCAGCGAGGCCCACTTGGAGACCCTGGTCTGGAGCCGCGGGCTGGCGTCTGGCTTGAAGAACTCCTTGAAGATGTTGCGGGTGAACAGGTTCGCCGCGGCGATGCCCATGATCGCGGCGGGCACCAGGGCGCCGATGATCATCCCGGAGAAGGCGATCCCGGTGAACCAGCTGGGGAACATGTGCTGGAACAGGTAAGGGACCGCGAGCTGAGCGTTGCCGCCGGCCTTCTTGATGTTGGCCACGGTGGTCTTGTCGGCGATGGCCATATAGCCGAACAGCGCGATCAAGGCGAGCAGCAGCGAATAGAGCGGGAGGAACGCCATGTTGCGCTTGATCACGGAGCGCCGCTTGGCGGCGAGCGTCCCGGTGATCGAATGCGGGTAGATGAACAGCGCCAGAGCCGAGCCCAGGGCCAGGGTGGCGAAGTCAAGCTGCGTGCTGCCGATGGCCTTCGAGGTCGGGATGAACGTGCCGTAAGGCTTTTTGGTAGCCGGGTTAACCGAGGTGAAATGCGTCTGCGCGACGCCGAAGATATGTCCCCAGCCGCCGAGCCTGGTCGGGATGTAGATAACCGCGACGATGACCATCAGGTAGACCAGGGTGTCCTTGATAAAGGCGATAAGCGCGGGAGCGCGCAGCCCGGACACGTAGGTGAAGATCGCGAGCACGAGAAACGCGATGAACAGCGGGATGTCCTTGACGAAGGCGTTGCCTGAGGACGTGCCGACGCCCATCACGGTGAGGACCGCCTGGATGCCGACGAGCTGCAGCGCGATGTAGGGCATCAGCGCCAGGATGCCGGTGAAGGCGGCGGACAGCGCCAGGCCGCGGGAGCCGTACCGGCCGCGGATGAAGTCGGCGGGCGTGACGTAGTTGTGCACCCGGGACACCGACCAGAGCCGGGGCAAGAAGATGATCACGATCGGGAAGACCATGATCGTGTAGGAGACCGCGTAGAAGCCGATGGCCCCAGAACCGAACACCAGCGCGGGCACCGCGATGAACGTGTACGCGGTGTACAGGTCGCCGCCCAGCAGGAACCAGGTGACGAAGGCGCCGAAACCGCGCCCGCCGAGCCCCCACTCGTTCAGGTGCAGCATGTCCTCGGTCCGCCGCCAGCGCGCCGCGGCGAAGCCCACGCCGGTGACGACGAGGAACAGGATGACCACGATGGTGAACGTGGTGGCGTTGACGTGGCTCACTTCGGCACCTCGCTCATGCCTGCCGCCTGCGAGCCGTCGGAGCCGTCGGAGCCGCCGGGCGGCCGCAGTCGCTTCTGCAGCTGAATCACGATCAACAGCGCTATCGAGACGGCTGGCATGTAGACCAGCAGGTAGAAATAGAAGAAGGGGAAGTCGCCGATCTTAGGCGTGGTTCTCGCGTAGATCGGTACGTACAGCGAGAAGAAGATCGAGGCGATGATCAGGACGGCGATAACCGCCGAGGTAAGCGGGTGCGCGGTGACCGGGGCCCAGGTCCCTCGAGAACTCCGTGACGCAGCGGGCGGCTGGCTCATTCCTTCCCCCTTCGCTGGAGGTCGGCTTCTCTTGGTGTGACAGATGTCACGTAAGGTGTCCTCGTATGCTGCGCCTTATGTCGCGAAGATGCAATCCTTTGCAGGCAGGGAATTGCTATCACGGCGCCCAGGCGGCTATATCGCCTGGCTAAGCAGGCGTACGTGCAGGTCATTCTCACCTAATGAGGATGTCCAGCAGTTTTCTGACTGAAACTACCGCCGAGCGCGGGGCTGAGGCCGGCCCGGGCGGCGGCCAGGAAATCGTCCCGGTTCAGCCGGGCCGCGCCCGCGGGCAGCGCGCCGGCCAGTGCGCATCCAGCCTGCTCGGCCAGGACGGCCAGGTCGGTGAGGTTGGCGCGTTCGGCCAGGCCGGGATCGGCGGGCCAGGCGCCGATGACCAGGCCGGCCGGCACCAGCGCGCGATGGGCGAGCGCCTCCAGGGTGAGCGCGGTGTGGTTCAGGGTGCCGAGCCCGGGGGTGGTGACCACCAGGACCGGGGCGCTCAGCATCGCGGCCAGGTCCGCGATCGTGGTGCCCGCCGCGTCGTAGCGGACCAGCAAGCCACCCGCGCCCTCGATCAGGATCAGGTCAGCGTCGAGGAGTTTCACCGCGACGGCGGCGGCGGCCAGGTCCAGCGGCGGCCGCCCGGCGGCCCGCGCGGCCGCCTCCGGCGAGAGCGGGTCGGGGAACCTGGCGAGCTCGTGGGTCTGCGTGACGCCAGACAGGCGGCGGACGGTGGCCAGATCGCCGGTGAGCCCGGGCGGCTCGCCGGTCTGGACGGGTTTGACCACCGCCACCCGCCGCCCGCTACCGGCGGCTACAGCGGCGAGAGCCGCGGTGACCACGGTCTTGCCGACCTCGGTACCGGTGCCGCTGACGATGAGCACCTGCGCCACCTGCGCCACCTGCGCCATCGGCGGCAGCGTCACCGGCGCAGCCGGGTGACGAACTTGTACCGGTCGCCCCGGTACCAGGATTGCGCCCACTCGACCGGTTCGCCTGTGACGTCGAACGCGTGCCTGGACAGCAGCAGCAACGGTAGCCCGGTGTCCACCTCGAGCAGTTGCGCGTCATGCGGGTCGGCCAGCACGGTCTCGATGGTCTCCTCCGCCTCGGCCAGCTGGATGCCGTAGGCCGCGCGCAGCGTCTCGTACAGCGACCGGTCGCGTTCGAGCTGCTTGCGCAGGCCGGGGAAGCGCTGGGCGGGCAGGTACGAGGTGTCGATCGACATCGGCTCGCTGTCGGCGAGCCGCCGACGGGGGATGCGCAGCGCGCGACCGCCCGCGCGGATGCCGAGCAGCGTCGCGAGCTGCTCGTCGGTGGTGACGTACCCGATGTCGAGGATCTTGGTCTGCGGATGCAGGCCGTGCGCGCGCATGCCTTCCGTGTAGCTGGCCAGCTCCAGCGCCTGGGCCACCTTGGGTTTGGCCACGAAGGTGCCCTTGCCCTGCAGCCGCCGCAGCCGCCCCTCGACGACGAGCTCGGCCAGCGCCTGCCGCACCGTGGTCCTCGAGGTCCCGTACGAACGGGCGAGCTCGCGCTCGGGCGGAACGGGGCTGCCGGCGTCCAGGGTCGCGGTGAGCTCCAGCAGCTCTCGCTTGACCTGGTAGTACTTGGGCAGCCGGGGCGCCAGGCTGGCGGGGGGCGCGCCCGCAGCGGGCCCGGGGGCTTCGTCCGGGGTGTCGTCAGCGGGCAGCAGAGAAGCGGTCATCCGGAATCATTGCCTTAATAAAGGGTGAACGTCAACTCCCATCATGGTCGCGCGCCGCGGCCAGCGCTCGCGCCGCCACCTCGAAGTCGCCTTCTGCCAGGTTGGCCCGGCCGGTAAGCCGCAGGCAGGCCTGCCCGGCAGGCACCGAAGGCGGCCGGAAACATCCGGCCCGTACCCCGTGCCGGGCGCAGGTCCGCTGCGCCTGCACGGCCTGGCCGGACTCGCCCACCACGACCGCGAGCACGGCGGCACCGGACGGCGCGGTGCGCAGCCCGGCCTGCGTCGCGATCGCGGCCAGCCGGGCCGCGCTGGCCTGGGCCCGCGCACCAAGAGCAGGCTCGGCCGCGATCACCTGCAGGGCGGCCAGGGCCGCGCCGGCGCACGGCGGCGCCAGCCCGGTGTCGAAGATGAAACCACGTCCGATGTCCACCAGCGTGCCGATCACGTCCGCCGCGCCGAGGACCGCGCCGCCCTGGCCGGCCAGCGACTTGGACAAGGTGACGGTGCGGATCAGGTCGGGCTCGGCGGCGATCCCGGCCGCGGCGGCGGCGCCCCGCCCGCCCGGGCCGACCACGCCGAAGGCGTGCGCCTCGTCCAGCACCAGGAGCGCGTTATGTGAGCGGGCGGCCGCGTGCAGCTCCCGGACCGGGGCCACGGCGCCGTCGACGGAGAACACCGCGTCGCTGACCACCACGGCCGCGGCCTCGTCCCGGTCGGCCAGCACCCGCCGCACCGCGCGGGCGTCGCGGTGCGGGGTCACCACCACCCGGGCGCGGGACAGGCGGCAGGCGTCGATGAGCGAGGCGTGGTTGCGGGCGTCGGACACCACCAGCACCCCCGCCGGGCCGCTGAGCGCGGTCACCAGCGCGGTGATGACGGTGAGGTTCGCCAGGTAACCGGAGGAGAAGACCAGCGCGGCCTGCGCGCCGGTGAACTGCGCCAGCTGCGCCTCCAGCTCGGCGTGCAGCTCGGTCGTCCCGGTCACCAGCCGGGATCCGGTCGAGCCCGGGCCCCATTTCCTGACCGCCTCGACCGCGCCCTCGGTCAGCCGCTCGTCCCCGCACAGGCCGAGGTAGTCGTTCGAGGCGAGGTCGAGCAGGCCGTCGTGGCCGGGGCCGCGGGGTGTCAGGACCCGGCGCAGGCCGGCCGACGCGCGGCCGTCCGCCGCCTGGCGCAGCAGCTCCAGCGGGTGTGATCGATCGGGCATGGGAGAATGATCTCAGCCCCGGATGCGATGATGGTGCTGTGCCCACGCTGAACGACCTGGCCCGGAGCCACACGAGCCTCGGCAACACCGATATCGAGTGGCTGCACTCGCTGGTGTCGGACTGGCAGCTGCTCGCCGACCTGTCGTTCGCCGACCTGATCTTGTGGGCGCCGGCCAGTGACGGCACCGGCTGGCTGGCGATCGCCCAGATGCGCCCGACCACCGGGCCTACCTCCCTGCAGGACGACGTGGTCGGGACATTCGCCGGGCCGGAGGACCAGCGGCTGCTCGACGTCGCCCGGGACGAGCGGCGGATCTGGCGGGAGAGCGATCCGGACTGGACGAACGGCGTCCCGGTACGCACCGAGGGCATTCCTGTCACCCGGGCGGGCCGGGTGATCGCGGTCATCGAACGGTGCACCAACCTGAACTCGGCCCGTACCCCCAGCCGGCTGGAGCTCACCTACGTGCAGGGTGCCGACGACCTGGCCCGGATGGTGGCCGAAGGGACGTTCCCGTTTCCCGGCGCGGACGCGATGCTGGTCAGGTCGCCGCGGGTGGGCGACGGGCTGCTCCGGCTGGGCAAGTCCGGGCGGGTCACCTACGCGAGTCCGAACGCGCAGTCGGCGTACCGCCGCCTCGGCCTGGCCGCCGACCTGATCGGGTCCGAACTCGGCGTGCTCACCGCCGGGCTGTCCGCCTCTGACGAGCCGCTGGATGAGTCGCTGATGGTGGTGGCGGCCGGCCGCGCGCCGAGCGTGGCCGAGGTCGACGGCAACGGTTCTGTGGTCCAGCTCCGGTCGATCCCGCTGATCGTCGGTGGTAACCGGACCGGGGCCCTGATCCTGGTGCGGGACGTCACCGAGCTGCGCCGCCGTGAGCGGGAGCTGATGACCAAGGACGCCACGATCAGGGAGATCCACCACCGGGTGAAGAACAACCTGCAGACCGTGGCCGCGCTGCTGCGGCTGCAGGCGCGCCGGCTCCGCGCGCCCGAGGCCCGCGCCGCGCTGGACGAGGCGGTCCGCCGGGTCGGGTCGATCGCGGTCGTGCACGAGACGCTGTCGCACGCGCCGGAGGAGATCGTCGACTTCGACGACATCGCGGACCGGGTGGCGATGATGGCGGGCGAGGTGTCGGTCACCGAGGTCCGGGTGGTGCCGAAGCTCACCGGGTCGTTCGGCCTGCTGTCGGCCTCGATGGCGACCCCGCTGGCCATGGTCTTGACCGAGCTGCTGCAGAACGCGCTGCAGCACGGCTTCCCGCACCCCACCAAGGAGGAGGGATTCATCGAGGTCGCCGCGGCGCGCGCGCCGGAACGGCTGACGGTGACCGTGGCGGACAGCGGGGTCGGCCTGCCCGCCGACTTCGACCTGGACTCAACGACCAGCCTGGGCCTGCAGATCGTCCGCACGCTGGTGGTCAGCGAGCTCGGCGGCCGACTGCGGATCTCGCCCCGGCCAGGCGGTGGCACGGAGGCGGTTCTCGATCTTCCTGTGGGCTATGACTCAGACCGGTAAGACTCAGACCGGTAAGACTCAGACCGGTAAGACGTGAGCCCGGGCGCGGAGCCTGATCGTGCGGCGCTTGAGCGCGCGCCGCTCATCCTCGCTCATCCCGCCCCAGACCCCGGCGTCCTGACCGGAGTCGATGGCCCAGCGCAGGCATGCGTCCATAACCGAGCATCGGCGGCATACCTGTTTGGCCTCCTCGATCTGGAGTAGCGCGGGACCGCTGTTCCCGATGGGGAAGAACAGCTCCGGGTCCACCTCACGGCAGGCGGCTTCGTGGCGCCATTCCATGATGTCCACTCCTTCTCGGCTCCCAGCCGCAAACGGTTGCATCCAGTATGCGCATCTATCTATAGCTTGTGAAGCATTTCACGAGCTATAGCGTACTTTCTCAGTAATCCCAAATTTCTCGGGACAATCATGATGCCCGGCAGAACCTTACCGGCCGACGAGCAGCCGAACCTGATCCGAAGGCGACACAGAGAGTCATCAGAGCTGAGAGTCATCAGAGCTGACGACACGCGAGGCGCCCCCGCGCCAGGCATCACGGTAAGCCTCTCAACGTCGGGTAGACGAGCGCAAGGGTCCACGGCGAACCGCTCGCCGAATTTAATGTCAGATCGATCACATTTTGCTCAGGCCGCTTCGGTAGGGCGCTGAGCGGCCTTCACGCGACGTTCAGGCAACCTTCATGCGGTCTTCAGTAAGGCGCTTGGCGTCACGCCGCGACGCGAAGCGCGCGCGGCACGAACTGAAATTTAATAGCTTCGATTTCACCGAGATATTCGCCGTCAACCTGAAACGCGATCGGCCGCGCCGAACGGACCGACAGCGATTCCGCTCCGTGTACGGCCAGCACGCCCCGCGCTCGCGGCGGTCGGCGCCTGATCCACAGCATCTGGCTGACCAGGTAGAAGATGGTGGTCAGCCGCACCTGACGCATCGCCAGCACGTCCAGGCCCGAGCTGAAATTCGGATGCGGCACGGGCAGCACCGCGCGGCGGCGGAAATACGTCCAGGGCGAGCGGTTGGTGATGATGGTCAAGAACAGGTCCTTGGTGGGCGGCTGCCCGTCGCGTTCCATGGTCAGGGACGGGGTGCGCCGGTCAGTGCCGCGGTAATAATGGCGCACCATTGTCCGCAAGAACAGCGACGCGCTCTCGCGCCGGCCCGCGGCGCGCAGCTGGTCCACTTCATGCACCACTTCGGCGTCCATGCCCAGGCCCGCGCTGAAGGTGAAATACCGGTCCCCGGCCAGCCCGAGTCCGATCGTCCGGTAGCTCTGCTCCGCGATCACGTCCCTGACCCTGTGTATCGCCGCGGCGGCGTCGGCCGGCAGCCCGAGCGCTTGGGCGAACACGTTGCCGCCGCCGCCGGGTATGACCGCGATCAGGGGAGGCTCGGGGCCGCCGTCGTGCTGGCTCATGACCCCGTTGACGACCTCGTTGATCGAACCGTCGCCGCCGAGCACGATCACCAGCTCACCGCAGGCGGCCGCGGCCAGCTCACGCGCGTGGCCGCGGTACCTGGTTTTCTCCACCCGGACGTCGACCAGCCCGGCCAGCGAACTCACGACCAGGTCGCACACGGTCCCGCTGATGGACGTCGCATGCGGGTTTACGATCAGGATGCCGCGCACTTGCCTAGGCTAGCCGCCGCTTAAGCTGGGAATGGGTGCGCCCCCCTGATCAGGAACGGATTGGTGTGAGGATATGGCCACGCGACCGACTGGTACGTCTGGCGTAGCGCTTCGCCTGGCCGCGGCCGCGCAGGCCGCCGAGGCCGTCGGCATGGGCGTGGCAGCGGTGTTCGCCGCCGTCTCCACCGCCGACGGGCAGTCGTACCAGCAAGCCAGCGGGATCGCGCTGACGCTGATCGCGTTCGGCACCGCCGCCGCGCTGGCCGCCTTGGCGGTGGGACTGGACCGGGCCAGGCCGTGGAGCCGGACGCCGGTGGTCATGACGCAGCTGTTCGTGGGCGGCGCGGGGGTGTACCTGCTGATCGGGCACCGGTGGGGCTGGGGCGTGCCCGCCCTGGCGCTCGCGGCCGGCTGCCTGGCCGGCCTGTTCACCCCGGCCAGCGTCCGCGCCCTCAACCGCCCGCCCCGGCCCCCAGTCGAACCCGCGCCCGCTCAGCGGCAGCCCGCCAAGCCCGCCAGGTAAGCCCCCCGCCTGTCAATCCTCCGTGGTGAGCCCTTCCCTGAGCTGAGCCAGCGTCCGGGCCAGCAGCCGGGACACGTGCATCTGGGAGATGCCGAGCTCGATGGCGATCTGCGACTGGGTCATGTTGCCGAAGAACCGCAGCAGCAGGATCTTCTTCTCCCGGGGCGGCAGCTGCTCAAGCAGCGGCTTGAGCGATTCGCGGTACTCCACGCCCTCGAGGGCCTCGTCGACCATGCCAAGGGAGTCCGAGACGGCGGGCGCGTCCTCGTCGCCCGAGTCGGGGGCGTCCAGCGACACGGTGGAGTAGGCGTTGGCCGACTCCAGCCCCTCGAGGACTTCTTCCTCGCTCATCTGCAGGTGCGCGGCGAGCTCGCTGACGGTCGGCGCGCGTCCCTCGCGCTGGGCCAGCTCGCCGATGGCCTTGGTCAGGGAGAGCTTCAGTTCCTGCAGGCGGCGCGGCACCCGGACCGCCCAGCCCTTGTCCCTGAAGTGCCGCTTGATCTCGCCCACGATGGTGGGCGTGGCGTAGGTGGAGAACTCCACGCCGCGCTCGAGGTCGAACCGGTCGATGGACTTGATCAGGCCGATCGTGGCGACCTGGGTGAGGTCGTCGAGCCACTCGCCCCGGTTCCTGAACCGGCGGGCCAGGTACTCCACCAGCGGGAGGTGCAATTCGACCAGGTGGCCCCTGATCCGCGCCCGCTCCGGATCGCCGGGCGGCAGGACCGCGAGCTGCTGGAACAGCTCCCGGGCCCGGGCCCGGTCGGGCGAACCGTGCTCGACCCGCACCGTCTGGCTGGTCGCCTGGGCGACCTCGAACTCCTCGGTCACCTGGACCTCGAACTCGCTGCTCACCCGGACCTCAGGGTTTCCCGGCGCTTGCGTAGCACGATAGCCACCTGGTCGTCGGGCCCGAGCCGGGAGTCGACCGTCCCGGCCAGGGCGGACAGCACGGTCCAGGCGAAGGTGTCCTTCGCCGGTATGCGCGGCTCCGCGGCGGTCACCGCCACGGTGATCATCATCAGGTCCTCGCCCAGGTCGAAGGCACATTCCAGGTTGGTACCCGGGATCGCCTGGGCGAGCAGCATCGCGCACGCCTCGTCCACGGCGATGCGCAGGTCCTCGATCTCGTCGAGGGTAAAGTCGAGCCTCGCCGCTAGGCCCGCGGTCGCCGTCCGCAGCACGGAAAGGTAGGCGCCCTCGGCGGGCATGCACACCTTCACGTGGTCTTGGGTCGTCTCGCGATCCGCGTCCGGATCCCGCTGGCCCGGCACGGACCCAAATTCTGTCGTCGCGGCGGTGTCTTCGGTCACGTCTCTCCTCCGGGCAGTTTTCGGTCGCTGCCCACTTGCATGCAACCTACCGCCCGCAGCCCGCGACGAGAAATGCGCCGCGCCGCCCGCCCGGCCGAGAACCACACGGCTCTCCGGACGCCCCGCGAACCCCGTAGATCTCTTCAAACGCAGTGAAACCCGGGTTCACCGCGCGGTAAGCGCCAGAAACCCGGGTTTCATCGCGTGGACCAACCCCAGAAGGGCTAGGCCTGCTTGGTCTCCCAGAAGATCTTGTTGATCTCGTCGATCTTGGACAGCAGTTCGTCCGCCTTGGCGACGTCGGTGCTGCCCTTGGTGCCACCAGCGCCGGCCAGCTTGGTGGCCTCGTTGAACAGCGTGTTCAGCTGGGGGTACTTCTCGAAGTGCGGCGGCTTGAAGTAGTCCGTCCACAGCACCCACAGGTGGTGCTTGACCAGCTCGGACCGCTGTTCCTTGATCAGGATGGCGCGGGCCCGGAACTCCGGGTCCGTGTTCTGCGCGTACTTCTCGTCGATGCCTTTGATCGATTCCGCCTCGATCCTGGCCTGCGCCGGGTCATAGACTCCGCAGGGCAGGTCGCAGTGGGCGTGAGCGATGGCCTTCGGCTCGAGCAGGCGGGTGAGCAGCCTCATCGATTCCCTTTCTCCGACTTGTTAACTTGCAGACCCGACACTACCCCGCTCGCCAGCGATGACACCGGGAGGGATGGATGGGATGGCCCTTCCTCCGGGTCAAGGTGGCCGAACGTTCCATGCTGCCCGCCCTGCACCCCGGTGACTGGCTGATGGTCTGGCGCACCCGCCGGATCCGCCCTGGTCAGATTGTGCTCGCCCGCCACCCCGACCAAACGGCCCTGCTCATCGTCAAGCGCGCCGCCCGCCGGGTCGAGGACGGCTGGTGGCTCGAATCAGATAACCCGGGCGCCGGCGCGGTGGACAGCCGTCGCTTCGGCGCCGTCCCCGCGACCCTCATCGAGGGCCGCGTGCTGACCCGTTACTGGCGCCCCCGCTCCGGCTAGGTCCGTACCCCGCTGCCGCTCCGCGTCCTTATCTTTGGGCCGAACGAGCCGTGGTGCTTCACCCCGGCCAGGTTCCAGCCCCACAACCCGAACGGCCCCGTCGCGAGACGGGGCCGCTCAGGCTTGGCTAGCGTGCCGGGCTCAGTGGTGCAGCCCGGTGTCCGGCAGGTCCTCCACTCCGCTCTGCTCGGCGACCCGCTCCATCATCTGCTCGCGCGGCAGCCTGGTGGCGATCGCCCAGAAGTAGATGACCAGGCTGAAAGCCGCCACGATCAGGTAGTCCCACCAGGACGGGATGTGGAAGGTGTTGATCGGAGGCGCGCCGCCCGCGCCCTTGAGCGGGAACTGGCCCAGCCAGGAGATGATGCCCATGCCGAGCAGGTAGGGCAGCAGCCACTGCGCGGACTTCCAGTCCAGTGACGGCCGCTTCGGGTCGAAGGCCATCGCGATGCCGATCAGGATGTAACCGATCACCAGGCAGACGCCGAGCTTCCACACCACGACGAAGCCCGACCAGTAGATGATCATGTTGGCGATGATGAAGCCGAGCGGCGACAGCACCACGGCGGCAGGTACCCGGTAGGGCCTGATCGCGTCCGGGACCTGGCGGCGGAAAGCACCGAGTGACAGCGGCGCGCCCGCGTACATGAGCACGCTCGCGCCGGTGACCAGGCCGACCAGAGCCTGCCAGCTCGGGAACGGCAGCAGGAAAAAGATGCCGGCCACGAACGCGGCGATCAGGCTGAACCAGGGCACGCCGTTCCTGTCGGTCCGCTGGAAGACCTGCGGGTAGTACCTGTTCCTGGCCAGGCCGTAACCGACCCGCGAGGTGGAGGTCTCGTAGATCATGCCGGTGCCGAACGGGGAGATGAACGCGTCGATGTGCAGGATCGTCCCCAGGGCGCCGAGTCCGACCAGGCCGGCCACGGCGGCGAAGGGGTAGACGAGCACCGGGTTCCCCGCCGCGATGCCGGCGAAGCCGTGGTGCAGCAGGCGGCCCGGAACGGCGCCGATGATCACGATCTGGCACATGCAGTAGATCACCGTGCCGAGCAGGACCGCGATGATGATCGCGCGCGGCAGGTTCTTCTGCGGGTTCTTGATCTCGCCCGCGAGCTGGTCGGCCTGCTCGAAGCCGAGGTAGGAGAACACGATGCCGGCGCTGGGGATGGCGGCGAACACGGCCTTGATGCCGTACGGCATGAAGCCGCCCTTGCCGTCTGCCCCGCCGGGCACGCCCGCGGTGAAGTTGCCGCCGTGGAACTTGAACAGCAAGATGATGATGGTGATGACCGGGATGGCCACCTTCCACCACGTGATGGCGCTGTTGACCCGGGAGAACAGCTTGACCGCGAGGAAGTTGACCGCGGTGAAGATGGCCATCAGCAGGATCGTCAGCCCGAAGCCGAGCCCGGTGATGTGGCCCGTGGTCGGGTTGTAGATGCTGTGCCAGTAGTACTGGCCGTACTGCATGACCGCGTAGCACTCGACCGGCGCGACGGTGACCGCCTGCAGCCAGGAGAAGAAGCCGAACGAGACGCCTGCCACGCTGCCGAAGGCCAGGTGCGGGAACCTGGCCGTCCCGCCCGCGATGGGGTACATCCCGCCGAGCTCGGCGTGCAGCAGGGCCAGGACGATAGCGCAGAAACCTCCTATGAGCCAGCCGTAGATAGCCGCAGGCCCGGCCAGGACCGCGGCGCCCATCCCGGCGAACAACCATCCCGAGCCGATAATCGAGGTCTCGGATGCCCAGGTGGCACCGATAAGCCCGATCTCCCGCCGCAGGCCGACGTCAGCCGGCTGTGTGGCGGCGGCTCCTGTTTCAACTGCCATGATCGATCTCTTTTCCGATCGTGCCCCGCAGGGCTAGCCTCCCACGGTGCGAGATCCCCGCCCGAAGGGGTGAGCTTCTCGTATGCGTCGAGTGAGAATCATCGTAGAGATAACGGTCATAACTGAGAAGTGTTCATCCGGATTCGTTTTGATAACGCAGGTCACAGGCTTGTTGTGAGCGAAAGGAAATTCGGGGCAGCATACCCGGCATCACGGGCAGATGTCGTGGGAATAACTTTATGTAACGGTTACCTTCGGGTGATTGCTGGCACGAATGGGATGCCCCTATAGAGACATGCCGAAACCCATGGCGCGCTACGCCAGGGCGGAGGGGGTCTTTGCGTCCCCGCCGTCTTCGCCCTGTTTACGCGCGCTAAACGCGGAAACGCCGGCGCGATTCGTGCACCGCTCAGAGCAGAAACGCCTAGTGTTGGTGGTGCTGGTGTCGATGAACACGCCCTGGCAGCCGGTCGCCTGGCAGACGCCGAACCGGTCGATGCCGACGTCGGTCAGCCGGACGGCGAGGCCCATCACGGCCCCGGCGGCGTACTTGTCCGCGACCGAGCCGCTCTCGGTGTAGTGCACGTGCCACGGCTGGCCGTCGTGCCCGGACAGCTGCGGGTGGACCGGGTGCTGGATGAGGAGCGTATTCAGCCGGGCGGCGGCGTCTTCGCCGTCGCCCCGCGCGCAGTCGACGAAGAACGCGCGGAGCTCAGCCCGGAGTCCCCGCATCGCATCGAGATCGTTGCGGGTCACGCCGGTGTTGAGGTGCTCCCGGTCTGCGACCAGGTCGCGCAACCCGTCCAGGTTGGCGAACCGATCGCCGTCTTCGCCCCCGGCGCCGGCCGTGTTCACGAGCCGGACCGCGAGTTCAGCGTAGGAGTTGAGATCCACTCCCGTTCCCCTAGCTGCCCCGTCCCTGTTGACGGGGATAGGTTGGTATGTAATGGCCTGTTGCCGGTATTGAGTATGACACCATCGGCGCGGTCGGCGCCAGCAGCGCGCCGGCACTCTGTGGCACAATGACTACACGGGACACCCCCGTCTTCATCGCGCGGCCCCGACGCCAGCAGCGCCACCGCCGCGCCCCTTTCATGACGATGAGCAAGGGGTGGCTACCCATGTCTGCAGCACCAACCTTTCCCCGATCCCCAGTTTCCTGGCCCGCGCCCGATGATCCGGTGTTCGCCATGCACCGCGGCGGCAAGATCAGCGTCCGGCCGACGGTCGACGTGGCCGACCGCGCCGCCCTGGCGATGGCCTACACACCGGGCGTCGCCCGGGTGTGCACCGCGATCGCCGAGCGGCCCGGGCTGGCCGCCGATTACACCTGGGTGGCCAACACGGTCGCCATCGTCACCGACGGCACGGCCGTGCTCGGCCTGGGCGACATCGGCCCGGCGGCCGCGATGCCGGTGATGGAGGGCAAGTCGCTGCTGTTCCAGCGGTTCGCCGGCGTCGACGCCGTGCCGATCTGCCTGGCCTGCACCCGCCCGGACGAGATCGTGGCGACCGTAGCCGCGCTCGCGCCGAGCTTCGGCGGCATCAACCTGGAAGACATCTCGGCGCCGCGCTGCTTCGAGATCGAGGACCGGCTCCGGGCCCTGCTCGACATCCCGGTCTTCCACGACGACCAGCACGGCACCGCCATCGTGACGCTGGCCGCGCTGCGCGGCGCGGCCCGGGTGGCCGGCAAGGAGTTCGGCCAGCTTCGGGCCGTGGTGGCCGGGGCCGGCGCGGCCGGCGTCGCGGTGACCAAGATGCTGCTCCGGGCCGGGATCGGCGATATCGCGGTATCGGACAGCAAGGGCCTGATCTACCGGGGCCGGGAGAGCCTGAACCCGGTCAAGGCGGCCCTGGCCGAGCGGACGAACCGGGCGAACCTCACCGGCTCCGCCGAGTCGGCGCTGGCGGGCGCCGACGTGTTCATCGGCCTGTCGAGCAGTTCGGTCGCCGAGTCGGCCATCGCCGCGATGGCGCCGGGCGCGATCGTCTTCGCGCTGTCCAACCCCGACCCCGAGGTGCATCCGGAGGCGGCGGGCCGGCACGCCCTGGTCGTGGCCACCGGGCGCAGCGACTTCCCCAACCAGATCAACAACTCGCTGGCCTTCCCTGGCGTGTTCCGCGGCGCGCTGGACACGCGCGCCACCGACATCACGGACGGCATGAAGCTGGCCGCCGCCGACGCCATCGCCGCCCTCGTCGGAGCCGACGCGGCCGCCGGCTATGTGGTGCCCAGCCAGTTCGACCAGCGGAGATCGGAAGAGCGTCGTGTAGGGAAAGAGTGTAGATCTCGGTGG
>OCTA010002289.1_pt1 | contig 17512 bp, 19 predicted proteins | sample 1538991 | NCBI WGS metagenome assembly OCTA01 (sample SAMEA3539302, study PRJEB22396) | soil metagenome | biome: tundra; feature: field; material: soil | place: USA | collected 2010-05 | depth 0.15 m | reverse complement strand
ACCTCTGATGGCGTCGGGAAGGGAAAGAACAGAAGACATGGCGACCATCGCCAATCCTTCACCCCCCGGGGTAAAGGAAAGGGGAGAGCCGTCCAGGGAGCGCGCAAATGACGTCGCTGGCAGTATTGTGGCAGAGGGACTTAATCGGGGCTTGGCCCCGGAAGCGGCAGGGGCGCCTGCGCCCCAGGCCGCCCCCGCGCCGGGGACGGCCGGGGCAGCCAGTTAACCCGTCGGCGTGGGCGAAAGGCCTTCCGGAACGGGGTTGTGCCGTGAAGTCCGGCCCCCCTGCTACTATCAATGGGTAACTCCCTATATCACCTGAACGGATTCAACCAATAATATGAAAACTATACGTCGGATTAAACGGGGCTTCGAACGCGGTTTTACCATGGTCGAGATGCTCCTGGTGCTCGCGGTCCTCGGACTGCTCTATTACTCCTTCATTCTCAATAATCTCGGCCCGGTCCGGGCGGCCGCACAGACGACGTCGGCCAACAGCCTCCAGGCCGAGCTGGAGTCGTCCTACGGGTCCTGGACGGCACTCGGCGGAACGCACGTCGGAACTTTGACGGCCAATATGGCGAACGAGGGCATGTTTGCGTACGACCTTCTCTACGTCCTGACCCAATCGACGGGGGTGAATTCCCCTGCCCCGCCCCACTTCTCGGTGACGAGCGCGGCGGACGGCAGCACTGCGATCACTCCGCCTTCCAACACCGTGCGCATGCAGTTGGCGGGATCGATCAGTGATCCAGGTTCGTCGGGGACGCAGGGCGTGGTCTATGGGCCGTTCTATATTCTGGCCAAGCCCACCACCACGTCCTCGGCTCTCTGGGAGGTAACCAGCACAAATCCTCCCCCCTTGTTGTAATGCGCCAACGGCTGGGCGCAGCTTTGTCCTGTGTCGAACATAGTTCGGATCGGCCGCTCGTGGCAACTGCCGATCCGGGCTCCCTCGACGTACAAGGCGGCAGGTGCGGATCTTTCTCATTTCGCCCTAAGGCAACCGCCGTTCCATCTATGACTTGGCTGGTCAGGCTCGCCCGGTTGCCGAGTTCCTGAGAGCCAGTTGCCCATGGCAGGGGCCCGAATGCGCCGTCGCAGGCAGGCCCCCTGCTATTCTAAGTGATATGGCTGCCGTCGATTCCAATGTGCCTGCCGCGCCCCGCGCGTTCGGGTTCCTGCGATTTAAGAGGGCCAAGGAGCCGCCGCAGAAAGCGCCCCCGGTGAGCGGTCCGTCAGCAGCGACGGCCGCCATGCCGAGCTTTGTCCGCCGAATGGCGATGCTGTACGGCTTCACGGAAGGCCTTCTGGGTCTGGTGCGGATCTGCATTGCGGCCGCCGTGCTCATCGCGATCGCGCTCTTTTTTGCGATCGTCGCGGTCTCCAGGCGGCCGATGGTGCGTGTGAACGCACCCCCAACGCTCAAGGCCCTCTCGCAACAGTACTTCCAGGTGGAAGGTCTCAGGTTCGACCAGGTGGCGACCTCGATCATCACGATCCTCAGCCTGAAGCACCATGTCGACGACGGTGGGGCGCCCTACTTCGCCCTGCTGCAGGGAATGGTATCGCCGGAGATCTATCGCAGCACGGAACTGGCCCTTAAGAAGGCGATCGTCGAAATTCGCGCCAAGCGGATCGTGCAGAACCTGAACATCACGGCGCTGCGGGATTTCGAGAGTGATCCGAAGGCGCAACGGGTGAGCTGTTACGTTCGCGGATACATCATCGTCAACGGGCAGCAGGCGGGTTCGTCCGCGGTCGTGCCCTATCGGGCGGAGGTGCTCCTGGAAAAGACGACGCCCGGCAATCTCAATCCCCTGCCCTACACGCTGATTCGGTGTATCGAGAAAATCAAGGATGACGCGCTTGCCTGGGATGCGCGGCGCGCGAAGGAGAGCAAGCATGGCGACTGACCTAAGACCCGTAATGAACCGCAATCTGCGTTTCTCCCCCTACGTGGCGTCGATGGATTACGTCAGCAAGGAGGCCGAGCAGCGGGGCCGGGCGTTGCGGTACAGCGCACTCTTGGCCGGCGCGTTGGCGGCCGGCGCGTTTGAGCTCGTGGTGTTGGTGCGGATGGCGGCCACCCCGCCGCAAATCGTCGGCTACGCCGGCGGCTACCTTTACTCGACGCCGCCGGTGCCGGCCTCGTTCGAGCTGCGCGACTTGTATCCGCAGTACCGGGATACGATCGAGGAAACCTTTCACCGCACGGAAAAGGGATCCTTGCCCGCCTTGGCCGACTTCCTCGGCCCGGGCGTGAAGGATTTCGTGGATAGGCAATACACGCGCGTGCAGAAGGAATTTCCCGAGGGCTATTCGCAGACCTTCACGGTGCTCGACGAGCGTTTTCTCGGCTTCTCGCCGACCGAGGGGATGCGCGTGGACTATCGGGGCACATGGGGGATCCGGTCCACGGCGGGAATGGCCACGAGCGTGATCTATTTGCGGGCGCGATTCGGCAAGGGGGTCGCAACGAAGTTGAACAGCTCCGGCTGGCGGCTGGTTGGCCTTGATGTGATCACGGAGGACGATTTCTACGCGGCGGAGCGGGCCGCGGAAAGGGAACAGCGACTGGGGTTGGGAACAGGAGCAAGCAAACGATGAAAACAATATTCGGGCTGGCGATCATTCTCTTGGCATCCATGGGAGTGGCCCTGCGCGCGGCCGCCCAACCGGCCTCTTCGCAGCCGGCCGCGCTGAGCCCGCAGCGCATTGAAGTGGTGTACCTGGCCCCCGGCCGCGCAACCACCCTGCAGCTGAGCGGCAACAAGACCCCGCCGCGGATCTTCGTCGGCGCGGAAATCGTCGCCTTCGAGTATGAGGCGGCGACGAATCAGATTCGCCTGCGGCCACGGGTGGACGCGGGGGAAACGAACTTGAACATGACGATCGACGGCCAGACCTACGTCTTCGTCCTCAAAATCGTCGGGGACGTGCGGGTGCAGTACTTGAGGACTTTCACCATTGAGAACGCCTCGGGGGAAGAGGACGCCGGCGATGAAGCGGGACTGGGGAGGGCTCCGCCGATGAGGCCGGTGGATGTCGATATCATTCACCTGGTGGCGGAGGCCGAACGGGCGCGCGGCGATCCGGTCTATCTGAAGACCAAGCCGAACTTCCGCTATCGCCACCTCGGGAAGAGCTACGATTGGAACGACAACGTGGTGACGCTCGTCGAGGTGGACCAGTTCATCGAAAAGGATCTTCTGCTCTTCAAAATCGAATGGGTGAATCGGGCGAAAGACGCCCTCTACCTGAATGCGCGGCAATACGGAATCGCGGTGGCCAACCAAAAGATTCCGGTGATAGCGGCGATGCAGGACGCTCCGGAATCGATCATTTTTCCCGGGCAGCATGAGGTGGTGTGGCTTGCCGTCCAGGGCTACCGGCTGCGCCGGACAAACAACTGGGCGCTGACGCTCCCACCCGAAGCGAGCGCCGTGACGGCGATGGCCCGATGAACCTTCGAAGACACTTGGTCAGCAAGGACCCCACGGGCAAACGCAAGCCGGGCGCCCTGGTCTGGGTGCTGGTATTCGCCGCGATCGTCGTCGCGGGGTATGTGTATTTGATCAGGCCGCACCGTCAAAGATCCGCAGGGGCAGCTTCGCCGCCCGCGGCGGACGTGAGCAGGCATGTGAACGTGGGAGCGATTGAGGCCGCCGCCGAAAGCAGCGGGCAGACGTCGCCCGGCCAGTCGCCCAAGAGCAAGCAGCTGCCCTCGGATCGCGGATCGGGCCTGGGCTACGCGGAGAATACCGCTGCCGGCGCGCCCCCGGCTGCCGCAGCGAGTGCGACGGCGAACGAAAAGGCAAATGAAGCGGCGAAGGCGCCCCCCGACAGCGGGGTCGGCTTCGAAAGCTTGAACGCACTCATGACCTCGCCAGGGGCAAGTCTGGGTGGTGGCGAACCGGCGCAAGGAGAGGCAAGGTCGAAGGATGGGCGTCCACAGCTCGATGAAGGCGGGCAGATGGCGGGGCCCGAGAACGGGCCGGCCGCGCTGACCCCTGCATACGTTGCCACTGGAGCCGACAATGCTGGCGGGCCTGGCGGGCCGCCGAAACTTCCCGTCGTTGACTTTGCAAAGCTGACGTACACCCCAGGGCCCGGGGTTGTGGTTGGCCAGATGAGGGGAGGCCCTGCTCGGCAGCTTGAAACGAGCGCCGCTCGGCGAACGACTGCGCACCTTTTTCTGCCTCGGGGCGAGAAGATCCAGGCCTGCCTTTTAGACACCGTCCAGTCTGGGAATCTGGCGTCCTACATCGAATTGGCGGTATTGAAGCCGGTCTATTTCGACGGCGATCTCATGATGCCGTTTGGTGCACGGCTGATCGGGGCGGCGAGCGTGACCGGGACGATGGATCGGATGGAGGTGAGCATTACCGCTGTGCGATTCATGGACCGGATGGAATTGCCCATTAAAGGCATTGCGAAAGACGCGGTGGATGGGGCGACCGGGATCCGGGCCTATTATATCCCTCCCCCGACGATGGTGCAGCTCGCGCCGTACCTCAACGACTTCCTAACTGCGTTTCTGCAGGCCGAGGCGATGCGGCTGCAGTCCACAAGCATCAGCGTGGCGGGCCTTACGGTTCAGCAGAATTCGGCGGCGCAAGTCAATGAAGCGGCGGTGCAGGCGGCGAGCGAGGCGATCACAAGCCTGGCCGCGAAGCAGATCGATCGGCTTCAGAATCGGTATCAGGAGCAATGGGTGGTGCCAATCGGGACGAAATGCGTGGTTCAGCTGACGTCGAACTTCGACGCGGGACCTCTTTACCAAGAGCAACCTATCGAAACAGCCGTAGCAGAGATGCCGCTTCCCATCCGGCCGAACGGAACAGAGGCGTTCCCCGTGGGGACGTTGGGCGGCGCCAATGTGCCTGGGGCGGCTGCTGATACGGCCGCCGCTGCCCGCAAGGCTGCCCAAACCGCTGCGGCGATCCCAACGCCGCTGCCGCCAGCGACGGCTGCTGCCGCTTCTGAGGTGCCCGCTGCGGCTGACTTCTTTGGGCCAACAAAATGACCAAAAACGCGATACAAGCCCCCTCCCCCGTTGGCGTGCCGACGCCGGGCGCGATAAGTGCCGTGAAAGCGGTCGGGCCTGCTAATCTTACTTATGTGAAGAGAGTCATGCTCACGTTGATCCCGGCAGCCTTGCTTCTGACGGCGTGCCACCATAGCGGGGCAGCGCACAACGCTGCCACGATGGCCATACTGGAGCCTACCCCCGCGACCGCCATGGGAGCGGGGGGCGGCGCCCCGATGCAAAAGGCCCCCGCGCCGGTCGTCGCCGATTCGCGGCAGAGCGTCGTTCCGTTAATCAATGAGCCAAAGTACCGAAAGATCGTGCTCAGGGCATACATCGACGAGAAGGGGCGAGCCGTCGGCCCACAGGAGATTGTGCAGGAGGCCACCCCGGGAGGCATCAATCCGGCGGCTCTTGACAACTGGGACCACGCCTACATTCCGGCCGCGAACCTGGCGATCCCGTCAGGGATGGGTAGCCCAATTTCGGCTGTCGCGCCGACGGTGGTGGCGCCGGCGGACGACCTGCTCGTGCAATCGCCCGAAGATGTCGAGGTGACCCCGTACTACCGCCCGGAAGACCGGCCAATCGTCGAGTCGCTGGCGCGCCAGAAGGGCTGCGTGGCGCATTTCGACTCATCCCTCGGATGGGTGCTGCTCAAGAAAAAGTAGTGCCGGAAACGGTATTCTACTTCAAGGCGGCGCCCGCTCCGGCTGAGGGGAAGGAGGCCAAAAAGTTTTTTTATGGTTTCGCCGAGACGGTGGCGGACGATCAGATTAGCATCATCTTACACAACGTCGAGGTGCGCAGGGGCGCTTTCGCGATGGTGGGAGGCCGCTTTGTGGGCCGGATCGTAGGTTTGAAGCTGGAAACCCTCAAGTTCCGCAAGCAGGACGTGGCAGTCTTCAAGTGCCCGGCGCCGCGCCCGGCCTGGTTCGGGGTGGCCGCCGAGCCGCCCCTGTAGCGCGACGGCCCCCCGTGTGCGGAGATTTGCGCCGGGCCTGCTATACTACCTAGGGACACTCCCATGAACGAGGAACTGAAACTAAGAGCGCTGGCGAAGCGGGACCATCGCTTCTTCGTGCGCGGCTACGACTCGAAGACGGACGAATGGCTGTTCGGAACGGAGGATCCGAGAGACGGCGTTGTGCGTCTGACCATGGACCGTTCGAATCCGCGGCGTTCGGGGATTCATAACGCCCTGTTGGACATTCTCAGCGGTCGCAATCCCGGCCGGGAGGGCGTTAGGATCAAGGTGGGCCCGATGCCCCGGGATCTCGGCCGCAACGGCGTCGATGAAAACGAAGGGCGGGTGCAGATCGTCGACCTGGAGGAAACCGAACTCAGCCGTGAGGCGCGCAAGATTGTGGTGGACGGCAAGGTGGTTGGCGATTGGTCGAAGGAGTTGGACCGGGCCGTGGGTCGCTTCGCCGACACGCTCGTCATGGACCGGGCCCTGGAGGAGGCCCTGCGGTTGGAGGGGAATAACGAAATTTTCCAGGGTGCCGTTTGGGCGCGGGCTCGGGAGTATGCGGCGAAGGAACTCGGCTATCCGCTGGATGATCCGCGCTTGAGTGAAAAGGAATTCCGGCGGTTCGCCCCCGGCAGTCTGCAGGAAGCGCTGCTTGGCGCCGAACCGGATGCGGATGGCAAATCCCTGCGGCGCGTTCGCTACGATCCGTCGATGGAACTGGCGGCGCAGAACGAGGAGTTCCAAAGCCTCTTGGATGACTTGGGTGAGGGACGGCCGGTGGATACGGCACAGATGCATCAGATGGCCATCAATTACGGCGTTCAGCGCGCCCTAGTGGAGCATATCGGGGGCGTTTGCGCTGAAGAAAACACAGAAAAGAAGGCGCAGGACGCGTTGCTCGCGGATAAGATCCTGCTGCACGGCCATCCGACGCGTACGGATGACGAGTTCCGGGCAGGCTCGCGCGAAGCTGGGCGTCAGCTGGGGACCCAGGCCGTCGGTGCCTTGATGGAACTCAACGCGGTCGCAGGAGGCACGCCGTTGCGGGGTTCGGCAAAAGACGACCTCCGATTTCATGCGGAGGTGATGGCCGAGCTGGAAACGGTCCCTGGGTTCGCCTCGTTGGCCCCCAACGAGAAACTGGAGGCGTATTTGGGTGCGGCGGCGCGGCGCCTGGAGCGTTATTCGGTCCGGGAGCGCGAAGCGGTCTATACGGAGCAGGTGAAGGTTGCCGTCCCGGAACGCAAAAACGAGGTGCGCAGCCCGCAAGGAGGTGGCGGCCGGTACTCTCGCGACCCGACGAGGGAGGCATTGTTCGGCCAACGCGAAACGGCAATCGAGCGGATCGAGAAAGGGGCGCTGGCTTTGGCCGGGGTGGCGGGCGAACTGGAGAAAGCCCCGACCCTCGATCTATGATCGCCGAAAAATGGCTGCGAGCGGGCCCGGCCGTGGTTGCCGATTACCTTTGGGATAACACGCGGCTGGGAGCCTTCCTCGTACAACCGAAAGTTGCGGATGTGCTCGCGGAGGACGCGCTGATCGAAACGGTTCTCCTGCCGTACATCTGTACGCCCGATTACTTCGAGAACGAAGCGGCTCTGATTGAGAGTTGGAGGGCGGTCCGTCCGGAGCAACATAAGGTAGCGATGGATCATGTGAGCGCGATCTGCGGTGCCTATGCCCGGATGGGCGAGTCGGAAGCCTGGAAGGCGCGGGAACGGCTTCGGCTCGCGGCGTGCCGCAAGCTCGACGCAACAGTCACGGGCTATGAATCGTTTGCGCGGCATGCGATGCTCGCCGGGGACCCGTCGTCAAAAGTGTGCGACAAGGTTCTTGGGCTCGAACTGAAAATTGGCACGGTCAAGGACGCCGTTTATGGACAGGAGAAGAAAGTGTCGGGCATCCCGGGCGCCCTGCAGGAAATCCGCGCGGTCCGGTTCGCCGAGCGGGCACTCTTGCCGTTCGTCCCAGAGGAGGAGGATGCAGCGGCGTGGGGGGTGCGGTACGCCCTTTGGAAGGAGTTAGAGTCAGCCCGCGCCTTCGAGGAGGGCTGCAAGTGGCTGCTGCTGCCGGCCATGGTCTGCGTGACCTCGCCGATTCTCTTCGAGCCCGGGGCCGGACCGGAGGACTACATCGAGCGGTTCAGGCCGGAGGAGCTGGAGCCGTACGGCATGGGGTACGAGGAGCTGTGCCAGTTGGGGATCTCCCCTTACCTTGCCCGCCCACTCGCGGAGTTTGTCGCCGCTCATCCCGCGCTGCTTGAACAATTTCGCAGCCCGTCCATGGCGCGAAAATTCCTGCTGGCCCGGGTCGAGGGATCGGCCGCGGCCCGCCGCGCGCTTCAGTGCGCAAAGGCGTCCTGGAGATCCTCGAGGCCGTAGCCTTCAGCCCCAAGGCGTTCCTTCAGTTCCGCCAGGGACCGGTCAATAAGTTCGTCAACGGCGACAGCCGTGGTGCGAAAGATGTTCGCGATTCGGGCTGAGGTGATGGAATTGACGGGCAAACGGGTCCCCTGGTGCGCAAAGACAAGCCGATTTGGCGTGTAATTGCAGAAAGGCGTGTAAAGACGGGTTTTCAACCTGGCCGTGTGCTTGCTGGGTTCGGCATCAACAGCGTCATCAGAAGGAGCGTCAGGGGCCGGGTGGCTTGAATTTCGGAACGGGAGCGGCCGCCGGGGTTTTTCCGCTTTAACACCGGCCTCGTCGGCGCCGGCTAAAGGCGTGGCTCTGGGTGCGTCGTTGCGGTAGCGCGGCCCGGCTGTCGCCGTCGAAAGCCGGACGGCGATCTCCTTCCGTGAAGATGACAGAACCGCTTCTGTGATCTGGTCGATTGAGCGGATAAAGTCGACAAGCAGGGTGAGAGCCAAAACGACGTGAGCGGGCCGGCGCGAAGCGCAGGTCTGCTCAAAATAGCCGATCGTTTTCTCAAGCACGCGGTCCTTGATGGCGATGATCGAGGCGGGCTTCCCGGCCCGGATCGCATCGTTGATCTCGTCAATGAACCGATCCACCACGCCGCCGCCGTTGTCGTCCGTGCCCACGAGGTGATCGATCAGCGTCTCGCCTGTTTTAAGGACAAGCGAGGTCCCTATAAACGGAGGGGATTTGATCCAGAACACGAGCACGGGGCCGGGCCGTTGAAAAAGGAGAAGTTGATGGACCTGCGCGAGAGGATGATCATCGCAGACGGGTCTGGTGGGCGGGGCAAGTTGGGCGATTGCAGACATGGGATTGGCGGTTAACGCTCTCCGCTTTGCCTCGCCGGGCCGTCACCTGGAATAGAAAAAGAATCAAAAAATCATCAAACGTGAAACCACCTTAAAAAAGGTGGTCGTCACGAAACGCTGCCGTGGGAAGCTTCGGGATCGGACGACCGCCTAGGGGCGTTAGTGTGCTGACGCCGGAGCAGGGGGCGCAGCTGCCTGCGCGGCGCGACCATAGGCTACCTCGGCAATGAAGTTCTCGTCCACCTGATGCTTGGGGCCGACTCGGCGCAGGGTCTGAACGATGCTCCGATCGGCCACGGCGACAAAGCCCTTAATTTCGGGGGAGGTGTAGACGAGAAAACGGGTGCCTACGTTCGGATCGAGGGCAATTGCCTCCCAGAGCATGCTGTTGATATCGGCGGGCCGCCACAGCGTCCTCAGTTCGTCCTCATTCAGGGCGATTTCGACATGGGATTCGCTCGAGCTAATGGTGTGCATCGGGCCGTTCAGCGATATCGTGTTCCGCGGTGTGCCTGGGTGAGGATTTGTTCGCGGATGATGTTCGCGGTGCCCTTGTCGCGGATGAGTTGGGCCAACCCGCCGAACCGGCCTGCGTCAGCCTTCATTGCTACGGGTACGGCCGAGATGAAGGCGTATGAGCGGTCGACGACGATGCTAAGGCCGTAGAAGGGAGAGGAGTCGGCGTACACGGCGCCGACATTGTTCGACTGCAGCCAGCCGAGGGTGCCCTGATGCGGCTTGAGGTCCTCCGGCGACAGGACGATCAGGACGCGCACATGCCGCTCGTGCTCGGCCGCCTTCAGGGCCTCCAGGACGGAAGCGGGGGCGATACGGGGCGCCGAAATGACGATTTCCGCCCGGGCGTGATCGATGATCGCGATCAGGCCGGCGATGTAGTTCGGCGCCGGGGTCGAAATGAACTCGCTGTGGTACGGGGTGATTCCGAGTTTGGCCGCCAGCCACCGGTCGCTCTGTAAGCCGACGGATGCCGCAGCGGCTACAACCATGAGCGTCAGCAACGTGCGGAACCAATGGGTTGATAGCCAACGATGCAGGGCGAAAGAGGCTGGTGCGGCCCCCCCTCGGGAGGGGCCCGTTGCCGAATGCGTCGAAGGGAGGGTGGATTGCTGCACACAGGAATAGTAGCAGGCCAGCCCGCTCCGGCGGCTGCGCCGAATTTCCCCTCTAGCCTGCTACTATCCGATAGATGAATTCACTCAAGATGGCGCCTGCTGGGCGTGCCTGCATCCCGGCCAGGCCAAGCAGGGTGCGCAACGCACCCGAGCTGCCGTGACACCATGGCCGGCTTATTCCAACGCAGGCTTATTTGGCTGTGGCGCTGGCTTGTGATCCACCTCGCCAAAGGGGTGCCGCTTGAGTCGTCGCTATACTGCACGCTATTCGCATCATTGGCGATGTTGCTCGCGGTCGGGGGGAACGACTTATGGACCCTGTCGATTCCTATGTTTGGGAGGGTGTACCCCCAAGTCGTTCATTATGCGTTGATCGCAACCCGAGTCGCCCAGGTGGCATTAGTGATCGGCGTCTGTAAATTCCTGGCCCGCGTCCTCCAGCTCTCGTACCGCAAGTATTACGATCACGCCTACCTGCGGTTCACATGATCACACTGGAAGAACTGGCAAGCCGCTGGTCGGCCTCGCATCCAGCCGAGGTTCTCGGGGTCACCCTGGGCACGGCGGCCGTGATGGTGCCACACCTCGTGCTCCCGCATACGCCGGTCGGCCTCGTGCCCCAAACAATGAAAGAGCTGCTGTCCTTGTACGGGTATGGCACCGGCTGGGTCGACTATGCCTGCGGCGGCCTATACCTCGCAGCCTCGCCCGTGATGGCGGCGAAGCTGTACAAGGAGCGGAAGGCGGTCCGTCGGCTATTGGGCCTGGGTCCGGGATTGAAACGTCGGGGCGTTTGGCTTGGGTCGATGTGGCTCCCCGAGAACTGCCTGTGGACCCACATCAAGGTCACGGGCATGACCGGCTCCGGCAAGAGCGCGACCGTCTTCATCCCGTTCCTTCAGCAGCTCCTTGAAACGTACTGCGACGAGGACATGGATCGCCGATCCCGAAACCCGTATAAAAAGATTGGAATGGCAGTCCTGGAGGTGAAAGGCACCTTCTGGGAGTACCTCGTTTATCTGACCCACAGCGTTGGCCGGAACTCCTCTGAGGACGTCGTGGTATTCCGGCCGGAATCGCGGTTTGCGCTGGCGCATTTTCAGGATGAGCAGGGCCGGCACTGGTACCTGAATGCCATGCCGCACACCTGGAAGGTGGGCGAAACATCGTCCGAGGCGCATCAACTTTACGCGCACATCCGCCGCGCGAACGGACTGATCTATCCTGCGACGATGTTCAGGGAGAGCGCTCCGAACAGGGCGGCGCAGGAAGAACTGCGGGGGATCGAGGTGCCCGTGAGCAAGGAGATCCGCTTCGTGGGCTGGCGCTGGGATGGCCCGAGCCATCTCGTCCGGGTATCGCACACGCCGCTGCGAGATTCTCCGCAATACTGGGAGCCGGAGGGCAGGAAGATCCGCGTGGATGCCCCGAAGACGCTGCGCTTCGTAGGGATGTTCTATGCCTCGAACGGTCTGCGCACCAATCTGATCAAACCAAACCTGCCCGTGGCCGAGGTCGCCTCCCGCCTGAAGATATTGGCCAAGCTGGCGAAAGGAGGAGGGAACAGCGACAGGCAGAACGACTTCTTCTACGATGCCGCCGAAAAGCAGATCCAGAATTGCATCGCCCTGCACCAGGCCGTCCACCGGAACGACGGCGTCGAATGCACGGCAATCGACTTGGTGCGACTGACGACCAGCGATGCGCATCTCGACGCCTACATGAAGGCCGTCGAGACGATCACGCAGGAGATGAAGGCGCAGATTGAACCGGAACCGGACAAGGAAACGCGCCAAATGCGGCTGGACCGCGAGTACCAGCCGTTGGTCGACCTGCTCAGTTACTTCAAAAACGAGTGGCGAAAACTCCAGCAAGGCGAGGGCAAAGTCGCGCACTCCGTGAACGGTGTCATCACGAACGCGTTCCAAAAATTCCTCACCGACCCGAATCTTCGCGACACGTACTGTTCGAAACAAACGGTCGACTACCAGGCGATCTACAACGAAGGGAAAATCCTGTGCTTCGTCCCCGGGCAGGAATACGAAATGAGCCAGCGCCAGCTCGCGGTGGATTTCAAAATGGACGTCGTGTCGACGGGGCTAATGCGCAAGGCGCTCGGCCTCGAGATGTCCCGGCCGGTGTGCTTCGTGCAGGACGAAGGGCAGGAGTACATCATCAGCCACGAAACCGTGGGCGACACCAAGGCTCTGTCGCAACTGCGGGAGTTCAAGACGTTCTACTTGCTGGGAACGCAATCGGATTCGTGGGTCGAGGCAGTGATTGGCCTGAGCCAGAGCAAAGTCTACCTGCAGGGCTTCGGCACCTGCGTTTTCCTGCGGCAAAACGATGAGGCGACAAACAAACATGCGTCGCTATTGAGCGCGAAGATCAAGGTGGAGGATAGAATGGTGGACCAGAAGGTGTCGCTGCCGGAAGTGTTCATCGGCGGGGAGTTTTCGGCGTCGCAGAAGGTCGGCGTGAAAGACAGGCATTTCATCGAGCCGGAGGAGTTTAGCTTCCTGAAGATAGGGGAAGGGATCGTCTGGCGGACCGGGGAGGATGGCCAGGAGGAGCAGGTGAAGAAGGTGCAGTTTCCTTTCCATTTCGTGACTTCCGACGAGGGGCACGCGGCGGTCGGCGACCGGTTGCGCCACTACATGCGCGAAGTCGTTGAAAATACGCTGCACAAGCGCGGGGAGCACGATCGGATCGGCCATCTCGGGCAGCCGGCCGCCGCGGCGGCGAAAGCGGCAACGCCCGCTGAGGCGCCGGCCCCGGCGACAACGCCGAACCGCGGGGCTGGCACTCAGGAACTGGATTTTTCATCCAAGGGCACGGCCGGCGGCCCGGCGGGCGGCGGGGGCCCCGCAGCCGAGAAGAAGGCGGATGAGGGGATCCCGTTGTCTCCGGAGCTGCCTTTTCGGCGAGACTCAACTCCGATCACGATCACCCATGTTCCGGCGACGTCCACGCCCCAGGAAAAAGGCGCGCCCGGGCCGAGCGCCGCCGCGCCGGAAGCGGCCCCTCGCGTCCCGGACTTCCGCCCGATCAAAATCCCGGGGACTGACGGTGAGCCGAGGGCGGCCGGGCCGATTGCGGAGCCGCCGCCGGGGAGCCGGCGGGCGCTGGAACGGGAAGTTGAAGAACATTCCCGTCATTTGGTAAAAATGAAGACTCAGCTGGCTCAGGGGATAGTGGAGGGTGTCGGCTCGTACAAAGAATTGCTGGCGGATAAGGTCGCGCAAATCGGCGACGTCCCGCAAAAGGAGCACTTGGCCGACAGCCAGCTCGCGACGGGGGCCAGAGGCGAGGTCTTGGGCAATCCAGCGATCCAGGCGGTGGCGGCGCCCGTGCGGACTGTTAAAGCTGTGGCGGTGGACTTGTCGGATATCGTGGCGCTCAAGGCAGATCAGGCCAAATGCGAGGCTGCGATTGCAAGGGCAGCGCGCGAGGCCGTCGCGTCGTCGCGGGAGACGGACGATTTATCCGGGATCGGCGAGGAGTTATTCGGGCTCATCAGGGAGGGCGCGGGCCCGGCTGGTCCGGAAGGGGGCCATCCATGAGTTTTTTGGTGCAAAGCCTGCCGCGAAAAATCCTGACCACATGCCTTTTCGAAGGTCAGGAGCCGCGGACGCGGCAGGCGGTGGAAGCGCTGGCCCTCGTGATTAGCCGCTGTGTGGAACAAGATACCGGGCCGTCCGCAAAGGAACAGGCCGCGATCGCCGCGTTCCCGAGCGTCTGCTTCGAGCACGGGGAGCGAATGGCCGGGAAACCGGGCCTTGCTCGAATCCTGGAGCAGTACCCGATGTGCGCCCTTTACGCGATCTACGGGTGCCGAAGCCTCATGCCGATATTGGAGGCAAGCGTGATGGTGTCGGGGGAAGCCCTGTGCGAATACGAATTGTGGAGACGGGAGAATCAAATTCCGGCAGTTCAGCCGAACGCGAATCTGCGCAGGGCACTCGTTGGGGAGCCATTCTGGGCGTTTAAGTATTACGAAAAGACAAATGACGCGTCCATCCTTGATGAAATCCGTGAATTCTGCCGCGCAAATCATCGGCGCGATCCCGGTGCGGCACTGGTGTGGCTGGTGCTGAACGATGATTTACAGGTCGGTGATCATACCCCCCTGCTGCATACGTCACCGCTCTATGCTTACCTTGCCGACCGGTTGCTCGCTGCGCGGGGGTTCGAGCTGAACCTCAGGCAATTGGGCAAGCTCACACCGCGCTGGGCATGCCATTTCGCTCTCGCCCACGCGGATCTGCGGGCGCAGCTGCTGGGGGAAGCGGTGCTGGACTGTCCAGGGTGGACCATCGAGTTTATCGTGCGATCCGGTTATTACCTGCTGCCCGCCTATGGGCTGGAATTGATACGGCGTTGCGGGGAGCGGACGGTGGACATTGCCAGCACGCCGGCCGCGGACGGTGGGAGCGCTCCGGCGCCCAGCGCCACGCTGATCTACCGCGCTCTTATGAGCGATTGGTTGCGGGCGTACGGTTGGTACGCCTACTGGAACAAGCTCAAAGATAACGTGATGGGTGACAAGCGGATGCCGCGCCCGGTCGAACCGGACAAGATCTATGGAAATCAAGCCGTGTCATGAACAAGCCCGGGCCTGCTATCTTAACAGTGTGCACGCCTTACGATACTTGATGGCGGTCGTCGCCGCAGCTTTGGCCGCGTCGTGTTGGGCGCAGGACCAGGGAAACGCGTTGGGGGTGTTCAACGCCTTCATCGCTCGATACGCCGGGGACGAAATTGCGTGGCGCGCGGAGATCCAGCTGATCACCGATCCGGCGGCGTCCCTGAAGCCAGGCTTCTTGAAGGGGACCTCGGCGCTTGGGGACTTCAGCTATCGGCCGAAGCTGTTCACCGAATTAAAAAAGAATGAACAGCGCGCGCTGATCCGCGATGTGCGGCTTGCTGCCTTCATTGAGACGCTTCGGGGCGCGGCGGCGGCGGACGACTTGCCGGCAGGTGGCATGGCTGCGGTGGGGGCCGAACAGTCCGACTCAACGCACAAGCTGGCGGTGGCGGAAATTCTCGGCGGGTTTGATAAACGTGAGCCGACGCAACAGATCAGGGTCCTCGAGGTGTCAGCCGACGACGTGCTCAGCAATGCCCCCGTCAGGATCTATCTGCCGTGAAATCGTTGCGAAATGCCGGGTGCAAGCTGATCCTCGCGGCCGCCGTCCTCGTGGGCCCGGCTCGCGGCGACCGCCTGGACCCCATTAAACCGGTGGCTCCTGGGCCCGGGCTGGCGGCTTATTTCAATCCTGGCGACGACATCCAAGGTCAGATTCGGAAGGCGATCGCAGCTGCAAAGACGGAGATCCTCGTCAATGAGTACGCGATAACGGACTCGCTCATCGCAACCGATCTTGTCGAGGCGTTCAAACGCCGGCACGTATACGTTGCGCTGCTGTTGGACCCGTCCCCGGCCGTGCGGAACTACCAGGCGCCCGAGTATTTCGTGATGAATGACCTCCCGGTGCTTTTGGTGCAGGGCACTGGCTACAACAACAACAAGTACATGGTGATTGATCGGCAGACGGTGCTCACAGGCAGTTATGATTTGACGAACGCCGCGGCGAAGAAGAATGGCGAGAACCTTCTCGTCGTGTCTGATGCCGGGATCGCGTCGGCTTACTACAACCATTGGGTGGCGACGGCGGCGAAAGCGCTCCCCGCGCCGCCGCCCAATAAAGACTGAGATGAAGGAGAACAGAAGATGATCCATTTCATACTATGGCTTGCCCAAGCACCGGCGCCGCCGCCGCCCGTCGTTCTTCCGCCGAGGATGACGCTTGACCAGCTGACTTACCTGCGAGACATGGCGGCAGTACAGGTGTTCACGGCGTTGGTGCTTCAACTGCAAATGCTCCTGGCCGTTCTGGGCACAATTGCGGTCGCGGTCACGTGGAGAAAGACAGGTTTGCTCTTCTTCGTCCTCATGGGCGCCGCAATGGCATGCGTGCCGAGCGGCTATTCGTTCTACTACGGCGTGACCGTGGCGATCTTCGCCGCGGGCGGACTCGTGTGGTCGCTGGTTCGCGGCCGGGCATAAGGCGATGGCCGCGCTGAATTTCAGCCGCGGGGCCCAGGCCGCCTTGCGAGCGGCGCAGAAGGTCGCTGCGCTTGGCGGCTGCGCAGAGGCCGGGCCGTGGCACCTCCTCGTGGCGTTGATTCGCGAGCAAGAGGGCTTCATTGCGGGCGTCTTGGCGAAAGCGGGGGTAAAAGCTGGGGCGGTCGCGGTCGCTGCGGAGCGAGAAATGCGCAAGCTGCCGGCCCACGGCGCAAGCGGCGTTGGTGCGCTCGACGAGGTAAAGGCTCACGCCTGCGAACTTGCGGAAGCGCAAGAGGCGGACGCCGTGCGCGAGGAGCATCTGTTTCTGGCGCTGCTTTCGCTGCAGAAACCAGAGTCACTGGTGCGGTTTCTGCAATCGTTTGGCATCGAGGCGGCGAAGTTTGCGGCGGCGGTGAATACGCTGGAGACCGCCGATTCTCCCAGCAAATCCCCGGCGACTTCGCCGATCGATGAATATGGCATCGACTTGGTCGCCCAAGCCCGCGCACGGAAACTCAGCCCGGTGATCGGCCGAGATGAGGAAATTCGGCGGGTGATCCGGATCCTGGCCAGAAAGACAAAGAATAATCCCATGCTCATTGGAGAGGCTGGCGTGGGAAAGACAGCCGTTGTGGAAGGCCTTGCGCAGCGCATCGCCCGAGGGGATGTGCCGGAAAGATTGCGAGGAAAGACGGTGTTCGCGCTGGACCTGGCGTCGCTACTGGCGGGTGCCGGGATTCGCGGCGAATTTGAGGGCCGTCTGAAGAAAGTGCTGGCCGTTGTCGGCGGCAGCGATGGCCGGATCATCCTTTTCATCGACGAGGCCCACACGATTGTCGGGGCCGGCGCGTCGCGGGATCAGGCGCTCGACGCGGGCAATATCTTGAAGCCGATGCTGGCCCGCGGCGAATTGCATTGCATCGGCGCGACTACCCTTGAAGAGCACCGCAAATACATCGAGACGGATTCAGCGCTCTAACGTCGATTTCAGCCGGTGATGGTCGTCGAGCCCGATGCTCCGACGACGATAACCATTCTGCGGGGCTTGAAGGAGGGCTTCGAGAATCATCACGGAGTC
>OCTA010002287.1_pt1 | contig 17521 bp, 15 predicted proteins | sample 1538991 | NCBI WGS metagenome assembly OCTA01 (sample SAMEA3539302, study PRJEB22396) | soil metagenome | biome: tundra; feature: field; material: soil | place: USA | collected 2010-05 | depth 0.15 m | reverse complement strand
TCTTTCCCTGCAGCTTGGCTGGTTTGAAAGTCCACTGTCTGGCAGCGGCGAGCGCTGCGCCGACTAACCCCGCTGGCGCCTTGCCATCTTGTCGCACCAGGCGTGCGATCTCCACATGGCCGCTCTTGTCCACCTGAACCTCAACTTCTATTTCCAGCGTCGATGCAATGATCCAGGGTTTTGGATTCGGCTTGACCTGTCGCAACGGCTGCGGCGGCGAATAAGAGAACGCCACATTCTCTGGCGGCCGCGCCTGGGCCGAACCGGTTTGCGCACGGTTCGGGCTCGTTGCCGGCGAGGATACGTCCGGGGACTTCGAGTCTGGCTCGATGCGCTCTACCAGCTTTGGCAATGGCGCATTCAATAGCGGCTCCGCAACCGTTCCGGCATCAGGCAACGAAGGCGGCGGCGAAATGTCAAGGGCCGCCTGGCGCTTCGATGCGCCGCTCTGGCTGGTTGTGTCCGGCGCGTGCGGGGATTTGTCTTGGGATAAGGCGACTGGTCCCGCAGGGGTCTCTACGGGAGGGGCCTTCAAGGGAACGCGCGGTAGGCCTTTAACCGAAGTAGACGCAGGCTTACTCGCGGCAGCCAGATCCGCAGCAGGTTTGGCAGCGCTAATCCCGGCCAATTGCCCCCGCAAGCCATCAAGCACTCGCACGCTCTGCCTGACCGTTTCTCCTCCTTCGGCACGGAACGCGATTCGGAAGGTCACATCGTCCGATGCGGGCCTGTATAGAATGGAGCCATCCGAGATTTGCGCCGCGTCCAAATGCACTTCACGGTGCTGCGTTCCGTCGTCGATCTCAAGCGTGCCTCCGTTTGCGGACCGCACAATGCGGTTCAGTCCATTCCAACTTAAGAGGACGCTCTCTCCTTTGGTCTCGGCTCGCAGGCCCAGTTCTCCGACCGGAAGAGCCTTGCGGAAGAACCCCGAGGCGGCAAACACCAGCCCGGCCGTCACTGCAAAAGTCGTGGCATACCAGCCCCAGGGTTGGCGTCGATGTCTTCCCTCCGACAGTTCCGGCCACGGACGCGCTTGCGCCGGCTTTGACGTCCCCGCTGTCGCAGCCATGGGAGGAACGGGCTCGACATGCTGCAGCGAGGCCGCCCATGCTTCCAGCCGCTGAGCGAACGCCGCGGCAGACTCGTCAGACGCCGGACTGACCAGTCTCTTCGTGGAGTGGACAATCTCCTTCAAGGTTTTTCCCGCTTTACTTATAGGGCAATTTGACAATGTCATGAGGCCTGGGATAAAGAAACGCCCGGACCAGAATGCCTAGCTTTGTCCTGGCCGGAACATTGATCCGGCGGGTCAGAACGGAATAGTTGCTCCGCTCAAGCCGCGTGAGCAACTTCAGATAAATAGCGCGCAGCGCCCACAGCGAAGCCCGGCTACGCGGTTTGATCATACTGGCCAGCGGGGCGGACAGCTCGTAGAATACCTGGGCGCGCGCGCCCTCGAAACGCATCAGATCCCGGAATGGTCCGTCTTCAACGCCATCCCGAAGTTGTTGTGCCGGCACTCCGAAGCGGGCCAGATCCTCCGCTGGCAGATAGACGCGGCCGAGCAGCGCATCTTCCCGGACATCGCGCAGGATGTTTGTGAGTTGGAAGGCCACGCCGCATTTTTCGGCCAGCAGCAGCGCCCTGGGAGACTGGAAGCCGAAGATGTGAATGATCGTCAGGCCCACCACCGAAGCGACTTGATAGCAGTACCGGTATAGTTCGTCGAACGTCTGGATTTCGCGCGGGAGCAGATCGGACGCGATGCCGTCGATCATCTCGTGAAAGAAGCGGTGTGGAATACGGTAGCGCTTCACAGTGTCGTGAAAAGCGGGCCAGATAGGGCCGCCCTCCACTTCGCCGTTTAGCGCGTGGTCGGTTTGCGCGCGCCAATGGGATATGGTCTGGCGGAGTTTGGCTTTGTCGGTGGCGGCGGGGTCGTCGCTCAGGTCGTCGCACTCGCGCATGAACGCATAGATGGCGCACATGGCATCGCGCCGCGGCTTTTCCAACAGCAGAAAGGAGTAATAGAAATTCTTGGCCCGCTGGCGCGCGACGCCGCGGCAATAGCCATACGACTGTTCGAGCGTCGCGGTAGTTAAAACGGGAACAAGCGCGGTAGGCATCGAAGCATGATGGCAGCGCGTTCCACCTTCGAGATGTGGGGCCGCTGTTTAAGAACGTCGTATCCTTGCGCTCTTATCTTATCGAGAATCTTTAAACCTCCGCGGCTGAAGAGTTCCAGGTCGAGCGCCAGGCGGCGGTTAACGGTCTCGATCAGTGGCAATCCCTTGCGGAAAAGACCGTCGGCTACAGCGACCGCGTCGCGCATGACGGCCTCGAAACGGCCATCGAACCGCAATGCAAACAGTTCATCTATGGAATAGCCATGCTGCGCCAGCAAGTCCAGCGGCAAGTAGACGCGGTCTTTCAGCAAATCGACGGTTACGTCCTGCCAAAAATTCGCGAGTTGGAGCGCGGTGCAAGTGTAGTCGGATAAACGCTGGCGCTCGGCATCCCGATAACCGCAGAGATAGAGGACCAGGTGTCCCACCGGATTGGCGGAGTTCACGCAGTACGCGAAAACATTGTCGAAGGTCTGGTAACGGGTGACCGTCTGGTCCTGCTCGAAGGCGCGTATCAGGCGGTCGAACGGCTCCATCGGAATCGCGTGCCGCTGCACCGTGTTCGTCAAGGCTACAAACACCGGATGCGCGGCTTCACCCCGATACATAGCGTTCAACTCGCCGCGCCACCAGCCGAGAAGACGCAAACTCTCCGGCGGGTCGCCTATCTCGTCTCCCAGATCGTCGGCCCAACGGCAAAACGAATAGACGTTGTAGAAGTCCTGGCGCAGCTTCTTGGGAAGCAGGAAACTGACTACCTGAAAGTTCTCGTAATGATGAGTCGCGAGCCAGCGGGTGTAGGCAAGCGCCTCCGCTTCCGAATAGCGCGCCGCGTCCAGCGGGACGGCGCGGATATAATCCTTGGGCTGTAGCTGCGCGACTTGCAAATGTTCCGCCGTTACGGGGCGTTAGGGAATGATAGCAGTCTTGATCTGCCCGTTGCGGCGGTAGGCGAGGTCCCGCAGCACGTTTGGCAATTGCGCCAGCGGCTCTTCGTGATTCACCATGTGGCGGGCATCGATGACGCCTTGCGAAATCAGTTCGAGCGAGCGGCGGATGTGCGTGGGAGTGTGATGGAAACTCGCCTTGCAGGTGATCTCGGAGTAGTGCAGCAGATCGGTGTCGATGCCGACTTTAGTGCCGGAAGGGCAGCCGCCGAAAAAGTTGATGATGCCGCCTTTCCGGACCAGCTTGGTGGCCATCTCCCAGGCTTCGGGGCGGCCGATGGCCTCTATCACCACATCCGCGCCGCGGCCCGATGTCTTTCTCTTCACTTCGGCCACGAGGGTGTTCTGCTCGCCCAGCTCAATGCCTTCGTCCGCGCCGAAATCGAGCGCGCGCTCCACCTGTTCCATGCGGCGGGCGATGGCGATAACGCGCGCCCCGTAAGCGAACCTGGCGAGCCGCACAAACATCAGCCCGATAGGTCCCAGGCCAAGGATCGCTACGCTGTCTCCGGGACGAACGTGACTCTCGTCGAGGCCGCGCAGGGCGCACGATAAAGGCTCGGCGAGCGCCGCGTCTTTGTAGTTGAGACCGTCTGGAATGATGTGCGTATTCTTCTGCACGATACGTTCCGGAAGCCGGATGAACTCAGCGTACGCGCCATTATTGAACAGCAGATCTTCGCATAGATTCTGCTGGCCCCGGCGGCAGAAGAAACACTCCTCGCAAGGAGCCGAGTTGGCCGCCACCACGCGCTGCCCAACTTTGAAACGCGGCACGCCCTCGCCAACCGCTACAATGTCTCCGGCCATTTCGTGACCGAACAGCGCCGGCGGCTTAATCATCTTGGCGTGGTAGCCGCGGCGGAAGACTTTGACGTCGGTGCCGCAGGTGAGGGCAGTGCGCACCCGCACCAGGAGTTCGCCCCGACCGATGGCCGGAATGGGAACCGACTCCAGGCGCACATCCTCCCTGCCATACAGCACCGCCGCCTGCATGGTCGGCATCAATGCAGCTCCTGCGGATGCACGACAACCTTAAGCGAGCGCTCCGTCGGATGTAGAGCGATGTCTATGCCGCGCTCGATGTCCCCGAGCGCAATCCGGTCGGATATCAATTCTTCGAGCGGCAGTTCGCCGCTGAAGACCAGGCGCGCTGATTCCGCCTGCAAATCCACATCGGCGCTGTAAGAACCAAGCAACATCCGTTCTCCAACGCAGACGTCCGCGCCGGATATTTCGATGCGTTCCTTGGCGGAGGTTTGCGCAAAGAGGAGAATCTTCGCGCCGGGCCGTGAAACACGCAACGCTTGATCCACCAGACCCGGAGCATTGGTCGCCACGATCACGGCGTCGGCTCCGCGGCCGCCGGTGAGCGACTTAAGGGCCGGCTCGAATGCATCCTCGCGAGGGTTGTACGGCAGTGCGCCGAAACGCGCCGACAGCTCACGCCGAAACTCAATCGTATCCGTTGCTACTACAGAAGCACCCAGGCGCTTGGCGAGCATTGTGAACACCAGTCCGATTGGACCTTGGCCAAGTATCGCGACCGTGTCGCTAACTCTCAGCTTCATCGATCCGATGGCTTTAAGACAGGTATTGACAGGTTCGACCCAACAGGCTTGATCAAACGAGACTCCTAAAGGAATTTTTTCAAGTCCACGCTCGACAATCCAGTCCATTACGCGGACGTACTGGGAAAAGCCCCCACCCGCTGGCTCAAAACCAGCGCTTATTCCGACTTTTTTGTAAACCGGGCATTGGGCATAAAGAGAACGGTCGCAGTAGAAGCAGCGGCCGCACGGGATGTGATGGAACGCGATCACACGGTCGCCCGGAGCGTATTTGCGGACGCCCTCGCCCACGGCAACGACAACGCCAGCCGTTTCATGGCCGTAGATACGAGGCGGCGGAAGCAGATCGTATTCCACTTTCTTCAAATCGGTATGGCAGACGCCGCAGCTCTCAACGCGCACGAGCACCTCACCCGCGCCGATGGCGGGTGTCTCGACGTTTTCGACCTCAATACGGCGATTTCCGCGATACACTGCGGCTCGCATCGTTTTCGGTACGCTAAGATTCACCCAGAGTGCTGTCGGACTCTGGAAGGATTCGGCAACTGACAAGAAAATCCCCCAGCGCCTTCGCCGCGTTTTCGGTTCGCCGCTTCAAGTGCAGAAGCTGAGCCAGAACCTTCGGATGTGCAAAGGCGTAACTAACGATTTTCCCACGTGCGATCCGTCCTTCGGTAGTACGCATTTCATTGAGGTTGAAACCGAAGGATTCATCGACACGATCGGACACGCATTTGATGCAACAAAAAGGCAATCCGGCTCGTTTACTGCGCACCGCGACTCCCGCTGATTCCATATCCACCGCGATGGCGCCCGAAGCCGCAAGCTGCTTCTTTTCAGCCGTATCGATAGCAATTCTGTCCTGCGAAAAGATTGTTCCGCTGGCAAACCCTTCGGGGGCGGCATGCACTGTCTCACAGGAAAGCGGTTCTTCTCCATCGCCAATCCCAGGACCGATGATGGTGGTGCCAAGTATGATCGCCGACTCGCGCAGGGTTGGATCGAGCCCGCCGCAGAATCCCGTGCTAACCACGGCCTCAAGCTTCGACGACGAGAGGTCGGCAATGGAGACCGCGCGAAGGGCGATCTCCACTGCCTGGGCGGCCAGCTTCGGCCCCGCGCCGTTGGCGGCGAGCACGACTCGCTTTCCATCCAGAATACCCTCGAAAGCGTAATCCAGCGGCCATTTGAGTTTTCGCAGTCCGGCGAGCAGATTAGCGAATGGCTCAAGTTCCATCGCCTCGGCCGCCACGTAAAGGATTGCCATGGTTTAGAGGTAGATAGCCTGGCAATATCCGTTGGCGCGGAACCATTCGACGGAACTGCGAATCGCGGCGTCCGGCGACCCGGGCGAGAAGCCCAGCTCACGGGACGCTTTCGCGTGACTGACGAACATCTTCTTCTTAGCCATTTTGACCCCTTCCAAGGGCGCGGCGGGCTCCCGGCCAGTTACGTTCGCAAGCGTCGTGGTGACCCAGCCAGCCGCATACGCCAAAGCATAAGGAACTTTCATTGTAGGGGCAGGCTTGTTCGCCACTTGAGCGACTTTGCCCAGGATCTCTTCGAGAGTGAGGTTCTGGCAGCCCAGGATGTAGCGCTCACCTGGTTTGCCATGCTCCGCCGCCAGCACGTGCCCCAGCGCAATGTCGCGCGCGTCAACCACGTTTAAGCCGGTATCCACAAAAGCGGGAAGCTTCCCGTTGAGAAAATCGACCACGATCTTGCCGGTAGGCGTGGGCTTCCAATCGTGATCCCCGAGGGGAGCCGTGGGGTTGACGATCACGACGTTCAGTCCGGCGCGGGCCTTTTCGAGAGCCACCTGTTCGGCCAGCCACTTGGAGCGTTTGTAATGCCCTGTCATGTCGTCGATCGAGACGGGAGTATCTTCGTTGCCGTCGCTGCCGGTCGGCATGCCGATGCAGCCAACGGTGCTGGTATAAACGACGCGGCTCACCTGGGCGCGCTGGGCGGCCTCAAGCAGATAACGCGTTCCGTCCACGTTCGAGCGGTAGAGTTCATCGGGATTCTTCGACCAGAGCCGGTAGTCGGCGGCGACATGGAAAACGAGCTCGCAGCCGCTGACCGCCCTAGCTAGAGAATCGGGATCCCGCAGGTCGCCGCTCACCCGTTCGACATCCAGCTCCCGGATCTGGCTGGAGGGACGGCACAGCGCCCGGACCGTGTGCCCCCGCTCAAGAAGCAGGCGCGCCACATGCCAGCCCAGGAATCCACTCGCGCCGGTGACTAGCGTCAGAGCCAAAGGCTCACGGTCAATTCCCCGCGCATGTGTAAGACGTCTTCCGCGCGGCGTCCTCGCGAAGCAAGGCCGTGGTCTTTAGCAAAGTGGAAAGCGCCAGCAGCGGGAACATGTTGCGGTATTCGGTGTAGCAGAGATAGAACACTCGCGGGAAACCCGTTCCGGTGCTGAATTGTTCGTCCCAGGTTCCATCGGAGCGCTGCGCGCGGATAAGGTAATCGACGCCATTGTAGAGGCTGTCGCTCCGCGTATCTCCCCCGGCGAGAAGCGCTAGAATCGCCCAGGCGGTTTGGGAAGGAGTGCTGGCGTTCTGGACGAAATGCCCTTCGTCGTAGCCGGCGCAACTCTCGCCCCAGCCCCCGTCGCGATTCTGATAAGCGCGAATAAACTCCAGCGATTGTTGAATGCAGGGTTCGTTCTCGCCCATGCCGGTGGCGCGCAGTCCGCGCAAAGCGAGAAACGTTCCGTAGATGTAATTCACTCCCCAGCGTCCGTGCCAACTGCCATCCAGTTCCTGGACGCGCAGCAGAAACGCAACGCCGCGGCGGATCGCCTGATGATCGGCTTTCAAGCCGCAGCGCATCAAGGCCTCGAGAACACGGCCCGTAATGTCTGCGCAAGCCGGGTCGAGCATCGCGTTGTGATCGGCGAAGGGGACGTGGCTGAGGATATTCCAATCGTTATCGACGTCGAAGGCGGCCCATCCGCCATCCTTGCCCTGCATGGCAAGCAGCCAATCGACGGCGCGCTTTTCGCAGGCCAGCTGTTTCACCTGGTCCGTGGCTCGCGCATTTTGAAAAGCCAGGAGCACCATGGCGGTGTCGTCAACGTCCGGGTAGAACTCGTTGTTGAACTCGAAGGCCCAGCCGGAGGGTTCGGTCTTCGGCCGTTTGGTTGACCAGTCCCCCTTGCGGCGGACTTCCTTCGTGAGCAGCCAGTCGGCGACTTTACGCAGCGCGGGCTCCGGGGCTACGCCGCTTTCGCCCAGCGCGTGGGCCGCAATGGCGGTATCCCACACCGGCGAAAAGCAGGGCTGCATGTAGAAGCTTTCGCGGCCGTTATCCACCATCAGGTTGTTAAACTCTTTTTCCGCCCGCACGCGCAAGGGATGATCGGACCCATAGCCAAGCACATCCAGCGCCATGATCGAATACTGCATCGACGGATAGATTGCGCCGAGCCCGTCGGAGCCTTCGAAACGCTCGATCATCCAGGCGGCGCACTTTTTGATGGCGTGTTGACGGATGAAACGCGGAGCAATGCGCTCCCAAACCTTGAGGAACCGGTCAAGACGGAGGAAAAAGTTGCGCCAGCTAAAGTACTTCACGTCGGCAAAGGGACTGGCGGAGGCTCCGGGAAGAAACAACTCCTCGAGCGTGAAGCCAGCCGGCGCCGGTCGATTCGGATTCGCGGCATGAACAATGGCAAGCGCGATCACAATGGCCCGTGTCCAGGAAGACATCTGGTAGATGAACTTGAAGGGCAGAAGAATGAGTTCGGGCGGGATGGAGGGACAGGCCGCGCGCGGATACAAGCCGAAAAGACTAAGGTTAACGCGCACATAGCTGTTGGCAGCCTGCATCCCGCCGAGTTCGAGGATGCGTTTGCGCAGCCGCTCCATACGGGCGTCGCTGGGGGAAATGCCCGCGAGTTTCAGCGCCAAATAGGCCTTGATGGAAGCGCTAACGTCGGCGGGACCATGCAGATAAGTGTTGAATCCGCCGTCTGCTAACTGGCGCTCCAGAATCGAGGCTGCGGCGCGACCGACTTTGCCGCGCGTAGGCGGATCCCAGACTCCATCCGCGGGCGGGTGCAGCCAAAGTTGGGTCAGGATGTAATCGGATTCGAGCGTGCTGTCGGCGGTGAGATGCGCCCACCAAAATCCTTGCGGAGATTGACGGCGCAGCAACGAAGTTGCCGCCTTCCGAACTGTATCGGAGACTGCGGCGGCCAGGGCGTCGGATGTTTCGAGACTTAACTTCATCGTTGTGGAACTAAGAACGGACCGTATATAAGCGGGGCGTAAAACTCTCAAGATCGGACGGCAAGGTGAACCGCACGTCTTCCTCTTTAATCTCGGCCTCTTCCATATCCAGGTAGCCTTTCGACTTCAAATGGCTAATTAATTCTTCCACCAGATGCTCCGGAGCCGAAGCGCCGGCAGTCACCGCGACTGTATCGACGTTGGCAAGCATCTTGTCCTGCACTTCGCTGCAATCGTCCAGCAAATAAGCGGGCACTCCGGATTTTTCGCAAACCTCAACCAGACGCCTTGAGTTCGAGCTATTCTGGGAGCCGACCACCAGCAAAGCCTGACAAAGCGGCGCTACTGCTTTGACGGCCAGTTGCCGATTTTCGGTTGCATAACAAATATCCTGCGTCTTAGGACCGACGATCTTCGGGAAACGCTCAAGCAGACGGGTCACAATGTCGCTGGTCTCGTCGAGCGAAAGAGTGGTCTGAGTAAGGTAGACCATGCGCTCCGGATACTTGACGTTCAAACGGTTCACGTCCTCGACATCCGAAACCAGAATGGTGTTCTGGGGAGCTTCGCCCAACGTGCCGATCACTTCGTCGTGGTCGCGATGGCCAATCAGAATAATCGTGTAGCCCTGCTTGGCGAAACGGACTGCCTCTAAGTGAACTTTGGTGACGAGGGGGCAGGTGGCGTCAATTACCTGGAGATTGCGCTCTTTGGCTTCCTGCCGAACGGCCGGAGCTACTCCGTGCGCGCTAAAAATCACCCGGGCGCCGGCGGGCACTTCGCTCAGTTCTTCCACAAACACCGCTCCGGCGGTGCGAAGTTCATCCACGACATGGCGATTATGGACAATCTCCTTGCGGACGTAAATAGGAGCGCCATACAGGTCCAAAGCGATTCGGACGACGTCGATGGCGCGCACCACGCCCGCGCAAAATCCGCGCGGCTTTAGCAGAATTATTTTCTTTTGTGCGCCACTAACCGGCGTAAACTGTCCCGGAACGGCGGTTTCGTAGGCAAGTTCAGTTGGCGGCATACAGATCATCAGTATACCAATTCCTTGTGTTTTCAGCAGGGAACGGCTCTTTTGCAGCGGCTCAAAAGCTGCACTTTCCCCGCATTTGCAACGGCGCCCCTGACGTTTCTTCCCAAAAATAAGTAAACGTACTGGGTAAACTCAAACCATTGGAGGCAGCCCGCCGGGCTTTCACGAGTATGGAAAAGAGAAAATGGCTGGACGTATCGGTAGTCCTGCGCACTGGACTAGTGCATTGGCCGGGCGATCCGGAGCCGACCTTCGAGCGCATCTCGGAACTTGAGCATGGCGCTGAAGCGAATGTCACACTGTGCCGGATGACCGCGCATACGGGAACGCACATGGATGCGCCTTGCCATTTCCTGGCGGGGCAGGCCGGCATCGATGCGTTTCCGCTGGATGTCGGAATCGGAAAAGCGCGCGTGATCAGCGTACCAGACGATTGCAGTGCGATCGGCGCGGCGGAGTTGGAAGGGGCTGGAATCGAGCGCGGCGACCGTGTTCTGTTGAAGACCCGCAACTCTAAGCAGCGATGGCAAGACCTGGAATTCGAAACCGGCTTCGTGGCCGTCAATGCGTCGGGAGCGCGGTTCCTTGCACAAGCTGGCGTAATTTTGGTGGGGGTCGATTATTTGTCGGTGGGGCTGTTCAGCGGCGATGGCCCGGAGACTCATCGGACATTGCTCTCGGCCGGAGTTTGGATTGTGGAAGGGCTGGACTTGTCCGCCATTAGCGACGGCTACTACGAACTGATTTGTTTGCCGCTAAGAATTGCCGGAGCCGATGGGTCGCCGGCGCGTGTCGCGCTCCGTGCCCTTTGATACGCTGCTAGGTACGGCTAAGTCCGGAGGAACCAAGAAAATGGCACTAACAACCAAAGTTCGACGCATTGGCGACGTAGCGATTGTGGACTTGCACGGCAAGATTACGCTGGGAGAAAATACCGGCATCCTGCGTGAGGAGATGAGGTCCCTGCTGGCGCAGGGAACGAAGAACATTGTGCTGAACCTGGCCGAAGTTGGCTATGTGGACAGCGCGGGATTGGGAGAACTGGTGGGTGCGTATACCACCGCAACCAACCAGGGCGGAGCGGTGAAGTTGCTCAACATGCAGGGCAAGATGAAAGATTTGCTGCAGATTACGAAGTTGCACACCATCTTCGCGTCGTTTGATAACGAGCAGGCGGCGCTGGCGAGTTTCGGCGCGAGCGCCTCGAAACCAGCGGCAGTTTAGGCCTTGGCAGTTTGAGCCCGCTGTCACCTGTGCGGCTGCGGTGACTCCTCGGCCCGAAACGCATCGTCAACCTCGACCCGGTAGCCGCCCGCGAGCGCGTTGGTTTCGTTGGCCATGCCAATGACCGCCATCAGTTCACCGAACATCGCATCCGTCATGCCTTTGTTGCGTGCGCTGGCGGTATGCGAGGCGGTGCAGTACGCGCATTGATTCGTGACGCTTACGGCCAGGTAGATCAACTCCTTCATCAGCGGATCGAGCCTTCCCGGTGCCATGATTCGCTTGACGCTCTCCCAGGTCCTTTGCAGCGTGACGGGATCGTTCGCGAGCGATTTCCAGAAGTTGTTGATGTACTCGACGCCGCGCGTTGCCCGTATGTCGTCGTAAACGGCCCGGACTTCCGGACTTGCGTCGTGGTACTCAATCATGGGCATCTTACGATTTCCCAATCAGCAGGCCGGCTAAGAACACCAGCACGCCGCCGAGGACAACCTGGAGCGTGGCCCTGATAATCGGCGTCTCCATGAAGTGGTGGCGCACCCAACTGATGACGGCCAGTTCCACCGCGACCACTCCCAGTGCGATGCCGGTCGCCAGGCGGAAGTCGGCAACGAGATACGGCAGCGTGTGCCCGATGCCGCCAGCCGTGGTCATAAGTCCGCAGATACTGCCGCGAATGAGAGGCTTGCCCCGGCCGGTCAACGAGCCGTCGTCCGAAAGAGCTTCCGCGAATCCCATGGAAATGCCCGCGCCCACCGAGGCCGCGAGCCCAACCAGGAACGCGTCTTTGCTTTGATGCGTGGCGAACGCCGCGGCAAACAGCGGCGCCAGGGTGGATACCGATCCGTCCATCAATCCGGCGAGCCCGGGTTGAACGTATTGCAGGACGATGGACCGCCGGTAGACTTCCGATTCTTCGAGCTTCACGGTGGACGTGAGATGCTGCTTTTCGATCTCACCGGCGGTGGCCGTATGCTTCAGTTCAGCCTCGGCCAGATCGCCAAGCAACTGGCGCGTGGAGGCGTCGTTCACTTTATTAATGGCGGCTATATAAAAGTTCCGGGTCTCCGATTCCATCGATTCAATGGCGCGCCGCACCACATTAGGTCCTACATTTTCGAGCAACCAGGTGGCGGGACGCGATACGAAGCCTTTCACGTCCTGACGGCGAATGAGCGGTATATGATCGCCGAAGCGCGTCTTATAAAGATCGATGAGACACGTGCGGTGATAGGACTCCTCCTCCTGCATTTCCTCCAGCATCTTGCCGGTGACGGGATAGTTATCGCGCAGTTTTTCCGCGAATTCTCCGTAGATGCGACCGTCCTCTTCCTCCAGTGAGATCGCCAGCCCCAGGATTTCGCGCTCCGTCAGATCCTTAAAATTCTTCGCCATGCCAAGTTGCCGCTCGCGCAATTCCGAGCGGAATTCCTCCAATTGTTAAAGTCCATCGTAGCGAGTGCCCTTCGCGCAAACGCGGTGAACGACAATAGAGATAGCCCCGATCCCACCGCGCAGTTTCCTTGTGCGGCCTTAATAAATGCTTGACCGTATATCCGTGCATGGCGCGCGCCAGCACAACCTGAAGAACATCAGTGTCGAGATTCCCCGCAACACTTTCACGGTCATCACCGGGCTGAGTGGTTCGGGCAAGAGTTCGCTCGCGTTCGACACCATCTACGCCGAGGGGCAGCGCCGCTATGTGGAAACCCTTTCGCCCTACGCGCGGCAGTTTCTGGATCAAATGGAGCGGCCGGAGGTTGATTCAATCGATGGCCTCAGTCCCGCTATCTCGATTGAACAGAAGACAACCACTCGCAGCCCGCGCTCTACTGTTGGAACGGTAACGGAAATCTACGATTACTTGCGACTGCTCTTTTCGTCCGTGGGCGTGCCGCATTGCCCGTTGTGCGGGGCCGAGATCGCACGCCAGTCTCCGGCGCAGATACTGGGGCAGGTTGCCGGACAGCATCAGGGCGACCGGATCATGGTGCTTGCGCCTATCGCGCGCGGGCGGAAGGGCGAGTACAAAAAGGAGCTTGACGCAATCGCGAAAGCGGGTTTTCGCGCGCGCATCGATGGCGAGATGGTTACGCTCGACGAGCCCCTCAAACTCGACAAGCGCAAGAACCATACGATCGAAGTGGTGATCGACCGCCTGGTTGTGAAGCCGGGGATTGAACAGCGCCTCGAAAACTCGATTCAGACCGCGTTGAAGTGGGCCGACGGCCTGGTTGTGATCTCGGTTGTCAACGGCGAAGAGCGGCTGTACTCGGAGAAGCTGGCTTGCCCAAACGATGGCACAAGCATTCCGCAGCTGGAGCCGCGTTCGTTTTCTTTTAATAGCCCTTATGGCGCTTGCCCGACGTGTAAAGGCGTGGGGAGCACGTGGGCTTTCGATCCGCTAAAGGTGATCGCCGATCCGTCGAAGCCGCTGCTGGATGGCGCGCTTGGACCAGGCTCCAGTTCCGCCAGCATGACGGCGGGCGTGTCCTCCATTGCCGAGCAGTTTGGAATCGATGTGACAAAGCCCTTCGAAGACTTGCCGAAGAAGACTCGCACTCTCCTTATCAATGGCAACGCGCAAGTTTCGGGAATTCTGGACATTCTGCAGAACACATACAGCCGGTCGAGCGAAAACTATCGCGAGTGGCTGATGGAGTACATGTCGGCGACCGAGTGTCCCGACTGCAAAGGGCGGCGGCTAAGACCCGAAAGCCTGGCTGTGCGGGTGAAAGCGCTCTCGATTGCGGACTTCACCGGCATGCCGATTGCGCGCGCGCTTCCCCTGGTTCGATCATGGGAGTTTACCGAGCGCGAGATACAGGTGGTGGGGCGCGTGGTCGAAGAGATTCAGAACCGCCTCGAGTTTTTGAGCGCCGTCGGTCTGGATTACCTGAGTTTGGAGCGATCCTCGGCCACGCTGTCGGGCGGCGAAGCGCAGCGCATCCGACTGGCGACGCAGATCGGCTCTAAGCTGCGCGGCGTGCTCTATGTTCTGGACGAGCCTTCCATCGGTCTGCATCCGCGCGATAATCTGCGATTATTGGACACGCTGCATCATTTGCGCGATCTCGGCAATACGGTGCTGGTGGTAGAGCACGATGCCGAGACAATCGAGCAGGCCGACTACGTGATCGATCTCGGTCCGCGGGCCGGCCGTTTGGGAGGTCATCTGATTGCGCAGGGAAGTCCCGCCCAGATCATGCAGTCGCCAAAATCGCTGACGGGCGATTATCTTTCTGGGCGGACCAGTATCGCGATGCCGCCAGTGCGCCGCCGCGGGAACGGGTTGACGGTAACGGTAAGAGGCGCGACTGAGCATAACCTCAAGAACGTGACCGTGGATTTTCCGCTAGGGACGCTGATCGTTGTGACGGGAGTGTCGGGCAGCGGCAAATCCACGCTTGTCCATGACATCCTTTACCGTGCGCTGGCTCATGAAGTCTACGGATCGAGCGCCGTGCCGGGAACTCACGAGGCCATCGCTGGCCTGGCGAATATCGACAAGGTGATCGAGATCGATCAATCGGCTATTGGTCGCACGCCGCGCTCGAATCCGGCTACTTACACAGGGGTGTTTTCGCCGATTCGCGACATCTACGCCATGCTGCCCGAATCCCGTGAACGCGGCTACAAAGCGGGACGGTTTAGTTTCAATGTGAAGGGCGGCCGCTGCGAAGCATGCCAGGGCGATGGATTGAAGCGCATCGAGATGAATTTTCTGCCGGATGTCTACGTCACCTGCGATGTGTGCCGCGGGCGGCGCTATAACGTCGAAACGCTGCAGGTCAAATATAAAGGCAAGAGCATTGCCGACCTGCTGGAATCGACTGTTGACGACGCGCTTGAGGATCTGACGAACATCCCGCAGGTGCACGCCAAGCTGAAGACGCTGTCGGATGTTGGGCTCGGGTATTTGCATCTGGGACAGTCGTCCACTACGCTTTCGGGGGGCGAAGCGCAGCGCATCAAACTGGCAAAGGAATTGAGCAAGCGTCAGACCGGCAAGACTTTTTATCTGCTGGATGAGCCCACCACCGGGTTGCATTTCGAAGACGTGCGGCATTTGCTGGACGTGCTGCAGCGTCTGGTGGATCTGGGCAACACGGTGCTTGTGATCGAGCACAATCTGGATGTCATCAAGAGCGCGGACTACCTGATCGATCTCGGTCCCGAAGGCGGCGAACAGGGTGGACAAATCGTCGCGCTCGGCACGCCCGAAGAGGTGTTGGAAGTGCGCCGCAGTTACACCGCGCAAGCGCTTCGCAAGGTAATGAGGACCGGCAATGCTGCCTGATTCCGCCGGCTTCGAGCCTTTGGAGCCGGCTGTCGTTCCAGCCCCGCAACCGCCGCAGCCCTTCCGCGAGCCGTTTTGGGGATACCTGGATCTGGCGTGGATGGTAGGGATTGTAATCGCGGGTGTCGTGCTCCTGTTCGGCGCCGCGGCCGTGCTGCTGGCCGTGTCGCCGGGTCTGGCGCGATCCGGCCCGTTCTTGCTGGGAATCCAATTTCTGTTCTACGGGATTGTGTACCTGGCGTTTTTCCTGGTCTTCCATTTTAATTACGGCAAACCAGTGCTGGTCTCCCTTGGCTGGCGGCCCGGCGCCTTTCATCTGGGCACGGCGGCGCTAGCGGGTGTGGCTCTTGCATTTGCGCTGCAGCCGGTGCTGAAAGTGCTTCACGCGCCCGAAGTGAAATCGCCCATTGAGCTATTCACCAGCGACTGGGTCTCGCTTGTGCTGATCGCCCTTACCGCGGTGCTGGCGGCGCCATTATTTGAGGAGTTGTTCTTTCGCGGTTTCCTGCAGCCGCTTTTATCGAGATCGTTGGGCACTGTCCTCGGGGTGGCTATCACCGGATTGCTGTTTGGGTTCATGCACCTGTTTGAGTACGCCAATGCTTGGCAGTATGGAGTGGCAATTGGGCTGGTGGGCATATCTCTGGGCGCGGTGCGGGCGCGCAGCGGCTCCGTCATCCCATCGACGGTGATGCACGCCTGTTTCAACGCCATGTCCGTAATCGCTCTTATCGCGTCGAAAGCAGCAAAACATCAATGACTGTTCTCACACAAAAGACCATCGAAACCATCGAGTGGACGGCTGAAGGCGTCGTCATGATCGATCAGACACGCTTGCCGCGCGAGGAAGTATTCGTTACCTGCCGCAACTACGTTGAGGTTGCCGCAGCGATCCGGGACATGATTATCCGCGGCGCGCCGGCGATTGGCGTGGCGGCGGCGATGGGTGTGGCGATCGGAGCGCTGCACTCGAAAGATCTTGAGGCGGACATGCCGGTGATCTGCGAGACCCTGGCGAGAACCCGCCCGACCGCGGTGAACCTCTTCTGGGCGATCGATCGCATGAAACAGGTCTACGCCGCGGTGCGTGATCTCGATGCCGCGCAGATTCGCGATCGTCTGGTTGCGGAAGCGAAAAAGATTCGTGCAGAAGACATCGCCATCAACGAAGCTATCGGACGCAACGGCGCGCCGCTGGTCCCCGATCACAAGACGGTGCTTACGCACTGTAATGCCGGAGCGCTGGCGACGGCGGGATTCGGAACGGCGCTCGGAGTCATTCGGGCTGCCGTGCAGGCGGGCAAAACCATCGACGTGTTCGCGGACGAGACCCGGCCGTTCCTGCAAGGCGCTCGGCTGACCGCCTGGGAACTCCAGCGGGATGGGATTGAGACCACGCTGATTACCGATAACATGGCGGGACATTTCTTGAAGAGTGGCCGGATCGGTTGTGTGGTCGTGGGCGCGGACCGCATCGCGGGCAATGGCGATGTCGCGAATAAGATTGGCACTTACAGCGTGGCTGTGCTTGCCCGGGAGAATAGCGTTCCGTTCTATGTTGCGGCGCCTATCTCGACCCTCGATCTCACGCTGCACTCGGGCGACCAGATTCCAATCGAGGAGCGAGCCGCGCAAGAAGTGACTCACGTTTACGGCGTCAACATGGCGCCTGACGGCATAAAGGTTGCAAATCCCGCTTTCGATGTGACGCCGCACCGCTATGTCTCGGCCATCATTACCGAGCGTGGTTTAGCCCGCGCGCCTTACACGGAAACGCTGCGGGAACTCTGCCGCGAGCGCTAAGGATCTGGCTCGTTAAGAATTCGTGGTTAAATCCGGCTCAGGCAGCGTGCCAAGTGAGTGATAAAGTGCCAGTTCGAGGGTGCGGAAGGTTCTGAACCCGGAGGATTTTCTCATAGTGACTTTGGCTTTGTTGTTCAGGCCCTCGACCACGCCGCTGGAAAGCAGTTTTTTAGCACGGAAATTCACGGAAATAGGTATTTGTTTACCGTTGGGGACCGCCGCATAGATACTGTTTTGCAGCGCGGTGCAGAGGATAGAGATAGA